>WNFY01000261.1_pt1 | contig 63060 bp, 59 predicted proteins | sample 5400091 | NCBI WGS metagenome assembly WNFY01 (sample SAMN13153364, study PRJNA577476) | soil metagenome | isolation source: 60 cm soil or saprolite under grassland replicate 1 | place: USA:California | collected 2016-06-15
ACAGGTCGTGAGCCATCCTCTCGGGGCTATACTTTTCATACTCCTCTAGTGGCCAGACATACTCAGCGGGGGAAAGGCCGGTTGTGTAGGCATAGAAGCAGTCAATCCATCCTCTGCCCCACTTGTTCCGTTGGTTTGCCGGGCTGGCATCCCATAAATGCGTGTGACAATCAATGACGAAAACCTCTTCGCCGTCTGGGGATCGATACATAGCGTGCTTTGCCTCCTGTTCTCAATGTCAGCGCAAAGTTCGCGGAGAGGAAATACAAAACCGCGCCAGCATTTACCTTGAACATACTGTCTCTTCAGTGAGTAATGAACACTATAGAGCGAACTACATCATACAGAGGACGCACTTCGAGAAAGCGCTACAGGTAAAGGAGTGTACATCAATCGACATACGATACGAAGTAAAAAGGAATGTCATTACAAATTCATTTATACCATAAAATGCTCCAATTTTGTAGTGGACATAGGTCAGAATGCGAAATTGGTTCATCCACTCTCATTGACAACCTTCTCTCATGGCTAGTATGCTTACCCTGGTATAAAGGCACGACAAGATACGCCTACTGTCACTATTTGGGCGTAAGTAATTCCGCCTTCGTTCAGGAGTACTGCATGTCCCTTGGTTCTGCTAGCCGTCCTCGCCCGACGATTTCATGGTTTCTGCTCATTCTGGCTAATGTGCTCTGGGCATGTAGCTATGTTGCCGCCAAGTATGTTCTACGAGACATTTCAGCAAATATGATGAATGCGCTGAGAATGATTATCTCAGCCATGGTTCTGCTGCCTTTACTCATTGCCCTGCGCAAAGATTTGAACCTGACACGTCGAGACCTCCCGCAGCTTGCCTTGCTTGCGATTATTGGCATTGTCATGGCTAAGACACTTGAATTTGGGGGACTCGCTTTCTCAACAGCTTCGGATGTAGCCTTGCTTATCACCAGCGAATCTATATTTACTGCTGTGCTCTCCTGGTTATTGTTGCGAGAGCGTTTCAAACCTATGACTGGATTTGCGCTCCTCCTCGGGCTGCTTGGGGTGTATCTAATTGTGGAGCGTAGCCTTATACCAAATATTCCCTCTGGAGGCGGCGCCCTGCGCATTCTCGGCGATGTGCTGGTTATATTGGGTTTAATCTGTGAGGCATTTTATACTGTGCGTGGGAAGTCATTGCTTGTAAAGCATCCACCTTTATTGATTACTTCCGCCGCTATTGTCGGTAGCGCTCTTGTTTGGATACCCCTTGCAGGTGGAGAGGTCATATACAGTGGTTGGCATCCACTGAGTGTAACGGCATGGCTGGGTCTAGGCTGGCTAGCCCTCATGTCAACCGTTGTTGCCTATCTTGCCTGGTTTAAGGGCCTGGAGAAGATAGATGGTTCAGCCGCGGCCTCTACGCTCTTTGTACAACCGTTGCTTGGCACAATTCTGGCAATCATGTTGTTAAACGACCAGATTTTGCCTACCACTATCATAGGTGGGATTTTTATCGTCGTCAGCGTCTATTTGATTTCGAGGTATTGATCAAAATGAGTATCATTCTCTTTCTCAATGGAAATATTTACACCATGGATGCCTCGCAGCCACGAGCGCAGGCATTAGCTATCGATACCATCAGCGGACGTATCCTGGCCGTGGGTGACACCGACGAAGTGCGCCGTGTTGGTGACAGGCATGCTGAACTGGTTGATTTACGTGGTAAAACGCTATTACCAGGCTTCATTGATGCCCATATCCACTTGATGTATGCAGCCTATCGTTCTTATTACATTGATGCCGGAACCTGCTCAAGTGAGGATGAAGTCGCAAACCTTGTGCGCCAACGGGCAACACAGACTCCAATCGGTCAATGGATACAGGGTGGCCAGTGGAACAAGAATGTCTGGCCGGGTGAGCAGTTTCCAACGAAAGCGTCATTAGATGATGCAGCGCCAGAACATCCTGTGGCCCTGGTAAGCAAAGATGGTCATCTACTGTGGGTAAACTCGCTGGCTCTGCAACGAGCAAGCATCACGGCAGAGACATCAGAACCATCGAACGGCGCCATTTTAAGGGACAGTACAGGAGAACCTACAGGTATTTTGCAGGAAGAAGGCGCAACCTCCCTGGTATATGACATCATAGACAGGCGTGATCCGGCGTTAACTCGTCACCTCGTGCAAGGAAAACTGAAAGAATTGCAGCAATCAGGCCTGACTACTATTCACGATATCGAGGAAAGCGATGTGCTGAACCTTTTTCAACAACTACGCGAAGAAGGTGCCTTAGGTGTGCGCGTTCATATGATTCTACCGCGAAAAATGTTGCCTGAACTTCGGGAACTGGGCTTGCGAACAGGGTTTGGTGATGACATGCTGCGCCTGGGTGGCATCAAAATCTTTGCTGATGGCACACTCGGTTCACAAACGGCGGCTATGCTCGATGGTTTTGAAGGTAACCCCGACAATCACGGTATACTGGTGCTGCCTGAGCAGGAGATGAAGGAGACGGTGAGCGCGGCTGCTGAACTCGGCATGAGCATTGCCATCCACGCCATAGGCGACCGTGCTGCCCATGTCGCACTCAATTCATTTGAGCAGGCGCAGCGACACCTGGATGAAATACAAACCGCAAAAGCGCCACATCTTCGCTACCGCCTTGAGCATGTGCAGTTGATTACTCCCGAAGACCTGGAACGTATGCGCCGTCTCGGCGTTGTTGCCTCAGTGCAACCATACCATGCAGTCGCCGATCGCGATATCGCCGAACGTTATTGGGGCAAACGTCACCGCCGCGCCTACGCCTATCGCACAATGCAGCAGATGGGCATTCCTCTCGCCTTAGGTTCTGATGCCCCTGTAGAGAAGTTTGATCCACTACATATTCTCTATGCCGCCACCACGCGCAATGATCCTGCTATAGCGCAACAGCGGCCACCCTGGCTACCGGACCAGGCTTTACCAGTTGCGCAAGCTATCTGGGATTACACAATGGGAGCAGCGTATGCTGGCGCTGAGGAAGACAGCAAAGGATCGTTGACGGTCGGAAAGTTAGGCGATGCCATAGTTTTGCGTGAAGATATTGTAAGCGCACCCCAGGAGAAGATAAGCGAGAACGGAGTACAAGCGACCATTCTGGGAGGTAAAGTCGTGTTTGGGGAGATATAAGCCTCGACAGGCCGATTCCCGTATGTTACACTTCCAATAGAATAAAAATACGTGGGAGGGTCATTTTGGTATGCCATGACATTGGGACGATAGAATGGATCATATGGAGATTTAACAAAATGAGTGATATATTACGCGAAACCTGGGCTTATCAGGAGATTATGAAAGAAGGAGAACTCAGAGCAAGGCATCAAGTTGTTCTAGATGTCATTCAAGCACGTTTCCCAGAGATTCTCCTTTATGCAAAGAAGCAAATTGCAGACATCCAAGACACCGAGTTATTGAGACGCATGAACGTCAAAATGAGCACAGTGCAAACGGCAGAAGAAGCTCTTCAATACCTCTTCACAGCTGATGGAGAAGAAAGAAAAACCGATACAGGTTATGATGAGCCCGCAGTGAGTGGATGATGAGGCGCGATCTCTAATGACATTCTTATCAGGCCTCATTCTCTTCATCGCAGCAATCCTTGGTGGTGCACTCAACTCCGTTGCCGGGGGTGGCAGCTTCATCACATTCCCCTCCCTGATCTTTTCAGGCGTTCCACCTATTCAGGCCAATGCAACAAGTACAGTGGCACTGTGGCCTGGCTCGCTAGCCAGTGTGGGCGCGTATCGCAAAGAAATTGCAAAGCAGAATCGTGTGTTGATGCTGGTGCTCGTTGGCACAAGTCTGATAGGCGGCATTCTCGGCGCTGTCTTACTGCTACGTACCTCGCAATCAACCTTCGTACGACTTATACCCTATCTCTTATTATTAGCAACATTGTTGTTTGCATTTAGTCCACTCATCACGGCCCGGTTACGCAAGCAAGAAGCCACAACGAAAGAGACTCACATTTCCTGGTTAAGACTGGCTGGTATCTCACTACTCCAGTTGATCATTGCCATTTATGGAGGCTACTTCGGTGGGGGAATAGGTATTATGATGTTGGCTTCATTGGGAATTATGGGCATGGAGAACATTCACGAGATGAATGGGATGAAGACGGTGCTACAAAGTTGTATCAACGGTGTCGCGGTAATCACCTTTATCATCGCAGGTGCGGTGTTCTGGCTGCAAGCAATTGTCATGATTCTGGGAGCAATAGTGGGGGGCTTCTCTGGCGCTTCACTGGCTCGTCGGCTCGACCAGCGCATAGTACGTGGCTTTGTAATTCTGGTGGGCACCGCTATGACGATCTATTTCTTTGTGAAATAGGATCGGATGTATTCAATGTTATAGCTTATATCGTCTAGAACCTATACGTGTGAAATATTTGGTAATGTAGCTCCCCAAAATGAATTGATATGCAACAAAAAGAGACTGAACTGGTAAACCAAAGCCTTTCTAAGGACAGTTCCAGGGTACAAGAGAATAGCAAAGTGCTTTCAACAAGAAAAAGCGATGCTATTTCCAATAAAGACGATGGACAGGAACATGCCAATAAATGGGCGGTACTGGCGATCCTGGCTATTGGTATCTTTATGGCAACGCTTGATACATCCATCGTGAACATCAGTCTTCCTACCATTGCTCATTATTTTGGTGTTCCCTTGAATGGCGCTATAGAGTGGATAATTATTGCCTACCTCGTGGTCATTGCCGGAGTGCTGTTGACTACAGGACGCCTTGCAGATATGATTGGTCGCAAACCGATATGGGTTGCAGGACTCATTATATTCACCGTCGGTTCAGCTACCTGTGGCGCTTCAGTCTCACTTGGCATGTTAATTGCTGCACGAGCATTACAAGGCCTGGGAGGAGCATTTATTATGGCCGTTAGTCCTGCCATGCTTACCAATGCTTTCCCAGCAAGTGAACGTGGACGGGCGCTGGGTATGAACGCAGTTATCGTTGCGCTTGGCGTAAGTGTCGGACCAACACTTGGTGGTCTTATCACCGAACATTTTACATGGCGCTGGATATTCTATGTAAACATTCCGTTTGGCATTCTTGGCGTGATCTTAACTTTACGAGTTTTGACCGAACGTATGCATAGGAATCAGGGCCGTTTTGATCCATTCGGTGCTGTATTGCTTGGAATTGGACTCGTGGCTCTTACGCTGGGACTTTCATTTGGGCAGGAATGGGGTTGGAACTCGCCATTACTGATTGGTACACTTGTCGTAAGCATTCTCGCAATAGTCACACTGATCATTGTTGAGAGGCATGTATCGAATCCCATAATTGACTTCTCATTACTGAAGCGGCGTGTCTTCCTTTCGGCCAATATAAGCCTCATTTTGAGTTTCCTGGCGCTCTTCGCTGTTAGCTTTATGCTGCCGTTTTATCTGGAAGAGTTACGCGGATTCTCAACCGCAGAAGCAGGATTACTACTCACACCATTGCCGCTTACAATCGCTGTGATTGCCCCTTTTAGTGGCGCTCTTGCAGACAGAATCGGTACGCGCTGGTTGGCTGCGGTTGGACTATCAATAGCCTGTTTCGGTTTGATCCTCCTTAGTCAGCTTAATGCCCACACTCCGGTTTGGGATATCGTCTGGAGATTGGTTGTCACTGGAGCAGGCCAGGCCATGTTTCAGTCGCCAAACAACAGTGCGCTCATGGGCGCTGCTCCACGTAATCAGCAGGGCACTGCCTCTGGGTTCCTGGCTACCGGGCGTGTTGTCGGTCAAAGTTTAAGTGTGGCGCTTGCGGGTGCTATTTTTGCGGTCTTTGGAGGCGCTACAGCTGGTCTTATACTTAGCTCCAATCAATCCTCACAATCGTTGTCGCCCGAACAAGTCATTCACCTTCAGCAAACATTCATCAATGGTTTTCATGCTGCTTTTATCGCGTGCGCGTGTGTTGCCGCGTTTGGCGTCTTGACATCCCTGGTTCGAGGAAAAGAGAAAGTATCATAAGCTGAAAAGCATCAGCTTCTCAGACAACTCTAACCAGGTGGTAATTCCTTGCTCCCTTGCGTAGGACAAGATACTGTCCTTCAATAAGTGCTGAGAGATCGATAGTTGCTTGAACATCTGAAACACGCCGATTGTTGACGTAGATACCCCCATCCTCGATCAAGCGTCGAGCCGCACCTTTCGATGTAGCGAAACCACATGTTATCACGAGATCCACGAGTGATACGCCATCTCCAGAAAAGCTATCTCCAGGTATTTCGCTTGAGGGTACTTCTGCGAAAATATCCAGCACATCGCTGGCACTCAGATCTTCTATTACGCCACCGAACAGCACTCGCGATGCCTGTATCGCTTTGCGGAGATTGCTTTCCCCATGCACTGTACGCGTGACTTCTTCAGCGAGTCGTTTCTGCGCCTCGCGTTTCTCTGGTGAGACAGCAACCGAATGCTCCAGTTCTGCAATTGCTTCTTGATCGAGCATGGTAAAGAATTTCAGGTACTTCACCACGTCGCTATCATCTGTGTTGATCCAGAACTGGTAGAATCGATATGGCGAGGTAAGGTTTGGATCAAGCCAGACCGATCCGGCTTCGGTCTTTCCAAATTTGATTCCAGCAGAGGTTGTTACTAGCGGAAAAACCAGGCCATAGCCTTTAGCGGCTCGCATCTTGCGAATGAGTTCAGTGCCAACTACAATATTGCCCCACTGATCGCTGCCTCCCAACTGTAGCGTACATCCATAACGATCATATAGAACCAGGAAGTCGTAGGATTGCAGCAACATATAACTAAATTCGGTAAAAGAGATGCCATCTCCCTCTTCAAAGCGGCGTTTCACCGATTCTTTGGCGAGCATGTAGTTTACGGTAAAGTGCTTGCCTACATCACGCAGGAAATCGACCATAGGTATGGGAGCTAGCCAGCCTGCATTATTGATGAGCATGGCTCGATTTGTCTTTACCTCAAAATCAAGGAAAAGTGAGAGTTGTGCCCTGATGCCTTCAACATTGAACTCAATTTGTTCTTTCGAGAGGAGTTGACGCTCCTGCGTTTTGCCACTAGGGTCGCCAATCATGCCGGTGCCACCACCAACGAGCGCGATTGGTGTGTGGCCATGTTGTTGCAGTCGCACCAGCCCCATGATGGGCAGTAGCGAGCCTACATGTAAGCTCGCAGCGGTTGGGTCAAAGCCAATATACCCTGTGATTCTGTGGTTAGCGAGTGCTTCTTCCAGCCCCTCAGAGGCGTCGTAGAGCATGCCTCTCCACTTAAACTCTTCAAAAACATTCATTATTCGTTGTTCACCTTATATTTTGGTGCAAATGTGCGACCGCAAGAGTGATTCCTTACTCTACATATATCTCCTATAACACATAAAGAAGGAACGCATCCTTGCGGATGCCCGGCTCCAACCATGAAAGAGGAGTAGATGCCGATTTATCGTGCACACCGCCGATGTATCGGCCTTCCGTGGCATTCGCGAAATCCCTCTTCATGTGTTAATGCACATAATCGGCCCTCGGAGGCCTGCACGATAACCAGATGTATTAGTTAAAGTTCATTCCAAGACCGCAAGTCGCGCTTATTAGATCCCCAGAATCTTCGCCTTTGCGGCCTCAAACTCGGCGTCGGTCAAGACCCCTGACTCGTGTAACTGCCCGAGTTGCTTTAATTGGGAAATATCATCAGGACTCAAGCCAGTAGAAGGTGCTGGTGCAGCAGCCTGTGGTGGGGGTGCGTAAGCTGGCTGCTGGTAGACAGGCTGCTGCGCTGCCTGTTGCTGTTGCGCTGCTTGTTGATCCTGCACATCGGCAATTTGTGCGTTCTGCTGGGCATCCATCTGTTGCTGCTCAGCCGATTTCGTAGCTGCATGATGGCCTACTGCATAGGCAGTACCTCCGACTACGGCGGTTCTCACTACTGCCCGGCGTACGACTCGTCTTCTTAACATACTCGTTCTCCTTTTACTTGGCAGCTTCTGCTGCGATTTCTGCCTCTATCGATTGTACAACTTCCGGAGCCACCAGGCCGCCAGCCCTGGCTACGGCACCTGCGTTCAAGATGGCTTCCTTTAATGGAATTGCCCAGGTATCCTCGATCAGCATGAGGCCTGCTGCACTGTTGTCAGGCATCTGTTCGGCTGTAGCCTCGACATCATCAGGCTCGAATATACTCAGCAATTTACCCGCGAGAAAGCCAAATGGGCGAGCTTCTTCCTCGCTGAGATCGCTCAATTCCAGCGCCATAACGTTGCCCTGCTCATCTTTTTTGATTACGAGCAGATCGATGACCCGGATGATGCCTTTCTCCTGCGCATCACGCAATGCAGTGATAATCTCCCCCGAAAATCGGTTGCCTTCAAAAGCAACCATCACGTATTCTAACGGACCCAGGGTCATAAAATTTCTCCTTTACTAATCACCGTTTTTTTACACATTACGAGACTTTTCGTGAGAAACAAAGGGTCTTATTGCATAATATGTTTTCGCCAGACCCTTTGTTTCTCTTCCAAATGTAGTATAACCCCAAGAGCATAATCATACAATATATAGGTATGTATTTGCTTCATTACTCTTCATTGGCAGAAGTCTCCGTTGAATCCACTACCAATGTTGCATGCATGGCATCATGTGTGTCACTTTCATTCTGTCTGGTTGCTGGAATGGTTACTGTCGCGTTACTGTCGCGCTTAAGGTGCTGAGTTATCCAGCTGCCTGGGAGGCGGGAGACTGAAGTGCTGTTGCAATGTCCTCAAGTACTGCATTTGTGCCTGCTCGATGGCCGGATCACTCCCAAACTGCCCTTGTTCCACGTCTTCTGCAATCATGTCCGCCAGGGCAGCTAAAAATGCTGTGAACTCTTTGGCTTCTAGATCATTTCCCAACAGCGCGCTCGTCTCCTCGATATACTGCTGCACTTGGTGCAACACCGCTTCTCGGTCGGCAAGCGATGAGAGCTGGAGCCCTGGCAGAGGGTTCTCAGCGTCCTGGAGCATGCCCTGGATCAACGTATTATCTGGATAAGCCTCTCTCACCTCGCGGAAATACCGCATCTCATCAATCAGGTCACGCAGCGTTGCCACCGGATCAACGGGTTCCATGACCAGGGTCGCCAGCAGCATCGCGTTGGGCAGTGCCATTAGCCTGGCCCGTTGTTCATGGGTGGAGCGAGGCATCGAAGTGTTCCTTTCTGCCATCAACAAGAGCGTGACATTGCAACTCGTTCATCCATATCCACCATGTACATGCTCAAGGTCCTGCTCAGCTTCACGCTGATTTGGGGCATCGTCAAAGCCTTGTTCAAGCAGCAGAAAGAGCGCGTGAAAGATGCTCAAGAGCAGTACGTACACATTGCACGTGTCGCTGTTCACGCCCACACGTGAGCTATTGTAACCAGTATAGTGCCCTGGAGGTGAACATACATCTTCAGAACGCGCTATTCCTACATGGTTCGGGACGAGAGGAATCATGTCCATAAGCATTCAGAAACGCTGCTCTCGCTGTTCTTACCCGTTCTACTAACGCCTCTGCGCGGCTAGTGCTTCGCGCTCAAGTAGAACGAGAGGCAGCTAGAAAGATGCGGCCGCATCTTTCTCACCTGAATGCAAGGAAGTATCAGTACATTACTACCTGCGGCGCTGACGGCGACGCACTCCCGCGACCGACATCGGCGACAACGGCCTGCCTACCGGGTCAATGAACAGCGAGCATGGTCCTGTACTGGCTGGCAGCGTTCCGTCAAGCACTTCGACCTTGTAGGTGAGGCTATCCCCGTCCAGTGTTGGATCGCTGATGGTCATCGTCACTTCTTCGGGGACCGTATCGCCATCCTCCAGGAAGGACACCACCGCGTTCGGTGGATCCTCGGCGAAGCTGTCTTCACCCTCGCCCCACTGGTCGACGAACTTCCTGGAACTCAGGTGGCCCACGACCCGTTGGGGCCGATCAGCGAAGAACAGGGTCGCGTGTGCCAGCCCGTGAAATGTTACAGAGCCGTTATTCGTCGTCAGTCCTCGGGCGCTCTGCACAAACAGGGCCTCGATTTGATCGACTTGCGGTTCGGTATGTTCGCTCATAGATTCGTTCCTTTCACATAGAAATTAGTACACGTACATCAGTAGAGAAGAGTACGGAGTAGCCTCACCTCCATGACTCTACACACAAAATACTTGATCAGCATCCTTAGTATACTGACTTAGGAAAGAAAAAACATCCTCAAAACACACTATTTTTGCCGGACCCACAGCGAGCGGACATTCAACCTGGGGGTCTCGGGTAATCTGTTTACACTAGTACGGTGAGACCGAAGAAAGCCCATGATGAGGTAAGCTTTGTATACGTTCATGAGATGAAGTTATTTTTCCCGCATGCCGCATGGCTGTATGTTGGTACCGAGCAGCCCTTCTACGAGCAGACCATGGCTGAGGCACGCAGCCAGCTCAGCGTGAAGGCCTTTGCTCTCGCGTGGGCAGCAGGACAGGCGATGACGCCCCAACAGGCGGTAGCAAGAGAAGAACAGACGCTTCCTCTTGAGGAAGTCTCCCTCATACCCCCAGCAATAGCCCAACCAAAGCCAGCTCCGGCCATACCTGGTGGGTTGACGGAGAGGGAAGTCGAGGTGCTGCGCCTGGCGGCGATGGGCATGAGTAACAAACAGATTGCCGACCAGCTCGTCCTGAGTCCGAATACGGTCAATGCGCACATCCAATCGATCTACCGCAAAATCGATGTCAGTTCGCGCAGTTCCGCTACCCGCTTCGCCATCGAGCACCAACTGATCTAATACCCTGGTGCGTTTGCACTAGGCGAACTGAGAACCGTCTTTTCCTCTTCATACTGCAAGCGCAGAAAAATAGTGTCTTCTAAAGATGACTTTTCACGATTTACACGCTATACTCACAAGTAAAACGCATCAAGCTCTCTGCTACAGTATTTTTCAAGATCATTGACAGACCTTAGCTGGAGCGAGGGTGTATGTTGCTTCACCAGTTGGTCGACTCACACTACCTCACTCCGTTACATCTGGAGGCATGCTATGGATAGTAAGCACACGATTGAGCTGATAGGCTTGGCATTTGAGCTGGCAGGAGTCGCCGTGCTCGTGATTGGTTCCGTCCTCGCGTTCGCGCGATACGTTGTTACCCTCATCCGTTTTCGAGATGGCCCTGTGGCTTATCGTCGTCTGCGTCTGCACCTGGGGAGATCGATCGTGCTCGGACTGGAGCTCCTGGTCGCTGCTGACATCATCAACAGCGTCGCTATCAATCCTACCTTTACGAGCGTTGGCGTGCTTGGACTTATCGTGCTTGTCCGTACATTCCTGAGCTGGGCGCTCGAGGTTGAGATCAATGGCGAATGGCCCTGGCAGCGTTTACGTTTCCACAAGGGCGAACCGCCGGATCCGAACGAGCTATGAAGCCGACATTCCCTGGTCGAGCTGCTGTCACCCAAAGAGACTTCCGCCTCTGGCAAGCCGCTCTCATTGAGTATAGAACGCAAAACATGAAAATACATCTTCAGAACGCACTATTTTTCAGCGCTGATGCGTCCGATTCGTGCTCGACAAGCTCGGGATGCGTAGTGTGTTTGCGCTCATTTTGAGCGAGAAGTAATCAAAACACGCTAGGCGACACGATCAACTCATCGCTCTTCTGATTATTCAGGTACGCAAAAATAGTGTGTTCTGAAGATGCGTTTTTCTTCTCATGAAGATAAGCTCCGCGGGGATTTCGCTGTGGGTGCTCAAGGTTCAGTATGATGGCTCTACCTACGGATCTGGAAAGACTGCAGGATGAGCACTACCCGCAAGCAGCAGCAATCAGGAGCTTTTAGAAAATGCGTGTCAGGAAGTGGTAAAATTGGTGAGGAACAGTAGACAAGACATGCATCTAAGTGATACACCAACCAACAAGAGAGAAAGGAACTTTGATGAACGAGCAGATGGGGATATCTGTAGCAACAGACCAATCTGGGCAGCCAGGCCCACCACCGTACGAAGAGATGGTCTGGATTCCCGGGGGTACCTTTCTGATGGGGTCGGACCATCATTACCCGGAAGAGGGACCGACCCATGCTGTGACTATGAGTGGTTTCTGGATGGACACCTCTACGGTGACCAACGCCCAGTTTCAGCGGTTTGTCGAAGAGACCGACTATGTGACGGTGGCAGAGCGCCAACCAGACCCTCAGGAGTATCCCGGTGCGTTACCTGAACTGCTGGTACCCGGCTCAGCCGTTTTTCAGCAACCTCCTCATCGCGTTGATCTACGTAATCCTGGCAACTGGTGGATCTATGTGCCTGGAGCCAACTGGCAAAACCCTGAAGGGCCAGGGAGTTCACTGAAGGGGCGGCGGAACCATCCGGTGGTGCATGTCGCCTATGAAGATGCCCTGGCATATACAGCATGGGCAGGTAAAGAGCTGCCGACCGAGGCGCAGTGGGAATGTGCTGCACGGGGGGGAGTAGAGGGTGCCGTGTATACCTGGGGGAATGAATTCGCTCCTGGTGGCAAGATGATGGCCAACATCTGGCAGGGAGAATTTCCCTGGCAGAACCTGGTGACTGATGGTTATCAAAGGACGGCGCCCGTGGGCTCCTTCCCGCCCAATGGCTATGGTTTATATGACATGGCGGGCAATGTGTGGGAATGGACGACGGACTGGTACCAGGAGCGGCATCCAGCAAACGCGACCAGGGCGTGCTGCATCCCGGTCAATCCGAGAGGGGGGACAAGAGAGCAGAGTGTTGATCCTGCACAACCAGAGATCAGCATCCCAAGAAAAGTGCTCAAAGGCGGGTCCTTCCTCTGCGCGCCTAATTACTGCCTGCGTTATCGCCCGGCGGCACGTATTCCCGAGACGATTGATACCTCTACGTGCCATATCGGCTTCCGGTGTGTTGTCAATGTCTCTCCTGATCATTGACCGTATCCGTAAAACCTGGCAACGTAGCAATGCCCACGACAACACCCTGGAAGAATCCGCGATGCGCTTGCGGTGCCACATCGAGGACAATAGCTCCCAGCAAGGGGATGGCTGCCCCCGCAGTAGCAGAAAGGATGAAAAAAATAACGGCGCCCAGTGTCGACTGAATGTTGATTGCCAGATACAGGTGTTCCTTTTGTGTCCGTTAGGAGCATTCAACTTGAGATGGTAAGTTATTACCCCAAAAATCATACCACATGAATAGAAAAACCATCATACAATATTTACATGCTCATTCGACCTGCTCATGCAGGAGCTTATCGATCGTTTCGAGTCTCATTTTGAGTAGAGCAGTGTATTGTTCTTGTTCCAAAATGATGCGTTTGATCTCTTGCAATCCGGCTTGCAGATTGTCGGGAGTGGTGCTAACAGCTTCCTGCTCGTCTTGCTCTGCAGATTTGGGTTTCAGGAACGCATTCGCCAGGTAACCCGTAATCACACCGAATAGCCCGACACCGATGGTCATCAGCAGTACCCCTACGATCCGGCCCGAGTTTGTCACAGGGTATTCATCGCCATAGCCAACCGTGGTCACAGTCACATATGCCCACCATAGGGCATCCGAAGCGGTTTTGATGTTGGCATTAGGGTCATTTCGTTCGGTCACTAAGACGAAGATCGAGGCAAATTCGAGCACCACAATCGCCAGGAAGATGACGGTCAGCAGAGCGCTTTCCGCGCGACTCTTACGATATGCTTCCCACATGTTCCGCATCCCAATGCGACGCAATCCCTTGTAAACTCGCCACATACGAAACAGTCGCGCGAGCCTCAAGCCGGGGAACGGCAGACTGCCGATAAAATCCAACCAGCCCCCTCCCTTGAAGAAGTATCCTCCTTTGCTGGGTGCGCTGAAGAGTCGATAACAAAAGTCACCCAGAAATATCGGAGTAAGTGCCCAATCAAAGATTACGACGAGGCTTTGTACATACGGATCAATCGGGAGAATCTCCACTATCAGATTGAAGATCGACAAAACAGACAGCGCCAGGATAAACAACTCGTAATTGGTATTGATAGGTTTTTGCTTGCTGGTTGTAGCCATTGTATTCGCTCCTTTACTCTTGATCCATTGAAGCGTCTGCCGAATCCATTCTCAATGTTGCATTGCTGTGATCAGGAGTATCACTTTGTTCTTCAACAACCTTGTTCTCATCCTGCTTGTCTTGAGGAATGGTGATAGCTATATTGCTGTCGCCCTGTCCGCTAAGTAGCACAACCAGGAAATGCGTCTCCTGGCGACCTTGTAGAAGTGTTTTTACGAAGAGCGTTGCCGGGATTGCCAGCAGCGCGCCCACAAACCCAAACACCCAACTCCACCAAAGAAAGGAGAGAAAAACAAGCAGAATGGGCAAGTTCAACCCTTTGCCCATGATGCGTGGAGTGACAGCATTATCCATGGCTGCGTTGAGAATGATGACCATGGCAAGGATCACTAAAGCTGTCCCCAACCCATAGAGAATGAATGCAATGATGATCGCTGGCAAAATGGCAATGATTAAACCAACATTGGGAATATAGCCCAGAATGAAAGCCAGAAATCCCCACAATACGGCAAAGTCCACCCGAAAGAGCAACAACACCACCGTGATAGCTACGGCGCTCAAGAGATTGCTCAGGGTCTGGATTCGATACTGCTTTTGAATGTGTTTCGTATAATTACCGAGTTGGATAACGAAGTTGTTCCCTGTTTGTAATCTAGTCTGGAACTTGGTAGCAATCGACTTTGACTCGAGTAGCATCAGGAAGAGCAGGAAAAGAAAGAAGACGATGGCTACACTATTGCCTAGTAACCCCAGGACACTGTTAATAGCTGATTTGGCAACTGCTGTTGTGTCCACGACGAAGCCGTTGAGCGCGTCCTGTAGATCAATGCCGATGTTCCCCAGAGCAACTTCTAAGTTATTGATACGCTGAAGGAGTAATTCTTGATAGACTGGTAAACGAAGCGCAAGCTGCTCTAGCGAGGCAGTAAGGATGATGATCAAGAGGACGATCAACCCCCCAAGAGTAAGCGCCATCACCAGGAGCGCCAGCCCTGCAGGCAATCCCTTCTTTTCGAGCCACCACAGCGCGGGTGTAAAGAGGATGGCAAGGGTCGCAGCAAAGAATATGGGAGCTAGAACATCACTTGAGTATTTCAGGCCAAAAATCACAATCACTATCGCAGCTGCGGCAAGCATATAGCGCAAGATTGGTGATCCTCGCACCATCATTGTCTTCATGGTCGACTTCTCCTTCGTAACTTCGAGTATGTACATGAGAGCAAATAGAACAGCTTTCGACGATGATACACTATTTTTATACTCTGCGATAGAGCTAAAATGCCCATCCCAAATTTGCTTAAAAATGATATATTCTAAATGATGTGTTTAGCATGTTTATAAACTGAATCAGAGGTGAAAACGATGTCTCAAACTGCAATCAACCTTACTAGACGGCGTTTCAAAACGCCGCGCGCGGCTGCGGTAGCTGGCATTATCTTTGCCGTGCTTTTAGCCACCGGGCAGACACTCATCCGGCTTTCCATTCCGACCGATCCAACCGACACCGGAGCTTCGCTCGCTGGACAAGCGAATACGATTTCTCTTGCCTTGAGCTTGTACCCGTTTGCGGCTATCGCCTTTCTGTGGTTCATGGGCGTGGTGCGCGACCGTCTCGCGGAACTGGAAGACCAGTTATTCTCGACGATCTTTTTTGGCAGCGGCTTATTGTACCTTGGACTCACTTTCGTTGCTGCCGGGGTCGCAGGAGATCTTCTCGCGAGTGCTACCCTGTTTTCGGCAGTCATGAGAAACAGTTTTCTCATCTTCGGCCGTCTTTTGATCTACCAAATCACAAACGTCTATGCCCTGCGCATGTCGGCCGTCTTTATGATATCGTTGGGAACGATCTGGCTACGGACAGGCACAATGCCGCGCTGGCTGGCATTCCTCACCTATCCGCTGGCACTTGTCATGCTGTTGAGCTTCAGCTTAAATATCTTTTTCTCACTCATCTTTCCTGCATGGGTGTTTGTGATTAGCCTGTACATCTTGATTGAGAATATCCGCAGAGGGTCCACAGTAGCTGAGGGTAGCCAGGATCTGGTATGACAGGGAGTATTTTTGCGAGATGATAATACTAAGTCCTTTTTCTCTTTCATATTTATGAGCTTAAAGAATGGAAAGAGAAATTTGGCATTTGGTTCACCTGGTGCAAACGTACCAGATGAATCATCTGCTTGATTTTAGCACCACAAAATGGTGCATTCAGAGGATGTGTTTTCATTCGCAAGGCAGTATAATAGTAACTGTGATTCGTTTCGTAAGCCAGTAGTAAATTCGTAGGAGAAACACATGGCTCTTATTGAGTACAAGCCTGGAACGACGTTCCCAGGCACCATTGGATTGACGATTGACCAGTCCAGTCCGGCCTGGCCAGAACCCTTACGTGCCAAAGAAGGCACACCCAACGTCTTATTTATCGTGCTGGATGACACCGGCTATGGCCAGCTCGGCTGCTATGGCAGCCCTATAGAGACGCCCAACCTGGACAGCCTGGCCGAGGATGGGTTGCGTTACAACAACATGCACACCACCGCCCTCTGTTCACCGACACGTGCCTGCATACTCACCGGGCGCAACCACCACTCCAACGGTATGGCCTGCATCACCGAGCTTGCGACCGGCTACCCCGGATACAACGGTAATGTCCCGTTCGAGAACGGGTTTCTCTCTGAGATCCTGTTACAGCAGGGCTATAACACCTACATGGTCGGCAAGTATCACCTCATCCCATCCGAGCTTGAATCCGCCGCTGGTCCCTATGACCGCTGGCCGTTAGGCCGTGGCTTCGAGCGCTTCTACGGCTTCATGGGCGGTGACACCCACCAATACTACCCCGAACTGGTCTATGACAACCACCAGGTTGAGCCGCCCAAGACACCCGAAGAGGGCTACCACCTGACCGAGGACCTGGCCGACAAAGCCATCCAGTTCATCGCCGATGCAAAACAGGTCGCGCCCAACAAGCCGTTTTACCTGCATTTCTGCACTGGCGCTATGCACGCGCCCCATCATGTGCCCAGGGAGTGGGCCGACAAGTACAAAGGCATGTTCGATGACGGTTGGGATGCCTACCGCGAAAAAGTCTTTGCCAGGCAGAAGGGGCTGGGTATCGTCCCGGCAGGTGCCGAACTCTCGCGTCACGACCCGGACGTACCGGACTGGGATGCGCTCTCACCGGAGCAGAAGCAGCTCTACGCGCGCATGATGGAGGTCTTCGCCGGCTTCCTGACCCACACTGACTATCATATTGGCCGCCTGCTCGACTATCTCAAGAGCACCGGCGAGTACGACAACACCTTGATCATGGTCATTTCTGATAACGGTGCCAGCGCAGAAGGTGGGCCTACCGGTACCACCAACGAGGGGCAGTTCTTCAACAACGCACAGGAGTCGATCCAGGAGAGCCTGGCGAAGCTAGACAAGCTAGGTGGGCCAGAGACCTTCAACCACTATCCCTGGGGCTGGACCTGGGCGGGTGATACCCCGTTCCGCCGCTGGAAACGCGAGACCTATCGGGGTGGCACCAGCGACCCGTTTATCGTCCATTGGCCGAAAGGGATCCAGGCAAAGGGCGAGATCCGCACACATTACGCTCACGCCATCGACATGGTGCCGACAGTGCTGGACGCGCTGGGCATCGAGCCACCAGCGGTGATCAAGGGTGTTACGCAGTCGCCCATCGAAGGTGTCAGCTTCGCGCACAGCTTTAATGATGCCGACGCGCCTGGCAAACATGTCACCCAGTATTTCGAGATGTTTGGTCATCGTGCACTCTATCACGATGGTTGGCGGGCCGTGTGTCCCTGGCCAGGTCCCTCGTTTGTCGAAGCAGGCAAACCATTAGGCTCACCGATCTCGGCCGAAGCATTGTCTGAGTTAGACGCCCATGGCTGGGAACTTTATCACATCGCCGAAGACATTGCCGAGAACCATAACGTCGCTGCTGACAACCGTGAACGGTTGATCAACATGATTGCGACCTGGTATGTGGAGGCAGGTAAATACAAGGTGCTGCCCATTGATGGGAGCGGTCTGCAGCGCTTTGCTCAGGAGCGCCCGCAACTCGTGAAGGCACGCACCAGCTATACCTACTTCCAGGACACGCAGACAGTGCCGTGGTATGCCTCAGTGCATGTTCTCAACCGTCCGCATAGCATCACCGCCGATGTCGAGATCCCGGCAGATGGCGCAGAAGGTGTGCTGCTCTGCCAGGGCACAGGTCGGGTGGCTATTCTTTCTATATCAAGGATGGCAAGCTGAAATATGCCCATAATTACGTTAGTAGAGAACTCTATTACGTCGAATCGACGGAGTCTGTAACTGAGGGTCGTCACCAGTTGCGCTTCGAGTTCGAAGTGACTGGCAAGCCGGACATTCCACATGGTAAGGGCACTCCTGGTCGTGGCCAACTCTACATCGATGGCAGACTGGTGGGAGATGCCGAGATCCCTGTCACGGTGCCACTCGTCTTCAACCCGGGCGGTCTGATCTGTGGCGCCAACCCAGCCCTGCCAGTCACGCCCGAGTACTCATCGCCTTTCAAGTTCACAGGCAAGATCTACGGTGTGACGATAGATGTCAGCGGAGACCTGATTAAGGACTCTGAAGCCGAGCTGCGCCTGGTCATGGCAAGGCAATAGGCAAAAAGACACAGGTTACAGGGACTTTGTCCCTCGCCAGGGCACAGACCCGCGCATCTGGCTGAGCTGTAGGGGTGACCTTGAAGGTCACCCGCCGGGCCGGGGATGGGGGCGTGACCCTGTTCCTCGCTGTGAACGAGATGAACGGGCAAGTATGACAGGAAGGCCACTCCTGCTACTTCCTACGGGTGTCACCCTGAGCCGCAGCGAAGGGTCTATCTGTATGGGCGTAGAGATGCTTCATTGCGCTCAGCATAACTTTATTTTCGAAAGGCGTTGAAATGACAACCAATCTTGCATCTTGGATTGATACGCCCACCAAACAGGCAATCGTGGACTTTGTCGCACAAGTGAGCGACGAATCGAGTCCCGACTATGTGTCGCCCGAGGCACGCATTGCGGTCTATGACAACGACGGCACGCTGTGGTGCGAAAAGCCGATGCCTATCCAGGCCGACTTTATCCTGCGTCGCCTGGCAGCGATGGCAGACCAGGATCCTGCATTGCGTGAGCGCCAGCCCTGGAAGGCAGCCTACGAAAAGGATTACGCGTGGTTGAACGGCGTTATCGTCAAACATTATCACGGCGACGAAAGCGATGTAAAAGTGCTGCTGGGCGGCGTGCTCAGGGCATTCGAGGGAATCACCATCGAAGCATTCGAACAACAATCAGGCGCGTTCATTCGGAACGAAAAGCACCCGACGCTTCACCGCCCTTATCTCGCGTGCGGATACAAGCCGATGGTCGAACTCCTGCGCTATCTCGAAACACACGGTTTTACTAACTATATCGCCTCGGGCGGCGGGCGCGATTTTATACGACCCATTACTAAAGAGATGTACGGCATCCCGCCCGAGCGCATTATTGGCAGTACAGTCTCGCTGAGTTATCGCGAGCATGGCGACGGTGGCGACCTCATCCACAAAGCAGAGGCGGATGTGCTGGACGATGGTCCTGCCAAACCTGTGCGCATCTGGAGCCGCATCGGTCGGCGTCCGATTTTGGTGGGGGGCAACTCGAACGGCGACATTCCAATGCTCCAGTTTGCGCGAGAGGCGTCGCGTCCCGCGTTGCGCTTGTTGCTGCGGCATGATGACCCTGTGCGTGAGTTCGACTATGTGGCGGGCGCTGAAAAATCTTTGGAACTCGCCAATGAGTATGGATGGACAGTGGTCAGTATTAAGAACGATTGGAGGGAAGTATTCGAATAGTAAGAGCCAGTTTCCCCTGACCGCTGTAGACGGTAGACGATACGCTCAACTCATGTACTTTCTGATTGTCGGCATATGCAAAAATAGTGCGTTTTAAGGATGTGTTTTCCTTGTTATGGGAGTATACTTAACATGGAGATATTGGAACTTTGCATTCTTAAGCAAGGTTCACTAGTGAAGAAGAGTCCTTGACCGTTTGAACAGTCACACCGTGTCACCCTGAGTGAAGCGAAGGGTCTGTCGCGATGGGCAACGAGATGCTTTGCGGAGTTTACACTGAGCGAAGCGAATGTGCTCAGCATGACATGGCTGAACCTGTCCGTTGATGAAGAACTGTCAAGCGCATTTGAACCATGCCTTAACAAGCGAAACGAAGCTAGATGGTAGGTGTGCGTATTAAGAATCGCCGCAACTCCATGTTTTCTGTGTGCATCAGCACACAACCGCCATTTCGTATTTTGAATCCGACTATCGTAGTTCAACGACGTACTATCAATTAAAGGAGAACGTACATTGACTAAACCATTTCAGGGTGTCGTCAACCTGGATATCCGCGACTCCAAGCCCGACTGGGAGCCGTACCTGCAGCCCAAGGCGCCTGAAGGCGTGCCCAACGTCCTCTTCATCGTCTGGGATGACGTTGGCTTTGCTGCCATGGAGCCGTGGGGCGGCTTGATCGAGACCCCCACCATGAACCGCCTGGCCAAAGAAGGTCTCACCTACACCAACATGCACACCACAGCGCTGTGCTCGCCGACGCGTTCCTGCTTGCTGACTGGACGCAATCACACCTCCAACGGCATGGCCTGCATCACCGAGGGAGCAAGCGGCTTTCCCAACGCCAACGGCCACATCCCATTCGAGAACGCGACCATCGCCGAGGTGCTCAACGAGAACGGCTTCAACACCTATATGCTCGGCAAGTGGCATCTGTGCGCCGAGGATGAGATGAACATGGCCTCCAGCAAGCGTAACTGGCCAGTGGGACGTGGCTTCGAGCGCTTCTACGGCTTCTTGGGTGCCGAGACCAACCAGTGGTATCCAGACTTGATCCATGATAATCACCCGGTCGACCAGCCCAGCATTCCGACAGAGGATGGATCGGAAAAAGGCTACCACCTCTCGCGAGACCTGACAGATAAAGCCCTGGAGTTCATCAAGGATGCGAAAGCCGTGGCTCCAGATAGACCCTTTTTCATGTACTTCTGCCCTGGCGCTGCCCACGCGCCGCATCACGCGCCCAAGGAGTGGGCTGACAAGTACAAGGGCAAATTTGACATGGGCTACGAGCGCTACCGCGAGATCGTGCTCGAGCGCCAGAAACAGATGGGCCTTGTGCCAGAGAGCACTACGCTGCCGCCGATCAACCCGATTGGTACCTCTGCCGATACGAAAAGCCCCACCGGTCTGCCATTCCCTCCATTGGATTACGTCAAGCCGTGGGACGCGCTGCCTGAAGAGGAAAAGCAGTTGTATCGGCGCATGGCCGAAGTCTATGCGGGCTTCTTAAGCTACACCGACCACCAGATCGGACGGATTATCGACTTTCTGGAAGAGTCGGGTCAACTCGACAACACACTCGTCATCGTGATCTCCGATAATGGCGCCAGTGGTGAGGGAGGCCCCACCGGCTCGGTCAACGAGAACAAAATAGCCAACGGTGTTCCTGATAGCCTGGAACAGAACCTCAAGTTCCTGGATGTGCTGGGTAGCCCCCGAACGTACAACCATTACCCCACCGGCTGGGCGATGGCTTTCAATACGCCGTTCAAGATGTGGAAGCGTTATAGCTACAACGGCGGCATCTGCGACCCATTTCTGATTCACTGGCCCAAGGGAATCAAGAGTCGTGGCGAGGTACGTCACCAGTACCATCATGCCATCGACATCGTGCCGACGATCCTCGATGTCGTGGGTGTCGAAGCGCCCGAGGTTGTCGTGGGTTATACCCAGCACCCCATCGAGGGTGTAAGCATGCGCTCTAGCTTTGACGACGCGCAGGCGCCCTCGACCAGGCAGACCCAATTCTACTCGATGTTAGGGTCGCGTGGCCTTTGGCACCAGGGCTGGAAGGCAGTTACCACGCACCCGACGATCGCAGGCTGGGGCAACTACGAGAAGGATACCTGGGAGCTTTACAATACAGCCGAGGATCGCTCCGAATGCCACAATCTCGCCGCACAGTATCCAGAGAAGCTCCAGGAACTGATCAATTTGTGGTTCTTCGAAGCAGGCAAATACCAGGGCTTTCCACTGGATGACCGCTTGCCACTCGAAATTTTCCTCACACCTCGTCCGCAAATGACGAAGCCGCGCGAGCGCTATGTCTACTACCCGGACACGGCCGAGATACCCGAGTCACAGGCAGTCAATATCCGCAACCGCTCCTATTCCATCAGAGCCGAGGTCGAGATTCCGTCCGATGATGCCGAAGGGGTGGTGTTCGCACAGGGGAGCCGTTTTGGTGGGCATGCCATCTATATGAAGGATGGCAAGATGCACTACATCTACAACTGGCTCGGCGATATCAAGCAACAGGTCGTTTCGAACAAAACCGTGCCGACCGGAGCCTCGACTCTCTCAGCCATCTTCACTAAAGAGGGAGAGAACCCACCACACGTTGCCAACGGCATGCTGGCCATCTACATGAACGACGAGAAGGTGGGCGAGATGAAGATCATGACCCAGCCAGGCAAGTTCTCGATTGCTGGCGAGGGGCTAAACGTGGGACGCGACGGTGGCGAGCCTGTCACGGGGGACTATCCGGGCAAGTATCCCTGGCCGTTCACCGGCACAGTCAAGCGGGTGGTCGTGGATGTCAGCGGTGATTTGAACATTAATCACGAAGTCGAAGCGCAAGCAATGCTCATGCGTGAGTAACGTTCCAGCAAGTTGACTTCTCGTGATCGCATTCACGGGGTTCTACCAACTATCCCTGGTGTAGGGACAGGGGTTGTGTGGATGCGTGTGGGGGCGCTTGCGCTGTCCTGGTCTCTTTTCCCTTTCAGCACCCGATAGTTGGTAGGACCTACACGGGCAGGAGTTGACCCCTCAGCGAAGAGACTATCTTCTGCCCGTTTGACTTGAAAAGACAAGCTGATGCGTTCGCATCAGCTGGCACGACTAACGTAGCATTCCTTTCTAACAGTCGCCGTGCCAGTGTTGTACTACCTGTTTGCCGGGCAGTCAGCGGAAAAAATGCTCAACAGTTGGAAGACGTGGTTGGTCGCCAATAACGCAACAGTGATGTTTATCTTGTTGTTGGTATTAGGCATGTTATTATTAGGCCAGGGCCTGGGTGGATTGATCGGCTAAGCTTGTGTAGGCAAAGGAACTCTAAAAGCAACTGGAGTGTATGGCCTGAGGAACAATCTCCTGTTGACTGCATTGATACTTGCAAACATAGTACGTTTTAAGGATGTGTTTTCGTTCTCCAGGTCGTATACTATGAACAATGATATATAAACTTTCGTACACAGCAACAGAAATTGGAGGAATCTTATGACTACCACAATCAATCCATCTGGTATACCAACTGAATGGACTCGCGATTTGACAACACGAGCTGAACGCTATGCCGCTGGGAAGGCGCGGCGGAGCGAGACGCCTCGTTCCAGCCATGCAGAGTGGGCGCCAGACCCCGAGCGTCCCGACCCGATCAGTCTTTTGGAAGAGGCAAATAAGACGCGACTGGAACACCTGGTGCCTATCCGCTTTGGGCGTATGTCGATGTCAGCTTTCGCATTCTATCGAGGAACAGCAGATATCATGGCGTACGACCTGGCCAAGACACCGGTCTCAGGCATCCAGGCGCAGATCTGTGGTGATGCGCATATGAGCAACTTCGGTGTCTATGCCTCCCCCGAGCGCAGGCAGGTCTTTGATGTGAACGACTTCGACGAGACACTCGCCGGTCCTTGGGAATGGGATGTCAAACGACTTGCAGCCAGCGTGGTCATCGGAGGTCGACAGAATGGCTACACCGCTCAGGAGAGCAGGCAGGCTGCAATGAGGTGTGTGCAGCGCTACCGTGAGAGTATGCAGCAGTTTGCCTTGATGAACCACCTGGATGTCTGGTACTACCACCTCGATGTGGATGCTATTCTCGCTATGGCACGGGGCATGGCAGGCCGCAAAGAACTCGAAAAACGCGTGGAACGTGCCTCAGCACGAGCAAGCAAACGCACCCGCTTCGAAACATTCCCGAAGCTGGCCGAGGCCGTGAATGGGCAGTATCGTATCAAGGATGAGCCACCCTTAATCTATCACTACGACCCGCTGGACACCAGCAAGGACAATCTGGATACCGAACAGTGGAGAGAGATGGTCAAAGAATACCTGGCGAGTTTGCCGGAGGAACGGCGCGTGATCCTCTGGAAGTATCGCTCGGTTGACCTCGCGCAGAAAGTCGTGGGGGTAGGCAGCGTGGGCACGCGCTGCACCATTGTATTGGCCTTGGGGGGAGCAGAGGGCGATGACCCATTGTTCATGCAGATCAAAGAAGCTGGTCCATCGGTGCTCGAGCAGTTCCTGGGAGCGAGTCCTCATAAAAACCATGGGGAGCGAGTAGTGGTAGGTCAGCGTATGATGCAGGCAGCCAGCGATATCTTCCTGGGCTGGACGACATTTAATGGCATGGACTTCTATGCACGGCAGTTGCGTGACATGAAGTTCTCGGCGGAGGTAGAGGGGATGGATCCAGTCCTGTTTACCGCGTACGTCGAATTATGCGCGACAGCCCTGGCACGAGCACATGCGCGTACCAGTGACCCGGCACAGATCAGCGGCTACCTGGGCAGCAAGGATAGCTTTGATCGTGCCATTGCCTCGTTCGCCGAGACATATGCAGACCAGGCCGAACGTGACCATGCAGCTCTCCTCGCAGCCATCAAAGAGGGGCGCGTGCAAGCCCAAACCGGCGTGTGATACCTACAAGGGCGACCGTAAGGGTACGCCAATAGGCATCACCCTCAGAAAAAGCCCGTCAGCATCCGTAGGGGCGACCTTCATGGTCGCCCGCTGGGGTGGGGATGGGAGGTAGTTCTTACTACTCAATAGGCTCCTGTGGCCTTGAAATCGTTATGCGCAGTAGCAGCTTAATGAGATAGAAAAGCAACGCGTAGACCGCCATACCTATCAGCGTAGACCATTCAATGACTCCATTTCCATTCGGTCCAATCTTAGTACTGGGCACAATACCGAGGAACGGATAGAGAAAGAACCCGGTAAAATTATAGAGGGCCTGTGCGAATGCGTTATTGGGGTCCGCTCCAAGCAACTTCAAAACAAAACGCAACAGGAATAGCATCTCCAGAGCGAAAAGCACCCATTGAAGATAGTCCATAACCTTAGCGACGCCATATTTACGTTTCTGTTCCTTTTCCATAGCTGGGTTCGGGACATATTTTGCAGGAGGAACTCCATATTGATTGGGAGGAGTCCCATACGGCACTCCTGGCTGAACCTGGTAAGGAGAAACACCCGGTTGGCCCTGATATGGCGGCTCCCCTGGCTGGTAAGGAGGAACACCTTGAGGGTTCTCCTGGCTGGGTGGCATGTAATTTGGATCATTTGGATACGGATTAGATTGCATCTTCTTCTCCTTTGTCGCTAAGATACTCGATAACTGTTGTTGTATTTCGTGACTATGGTAACAGTTCTTACATAATTTTTCAATGCAATCGGCGGAGTTCACCTGATTTGGCTCGCTTGCGAGCCTGTTACGTGAGAGTGTGTAAGGTTTTTCCGCGCCGCAAGCGCGGAAAAACCTTACACACTCTCACACGAGCGCGCCGCAGGCGCGCAAAAACAGAAGGAAAAACATCATGCAACGCCAAAACATCTCCACAGGCACCCCCTGGGAACCCATCGTCGGCTACTCGCGAGCCGTCCGTGTAGGCAACACCGTACACGTAGCTGGCACAACCGCCACCGGCGCGAACGGCCAGATCGTCGGCATCGGAGATCCATACGTGCAAACCAGACAAATTCTCAAAAATATCGAATCAGTGCTCCAAAGGGCTGGCGCCAGCCTCAAAGATGTTGTTCGCACACGCATGTACGTCACAAACATCGACCACTGGCAGCAAATCGGCAAAGCCCACGGCGAATTCTTTAGCGAGATTCGACCTGCCGCAACGATGGTAGAGGTCAGGCGCCTGATCTCTCCTGACATCCTGGTGGAGATCGAGGCAGAGGCAATCATAGTCTAGTTGAGGCTACAATATCAGCATCGCATCCCCAAAACTATAGAAGCGGTAGCGCTCGCGAATAGCCTCCTGATAAGCTTTCTCGATCAACGCTTTGCTGGCGAATGCGCTCACAAGTAGCAGCAGCGTCGAACGTGGCAAATGGAAATTGGTAATCATCGCATCCACGACCTGAAAGCGATAATCAGGCGTGATAAACAAACGCGTGGCTCCATGATATGGCTCGATACGACCCTCGTGGAAACTGGCAACGCTCTCCAGCACACGTACCGCCGTTGTGCCAACTGCCACGACACGTCCACCAGCGCAACGCGTCTCATGAATCAACTCGGCAGTTGTCGCATCCAGGTCAATCTCCTCGCTATGCATCTTATGATCGCGCACATCCTCACACTCGATAGGCCGGAAAGTATCAAGCCCCACGTGCAGTGTCACAAAACCAACCCGCACTCCCTGCCGGCGTAGTTGCTCTAACAGGTGTGGAGAAAAGTGCAGCCCGGCCGTTGGAGCGGCTGCCGAACCAGCGATACGCGCATACACCGTTTGATAACGCTCGGGGTCTTGCAATGTCTCGTGAATATAAGGAGGTAACGGCATAAGCCCCAACATCTCAATCAGTTCTCGCACCCTCACGTTGGGTACGTCGGTCCGCGCTTCATCCGTAGGGGCGGGGTTTACCCCCGCCCGCGTCCCGGTGCCTTGATCGACTATAGGGTTTACCTCCGCCCTTGTCCCTTGATCGACCATATATTGACGCATGTAGGAGCGCGATTTATCGCGCACTCGTCCCCGTTCCACCGTTGTCGATGACATATTCTCAACTGTAAACCGCACAATCCTCCCACCTGCATCTGTACGCTCAAGCACTTCCGCTTGCAAGTACACCCCTTGCTGTATCTCATGGTCATTGGCGTTCTCATTCCCAAACACAATACGAGACCCCTCACGCAACCGGCGGCCAGGACGCACGAGCGTTTCCCAATAATCGGAACCAAGATCGGGACGTTCCACCAGCAACAAAACTTCTACTGCTCCTCCTGTCTCGACTCGGTGTCCCAACAGTCGAGCTGGCAGTACACGGCTCTGATTCGCGATCAGCAGATCCCCAGGGCGTAAGTATTCACCTATATCCCGAAAATTCCTGTGCACGAAAATCCCGGTATCACGATGAACCACAAGTAAACGCGAGGCATCCCTTGGCTCAATCGGTGTCTGAGCAATCAGTGCCTGGGGGAGATCATAATCAAAATCACTAATCTTGTAAGTAGTATTATCTAGCATTGTTATCTGTTCTTATATACATGTCATCCTGAGCGCAGCGAAGCATCTCCCTCCCTGGGCCAGGATGCTGCGCTCTGCTCAGCATGACAATGTGCTGAACCTTCCTCTTTCCCAACGTTTATACTATGTCCTCTACAACTTCACTCACTGTACAAAGAAAGTATTCAATTGTCAATCTTGCTTTTTCGTGCAAATATGATACCCTATGCACAGTAATCCCAACTTTTATTCACACAAAGGGAACAACCATGGATGACCAGACATATCAAATTGCACTCTCACCCGACCTCCGCATCACTCTAGAAGAATTCGCAAACGCCTGGAACGAAGACGACATAGCCCGAACCTTCGCCGAAGCCCACCTCTCCCAGGCCAAAGGCACACAATTTTTTGACCCGATGCTAGTAACAGTACTCCTCACCGTAGGCACAGGAGTTGCCAGCGACCTGCTCTCTGACCTCATCAAAGGAGTCATCCAACTGCTAACCGACAAAAAGAACACCCAGAGCAGCCAGGGCACACCGAACCACAAACATATACACATCGAACAAATCAAAAAGCCCGACGGCTCCGAAATGCTGATCGTAGACATCGACGAATCCTGACCATTCGCTAATTGGGGCCGATTATGCTGATTAACACATGAATCTGGACTTTTGTAGGTGCCGATTTATCGCGCACACCGCCGATTGATCGGCCCTGCTGGCCGATTGTCATCCTGAGCGAAGCGAAGGATCTCTCGCGATGGGCAGCTAAATGCTTCGTTTCACTCAGCATACAAGGGGTGCGACAAACGAAAAAACAAACAAACAACGGGGAATCATCTAGGAGGCAAGCACATGCAACTAATACGCATCCAGGAACGTCCCGGAGTACCCGATGGCTCAAATGCCATCGTGAGCTTCAATAATGGGCCAGAATACCCCATTGCTATCAACGACCCGTTCGAGGAGAAAGAAGAGCAGGAGCTTGAATGGTACTTTGAAGAACACCTGGAATTCCCTTTCACCAAAAAAGTACGCGCTCAAAACGCAGCCGCCAGCATTAAGACATATGGCGAGGATCTTTTCAAACAAGTTTTTGGCGATCCAGATATCTATGCCGAGTATCGCGACCTGCTGAAAGCTGGCCTGAATAATCTACAAATTGAAATTGCAGGCGTACCAAAGTTTCATGTACCCCACTGGGAATCCATCAAAGATCCGAAGCTAGCACACCCCTAGCGCTACAAGCGGCAATGGTGCGCAAAAACCTGAAACCCCAAGCATTACCGGCTTCCGTGCGTTCTTCTCCCGTGATTAACCTGCTAATAGTCACTGCTCGTCCCTCTGGCATTCGTGATGTTGGCTATCGCACTATCTCCCGACCCTTAGTCGAGGCACTGCGCAATGCAAACTTGCGTGTCCAGGTCGAAATCTTGCGCCCTGGCACCTACAAGGCTTTAGAAAATCACCTGCGCGACGTAACCGCGAAACACGGAGAGGGCTACTACCATGTCATCCACTTCGACGTACATGGCGCAGTTCTAACCTATCAGCAATTCCAGCACATTCAAAAAGAACCCGCAGGCAATCCCTTCCAATATAAGCGCTATGCTCGCGAAGAGATCCCTCCCTTTGAAGGTGTCAAGGCGTTTCTGTCATTTGAAGCGGAAGCAGATAACGAGGAGAAAGATAAAAAATCAGATCTTGTTGAGGCTTCAGAACTGGCTAACCTGCTTGTCAAACACCACATCCCAATAACTATCCTGAATGCTTGCCAATCCGGCAAACAGATTGGTGAGCGCGAGACCAGCCTGGGTAGCCATCTCATACAGGCTGGTCTACAGCTTGTACTGGCAATGGGCTATTCTGTCACCGTCAGCGCCGCTGAATTACTTATGAGCGCCCTCTACCAGCACCTCTTCGCCGGTGATGATCTCGCTATTGCTATCCGTCACGCACGCACTGAACTCTACAACAACAAAGAGCGACGAGCCTACTTTGACCAGAAAATCGACCTTGAAGACTGGCTACTCCCCGTTATCTACCAGAATCAGCCAGTTACCTTGCAACCACGCGAGTTCACCCCAGAGGAGAGAACCGCCTGGTTTGAACACAAGGCAGAAGAGAAACGCTATACCCCACCTGATCCGCAATACGGTTTTGTCGGTAGAGACATCGACATCCTCCAGATCGAGAAACGCTTACTTACCAAACGCAACATCCTGCTGGTACGAGGTATGGGCGGCGCAGGCAAAACCACCCTGCTGCGCCACCTTGCTGCCTGGTGGCATACCACCGGCTTCATCCAGCGCGTCTTCTACTTTGGTTACGACGAGAAAGCCTGGACGCTCCAGCAAATCATGACCAACATTGCGCAAAACCTGTACGGCCCGAAATTCTACACCGATTTCCAGCCTCTCCCTCTAGTGTCGCAACAGGCTATGCTCTCCCAGGACCTGCGAGGAAAGAACCACCTCTTGATCCTGGACAACCTGGAATCAATCACCGGAGCGCACCTTGCCATCCAGCACACCTTGCCCCCCGACGAGCAATCTGCCTTACATAGTTTCTTGACCGACCTTACCAAAGGTCACTCCATTGTCTTGCTAGGCTCGCGCAGTGGAGAAGACTGGCTGGCAAAAGGCACCTTTGACGACAACATCTACGAACTACCTGGCCTTGATCCCGAAGCAGCTTCCACCCTTGCCGACCGCATCCTTAAAAGAAATAATGCTACCAAATATCGCCAGGATGATGATCTAAGAAAACTCATCAAGGTGCTGGATGGCTTTCCTTTAGCTTTGGAAGTCGTACTCGCCAATCTCGCGCATCAGGCACCACCCGAGGTGTTGGCAGCATTACAGGCTGGTGATGTGAGCATCGATCCGAAAAGTGACAATCAGGATAAGACAGCGAGCATCCTGCGCTGTATCGACTACTCCCACAGTAATCTCTCACCTGAAGCGCAGCAACTGCTCCTCTGCCTGGCTCCCTTTACCTCGGTCATTGATACTGGCACGCTCGACAACTACACTAAGCACCTAGGGCAACAACACGTTTTAGCAACATTGCCGTTTGAACACTGGCCGGAGGTATTACAAGAGGCCGCAAATTGGGGACTGCTCAGCCCTGATCCTAAGATTCCAGATTTCCTGCGTCTGCAACCTATTTTCCCATATTTTCTGCGTAACCGATTGTATGCACCGGAAAAGAGAGAAGTGCGAAGTGCAGTAGAGACAGCGTTCCGTGAGCATTATGATCAGCTAGGAGTTACACTATATAAGTTGCTCGAATCCAAAGATCCACAGGAGCGACAGGTGGCTCAGGTGATAACAGGGTTGGAATATGAAAACCTTATGAATGGCTTGGACTTGGCGCTGGAAGCTCAGATTTCGTTCGAAAATTTCTACTTTCCTCTCTCGAGCTACCTGGACATCCAACAAGACCAGCATCGTGGTCTGGAATTAGGGCAGGCTGTGTTGAGTCGCCTGGAAAAGTACCCGCTGGATCAACTGTCTGGAGCGTTAGGCTATGAGTTTGCCCGCATTATCGACGACATTGCACTTCGACAGTTGAAACTTAAGCAGTATGTAATAGCTGAAGCATCATATCAGAAGGTATTATCCCTCTTGTCCAACAACCAACAACTTGATGCAGATTCCATCAAGAAGCTAAGTGCCACCTTCTACCACCAGTTGGGTAACGTAGCCTTTGAGCAGCAGCAGTGGCAACAAGCGGAAGCCTACTACTTGCAAGCCTTGCAGATCTACATCGAGCATAATGACCGCTACGAACAGGCCGGAACCTACCACCATTTAGGTGCAGTGGCCCAGAAACAGCGGCAATGGAAAGTGGCGGAGCAGTACTACCAGCAGGCTTTGCAGATCTACATCGAGTACAATAACCGCTACGAACAGGCCAAAACTTACCATGATTTAGGCAATACAGCCATGGAACAGCAGCAGTGGCAGCAGGCGGAGCAGTACTACCAGCAGGCTTTGCAGATCTTCATCGAGTATCACGACCCCTACGCGCAAGCCACCATCTACGGCCAGTTAGGAATGCTAGCTGAGGAACAGCAGCAGTGGATGCAGGCTCGTGATTGCTACCTGTTAGCAATAAAGATATTTGCATCCTACAAGGATAACTATAGCATCACCAAAGCTTTGAAGCTTTTAGCTCGGCTGTGGCAGAGCAGTGGTGATGCTAACCTACCCTCCGCTGTTGCAACCATCTTGAGTTACAGCGTAGAGGAGACAGAGAAGTTGTTGCGCGAAATGTTGGGGAAGGAATAGGTGTAGATGGATGGCGCTTGCGCCATCCATGATTCGTAGGGACGGGGGTGTGGATGATGGGTGGTGGGGGCGCTTGCGCCGTCCTGGTGCTCCTCGCAACAAATCCGTTGCGGGTTAGGAACGCAAACGCTTCCCCATTCATACATATGAGGTACGATGATGAGAATACGAAAGCGGTGATTGATGCAAAGCGAAAGGCCACAGGGTGGTTCAAGCATCATAATCCACGCACAGGTTAGACATTCGATGGCCCAGGACGGCGCAAGCGCCCCCACCCAGCATCCACACAACCCCCGTCCCTACAGATGTTGCGATTTTCCGCATTTCGTATTTTGATAGGTATAGGAACACATAAACGTACCTATACATCTCCATACCATGTAAAGGAGCAACAAACCTGTGGGTTACGATCCCGAAAAGCACCACCGGCGTTCCATTCGTCTCAAAGGCTATGATTATAGCAAACCGGGAGCCTATTTCGTGACTCTGTGCCTGCAAGGACGCGAGCCATATCTTGACATGCCCGGGGTGCGCGATATCGCCGAAAACCTATGGAAAGCGCTTCCCCAACGTTTCCCCACCATTGAACTGGACGAATTTATTGTAATGTCCGATCACATCCATTTCATCCTCCATCTACACCCTGACCACAAACACCGTCCAACGCTATCAAACATCGTCTGTGTCTACAAATCCTTAACCGCCCGTGCCGTCCTCAACCACCTCAGAACACTGGGTGATATCGTCGGAAACCAATTCTGGCAACAACATTTTTACGATCACATTATTTGCAACAAAACCGAACTGCTTGCAATTCGAAAATACATCCGCAATAACCCTCTAAAAGCTGATCTTCTATAGGGGGCTGGCGTGGTCGGAACGTTGGGGATGGCGCTTGCGCCATCCATGACCTGTAGGGACGGGGGTGTGGATGATGGGCGGTGGGGGCGCTTGCGCCGTCCTGGGCCGATCGACTATCTACCAAATAAACGCTCATACAAGGCCTGCGCTAACCCTTGCCCTGCATCCCCCCATCATGCCTTGTGGCAACCCCATGCGCCGCCCTGGTGTCAATCGACTGACCTACACATGGTTGGGAAATGCCTCATTGCGCCGTCCTGGTGCGCTGCAACCCTCTATCGGGACTTGTGGTAACCAATGCACCTCCTCTGCTGCCAACCTATCGACAAATGCATTATTGGAAAACGACCCATGCGCCCCCTTTTCACTCCATCCCCCCTGGCATCGACCATAACCCCGGCCCCAGCCCATTCCCCCCACCCGGCGCGGCCAACCCCAAATGTTGGTAAGCAAAACGCGTCACAATACGCCCTCGCGGAGTACGCGCAATGAAGCCAAGCTGCAGCAGGTATGGCTCGTACACATCCTCGATTGTCTCCGTGTCCTCACTGGTGCTCGCGGCCAGCGTATCAAGCCCGACCGGGCCACCATCGAACTTCTGGATGATCGTGAGCAGCAGGTTGCGATCGGTCTGATCGAGGCCGATATGGTCAATCTCTAGCGCATCCAGAGCCGCCTGAGCAACGTTCCGCGTAATCACGCCGTCGGCTCTTACCTGTGCATAGTCACGCACTCGCTTGAGCAGGCGATTTACGATACGCGGCGTGCCACGTGCGCGTCCGGAAATTTCATCGATGCCCTCTTCGTCGGCAGGTACTTTAAGGATACGCGCCGAGCGGATCAAAATCAGTTTCAGCGCCTCCGGATCATAGTATTCCATGCGGTAAATGGCGCCGAAACGATCTCGCAATGGTGCTGTCAGTGAACCTACGCGCGTTGTAGCTCCCACGACTGTGAACGGTGGCAGAGAGAGACGCAGGGACCTGGCGCCAGGGCCCTTGCCGATCACCACGTCTATCGCGAAGTCCTCCATAGCGGAATACAGGCGTTCCTCGACTGCGCGTGGCAGGCGGTGTATCTCATCGATGAAGAGTACCTCGCCCTCTTGCAGGGATGTGAGTATGGAAGCCAGGTCGCCTGCGTGTTCAATCGCCGGACCAGAGGTGGTTCTCAGGTTGACCCCCATCTCGACGGCGATGATGTTACAGAGAGTAGTTTTACCCAATCCGGGAGGTCCGTATAGGAGTACGTGATCGACCGATTCGTTACGATGGCGCGCAGCTTCTAACAGGATGCTCAGGTTCTCCTTGATTTTCTCCTGCCCGATGTATTCTGACAGGCGGCGAGGTCGCAGACTGCCCTCGATGAACTCTTCTTCTTCCGTCATTTTTGGTGAGACGAGTCGGTCGCTCATGATGATCTCCTGCTACTTGAAACTATTGTTCTATGTCTTCTTGCACACATTATATCAAACTTGGGCGCTGGCGTCGAGTGCAAACTTTGCTATTTCGTAACGCTTTTCGTAACGATTTTGGGATGTTTCATCCGTATCATTTGAAATGAAGATAGATAAACATGGAACGTTTCTTTTCACATTCACGAAAGGAGAGGAGCAAATGTCTTCCTCAACAAAATCTCAAGGCGAGGTCAAACGATGGCACGTCATCTTGTTTGTTACCATTGCTGGGCTTCTTACACTTCTAGCGCTCTTTGCAAGCGTCCGCGATCTATTGTTACTACCCGGTCAATCAGGGTTCCTTTCAGTTATACATCGCTGGCATGAGGCTCAGTCAGGCGCCTTCATGACGATCCTTTTCGGCGGAAGCCTGTTGACTTTGCTCTGGAAACCACAGACCAAACCTTTGTTGATGCAGTATCTTGTGCTCAGCATTGGCATCGTTTGCATCTTCTTCGCAACTGCTTCTGGAGCCGGGTTTACCCCTATTGTATTGGTAGTTGGTGTAGTGCTCATCGGTATCCTGGTCGCGGCCTATCCCAGACCCCTCGATCTGCTGGACATCAGACGTGAAGCATCCCTGAGTTATCCACTGCTCGCGATTACGGTCGTTGCAGCAATAGTGTTAGCTCCGATTATTGCGCGCGAACTCAATTACCAGATCCTTGGCATGACGCAGCAGGATATACACGCGTTAAACTATCATTGGCTCACCTCGGTTGTACTGGCTTTGCTTCTCATACTTGGTGGATCATTGGCAGCCACCAGGCGACCAGGTTGGCGAGCATTAGCTTTCATTGTCGGCATAACGTACCTCTATCTAGGCAGTATGGCGCTCTTGCTGCCAGATTATGCCGGAAGTTGGGGAACAATCGGCGGTGTGCTCGGACTGCTTGGAGGCCTCGGCTATATTAGCGTCATATTGTTTGAGGTCCAGAGGACAAGGAGAGCCGTACAAGTGCTCCAAAAAGCATCGACGTGAGTTGCCTACCACTGTCATCCAGTCTGCCCCTACTTGTCATGCTGAGCGAAGCGAAGGATCTAAGGCGACGGGTCTAGATGCTTCGTTGCACTCAGCATGACAAATGGGGCTGTCCATTGTTGCCGCTTTCCGCGCTTGTCACCCAGTCTGCCCCTACTTGTCATCCTGAGCGAAGCGAAGGATCTAGCTCGACGGGCCGAGATGCTTCGCTATGCTCAGCCCGACAAGGGGCTGTGCGACGCAGACATCCCTACGCGGCGTGACGAGCCCTCACCACAACCATCCTCTGCACTCCCCCACCGGCATCGCGCCTGCTCTCAATCTCAAAATCCGCGTTGATAACACTACGCTCAGTATCGCGGTTCCAGTGGCAATTCCCTGCCACTCTCTTTGTCACCGGCGTGATGATATTTTGTAACTGTTGCGCAAATGCTCCTTGAGCGCGTACATGTTCAATAAGCAGCAGGATGCCTCCAGGCTTCAGCACACGCCGGACTTCGTTTAATCCGCGCATCGGATCTGTAACTGAGCAGAAAACAAGCGTTGCCACTGCACTATCGAAGGTTTCATCTTCGAAAGGCAGGGTTTCAACAGGCGCTTGTGTGAGTGTGATTGGTACTCGTGCCGTCTTCAAACGCTCGCGTGCATAGCGCAGCATGGCGCTATCAGGCTCAACAGCTTCGACACGCTCGACCTGCTCTGGATTGTAGAGGGCGAAGTTGAAGCCTGTGCCTGCTCCAACTTCCAGGACGACTCCCTGTGCCTGCGCAATCACTTCCTTACGCAGAGGCTCCATAAAATTATGTTCTCGTCCGCTGCGAGAAAGTCGCTCGTACATCGCGGCAAATATGCTATGGTTGGTTGTAACGGCTTGTTCTGTCGTTTCTGCTGGTGTTGTCTGGCTCATAGGTTGTTTCGTTTCGCTTTCTCTTTCGTGACTACCTGTATATTTTTCTCACACTAATATCTTATCAGATATTTCGCTACTCTCCCAAAGGCAGTGTAGGGGCCGATTTATCGGCCCCAATCCCACTCACGCTTGCACGTTAACGCCCAGTCCAGTAGAATGATCTTGTAACATCAAGCAAAACACTCTAGAGGAGTTCAGCGTATGTCACGCATACCACCTGACGAAAATATACAATTGCCCACGGAGGAAACAGTATCGTTTGGCACTATGTCTACTCTCTTTCGCACGATGGCGCAAAGGCCAGAAATCATGCAGCATAGCATGCAATTGCTGGAGGCTGTGATGCGTACTGGAACCGTTGAGCCACGATTGAAAGAATTGCTGGCGGTGCGCGTTTCTCAGGTCAATTACTGCTTTTACTGAATGGCCGCTCATACTGCCTTGGCAAGGCAGCTGGGTGTAACTGAAGAATTGCTAGATGCGCTGTATCATATCGATACGCATCGTCATCTCTTCACTACTCGTGAACTGGCAGCATTACGTTTTGCCGAAGTCATGACTACGAGTGGTCGTGATGTCGATGAAGTATTATGGGATGAATTGCAGGCGCATTTTGACGATGGCGAAATTGTTGAACTGGCTTCAGTAATTGGCCTCTTCAATTTCTTCAATCGTTATGCGGATGCTTTGCGCATTCTGCCACCGGAAACTAAAACAAGGGATTGAACATATGCCTACCAGCGATGAAAAATTGACGTCTTTGCTCCAGGATTTAGAAAAATTGGCTACGTATCTGCACGGTCGTGGAGACAAAACACTCGCTCTTTCCAAACAATTTGAAGAAAACGCGAGGAAAGACCCATCGAACCAGGAGTTTGATCAACGCCAGGCAATCATGCTGGATTACCAGCATCACATCTGGCATGAAATAGGAAACATGGTTGATAAGCTCTTAAAGCAATATGAAAAGTAATATATAGGGTTGATGGCGGTATCAAGAACACCCATGTTCTTGATACCGCCATCAACCCTATATAGATTACTCGTGGCCTGTTTTAGCTTGGGTATAGGTCTCTGTCAACTCGCCCTTGGTGCGTGCGTACATATCGCGGCCTTGTGACAATGCATTTGTAGTGCGAGCTCGAATTTCGCCGGTTAATCCAGAAGAGCGGTCGCGCAACATGATGCCCTGTTCGCTAAGTTGAGCCCGCGTGGCCTCACCTGACTGTGGCGCCAGAATTAGCCCTGCGGCTACACCCAGTGCAAATCCAGCAAGGAAACCGAGAAATACCTTCATAGTTACACCTGCATCCTTTCTAAATGTCTTGAAATATTCGTGTCCGACCAATGGTACATAAAAATAACCGGACTTTTTCCGGCCAGGCATTGCGTCAACGGATTGATCGATCAGTGTACCGGCTCGTTGACGATTTGTTCTACGAGAGCCAGTAGATCGTCTAAATCAAACGGTTTCCGAATGAGATACACCCTCTGATAGAGAATAGGATCATCTTCAATCTCTCTGGCCACATCTTCAGCCTCAAGTACTGCCGCTGTGTAGACAATGACAGGTATTTCGGCTGTTATAGAATCCTCTTTCAACTGCTTCAATACATCTTGTCCGGAGATTTCACCTAGTTTCAGGTCAAGAATCAGCAAATCCGGTAGCAAGGCTTTCATGTGTGAGAAAGCATCGTTCCCATTTTGCAGAATATGAACCTGGTACTGTTCGTCTTCCAGGATGCGACGCATCAAAGAAAGCAATTGATTCTGGTCATCAATGATGAGTATTTGTTTTCCCACAAACAATCAGCGCATCATCCTGGTCAGATGACATAGATGTCTGCGCCCCTCCTCTTAATTGATACGTTCTAAAACGCAAGGACGTTTCAGAAAAGATTGGTTTTGTTCTGTAGTAGTGTACCATGTAACACAACAACAAACAAGGATGCTTCACACGTGCAACATATCAATCAACCAGAGCGCGATCAACAGGAAGAAACTCAAACTAATGACTGCGATTGTCGGGTCAATGAGTGGCGCGCTTAGCAGGCTGCCACGCATCCTTAGGCGCTGGAAAAGTGTTGGCAGAACCAGCCCACAGATGGTGGCTAACAAGAGGCTAAAACCAAGACCCAGGCCAATGGCAATTCCCAGCAGCCAGGAATGGAAGAGCAGCCATGCCAGCACACCCGCTATGATTGTTGCCAGTACACCTCCAACTGTGCCAATACGTAATTCTCGAAACATACCACGCCAGAAGTCAGTACCATGCGTGGAACGCAGTTGCCAACCCGCTACGCCAAGCGCTTGCGAACTCACGCTGCCACTTGTAAGCATCAGCATTGGGATAAAGCAAATCATTCCGTTAAGCGCCAGGGGAGAGCGTAATCCGGCCATGAAACCCGATGTTTGTATATGCGACGAGTTGATTGTAAGCGCGTTACCAAACACCTGGTAGAGCACCAGGGCCAGTATAAAGCCTGCTGCAAGGTTTACGCCTAACCACGTCGTCCGGCTCAAGACGGCACGTATCGAAAAGTGCTCTTCCTCTTCGAACTCCTCGACACTTGCGCCAGCTATTTCGGAAAAATCTTCGGCCTGTTCTTCATGAATGACATCAATGACATCATCGACTGTGATTAATCCCACCAGGTGATTCTCTTCGTCTACCACGGGAACGCCCAGCAGGTCATATTTGGCGATGATGCGCGCCACTTCTTCCTGATCAGCATCAGTCTTGACCTTGATCACGTCATAATCTATCAGATCTTTCAATCGCGTTGTAGGTTCTGCTACCACAAGTTCGCGCAGAGAAACGACCCCGACCAGGTGTTTTTCGTCATCTACAATGAAGAGATAATAGATCATCTCAAGGTGAGCTGAGTTTTGACGCATATAGACGAGCGCCTCTTCAACAGTAAGCTCTTGCGATAGTGAGAGCACCTCGGTGGTCATGATCCCACCGGCAGTCTCAGGCGCATAACGCAGCAGTTCGCGTATAGGTCGTGACTCGTCGGCTGGCATCAGGCTGAGTAGACGTTCGGCCTTGTCCTGTGGAAGTTCTGCCAGTATATCAGCCGCGTCATCGGGCGCGAGTTTTTCTAACAAATCGGAAGCTTTCTCAGGATCAAGTTCGATCAATAGCTCGAATTGTAACGGTGCCTCTACTTCGTTTAAGGTGTCGGCTGCTGTCTCTGAATCTAGACGATCAAGCACTGCTCCAGCTTCTTCAATGTCGAGCTGCTCCAAAATGTCAGCAATGTCAGCAGGGTGCAAATCCGATAGTTTGGTGTGGCTGATGCTTAACTGCACTTGTGGCACGATACCGGCAGTGCCTGCACCGGCGCCTGCAAGCGCTAACTGAGTTGTGCCAACTTTCACAACCTCGATGGGCTCCACATAATTCCACGTAATAATACGCTCTGAGAACTGAAAAGGCAGCGCACGACTCACTAGCTCGAAAGGCGCGAGTATCCCCAGACGTCGCAATAAACCGCTCCCGCTGATGTCAACACCGATTAAACGCGCCGTTTCTTTAATTTGTGCCAGTTTCAAATCATTGGCTTTGATGACACGAAAGCCCTGTGTATCGACAATTTGCTTGTCCAGCAGATCGCGTTTGAGTAATAATTCATCCGCATGAGGCGCATATGATGCAATGCGTTGCTGTTTAACCGTGAGATATATTTTTGGATCTTCTATATTAACCACCTGAGACCATGGAACAACGATATCGTTATTGCCTGGTAAAGTAGATGTTGTTATGACAAGAGCAGTTACAGTTGGAAATGTCTCATTGAGCGAAACACAGACATCGCGCAAGACACCAACCTTGTGTCCCTCAATATCATAAATGTGCTGACGTAAGAGTGTGCTTAAAAAAATCATTGGAATCACCACCTTTCCCTAATTTGTGATTGGTAACTAATCAACAGGAGTGCAGAGGACGAAGTCCTTTGCAGGGGTTCGTGGCCCGCACATCTGGGGGATGCAACAGCGGACTCCCGAAAAACTCCTTTTCATTTTTGCCGCTGCAGGCGGCATGAAACGGGTGGTTGAAAAGTTACCTTTAGGTATATAAATCCGTACACTTATCCACAGGCCTGTGGATAAGTAGGAAAAGCATCCACCTGTGTAATGATCGTTACAAGACGACACGCGTAAAATGGTAATACACGCAAAAAATGTAGAAATGCTACTTCTGAAAATCCAGAGATACATTCCATGCAGAATGTGCTATGTACACAGGGGAACTGCTTGTTAGGAGTTCCTTCACAGGAACTCAGGCAGGACTTGCTGGCAGGTGGGAGAGCCCTTACTCAACATTATTGATGTGGACTCATCGAGTAAGGTGGGAAAGGGGAAAGCACACTAGAGGTGAACTACGTCCAGACTAGAAAGACTTATAATGCATCTATCCAGCCACCATACCCAATGAGGAGAAGAACACTCCCGCGAGCAGACACGCGAAAACGACACGTCTACTATGACTGGGACCAGCGTCCATTATCCCTCACCTCCTTTGCCCGAACAGTTGTTTCATTTTGTCTCGCATGAGTGCGAAGCACTAGCCGTTTCCTTGCATAAGACTGTCACCCTGAACTCAGGACTGTCATCCTGAATTTAGGATTGTCATCCTGAGCGTTAGCGAAGGATCTCAGCGTGCACGGCGTTAGCGAGATGTAAGAATAGCATGAACCAGAAGCGACGTTCCCATGAATCGTCTAAAACCTCATCTGGTGCGCCATTACAACCGTGGGTGACAAAAATTTATTTCTACAGAAAGTATAGCACGTGAAGCAAGCGTTGGGCAAGAGTGATAGTGTCTGTAGTACAATTGGTTGATTTGTGTACTTTGCACACTATCTGGTTTTAGACAGACTCGACCCGTATTATAACATCTCCCTTATGCACCACATCGCCATTGTTCGCGACAACCTCAACAACACGACCAGTCACCTCTGACTGGACTTCGTTGAAGACCTTCATGGCCTCGATCAGAGCGACCACCTGGCCAACATGCACAATATCGCCAGGATGAACAAACGGGGGAGAGGTTGGCGAAGGCGCAATGTAATAGACACCTGTCAGGGGCGCAAGGATGTGAAGGCTGTGGTCTTCTTGTATTGGTTGACCCCCACTTTCAGGAGCACCCTGTATCTCTGGGTGAGTCAAGCTCATCTGCTGGGTAGGCACTGAGACCATCATCATGTCTGGCCGTCGCCGAATGATAATTTCTGTGCCTGCTTCAGTCAATTCGAGTTCGCCGATAGTGCTGCCTTCTAGCACTTGTATCAACTCTTCGATACGTTTAATCCATGGTGTCTCATGCTCTTCAATATCCATGTTTTTTCATTACTCTTCGTATCGTTTGAAAATCAGGCTGGTGTTATGACCACCAAAACCCATCGCATTAGACAAAGCTACATTCACCGTCGCCTGTCGCGCTTCGTTAGGCACATAATCGAGATCACAATCAGGGTCTGGATGGTGCAGGTTGATGGTAGGAGGTATAATACCAGTCAGGATTGTCATGATCGATATCACAGCCTCAATCGCCCCCGCTGCACCCAATGTATGCCCAATCATTGATTTGGTAGAACTGATTGCCACTTTATAAGCATGTTCTTCAAAGCAGGACTTAATGGCCTGAGTCTCCGTTCGATCGTTGTACGGCGTCGAGGTTCCGTGGGCGTTGATATAGTCTATCTGGTCAGGACGCAAGCCTGCTTTTTGCAAAGCGCGACGCATTGCTCGCACAAGGCCTGTGCCACCAGGAGCAGGTTCTGTTACATGGTACGCATCTCCCGTTGAACCATAGCCCACCATTTCAGCCAGAATCGTCGCCCCTCTTGCTTTAGCATATTCAAGGTCTTCGAGGAGTAAAATACCTGCACCCTCGCCCATTACAAAACCATCGCGGGTAGCATCAAATGGGCGACTCGCGCCTTTTGGATCATTGTTGTTGCGCGAAAGGGCGTGCATATTATCAAAGGCTGCCATAGAAATAGCTCCTACCGCCTTCTCCGACCCCCCCGCGATCATCGCTGTGGCGTCGCCCCTGCGAATTGTCTCCCAGGCCTCGCCAATAGTGTTACCACTTGTAGCGCAAGCGGAAACAGCGGCCCAGTTGGGCCCTTTTGCGCCCGTCATTATCGAGACCACGCCTGCCGCTCCATCGATTATCATCATGCTAATGAAAAATGGACTGATACGGTCCGGGCCCTTGGCATGCAGTGTAGTGAACTGATCGTCTAATGTTAAAAGCCCACCGATGCCGCTACCAATATACACACCGGTGTCATCGGCATTCTCTTCAGTAATCTTTAAGCCTGCCTGCGCTATTGCCTGTTTAGAAGCGCCGACAGCCATATGCTCATACGCGTCGTTGCGGCGTATATCCTTGCGGTCCATATATAAGGAAGGATCAAAATTTTTCACTTGAGCAGCAAAATGCACGCGATGTCGACTTGTATCGTATCCCTCGATCTCCGAAGCACCGGACTTCCCCTGGCAGAGAGCTTCCCAACACGATGCTACGTCGTTACCTAGCGAGGTAACCAATCCCATCCCTGTTACAACTACACGAGTCATATCATTCCTCCAAATTCACTATATTCCTAAAGCTACAGCTTCTTCTTGTAGGAAACGAGTATGCGTCTCCCCACGTATAAATCCCTCGTGCCTGAGCAACCGTTGGTGAAATGGGATAGTTGTTACTATGCCCTCAATCACAAATTCGTCAAGCGCCCGCTGCATACGCGCAATGGCTGCTTCTCGTGTATCTGCCCAGACGATGAGCTTGGCCAGTAATGAGTCGTAATGCGGCGGAACCGCGTAGCCAGCATACAGGTGGCTATCAACACGTACTCCAGGACCTCCGGGAGGTAAGTATTTCTCCACCACACCCGTTTGAGGCCGGAATTCGTTATCAGAATCTTCCGCTGTGATGCGGCACTCGATAGCGTGTCCACGAAATTGAATTCCGTCTTGCTCGAGCTGTAAAGGCAAACCGGCCGCAATACGAATCTGCTCCCTGACAAGATCAGTATTCGTAATCATCTCTGTCACCGGATGTTCAACCTGCAAACGGGTATTCATCTCCATAAAATAATAGCAGTTCTGTTCGTCAACCAAAAATTCAAGTGTGCCGGCGTTGCGGTATCCTATTTGTTCGACTGCATGAATGGCTTTCGTACCAATTTCACTGCGCAATTCGTGAGGTAAGAGTGGGCTTGGCGATTCTTCAAGAACCTTCTGATGCCGCCGCTGGCACGAGCAATTGCGCTCGCCCAGGTGTACACCGTGCCCAAAATTGTCTACCAATACCTGGATCTCGATGTGTCGAGCATGCTCCAGGTAGCGTTCGAGATACAGTCCGTCATCGCGGAAAGCTTCACGCACCTCATTCTGAGCAGTTGTAAAAACGCGCTCGAACTCATCTGCGCGTTTCACCAGTCGAATACCGCGTCCTCCCCCGCCTGCCACTGCTTTGAGCATCAATGGGAAACCAATTTCTCTGGCGGCTTCTATCCCCTCTGCAAGTGTGCGCAGAATGGGGGTACCGGGGAGCATTGGCAGTCCTACCTCGGCCATAGTTTCACGAGCAACTACCTTGTCTCCCATGAGAGACATCACAGATGCAGAGGGTCCAATGAACGTAATATTGGCGTCTGCGCAGATTTCGGCAAAGCTCGTATTTTCTGCAAGGAAACCATACCCTGGATGAATGGCATCTACATTCTTTATCAGTGCCGCGCTGATGATATTTGGAATATTTAAGTAACTCTTGCCGCTGGCGCCAGGTCCAATACAGATATGCTCGTCAGCCAGACGTACAGGTAGGGAATCACGATCAGCTTCCGAATGGGCAATGATGCTGCGAATACCCATCTCACGACACGTCCTGATGATCCGCAACGCAATCTCGCCACGGTTAGCAATCATAATTTTACGAAACATACCTACAAGGCCTCTCGCTCGCAATAAACCCGTCAAGTGGAAACAGGAAAGGTGATGCAAATTCGTAGGGGTGCAATTATGACTTTTAACAAACTAAGTTGGACAGCCGTAGGGGCCGATTTATCGTGCCCACCGCCGATTCATCGGCCCTCGCTGGCTTTTTCTGACATCTCGCTTCATTATTTAACCCGTATCATTGCGCCCGCCTGGGGAGACGATTCCCCAAATCCGGCAGGAGCGGCGAGCAGTGTGAGGGGATGTTCCAGGCAGGTTTCCAACTTGTTGAAAAGCCGTGGACGAAGAACAAGGTCAGACCGTATAGTTGGAATGGCTAGTTTGGTAGCCAGGAGCAGTCGATCGTTGCTCTGCTGTTCCATATTTCTACTCTCATAGTTGCAAACTTTGCCGTTGAAGATCCTACCATATTGTCACTCCTCCCGTATGAGGATATTATATACCACGAGTGGAGAGCTATCTCGAGGAGAGACAAAACGAGAGCGTGTAAAGAATATTAATTCATTTCTCGCCCATTCTTCGCGCCTGCGGGACTCACAAAGCATGAAGGTGTGGTGTGTAGGGGGGCTACACCACACCTTCATGTAGGATAGGGGCGGCATGCTTCGAATCGCCAGCGAGTTGCATCATAGGGATCGAACATACATCCCAACGGCAACCACGGTCTCGGACGTAACGCGCTTTGGTCTTATTTCACCACGCGGAACGAGAGATGGGTTGCTCCCGGTGTCTCCAGCGTTCGTATGTGTTCCAGGTGGACCGGCTCTGAGCCGAGGTGGTCGAAGAGGCGAACGCCCTCACACAGCAAGACATGGGCAATGTTCATATGGAGTTCATCAAGCAGACCCGCCTTCAAGGCTTGCTGGACGGCGCTTGCCCCATGAAGGCCAATATTTTTCTCGCCCGCGAGCTCCCTGGCTTTCGCAATCGCGCTTTCAATGCCATTGGTGACGAAGTAATAGTGCGTCTTGCCCTTTTTCACGGGCGCTCGGGTTTGCGATTGCAAGACAATCACCGGCCAGTCGGGAGCCGTGCCATCTGGAAAGACCCACCCATTCTCACCGTCAATCATATCGAAGCTTCTGCGCCCCATGATCACCGCGCCTGTTTCGTTGAGCGCATCGCCCGCGACTTCATATAACCGGTCCCAAGCGCTGGCAAACCAGGCGAAGACTTCTGAGACTTCATCATTTTTATCAGCGATAAAGCCATCGAGTGAGACCGAAAGGCCAAACATAACTTTTCCCATGGTGTTCTCCAATCTTTGTGGAAGCTATTCTACACTCTTCGCGAGCTTCTCTTTTTCAGCTTCAAGCACTTTGTCCAACGCCTCAAAACGCTCTTCCCATCTTTGCCTCATGTGCTGAACCCATGCTTCAAATTGAGACAGCGTCTGTGGATTGAGACTGTACAGGTGTTTCTGCGCGTGTTTTTCCATAACCACTAAGTGTGCCTCACGCAAGACCTTGAGATGCTGTGAGATCGCTTGTGGACTGACAGAAAATTGCTCGTAGATATCCGTAGCAGATAACTCGCCGTGGGTGGCAAGTATCTGTAAAATGGCCCTACGTGTCGGATCAGAAAGCGCTACAAACAAATCCATGAACATAATTTAAAACATTTACTTAATTAAGTCAAGCCTTAAATAAATTTCATCAGGGCCTCTCCTCTTCGCCTTTGAACCAAATTGACATTACACGTACGTATTACAATAGTTGTGCTTAAAAATACCGCTCATTTTGAGCGGTATGTGAGCGGTATTTTCGCTAATCAAGAGAAAAAAGAAGAGGAATAGTGTATGATTGAGGAAGTCGAATACTCTCCCTGGTTTACGCGTTTCCCCGTAATCTCGCAGCCTGTATCTCCGCTGTACGTGCTTCATCACGCCGGCGTAGTTTTTTCAGAGATTCAGCTTTGCGTAACCAGTTGTCGGGATCATCGGGTCGGAGTCGAATAGCTTCGTTTGCTGCATCCAACGCATCTTGATAACGGCCAAGCTGGTTGAGCACCAGCGATTTGTTATGCCAGGCAGTCCTCAAGCGCGGATTCAGTTTAAGAGCATGTTCATAAGCGGCCAGCGCCTCGTGGAAGTTACGTAAGTTATACAGCGTATTGCCTTTGCCGTTCCAGGCAAGCGCAAAATTGGGGTCGATATCCAGGGCAAAATTGTAGGCTTTCAAGGCGTCATAGTACTGTCCGAGCTGTCGCTGGACACCGCCCTTACCACTCCATGCCGGGGCATAATGTGGATCGATCTGCAGCGCCCTTTCGTATGATTGGAGCGCTCGACTCGTGTCACTCATTTCATCAAGTACATTTCCGCGTCTATTCCAGGCTTCAACGTATGAGGGGTCTTTCTGGACTGCCTGGTCAAACATCTGGAGCGCTTGCTTCAGCCTCTGCAGGGCGTATAATGATTGACCTCTACCAAAATAGGCCTGTGCAAATCTGTTATCAAGGTTAATTGCCTGCTGAAACGCCTTTTCTGCCTCCCTGTAGCGTCCTATATCATGGAGCAATAGTCCCTTATTATACCAGGCTTGCACTAATTGGGGATCATAGCGTAGCGCCTTTTCGAAGGCATCCAAAGCTTGATTCGAACGTCCTAGTGCATGAAGTGCTGCCCCTTTTCCGTTCCAGGCCGCTGCATTTTGTGGCTCCAATTGCAACGCGCGGTCAAAGGCATCAAGCGCTTCCTGGTGACGACGTAATTTGCCGAGAACAGTACCTTTCCCATTCCAGGAAGTGACAAGCCCCGAATCTAGTTGTAAGGCATGTTCAAAAGAAGACAATGCATCCTGATTGAGTCCTTTCAGTCGCTGCGACAAGCCATATCCCTGCCATCCTAAGGGGTTGGTGGTATTTGTCTTCAATGCCCTGTTATACATAGCTATCGCCTCATCCAGGCGTTTTTGTGTATAGAGCGCGTAGGCCTGTTCAAGCGAAGGGTCTTGAGTATACCCTAACGGTCTTGATGTCGACCTCGGTTGGTTGGTAGCCGCTCCTTTTAAGGCATTCAATACTTCCTGTGCGCTGGCTGGCCGTCGATCGCTATCCATTGCTAGCATTTGTTTCAGTAATGCGTCAAATGCGGGATCGATGGCCGGGTTTAATTGTGAAGCGTCCCGAAAGAAAAATGGCTGCTCACTGGGATCTACACCAGTCAGCAAGTGGTGTAGCAGCGCACCCAGACTATAAATATCGGAACGTGGCGTGCTTTGCGCCTTACCGTATTGTTCGGGTGCAGCATAGCCAGGTGAGCCTAGCGCAACCGTATCATGTTGCTTTCCTGGTTTGAAGAAACGTGCAATACCAAAATCAATCAAATACACGTGTCCACTATCGCTGATCATTACATTTGCTGGTTTCAAATCACGAAAAATAATCGGCGGTTGGTGCGAATGTAAATAATTCAAGACATCGCACAATTGCTCAGCCCATATGATGACTTGATCTATAGGCAGCGGACCTCCACCTTTTTGCTCCAAATATTCCTCTAGTGTCTGTCCCTCGATAAAATCCATGACCAGGTACGAACGGTCATTCTCCGTGAAGTGCTCATAGATGCGAGGCAAGTTGGGGTGCAGCAAATCAGCGAGCAGGTGCGCTTCGTGCTCAAATGCTGCCTCGGCTTCCTGAAGTCGGGACGGAGTTAAGCCGGTGCTACTCATCTCTTTGATGGCAACCGGGCGATTATTGAAGCGTGTATCGGCAGCTTTGTAAACTGCTCCCATGCCACCTTGACCAATACTCTTTAACAATTGATAGCGCCCAGCCAGCAAAGTCTGATCCGGCAAAGCACCAGTTGAATGCTTGAATGGGAGCAGCGTAGCGCAATACTGGCAGAAGCGAGCTGACGGTGGGTTAGCTGCGCCGCAGTTGTCACAGTAGAGTTCCTGCGTCGTCATATCTTTTCCATTTCATGCCAGAGCCGTAACCAGTCCTCGATACTCAGCGTTTCAGCCCGACGGCTGGGATCGATATTCGCTGCCACCAACAAGGGCTGTACATCCGCATTTTTGCGATGAAGACCATGTGCTAGCGAATTATGAAGTTGCTTGCGGCGCTCGGAGAAGCCGACTTGCACCAGGCGAAAGAAGCTATCACGCTGCCCAGGTGTTAGTGGTACCTCGTCCTTCAAATCGATACGTAAAATAGCAGAATCAACTTTGGGCGCTGGATAAAACGCTCGCGCTGGTACATGCGCGACGATTTTCGGTTCTCCATAGAATTGAATGCTTACACCAAGCAAACTAAGATCACCCGGAGCTGCAACAATACGCTGCGCAACTTCGTATTGAACCATCACCACGAACAGGCGCGGCGTATTGGCGCTTTCCAGAAAATGACGGAACGTTGGGGACGCGATGTAATATGGTAAATTTGCCACGAGCTTATAAGAGTCCGATCCAAAAATCTCTCCCGGGTCGACATACAGCAAGTTGCGTTCCATGATTTCGACATTTGTATAATTGCGCGTGGTTTTAGTTAGCAACGACAGCATTTCGCGCTCCAACTCAACAGCCACAACGCGTCTGGCACGCTTTGCAAGTTCTCGTGTCAGTACGCCGGTACCGGCACCAAGCTCTAGAACCTGGTCTCCGGCATGAATTTCTGCCGCTTCAACGATATACAACAAGACATCATGATCAACTAAAAAGTTTTGCCCAAACGCTTTATTGGGTCGTATATGATGCGCGTACAGGAAGTTACGTAGTTCACGTATGTTTGTCAGATCTATTTCGTCAGACATCAGAGAGGCGCTTTGTTCAATCTCGGTCAATGTTTCACTCAACTATCAACATATAATTAGCAATTACATAGAGTAATTACATAATATCATCCATTTACCACCATGGGCCACGTCTACGGTACCAATACCGGGCACGGCGGGGTCGGACCATTCTAAAAATGACTCCGAAGATAACAAAAAGGATAAGCAGTGGCACCAGGATTATAAACAACATTACCAGGATAAGTGCGCCGATTGCCCCTATGGAGCCAAAGATAGCCATCAGCACTCCCACGCCTAATAAAACAAGAATAATAAAGGCGAATCGTACAGGATCACGCTGGTGTTGTTGCGGTCGTGCCCAGGGTGGCACACCTGGTCCTTGACCTCTTTGATTCCAGTTGTAGGCATTATAAGGACGGTATCCTTGTTCATAAGCATCACCATCACCCGCGGGGGGAATGTATTGGTACTGGCTGCTTACCTGCGCTTGTTGAGGTCCTGGAACGTTTTTCGCATTCGGAGTTTGTGCCTGATAACCCTGTTGCATTACAGTTGCATCGTAACTAGAAGGCGGCTCATCTCTGGGAACTCCTTTCGGATTTATTTTACCCGACCAGGAATACGGATACTGAGGCTGATGTATCTCATCCTCCTCATTCGAGGAATTTTGCTGATTGGATTGTGATCCCATTTCAAATTCTTGTTGGCTCATATTTGCTCCCCGGTTACGACATATCGTATCTCTAGGTAATTACGTACTCAATATACTAGAGTTGCACGACATCCTTGACGTCTCATCCTGTCACTCCATGTTTGTCATCCTGAGCGCAGCGAAGGATCTCACCCGCTAGACCCAGATGCTTCGTTACATTCCCTTATGAAACCCTACACATAATACTATACAATAGTACACCTTCATACAAATAAGAAACGTCAAAAGGCCATCATGCGTTATACTAAATGATGGAACAAAGCAATCATTCATCCATTCTCATCTAACAATTCAGGAAAAGATAGGACCATACATGGACGAGTTTAACGATAATGCGTATGACGAAGCGCGTACCCTTGTCAAAGCTACCAGCGGCCGTGAAAGAACGCTCAATGGACATGCCGGACGAGAAGAAACAAGTCTGACGCCTCTTCTTTCTGCTCGACCGGAAAAAGAAGCTCTATCAACAATATCAGGAAAACTAGAAGCACAAAATCTCACTCAACGTCGCACGCGTATCAACCATTTCCTGCTGATGAAGCGTCGACAACAACGTTTTCAGGAGAGTATGAATGCTTCTGCGCGCCCCTTGACACTCTTCTTTGTTTTTTTCGTTGTGCTAATTTCTTTGATTTCAAGCGGAGTTGGAGGCGCATATGCATACTACCAGGCACAACTGCCACTAATCAACGGCATGGCTAATCATACGTTATTCCAATCAACACGTATATATGACCGCAAGGGGCGCTTATTGTATGAACTGTATGATCCTAAATATGGGCGACGCACCTATGTCAATTACAATGACATCTCACCTTTATTGATAAGTGCTACAGTGGCAGCCGAAGATCACACGTTTTGGACCAATAGCGGTGTAGATGTCCAGGGTACGCTACGAGCAGCAGTTGCTAATTTACAAAACCAGACGGTCGTTGAGGGTGGTAGTACCATTACTCAGCAACTCATAAAGAATCAACTGTATCTGAACCAGGCACGTACAATACAAGTCAAAGGGCAAGAAGCGATTCTGGCATATGGTCTGACACAACAGTATCCCAAGTGGAAGATCATGGAAATGTACTTGAATACAGTCTATTATGGAGATCTGAATTATGGTGTTGAAGCTGCCGCGCAAAACTATTTCAACCTCCAGCCCAAATGCAACAGTACCCATTGCATCCCAGCAGTTTCACAGCTTGATCTTGCTCAAGCATCCTTGCTGGCAGGACTGCCTCAAAGTCCCTCGTACTATGACCCAACGATAAATAAATCTGTTGCCCTTTCCCGGCAAAAAGTTGTTTTGCAATCGATGGTTGATCTTGGCATGATTACAGTCAAACAAGCTCAACAGGCACAACATGAGATGGCGAAATTCGCGTTCAAGCCCTTTTCACTCAACATCCAGGCACCCCATTTTGTACACTATGTCATCGACCAGGTATTGGTACCGATGCTGAGCGGACAATATGGAGCGCAAGATGGGGCGCAAATTCTCTATGATGGAGGGTACAACATCTATACGACACTGGATTTAGATGTAGAGAAGAAGGTCGAGCAGCTTACCTATGATCACCTCTATCGCGTGACCTGTGATAACTACCTTGGTTGTTATGGGCCATTAAACACACAAAACAATGTGCATAACGCTGCCGTAGTGGTGATGGATCCTGCCAACGGCGAAATTCTGGCAATGAACGGCAGTGCGAACTACAATGATAAGAATCCTAAGGTGGATGGGAATTTTAATGCTGCCTTAGCTGGCCGCCAACCAGGTTCGTCGATGAAGCCATTCGTCTATGCAACTGCATTTGAAATGGGTTGGTATCCTGCCATGATCTTGCAAGATCATCAGACCATTTACCCGGCTAAGGATGGGAATGGCTATTACACGCCACCGAACTATGATGGGCATTTCCATACAGGCTTTCCCATGACCATTCGTAACGCGATTGCCAACTCCTTTAACATACCAGCTGTCGATGCTATTGAATATACGGGTATTCCGAATGTTTTGAATACAGCCGCACGCTTTGGACTGACCGAAATTGCCAGTAGATCTCGCAGTTCTCTTGGCCCATCGTTAGCACTTGGGACCGCGGAAGTGTCACTTCTACATTTGACAAGCGCATATGCTACGTTCGCTAATCGGGGTGTTCATGTGCCGCCAACTTCGATATTGGAGATAACTAATAACGTGGGCCATCCCTTCTACATTTATAATGCAGCACATCCGAAAGGTGTTCAAGCGATCCGAGAAGATGTCGCTTTCCTCATGAGTAGTATACTTGCAGACAAGGCATCACGCTATCACGAATTTGGTTCTGGTAACCCACTTGAGCTAGATCGCCCTGCTGCTGCAAAAACCGGCACAACCAATAGTTTCAAAGATAACTGGACTGTCGGTTATACACCGTATCTCACTGTTGGCGTTTGGGCCGGAAATAGTGACAACAGCGCAATGAATAATGTGATAGGTATTACTGGCGCAGGACCTATCTGGCACGATGTAATGGAGTATGTTTCTCAGTACTATAACTACCCGCCGGACGATTTCATTAAACCAGCGGATGTACAAACAGGCACAGTTTCCGCCTATACTGGCCTCTTGCCACATCCAGGTGAGCCTACCGTCACGGATTGGTTTATCGACGGCACAATGCCAACAATTCAAGGGCCTTATACACCTCCTCCCCCTCACTGTAAGGGAGATAGATGTAAGCCAAATCCACAATGTTCGTTCCCATTTCCATTTTGTGGCACTCCAACACAAGTACCACCCACAAATAACGCTCTATTCTCAAATGGAAATGCAAATGTGAATAGAAAGTGATCAAGATGATGGATGAAGAGATTAAGGGAGAACAATATACCGAAGAAGCTACAACAAATTATACTGCAAGCGAGGCAGCACAAACCGAAACTCCATTTCGCCCACTTACACGTGTTGAGCGGCGCAACCTGTGGCTTAAAGAGTATGGCGATCAGGACTTCGCATTACAAATGTGGGCACGCCTGGTAGAGCTACAAGACCTGGAAATCGAGATGATGCTTCAGATGAATGGCCTTCTCGTATTCGGCATAATGGTCAGTACGCAGCGGTACGCCCAATTCTATATCGATCTGAACGAAGAACTGCATCGCGAACATGAGCCTGAGACGGCAGACGCTTTACGCGAATATTATTTGGCCCTTGTGCCTCCGCAAGATCAGCCAGAGATTGGGCCTGAAGGTTTGCCTGTTGTCTTCCGCTATATACACATGAATGATGTCACAATTATGAGTGCCGGGCATAAAATTAAAGTGCCATACTGGCGCGGTAAAATTTGCGAGGTTGATGCCTTCGTCGTTGGAGCTACCCCTGGGGAATAACATATCATGATAAAAAGCGGTAGCCGATAATAGCGAAGAGGATCTGAGGGCTTCCTGAGTGAACAGGAAGCCCTCAGATCCTCTTCGCTATTATTCCTAAGCAACGCGCTACGGATTGACTTGTACTAATGTCCCGATAGGGGCCCAATTATAAAGCCATGCAGCAGCGCTCAAAGGCATCGCAATACAGCCATGAGTGCCCCATTGCCAGCCAAATTGCGGATCATAGTGCCAGCCATTGGTTCCCGGCCCATACACGCTATGCCACCAGGAATCGTGCAGGAAAAATCCGCCAGCTTTCCACTCCAACGCATAATTGATGAAGGTCGGCGGGTACCAGTAGGGCGAGCCATACGGCCATGGGGAGGTAAAGGTCGTAGGGTGGAGTTTCAAAAAGACATGGTATGTGCCTGTTGGTGTTGATAGCGATGGTCGTGCGGTCATGACTGCCGAGTTGTACACCTCCACACCGTTTTCATAAGCCCACATCCACTCGCGAGAGATGCTCACAACAATTTCCTTCCCGGCGGCAGTAGGAGAAGGAGCCCCTCCACCTCCATTCGTGCTGGTCGTTGCAGAAACCAGTCCTCCATAGATGAAGCGTGGGCTACTGCTTAGACTGGAGATGCGATACCAATTGGATATGCCCCCCCAGACAACCTGTCCTGTGACAGTAGCGTACACAGTAACTGTTGTACCGGGCGCATAAACAGCGACAATACTGTAACCTGTACTCGGTCCGGTACGCACGTTAGCCGCATAGGTCGTCGTACCTGTCCAGATCGAAGACGCCAACGAATCTCTGCTAGAGAGTGGGCTAAAGGCGATGATAATCGCTACCAGAGGAATCAGCAGCCCAAGGAAATAGAGCTTTTTGACATTCTCTTGCATTTATACCTCCTGAAGTTGTAGAACGTAACTCCCCTCTATAGAAGTATAATGAACTATTATGACATACTCAAGTGTAAGCGGTCGCAATTACAGAAAATGTATAATCTTTGCTTGCTTTAGAAGTGAAATAATCAAGCAACAGGAATACCATAGGGTCGCGACCCTATGGTATTCCTGTTGCTTGATTACAAAATAAAAAAGTTCTGCTCTAAAAAAGCGCTAGTTGCTCTGGAGGCTCCTCTTTTGATTTGGGCGTTTCTGTCTTCCCCTGCTCTTCTACGGACTGACGTTCAGACTCGGCCATAATCTGGGGAATCTTCTTAAAATCAGAGCGAATAGTATCTTTGAGACTTTGTTGGTGGAGGCCTGCTGCAGGATGATACATAGCAATGCAAATCCTGCCATCGATCTTGCGTGCGCGACCATGAATGGAGCTGATTTTCTCGCCTCCAAAAAACTTTGCCATTGAAACGCGACCCAATGTCACTATAACCTGGGGATTGATCGCGGCAATTTGCCGTTCAAGATAATTATTACAGGCGTTGATTTCAGCAGGGAGCGGATCACGGTTACCGGGGGGACGGCACTTCACCACGTTTGTGATAAATACATCCGCTCGTTTTAAATTGATACTGGCTAGTAATTCTTCCAGAAATTGTCCGGCGGGGCCAACAAAAGGACGTCCCTGCCTATCTTCATGGAAACCTGGGCCTTCGCCGATAAACATTATCCTGGCATGTGGGTTTCCCTCACCAGGAACTGCCTTTGTGCGGCCTTTACTGAGATCGCATTTTGTGCATATAGAGACCTCCGCAGCTACTATCTCTAAGATCTCTTTTGTCGACATAAGAACCTCTCTCTATAGAAATGTGTATTTAACAAGAATAAGGGGCAAGCCCACCCCCACTATACACGAAATGTGGGTATGACCCGTATATAGTAGGGGCGGGGCTTGCCCCGCCCTTTTTATATCGCCTTCGCCCCGTCCTGCATCGCACCCTGCTAGCCTCTCTCGTCCCGCCTTCATCTCGCCCTGCTATCCTCACCTCGCCGTGCAATTCCCGTTCCGCCTCCGTCCCGACCAGCTATCCTTATCCCACCCTGCTATAGGTATCGCGCCTTCTATCAAAATCACTTCATTGTGATACGTTATTTGACGATCGAAAACAGCATGAATACTTCCTGTTTACCAGCGGCGATCTGGAGGCCGCTGTCCATAACCACCTTCTCGGCGCTGTCCACCAGGGCCACTAGAACCACCGGGGCCACGTCCAGGACCCATCGGGCGACGTTGTCCGCCGAAATTGCCACCACCAGAACCGCTGCGATCACCATAGCTACTACCCGAACGTCCACCATAGTTGCCACCCCTATCGCCGTAGCCACCTCGATCACCATACCCACCACCAGGGCCACGATTGGGCATAGAACCCTCGCGCGGGCGACCACCGCCATACCCACCGCCGGGTCTTCCCATACCACCACGACCAGATCCACGTCCGGCTCGTTCGCTATCTAATTCAGAAGCGCTGGGCATTTCACCGCTTAATGCGGCGCGGCGTGAAAGATTTACACGACCCTGTGGATCGACTTCGATGACCATAACAGTGATTTCGTCACCTACTGAGACAACATCCTCTGGCCGCATCACCTGGTAATCAGCCAGTTGTGATGTGCGAACCAGACCTTCTTTTCCTGGCAGGATTTCCACAAATGCACCAAAATCCACCAATCGGCGCACTGTACCTGTGTAGATACGTCCAACCTCAACCTCCTCGGTAAGAGCGCGCACAGTGTCAAGCGCCAGTTGCATCGCATCGCCAGAAACCGCTGAGATGTTGACAGTACCGTCATCTTCAATGTCGATCTTGGCTCCACTCTCCTCTTGAATCTTGCGAATCATCTTTCCACCAGGTCCGATGACAGCACCGATTTTATCGGGGTTGATCTTGATGGATTGGATACGAGGCGCAAACTCCGATAATTCTTCGCGAGGAGCATCGATGGTATCAAGCATCTTTTCCATGATATACATGCGGCCTTCGCGAGCCTGTTCCAGGGCCTTCGCCATAATTTCGTAGGTTATGCCCTTCACCTTGATGTCCATCTGAAGGGCTGTCACTCCGTCTGCAGTGCCAGCAACCTTGAAGTCCATGTCTCCCAGAGCATCTTCGATACCCTGAATATCGCTCAGGACTGCCCATTTACCTTCGCGTTCGCCCTCACCTGTAATCAGACCCATTGCCACGCCGGCAACTGGCGCATGAATTGGCACGCCGGCATCCATCAGAGCCAGGGTCGTGCCACAGACTGAGCCCATCGAGGTTGAACCATTCGAGGAAAGCACATCTGACACCGCGCGGATGGTATATGGGAATTCATCTTGTGATGGAATAACCGCGGTAACGGCGCGTTCGGCCAATGCGCCGTGCCCGATTTCACGACGGCCTGGGCCGCGTAGAGGCTTACTCTCGCCGGTCGAGAATGGTGGGAAGTTGTAGTGATGCATGAAGCGTTTGCTTTCGCCTGCGCCCAGGCCATCGAGAACCTGCTCTTCACCTGGCGAGCCAAGCGTTACCACACTGAGTACCTGCGTTTGTCCGCGTGTGAAAATGGCAGACCCATGTGTACGCGGCAATAAACCAACTTCACAATTGATAGGGCGTATCGTCTTGAGGTCACGTCCATCTGGGCGAATGCCATTGTCGAGGATATTGTTGCGAACATATGACTTCAGTTCCTTTTCGTAGAAAGTAATGATGTCTTTCAAACGATCGGGATACTGTGCGCCCAAAGTTGCAACCAGTTCACCTTGTACCAAACTGAGTGCTGTTGAACGCGCTGCTTTATTCGGATTGTTGACTGCAGCTTCAAAGCGGGGATATACAAACTCTGCTACTTTGTTCTTTAACTCCTGGTCAACAGGCGCAGGCTCAAAAGGCCGTTTGGCACGGTTTACAGCCTGCATCAGCTTTTCCTGCATCTTGATGATTTCTTGCAGAGCCTCATGTCCGAAGCGAACAGCCTCCAGCATCAGTTCTTCCGGAAGTTCCTTCGCGCCCGCCTCGACCATCATAACTGCGTCAGATGTGCCTGCAATGGCAAGGTCCAACCGCGTTTCGCCCATCTGCGACTCAAGTGGATTAATGACGAGCTGGTCATTGATGTAGCCGACGCGTACTGCGCCGACAGGTCCTGCAAAAGGGATATCCGATACACTCAAAGCAGCCGAAGCTCCTACAATGCCCAGAATATCGGAATCGTTTTCCTGGTCCGCCGACAGCACAGTAATCACAATTTGTACATCGTTGCGGTATCCTTTAGGAAAGAGGGGACGAAGAGGGCGATCAGCGAGGCGACAGGCGAGGATTGCATGTTCAGAGGCTCGTCCCTCGCGTTTAATAAAGCCGCCTGGAATTTTACCAGCGGCATACATACGCTCTTCTACATCTACAGTTAACGGGAAAAAATCAATGCCTTCACGAGGCTCATTACTGCCAACTACAGTGGCAAGTATGACGGTTTCGCCATAGCGCACTAATACAGCGCCACTGGCTTGTTCTGCCACGCGACCGGTTTCAATGCTCATTACTCGGCCACCGATGACAGCTTCTTGACGATGAATCATAGTTCCTCCGGACTACTTACTACAACCCTTGTAGGTTAACTCGTAACTCAATTCAATCAATAGTGGGTAAGTACAAGGGGTTATTACAACTTTGGGGCTTTGATGTTTCGCAGCCTATTTTCCCTGCTATTCTTTACGCTCTTTGTTCCAACGTTCGTGTGTAGGGCTAGTGAATCGGACCCTCACCTTTGGTATTACAGCTACCAATACTAATCTTGTCTACTCTTGCCTCTTCATCTTCTGCAAGGATTACTTTTCTGCATCAATCAGGTATGTTACGGGGATAACCTTCTGTCATTTGTTGCTGTTCGTTCAATTTTACTTCAACTTGTGTATCTGTTCAGACTGTGGGAGAAAATGGAGCCGCGGTCGGATAGCTTGCGCCGACCGCATCCAACACCAATGCTATGATTAGTGGCGCAAGCCAAGCCTTGCAATCAGATTTCGATAACGTTCTGGGCTTTTCTTGCTGAGATAGGCCAGGAGTCGTCGGCGCTGACCAACTAACTTTAAAACACCACGACGCGTATGCATATCATGCTTATGAACTTTTAGATGTTCGGTAAGCTGATTAATTCGCCGGGTCAAGATAGATACTTGTACCTCGGGCGAACCTGTATCCGTTTCGTGAATGCGGAAATCTGCAATGATTTCCGATTTTTCTTCAACACTTAACGGCACTCTTATATACCTCCTCTGTGCCTGGACAAGCAAGGAATCTTCACGTTCGCATTATAGCACGCAACACGATAGGAGTCCAGCTACTTAATAGTAACCTTTGCGCCAACCTCGGCCATTTTCTCCGCGATCTTCTCTGCTTCTTCCTTTGAGACCGCTTCTTTAATTGCCGAAGGAGCCTCGTCAACGACTGCTTTTGCCTCTTTCAGGCCAAGACCTGTAATCTCACGCACAACTTTGATGACGTTGATCTTGTTTGGGCCAACCTCTGAGAGGATAGCATCAAACTCGGTCTGCTCTTCAACAACTGCTGCGGCAGGTGCTGCTTCGGCAACTGCAACTGGACCTGCCGCAGCGGCTACTGGCGCAGCGCTCACGCCCCATTTTTCTTGTAGGGTCTTGGTTAGTTCTACCAGTTCGAGTACATTCAACTTCTCGATTTCGGCAATAATGGTATCTAAAGACATGTGTTTTCTTCTCCTCTTAATTACTCTGTGGCTTCGCCTTTGAGTTGTTCTGCACGTGCTTGAATAACATAACAAAAGTCGCGCATAGGCGCTGTTAGCAAACTATACGTTGTAGTGAGTGGTCCTTGAATTACACCAACGAATTGTGCCTTGGCATGATTCTTTCCACCCAGTATCTTGGCAAGATTTTCCACCTGTTCAGCAGTCAACTCTCGACCGCCGAGAATACCCGATTTGAGTACGACTATCTTAGAAGTGTGCACATAATCGGTAACAGTTTTGGCTGTGGTGATCTCGTCCTCATAGCCAAATGCAATAGCCGTCTGGCCTTTGAAGATGCTCTTGTCCAGTTGATCCATCTTATTACGCTCTGAGGCGATGCGCAAGAGCGTATTTTTGGCGATCTGGAACTCCACTTTGGCTGCACGCATTTTATTGCGTAGTTCGTTCATATCCTTGACTTTCAAGCCCTGGGTCTGTACCAATATAGCAATTACGGCGCGTCCCAGCTTATCAGTCAATTCATCAATTTTTTCTGCTTTTGCCTGTGTAGGCATGTATTTCTCTCCTCCTTTCTGAGTTGGATGGACTTTAAAAAAACGGTCTCCAGTTGGTAACCGAAGGCCGTAGTGTGTTTGCATATCGCTTCACCTGGCATAATTCAAGATATATATGAACATAACTATATAATGCCAGGTTAGAATATCGTACGTTTCCTCTGCAAGTCGGCACCTCCGGCGCCATTTAGATGCATGAAGCATACTTGCTGTCTTCGGTTGGCTGTATTTGATTGTAAATTGGTATCTATTATACCGGCTTCAGCGCAATGGCTGTTGGTACATCCAAACGTACACTGGGTGACATTGTAGATGATAGCACAACACTTTTAACATATGCGCCTTTCGAGCCAGATGGCTTTGCGCGTACAACCGAGTCAATTACAGCGGTGATATTAGCCATCAATGCTTCTTCGCTGAAAGAAAGCTTACCTGCTGGAATATGTAAGAGTGCAGTTTTATCGACTTTGAACTCGACGCGTCCCTCTTTAGCCTCGCGGATTGTCTTTGCAAGATCGAAAGTAATCGTGCCTGCCTTGGGGCTGGGCATCAAGCCTCTTGGCCCAAGCTTTTTACCAAGCCGTCCTACTTTACCCATTACATCGGGTGTTGCGATCGCGACATCAAAACCGATCCAGTCAGCTTCGATCTGTTTTATCAGGTCGTCCAGACCAACAAAGTCTGCACCTGCTGCTTCGGCTTCATTGGCTTTCTCGCCTTGCGCGAATACCAGCACCTTCACATCTTTACCGGTTCCAGCGGGTAGCATAGCTATACCACGCACCATCTGATCCGCGTGCCGGGGATCAACGCCAAGCTTCATATGAACTTCGACAGTTGGGTCAAATTTCACATAATTCATTTTTTTGAGGAGTGAAATTGCTTCTCTGGGTTCGTAGAGCTTGTCTGGCTCGACAAGTTTCTCTGCCTCCAGATATTTCTTTCCGTGTTTTGCCATAATTTGTAAACGCCCTCCTTGTGGCAGTATAACCGCAGTGACTTGCGGGCAGTGTTTGCTTGCTAACTGACACTATTGATTTATAGTAATTCCCATACTGCGAGCGGTGCCTTCGACCATTCTCTCAGCGCCCTCAATATCGATTACATTGAGGTCTTTCATTTTCAGCTCGGCGATTTCTCGCAACTTTTCGCGACTAATCGATCCGACCTTTGTCTTGTTGGGGGTTGCAGACCCTTTTTCAACACCGGCAGCGCTCTTCAAAAGATCAGGCACGGGTGGTGTCTTTGTAATGAATGTGAATGAACGATCTTCGTAGATCGTAATTTCAGCAGGTATGACCATGCCAACCTGGCCAGCGGTCCGCTCATTGTACTCCTTACAGAACGCCATAATATTGACGCCCTGTGGGCCAAGTGCAGTACCGATGGGAGGCGCTGGATTAGCCTTCCCTGCCTGTATCTGTAGTTTGACTACAGCCTTGACGCGTTTCGCCATATTGTTTCAAACTCCTCAAGCCATTGTCTATATTTTCTCGATCTGGAGAAAATCCAGAACTACTGGTGTCTCACGACCGAAAAAAGAAACGAGCACTGTTACCTTATTTCGATCTATATTGATGTCACTGACTGTGCCAATGAATTCGGTAAAAGGCCCATCAATGACACGCACGCTCTGCCCTTTAGCGAAGCTGATTTTAGCTTTCGGCTTCTCCGTCTCCTTGGTTACCTGCTTCAAGATGGTTTTGATCTCATGATCCTGTAAAGGCACTGGACGATTACCCGAACCAACGAAGCTAGTCACACCGGGCGTATTGCGCACAACATACCAGGCTTCATCACTCATAATCATCTCTACCAGCACATAGCCAGGGAAGACCTTACGCTGTACAGTTCGCCTTTGACCCTGCTTAATCTCCACCTCTTCTTCCATGGGCACAATAACCCGGAAGATTTTATTGCGCATATCCATTGATGCAATACGAGCTTCGAGATGGCTTTTCACTTTATTTTCATAGCCAGAATAAGTATGGATTGCATACCATCTGCGCTCGTCTGAATCCGAACCCGATTGTTGCTCTTCTAAATTATTTGGCGTTGTTTGTTCAGTCTCATCGGTATGTTCTTCAGTAACCACGGCATTTTCCTCATTGCAAGACCTGCCTTGTATTCCCCTTTATCCCCAGCTAGATAGTCAAGCTCTTTAGGAGGAATGTTTTTCAAGACCTACTTGCTGCTAATCGGTTGTTGGAAGAGCTTAAAAAGCCCTGTATCCAACATGCCCTTCTCAATGTCCCAAATTGGAAAATAAGAAGAAGAGCTTCGTTAGCCCCAGGTCTGCGATCCATAATAGAAGTGCAATAGCGGCTGAAAGTGCGATGACCACAAAGGTCATATTCCTGGCTTCTTGAAAAGTTGGCCATGTCACTTTATAACGCAACTCATTATAGGCCTCACGAACAAAACGCACAGGTTTATAATTACGGAACCTAGCCCAAAACGTGGGAGATTGTTTGCTCTCACGTTTTATAGATTTGCTCTGCACTTTTTCACTGCTCCGGACATTCGATTCAGCCGCTACGCTCTGGCTAGCATTTTTCTTTTTGTCGGCCATTTTATTTGACACGTTCAACCTCTCTCGATCAGGAGTGATCGTACCTTTCACGATGTGGGTAATCTGACCCCTGCTATCTACTTGGTTTCGCGGTGGGCAGTATGCACACGGCAGGTAGGACAAAACTTCCTTAGCTCAAGGCGCTCAGGGTTGTTCTTCTTATTCTTTGAGGTGCTGTAGTTCCGCTGCCTGCAGACTGTGCAAGCCATCGTGGTAACGATGCGGTTCTCCTTACCTTTACTCGCCATTTTCTTCTCCTGATAAGCGCTTGTTATTTGTCGTTTGGATTTGCTGGTTTGAGCCGGGCATCCCTTGCGGATGCCCCTACATTTCATCTCTCAAACGAAGTTTGACAGACTACTACAAACCCAAATGGCAAAGTGGGCGCAATGACTAGTCCCTACTATTTCTCGACCTTGACACAGATGCCAGCACCAACGGTGCGGCCGCCCTCGCGGATGGCAAACTTCACGCCCTCTTCCATCGCGATGGGCTGGATCAACTCCACCGTCATCTCGATGTTGTCTCCCGGCATCACCATCTCCACCCCCTGCGGCAGCTTGATCGCTCCCGTCACGTCGGTCGTGCGAATGTAGAACTGCGGCCGGTAGCCATTGAAAAACGGCGTGTGCCGCCCACCCTCTTCTTTCGAGAGCACGTACACTTGCGCCTGAAAGCTCTTGTGCCCCTTGATCGACCCAGGTTTGGCTAACACTTGCCCCCGCTCAATCTCCTGCCGCTCCACCCCGCGCAGCAGGCAGCCCACGTTGTCTCCCGCCATGCCCTGATCGAGCGTCTTCTGGAACATCTCTACCCCGGTCACCACCACCGTGCGCGTCTGCTCCTTCATGCCCACTATCTCCACCGACTCCCCGGTCTTGATCACGCCGCGCTCGATACGGCCTGTGGCCACCGTCCCGCGTCCTTTGATGCCAAAGACGTCTTCCACCGGCATCAAAAACGGCTTGTCGATGGCGCGCTCGGGCGTGGGGATGTAGCGGTCCACCGCATCCATCAACTCCCAGATGCAGGCCGCCTCCTCGTCGCTGCGCGAGAGGTCCCCGCTGCTCTCCAACGCTTTGAGCGCCGAGCCACGGATCACCGGCACCTCGTCACCGGGAAACTCGTAACGCGAGAGCAGTTCGCGCACTTCTAACTCCACCAGTTCCAACAATTCTTCGTCGTCCATCATGTCGACTTTGTTCAAAAACACGACCATGGCCGGCACTTCCACCTGGCGTGCCAGCAGAATGTGCTCGCGCGTCTGCGGCATCGGGCCATCGGGCGCGCTCACCACCAGGATCGCGCCGTCCATCTGGGCTGCGCCGGTGATCATGTTCTTGATGTAGTCGGCATGACCTGGACAGTCCACGTGGGCGTAGTGGCGCTGCTGCGTCTCGTATTCCACGTGGGCAATCGCGATCGTGATGCCGCGCTCGCGCTCCTCGGGCGCTTTGTCGATCTGGTCAAAGGCCACATAGGTCGTGCTGGCGCTGGCTTTGGCCAGCACTTTGGTGATCGCCGCCGTCAGGGTCGTTTTGCCATGGTCGATGTGCCCGATCGTCCCCACGTTCACATGCGGCTTCGTTCGCTCAAACTTCTTCTTTGCCAT
>WNFY01000886.1_pt1 | contig 62633 bp, 49 predicted proteins | sample 5400091 | NCBI WGS metagenome assembly WNFY01 (sample SAMN13153364, study PRJNA577476) | soil metagenome | isolation source: 60 cm soil or saprolite under grassland replicate 1 | place: USA:California | collected 2016-06-15
TCGTAACGGAAGCCCCGGAGAGAAGGGAGAGGGGCGCGTTGAAGATCTACACCAAGACGGGGGACGCAGGAGAAACGGGCCTGTTCGGCGGGGGCCGGACACCCAAGGACAGTCCCCGCGTCGCGGCGTACGGCGAGGTCGACGAGTTGAACGCGGCGCTCGGACTGGCACGCGCGCTCGAACCCGAGCAGTTCGCCGACACCCTGCTGCAGAATATCCAGCGCGATCTCTTCACCATCGGGGCGGAGCTCGCGACGCCCGACCCCGCCAAGCTCCCTAAAGCCTTCGCGCACGGCCGCGCAGCCATCGGCGACGCGGAGATCGCCGTGCTCGAAGCCGCCATCGACGCGCAGGAATCGGGGCTCGAGCCGCTCAAGAACTTCATCTTGCCGGGCGGAACGCCCAAGGCCGCGGCGCTGCACGTGGGGCGCACCGTGTGTCGCCGGGCCGAGCGCGCCGTCGTGGCCGCGGGGCGGCACGAGCGGATCAGTCCCGCGATCCTCCGCTACCTGAACCGCCTGTCGGATCTCCTGTTCGTCCTGGCGCGCGCCGCCAACGCGCAGGCCGGGCGCTCCGGGCCGCGGCGTGCTCGCGGATCTGCCCGACCTGGCGCAGGCCGCGTGCCCCGCGGCCCGCTACGCGGTGATCACCGACTCGCACGTCGCGACGCTGTACGGCGAGAAGCTCGTCGCACGATGCCGCGATGCCACGTTGCAGGTGGAGTTGCTCGAGTTTCCCGCAGGAGAATGGAACAAGACGCGGGAAACGTGGGCGCGGCTCTCCGACCGCATGCTCGCGGCCCAGCTGGGACGTGATTCCGCGGTGGTCGCGCTGGGCGGAGGCGTCGTAGGCGACGTGGCGGGGTTCGTCGCGGCGACCTACCTGCGGGGCGTCCCCTACATTCAGGCACCCACCACGCTGCTCGCCATGATCGACTCATCCATCGGCGGCAAGACCGGGGTCGATGTTCCGGCGGGCAAGAACTTGCTCGGCGCCTTTCACCAACCCCGTCTCGTCGTCGCGGACCTGGACCTGCTCGGCACGCTGCCGGCGCCGCAGCTCGCCGCGGGGATCGCCGAAGCGGTCAAGCACGGGGCGATCGCCGACGCCGACTACTTCGCGTTCCTCGAGCGCGAGCACGACGCCGTCACGACCAAGCAGCCCGACGCCCTCGAGCGGCTGGTGCGCCGCTCCGTGGAGATCAAGGCAGGCGTGGTCGCCGCGGACGAGCGCGAGACCGGTCGCCGCGCGATCCTCAACTTCGGCCACACCGTGGCGCATGCGGTCGAGGCGACGGCGAAGTTCGCCGTGCTGCACGGCGAGGCCGTCGCGATCGGCATGGCGTACGAAGCCCGGCTCGCCGAGCGGCTCGGGATCGCCGCAGCGGGAACCGCCGATCGGATTCGACGCCTGCTCGAACGCTACGACCTGCCGCTCGAGCTCCCTGAGAGCGCGACGCCGGACGAGCTGCTCGCGACGATGCAGCTCGACAAGAAGGCGCGCGCCGGCACCGTGCGGTTCGCGCTGCCCGAGGTCGTGGGACGCATGCACGCCGACGGCAGCGGTTGGACCGTGGCGGCGCCCGAGCGGGTGGTCCGAGAGGTGCTCTCAGGACGGTAGTCGCAGCTTGCGACTAATCCCAAGTACGTCAACAACTTCCCACATGACTCTCCACGTCTCCACATGCCGCGCAACTCGGCGTCAACGCGGCATCAACATCTATTTCTCCACACGTGATGTGGATAGTGGACAAACGGGCGAGTCATGCTGCGTGCTAAGAATTTGTGATGTGGAAAAGCGGGTAGATTTGCACCATTCGCGGGCGATTCCTATATTGAGCGCCATTCGTATAGTTTTCCACTGGTTCAACATACGTCTCCACCGTCGGAGCCCTAGCTATGGTGCGATCCAACGGAGGCAAGGCTAAGGCCTTCTTTCGTGCCAATCCTTCCGGCGCGTTCGACCAGTACCTGCAAGACATCCAGAAGCTCCCCCTCATCAAAGATCCCGCTGAAGAACGCAGACTCGCGCGCCGTGTGCAACGCGGCGATGAAAAGGCCGCCGAGCGGCTCGTCACCGCCAACCTCCGCTTCGTCATCTCGTACGTCAAGAAGTACCAGGGACACGGACTCGACCTGTCCGAGCTGGTCGCGATCGGCAACGAGGGGCTGCTCAAAGCAGTGAAGAAGTTCGATCCGGATCAGGGCGTGAAGTTCATCTCGTACGCCGTATGGTGGGTGCGTCAGGCCGTGCTGAAGGCGCTCGCCGAGCAGACCCGCAGCGTGCGCATTCCGCTGAATCAGAACTCTCAGCTGATCCGCATGAGCCGCACCGAGACGTACCTGTCGCAGGAGCTCGGCCGCGAACCGACCGACGACGAAATCGCGCTCGCCCTGCAGGACACCGTGGAAAACGTGCGCACCGCGCGTCGCATGACGGCGGCGGAGCTGTCGCTCGACGCGCCGGTGGACCGGAGCGACAAGGACGCGGCCACCCTGGGCGAGCGCTTCGCCGGCCAGGAAGGCGGCGAGATCGAGGAGAAGACCGACGGCAAGCTGATGCGTGAATTCATCGACCGCATCTTCCAGAAGTACTTGACCCCCCGCGAGCGCAAGATCCTCTATCTCTACTACGGCCTCGAAGAGGGCAGCGAGGCCATGACGCTCGAGAAAATCGGGGCGCTGATGGGCGTGACGCGGGAGCGCATCAGGCAGATACGGGAGCGGGCGTTCGAGAAGCTCCGTGAATCACCTGATGGAAGAGCACTCAAGGGGTTCTGGAGAGCAGCCTAGACGGCGAGACGTCGAGACGGGTAGCGGGTTTCAGCGGGAGGGGTCAGGAAAGCGCATTCCTGACCCCTCTTCGCTGCGCGCCGCTGGCCGTCTGACCGTCTCGCCGTCTGCCTGTATACTATTACCCATGTCCCGAGACTTCGCGTCGTTGGTCGACACGCTCGCCGAGATCGTCGGCCCGCGGCACGTGCGCACGGCGCTCGCGGAGCGTGTGACGTACGCGAAAGACGGGTTGCCCACCCACCGGCGGGTGCCCGGCGTGGTGGTGCTGCCCGGCAATCGCGACGAGGTCATCGCCGTCGTGCGCCTGCTCGGCGCCCTCGGCATGCCGTTCGTGCCGCGGGGTGCGGGCACCGGTCTCTCGGGCGGGGCGCTCGCGGACAACGACGCCGTGTTGATCGTGCTGACCAGACTGAATCGCATCCTCAAGATCGACGCCCGCAACCGGCTGGCCGTAGTGGAGCCCGGGGTCGTCAACATCCGTCTCTCCGACGCCGCCGCGCCGCACGGGTTGCAGTATACGCCCGACCCGTCGAGTCAGACCGCCTGCACGATCGGCGGCAACGTGGCGGAAAACGCGGGCGGCCCGCACTGCCTCAAGTACGGCGTGACGGCCACGCACGTGCTCGCCCTGGAGGTGGCGTTGGCGGACGGGCGCGTGGTGGAGCTGGGCAGCCCGGGCGGCGAGCCGTGGGGCCCCGACTTGGTCGGGTTGTTCGTCGGCTCCGAAGGCAACTTCGGCGTCGCGACCCGCATCACCGTGCGGCTGCTGCCCGTCGCGCGGGCGGTGCGCACGCTGCTCGCCGACTTCACCTCGCTGCGCACCGCCGGGGAGGCCGTGTCCGCCGTGATCGCGAGCGGGATCGTGCCCGCCGCCCTCGAAATGATGGACCAGTCGTGCATCCGGGCGGTGGAGGACTCGGTGTACGCCGCCGGCTACCCGCGGGATGCCGCGGCGGTGCTGCTCGCCGAGCTCGACGGCGGGCACGAAGCAGCGGTGACGGCGGACGCGGAGACGATCGAAAGCGTGCTGCGCGCGCACGGGGCACGCTCCGTGCGGGTGGCGGCGGACGCGCAGCAGCGCGAACGCCTCTGGCTCGGCCGCAAGAAGGCATTCGGCGCGATGGGCCGGCTGTCACGCGACTTGGTGGTGCAGGACGCGGTGGTCCCCCGGTCCACCCTTCCCGACGTGCTGGAGACGATCGCGCGGATCGCCGCCGAGTACGAGCTCACGGTCAGCAACGTGTTCCACGCGGGGGACGGTAATCTGCACCCCAACATCTCCTTCGACGGCCGCACGCCCGGCCTGCGCGAGCGGGTGGAGGCGGCGAGCGCGGAAATCATGGCCACCTGCATCGCCGCCGGCGGCACCATTACGGGAGAGCACGGCATCGGGCTCGACAAGCTCCGCTATATGCCGCTCCTGTTCGACGGCGATTCGCTCGCCGCCATGCGGGCGGTGCGGCGCGTGTGGGATCCGGAAGAGCGGGTGAATCCGGGGAAGGTGGTGCCGGTGCACGCGTGTCGGGAATGGGCGGGAGTTCGGAATGTGGAATCCGGAATGCGGAATCGAAGCACGCCCGTCGATTCCGCATTCCACACTCCGCATTCCGCATTGCGCTGATGAGTCTCCTGGACCGCGTCCGCGCCCTGCTGGGCGAAGAAGCCGTCGAGCTCGCCGCGACCCCGGACGGCGTGCCGCGCGTCGCGCCCGCCTCCCCCGACGCCGTGGCGCTGCTGCTCGGCACCGCCCGCGAGGAGGGATGGCGCGTGCGCATCGAGGGCGCTGGAACGTGGCTCCCCGCCGACGCGCCCGCGGACCTGGCCCTCACCACCCGCCGCCTCGACAAGATCCCCGCCATCGAGCCCCAGGACCTCTCCGCCACGGCCGAAGCCGGAATCGGGTGCGACCTCCTGCGCCAGCAGCTCGCCGACCGAGGCACCTGGCTCGCGCTCGATCCCCCGGGGCTCGCGGGCCGCACCCTGGGCTCGATCGTCGCCACGGCCACAGCGGGGCCGTTGCGACAGGGATTCGGGCCGGTGCGCGACCATCTGCTCGGCGTCACGTTCGTCACCGGCGACGGCCGGCTGGTGCACAGCGGCGGCCGCGTGGTGAAGAACGTCGCGGGGTACGATCTCACCCGGCTCGAGGCGGGCGCGTTCGGCGCGTTCGGCGTGATCGTGCTGATCCACCTGCGGCTGCGCGCCCTGCCCCGCGCCGACCAGACGCTCACGCTCGAGGGGTCGCGCGAGGATCTGACGCAGGTGGCGGAAGACATCGCCGCCGCCGGCATCCAGCCCGCGGCGCACGAGCTCATGTCGCCCGCGCTGGCGCGACGCGAGCGCTGGCTGCTCGCGGTGCGGTTCGCGGGCTCGGCCGCCCTCGTGGCGGCGGAGGAAGCGGGGCTGCGCGCCGCCACGGGCGGTCGCTTTGCACCGCTCCGCGCCGACGAGAGTCACAGCCTGTGGATGCGCGCCGCCGAGAGCTTCGCCACCCGGCCCGTGGCGTTCCGCATCGGCGGCCTCCCCGACTCGAGCGACGAGCTGCTCGACCTGTTGCAACACCAGGTGGGAGACGAATGGATCTCGGCGAGCCCCGCGATCGGGGCGATCAGGTGGGGCGGCGACGCCACCATCGATCGCCTCAAGCGCTTGCGCCGCACGCTCGCCGGCCTCGAGGTGCCGCTCACCCTGGAGCGCGCCCCCTGGCCCGTGCGTTCCGCCGTCGGTCACTTCGGCGCGTACCGAGAGGGGGTGGGACCGCTCGTCGCCGGCCTGCGGCGCACGTTCGATCCCGGCGAGGCGTTCGTCGTGGCGGCCGAAGGAGCTGAATGACGGATCGCGGGGGGTTCGCCGCGCTCGACCCCTGCGTGCATTGCGGCTTTTGCCTCCAGGCGTGCCCCACCTTTCTCGCGACCGGGGACGAAGCCGACAGCCCGCGGGGGCGGATCGAGCTGATGCGCGCGCTCGAGGCGGGCGAGCTCGCCCCGGACGACCCCGCCCTCGCGCTGCACCTCGATCGTTGCCTCGGCTGCCGGGGGTGCGAGCCCGTGTGTCCCTCCGGCGTGGGGTACGGCCGCGGGCTCGCGGCGGCCCGGGCCTTGATCGCACACCGCCGCGGTGTGCCGGCGCTCGCGCGCCTCGCCCTCGCGGCGATGACGGGTGCGGGCGTGTCGCGGGTGGTGTACGCTCTGGCGCGGGCGCTCCGGGCGACGGGAGTCCCCCGCTGGCTCGCCGGTTGGGGACGCCTGCGCTTCGCAATGGGGATGCTGGCGGCGACGAAGCCAGTGCGGAATGCGGAATTCGGAATGCGGAATCGAAGTTCGCCTGTCAATTCCGCATTCCGCACTCCGCACTCCGCATTGACTCCCGTCAGCCTGTTCCGAGGATGTGTGATGGAGGGCCTCTTCTCCCACGTCCACGACGCCACCATCCGCACACTCGAGGTGAACGGGTATGCGGTGCGCGAGGTCCCGGAGCAGGGGTGCTGCGGCGCGCTGCACGAGCACGCGGGGCTCGAGCACGAGGCGCGCCGCCTCGCCCGGTTGAACGTCGCCGCCTTCGGAGATGGGGACGAGCCGATCGTCGTCAACAGTGCCGGATGCGGCGCGATGCTCAAGGAGTACGGCTACCTGCTCGACGCGAGCGCGGCCCGGTTCGCCGCGCGCGTGAAAGACGTCACCGAGCTGCTCGCCGCGCGGGGTCCGCGGCCCGGCGCGCCGATCGACGCCACGGTCGCCTACGACCCCCCCTGCCATCTGCTGCACGCGCAGCGCATCGCCGAACCGCCCGAGCGTGTGCTGCGGGCGATCCCCGTCCTGCGGATGATCAAGACGCCGGACGCCGCGCAGTGCTGCGGCAGCGCGGGGTTGTTCACGCTGGTCGAGCCGGCGATGTCGCGCGCGGTGCTGGCGCCCAAGCTCGCAACCCTCGCCGAGGCCAGACCGCAGGTGGTCGCGACCGGCAATCCCGGATGCCTGATGCAGCTCGGCGCCGGACTCGCGGCAGCGGGCATTGGCGCGGGCGTGCGCCACCCCGTAGAGCTGCTCGATGAGTCGTACGCCGCCGCGGGATATTATGCTTGAAGGACGATGACGGAAGCACTGCTGTTCGACTACAACGGCGTGATCACGGACGATGAAGAGCAGCACCGGGCCTCGTTCGCCGAACTGCTCGCCGAGGTGGGGATCTCCCTCAGCCGCGATCAGTACTATGCCGACTACCTGGGATGCGATGACCGGACCGCGTTTGTAGACGTGTTCCGGCGCGCCGGCAAGCCGCTCGCTGCACGCACGCTCCAAGCCCTCGTCGTGCGCAAGTCGCAGATCTACACACGACTGATCGGCGCGACGCCCGTGCTGGTGCCGGGGGTGGCGGAATTCGTGCGCGCGGCGAGCGGCCGGTTCCGCTTGGGTCTCGTCTCGGGAGCGCAGCGGCGCGAGATCGAGCCGGGCCTGACGGGCACGGGGTTGGCGGACTGCTTCGAGGTCATCGTCGCCGCCGAGGACGTCCCCCGCTGCAAGCCCGACCCCAGCGGCTACCTGGCCGCGCGCGCCGCCCTGGCCCGCGGCGGGCCGCTCGACCCCCGCCGCTGCGTGGTGATCGAAGATTCGCTTGCCGGCCTGCGCGCCGCGCGCGCGGCCGGGATGCACTGCGTGATGCTCACGACCAGCCATCCCGCCGCAGCGCTCGCGGCCGCCGATCTGGTGTGGACCTCGTTCGCCGGGCACGACCCGGCGGAGCTGACCGCGTTGGGGGACGCGTGACCGGAACACCCGCCCCCCCCCCGCCCCCGCCCCCCGTCGCCCGCCTCGAGCCCGGCAGCGTCTCACCCGCGCTCGTCACGGCGCTCTACACCGGTGCCGTGATGTCGCCTGCCGATGCCGCCCTGATCACGCTCACGGGCCCCGGAGCCGTGACGTGCGCCCAGGGGCTCCTCACCAACGACCTGGAGCAGGCGGGGGAGGGCGCGTTCGTGTACGGCGCGCTGCTGACCCCCAAGGGAATGATCGTCGTGGATGCCTGGGCGGCGCGCCTCGGCACCACGGTGGGATTCACGGTGCCGGCCGACGGCCGCGATCGCGCGGTGGCGATCTTTACCCGCTCCGTACCTCCCCGCCTGGCCCGCCTGCACGATCATGTGGCGGAAGTGGCGATCTACCGGCTGGCGGGCCCGCGGGCGCTGGCGGCGGCGGTGGCCGCGGGTCTGGAGGTGCCGCCCGCGCCCGGGCGCGTTCTCCAGAACGCTGGCGACGTCTTGACGGCCCGGGCCACGGAGTCGGCGCCATTCGCCCTGCAGGTCACGATGCCCGTGGCACAGCGCGAACGACTCGCGGGTCGGCTTGCGGCCGCGGGAGCGATCGAGGCCGAGCCCGCCATGCTCGAGCTGGCGCGCGTCCTGGCGGGGTGGCCGCGCCTCGGCGCCGAAGTGGACGAGAAAACGATCCCGCAGGAAGTCCGCTTCGACGAAATCGGAGGCGTGTCGTACACGAAAGGCTGCTACACCGGGCAGGAGACGGTGGCGCGGCTGCACTTTCGCGGCCACGCGAACCGTGCGCTGCGGGGGCTGTTGTTCGATTCGGACCCCCCCGCGTCCCCGGCCCAGGGGTGGACCGCCGTGATGCATCTGGACCGCGAAGTAGGCCGGGTGACGAGCCTCGCCTTCGTGCCGGAGTCGGGCGTGGCGGGCGCGGGACGCTGGATCGGGTTGGCGGTCATCCGGCGGGAGGTCGCGTCGGGCGCCATGGTGCGCGCGGCAGGACGCGACGCCCGCGTCGTCGACCTCCCCTTCGCTTTCCCCGTCGCCGCGCCGGCATGACCGGCACTGGTAACGAAAAGCCCGGGCACTAGTCCCGGGCATCGTCACCGATCCGAGCGGACTGCCTACGGCTTCTTCTTTTTCGCCGCCGGCTTGGCTGCGGGCTTGGCTGCGGGAGCGGCCATCTTCTTCGCCGTGTCGGCCATCATCATGTGCTTGGAGGTGTCCGCCATCGGCATCTGCATCTTCGAGGTGTCGCTGCTCATCTGCATCGTGTTGTGGGACGTGTCGGCGGCGGCCGCGGCGGGCTTCTGCTCGGCCTTTTGACACGCACCCATGGCCACGACGGCGAGGACCACTGCAAGACGCTTCATGCGTACTCCTGATAAAAAGTAGCTGAGAGGGGGAACTCGGCGGGGGAAAACCTAGCGGCCAGCCCCCCGGAGTCAAGGGCGCGGAACCGCGCGGGGTATACTAGCCCAACAATGCCCACACATGACTGACCGGCGGAGCTTTGTCGCCTGGCTCGGAAGCCTCACCACGGCGCTGCGCTGGCCCCGAGCGGCTTCCCCGACGCCCGTCCTCCGGGCCGTTCCGACTGCCCTGTATCGGCAGCCCGACGGGCGTAGCAACCTGGTGCGTGTCACGGTCACCGGGCTCGACGCGCCCGCCGCCCGGGCGCGCCTGACCGACCGGCGAGGCGCGCTGGTCGGGACAGCGGGGCTCTTGCCCGACGAAGGCGGCACCGGGCTCGCCGGCGAGGTGTGGGTGCCCCTGGCTGAGCCGGTGCTGTACCAGATCGACCTGGAAGTCGGCAAGCAGCGCGTGGTCCGCCAGCGCGTGCGACTCGTACCGCCGCGCCGGTGGACGCTGTACTGGATCGCCTCGAGCCACACCGACCTCGGGCTCACCGACCTGCGCGAGCGCTGCGTCGAGGCGCACCGCCGCAACCTGGACGCGGCCCTGGCCCGCCTGCCGACCCATCCCGATTTCCGATGGACGGCGGAGTGCGCGCTCCCGGCGGTCTCGTACGTGGAGAATCGCGAGCCGGCGGCGGGCGACGCGCTGGTGCGCGCCATCCGCGACGGCAAGATCGGGTTCACGGCGCTGTTCGCGAACCTCCTCACGGGACTGCTCGACCACGAGACTCTGGCGCGTGCCGCCTGGCCCGCCGGCTTGTTCGCGCGCGAGCACGGGCTGGGATACGCGGCCGCGCTCATGGCGGACGTGCCGGGACAAACGCTTACGTTCCCGACGCTGCTCGCCGCCAGCGGCGTGCGGTACCTCGCGAGCGGCGTGAACCCGGAGCGCGCCGTGCCGCTGCTCTCCTCCGCTGCCGCGGCGGCCGCGCAGCTCACCGGCGAGTGGACGCCGTACCCCCAGCTGTACTGGTGGGAGGGGCCGGACGGCAGTCGCGTGCTGCACTGGCGCACCGATCGGTATGCCGACGGGCCGCGGCTCGGCTTCGACGTCGGGGCAGCCGAGATGGCGCACCACCTCACCGAGTGGCTGCTCTCGGACCCCGTGCTGGGGGCGCCGGGCTATCCGTACGACGTGGCGCTGCTGTGGGGCGCGGCCCCCAGCAACGCGCTGGTGGACGAGCGGGTGATCGCGAACGTCGAAGAGTTCAACCGCCTCTACACGTATCCCCGGCTGCTGCCGGCGCGTCCCGAGGATTTCTTTCGCGACGTGGAGCGCCGCTACGGTCCGAAACTGCCGGTGCGGCGTGGCGACACCGGCTGCTACCGCGAAGACGGCGCGGCCTCTACCGCGCGAGACCTCGCCCGCTACCGCGCGGCCCAGCTCTCCGCCCGCGCGGCCGAGCTGCTGGCGCTGTGGGATGAGAAGACCGAGCCCCCGTCGAGCGGCGCGTCCGAACGGATCGAGCGCCGGGCGGAGCAGCGCCGCCAGATGTGGCGCGACCTCTTGGTGTTCGGGGAGCACACGTGGGGCGCGGCGACGAGCGTGTCGGATCCCGACGGGGAGCAGACGACTTCACAATGGGCGTCCAAGCGGCGCGTCCTGGAGCGCGCCGCCGACACGGCGGACGCCCAGGTCGCCGGCGCGCTGCTGCGCATCGGCCTGAGCGCGGCGGCGGGCGCCGGGCGCGTCGTGTTCAACGCCTCGAGCTGGACGCGGAGCGACGTGCTCCACGTGCCGGACGGCGCGGGGCGGCGGCTGCGCTTCGACGCCCGCGACTGGCCCGCCGTGGACCTGCCCGACGGCTCGGCGCTGATCGTGGCGCGCGAGGTTCCGCCCCTCGGCTACGTGGTGCTGGCGGAGAGTGAGCGGGCGGCGAACCCGCCCCGGGACGAGGGGGCCACGCTCGAGGCGCAGGCCGGAAGCTTCCATGTGGTGCTCGATCCCGCGAGCGGCGCCATCCGCTCGCTCACGACCGGGGACGGCAAGGAGCGCGTCCGGCCCGGGGCGTGGTCGGGGCTAAACCAGCTGGTGTACGTTCGCGGCGGTGCCCACAGCGCCCTCTGGACCGATCCGACGCCCGACGAGCTCCGCACCGCCGCCGACCTCACCCTGAGCCAGGCCGAGCTCGCGTCGGCCCGCCGTGAGGGATTGCCGGGCGTCGGCGAGCGCCTCCTGGTCGAGCGGCGGCTGCAGGGCTGCACCAGCGTCGCGACCGTCGTCACGCTGTACGACGAGCTCCCGTGGGTCGACATCGAGAACCGGATCAGCAAGCCGGCCACACTCGAGAAGGAGGCGCTGTACGTCGCCTTTCCCTTCGCCCTCACGAAGCCCACCGTCGACGTCGAGGTGCCCCTGGGCCGGATGACGGTGGAGCGCGACCAGCAAGCGGGCAGCGGCCGGGACTGGTACGCTCACGCCCACTGGGTCTGGCTGCGCGACGCCGCGGACGGAATGCTGTGGAGCGGGCCGGACACGCCGCTCGTGACGCTGAACGACATTTTCCGCGGCCAGTGGCGCCGCAGGCTCGAGCCCGACGGAACGCTGTTCGCCTACGTGCTGCACAATTACTGGCCCAGCAACTTCGCGGCACGGCAGGGCGGCGACTTCGTGTTCCGCTTTCGCATCTCGGCGCTCGCGCCCGGGAGCGATCGGGCCGAGCCGGTGCGGCGCGGCTGGGCCGCGTGCGACCCGCTGTACGTCGGCACCGGCTACACGAGCGCGGGCGCGGGACCGCTGCCCCGCAAGGATTCGGCGCTCGCCATCGCGGATCCGGGCGTGGTCGTGGTGGGCGCGAAGCCGGCCGATGATGGGACCGGCGCGGTCGTGAAGCTCCTCGACGTGGCAGGCTCGGCGAGAACGGTGGGCGTGTGGCCGGCGGCCTACACGTTCCGCGCCGCGCGGCGCGCGAACTTCGTCGAGATGACGGGCGATGCGCTGCCCCTCGCGGCCGACGGCCACGCCGCGGTGGATCTCCCCGCGTGGGGCGCCGGCGCGAAGGACGAGCTGCGGCAAAACCTCATTTGCCTGCTGGAAAACGGCTCCGCCCTGTTCCCAGGCATCGTGGGCTACGCGGACACCGTCATCCCACAGCTCGTCAACGCGCTCTTGTCGCGCCACAACTTCATTCTGCTCGGCCTGCGGGGCCAGGCGAAGAGCCGCATCCTGCGCCAGCTGGTCACGCTGCTGGACGAGGAGATCCCGATCCTCGCGGGGAGCGAGGTGAACGACAACCCCTTCACCCCGATCTCCAAGTTCGGTCGCGAGCTGGTGGCGGAGCACGCCGAGCGCGCGCCGATTACCTGGCTGCCCCGCGAGATGCGCTACGTGGAGAAGCTCGCCACACCCGACGTCACGATCGCCGACATCATCGGAGACGTGGACCCGATCAAGGCGGCGCGCGGGGGCCACCTGTTGTCGGACGAGCTCACGATGCACTTCGGGCTGCTGCCGCGGGCCAACCGAGGCATCTTCGCCATCAACGAGCTCCCCGACCTCTCGGGCAAGATCCAGGTGGGGCTGTTCAACATCATGCAGGAAGGCGACGTCCAGATCAAAGGCTATCCGGTGCGGTTGAACCTCGACGTGGCCCTGGTGTTCACGGCCAATCCCGAAGACTACACCGCGCGCGGCAAGATCATCACACCGCTGAAGGACCGCATCGGCTCGGAGGTCGTCACCCACTACCCCCACACGGTCGAGCTGGGGACCGCGATCACGAGTCAGGAGGCCTGGCTCGAGCGCGACGGACGGCCGGTCAAGCTGCCGCCCTTCGTCGCCGAGCTGATCGAGCGCGTGGCGTTCGAGGCGCGCGAGGACAAGCGGGTGGACCGCCGCTCCGGCGTGTCGCAGCGGCTGCCGATCAGCGTGCTCGAGAACGTCGTGTCGAGCGCGGAGCGACGCACGATCGCCACCAAGGAGAAGACGGTGGTCCCGCGCGTGTCCGACATCTATGCCGCGCTCCCCGCCATCACCGGTAAGCTCGAGCTCGAATACGAGGGTGAGCTCCAGGGACCCGAAGTGATCGCGAAAGACCTGATCCGGCGGGCCGCGGGCAAGACGTTCGAAGCCCATGTGGGCGGGGCCAACGTCGACGACATTGTCCACTGGTTCGACGAGGGCGGGGCGCTCAAGATCTCCACCGACGAGCGCTCGGAGACCTGCCTCAAGGGATTCAGCGTGGTGCCGGGGCTGCTCGACCTGGTGGATCAGGTCGGCCTGGCGGCGAAAAAGGACCCCGGGACGATGGTCGCGGCCTGCGAGCTCGTGCTCGAGGGGCTCGTGGCCGAGAAGCGCATCTCGCGCAGCGAAGAGCTCGGCTACACGCGCGCCCGGGCGGAGACGAAAGGGCCGGGCTACGGCAAGCCGGGGAGCGGAGGGCCGAACCTCTTTTCGTAATCCCGCGTAGGGGGCATGTTCTCCCATCCCCCACCGGAGCTCCCATGGGCAAACTCATCGCCGGCGCCGTCCTGCTGTTCATCGCCTTCTCCCTGCTTCTCACCGCGGCCACGGTGCGCGCGCAACGTCCCGGACCGGCCTCCAACCTGCTGCGCGTCGGGGGGTACGTCCTCGGCGCGCTGGCGATCCTCCTGGCCCTGGGCTCGGCGATGGTGGTGATCGACCCCGGAGAGGTGGGGGTGCGTCACGCCTTCGGCTACGTCGAGCCGTCGCCGCTGCTCGCGGGGATCCGGTTGGTCTCGCCCTGGTCGGAGATCGAGCGCTACTCCACGCGCGAGGAGCAGTGGCCCACGCGCGGCGAGCAGATCGAGGCGATCGAGGCGCTCTCGAGCGAGCAGATGGGCATGCACGTGGAGGTCTCGATCCGCTGGCAGATCGACCCGATGCAGGCGCCCAAGATCTTCACCGAGATCGGCGACGAGAACCAGATCCGGGGAGCCGTGTTGAACGCCATCCGCAAGGGCGTGCGCGACGGCATGGTGCAGTACTCGATCAACGACATCGCCAAGCGGACGCAGATCGCCAATACGATGGAGGGACTGGTCGACTCGGCCCTGGTGACCACGCCGCGCGCCGGGGGCGGCAAGTTCCGGATCGCCACGGTCACCGCGTTCTTCCTGCGCGACCTCCAGCCGCCCGCCCAGGTCGTTCAGGCGATCAACAACAAGATCGCGCAGGAGCAGCAGATCGAAACCGAGCGGCACCGCGTGGAAGTCGCCCGGCTGCAGACCGAGCAGCAGCGGCTGCTGAACCAGACGCTGTCTCCCGAGGCACTCACCAAACAATGGATCGAAGTCCTGCACGATATGAAGAGCTCCAACAACCTGATCATCTTCGTGCCCACCGAGGGCGGCATGCCGTTGCTCAACATCAGTGAGCTGCGCAAGAACCTGAAGCCCTGAGATGGCGCCCCCGGTCATCACCATCACGCGGCAGTACGCATCGGGCGGGGCAGCGGTGGCGCAGCAGGTCGCCGCGGGGCTCCGGTGGACGGTGATCGACAACGAGTTCGTGGACGAGGTGGCGCGCCGGGCGGGGCTCGCGCCGGCCCTGGTGGCGGAGCACGAGGAGCGGGCCCCGGGGCTGCTGGAGCGGCTGGCGCGCACGCTCGCGGTGGCGTCGCCCGAGATGTTGATCGCCTCCGATGCGGTGCCCCGCGCCGAGCAGGACGAAGCCACGATCGTGAAGCTGACCGAGCGGATCATCGCCGAGGCAGCGGCCCATGGGCGCGTGGTGCTGGTCGGGCGGGGGGCGCAGGCGCTCCTGGCGCAGCGCCCCGACGCGTTGCACGTCTACGTCGTCGCATCGAAACCGTGGCGCATCCGGCTCGCCGTGGAGCGTCTCGGCGTCGACCCCGCCAATGCCGAGAAGGTCGTGGACGACACGGACCGCCGGCGCGATCAGTACGTGCGGACCTATTACGGGCGGCACCGCCACGACGTCGTGAACTACGATCTCGTGGTCAACACGCAGAAGCTGGGAATCGAAGGAGCGGCAGCGCTGGTCGTGGCGGAGGCGCGCCGCCGGCAGTGGCGATGACCGCGGTGGCGCGTCCGGGCGCACTGCTGGCCTGCCTGGCCGGCTGCTTCGGCGGGCCCGTGGCGCCTCCGCCCGCCGTGGCGGTGGTGCCGTTCGATCCCTACGGCGGGGCGATCTACGTCCCGGCGATCGTCAACGGCGACTCCGCGTGGTTGATGTTCGACACCGGCCTGTCGCACAGCGGACTCGATCGCGACTGGGCCACGAGCGTCGGCGCGACACCCGCCACCGACACGAGCGTCACCGCCGTCGTGGGGGCGCTGCGGCTGGGTGACCTCAACCTCGACAGCTACCGGGCGGCGCTCTATTCCCTGGGCGGCCTGAGCGAGGCGAGCGGGCGCCAGCAGCTGGGCCTCCTGGGACACGACGTGCTCCACCACTTCGTCGTGGAGATCGACTACCCGACCCGCCACGTGCGGCTGTTCGACGCGACCTCGTACCGCTACCGGGGCCCGGGGGCCGCCGTTCCGTTCACGCCGGATGCGGACCTGCCCCTGCTGCGCGCCACGATCAAGGTCCGCGGGCGGCGTGCCATTCCGGCCCGGCTGCTGCTCGACACCGGCGCGTCGGGCCTGTGCCTGATCCTCACCGCTCCCTTTGTGGAGCAGCACGGTCTCACCAGCGTGGTCCCCGCGATCCAAGCGCCGATCGGCACCGGCCTGGTGGGCGAGCTCCACGGGACGATCGTGCGCCTGCAGGAGCTCGAGCTCGGCCGCCTGCGCGTCGCGTCGCCGACCACCGGGCTGGGAGGCGAGAACAAGGGGTTTCTCGGACGCACGGACATCGACGGCGTGATCGGCAACGCCGTGTTCGAGGGGTCTCTCCTGATCGTCGATTACGCCCGGCGCCGCGTCATCATCGAGCCGCGTGTCGCCGCCAGTTCGTTGTGCGACTACGACATGAGCGGGCTGCGGCTCGTCGCGCGTGGGCCGGGCCTGCGCCGCGTGATGGTGGACTATGTCGTGCCGAAGAGCCCCAGCGCGGATGTGGGCATCAGGGCCGGGGACGAGCTGCTGCTGATCGACGGGCGGGGCGTGGCCGAGGCGGACCTGAGCGACGTGCGGAAGATGCTGCGCGTGGAGGGAGCGAGGCACCAACTGATGCTGCGGCGCGACGCGGACACGATCCGGGTCGCGCTGCGGCTGCGGCGGCTGCTGTGACTGCAGGTTGGTGGAGGACGGTGGAGGTTGTGGAGGTTGGGGGAGGTTGATGCGTGTTCCACCTCCACCATCCTCCCGAACCTCCACCAACCTCCACTAACCTGCTTTTCGCAGCGCCGGCACCCGCCACGCCGCCACGGCCACCGCCAGCGTCGTCGCCGCCCCGCCCAACACCACTGCGGCGGACGGGCCGATCCGCTCGGCGAGCGCGCCCATCTGCAGCGACCCGAGGGGGGCGAGCCCCACGAACACGAAGGCGTAGAAGCCCATCACGCGCCCGCGCAGCGCGTCGGGCACGATCGTCTGGATCGTGGCGTTCGTGAGCGCGTTGTTGACGATCATGGTCGCGCCCGTGAGGGCGAGCAGCGCGACCGACAGCGCATACACCTTCGAGCAAGCGAACGCGACGAGCAGCAGTCCGAACGAGCCGCCCGCGGCCATCAGGGTGGGACCTTTCCGGATGCGGCGGTCGAACGACGCGACCGCGAGTGCCCCGATCAGGGCACCGATCCCGACCGCCGTCATCATCAGGCCGTACCCGGCGGCGCCGCGGTGCAACACGTCGCGCGCGAACACCGGCATGATCACGAAATAGGGAAACCCGAAGATGCTGAACAGGGCCACGAGCACCACGAGGGCGAACACCGATCGGTCGCCGCGAATGAACGCGAGCGCTTCGGAGAGTCCGGCCCAGGCGGACCCACTCCTGGGGCTCGGGGCGTAGGGCGGCAGTCGCATCGCCAGAAGACCACCGATCACCGCGAGATAGCTGACGCCGTTCAAGAAGAAGCACGCGCCCACCCCCAGCGCCCCGATCAGCACGCCTGCCATCGCGGGACCAATCACGCGCGCGGCGTTGAAGGCCGACGAGTTGAGCGCGATGGCGTTGATGAGGTCGTCCTTGCCGACCAGATCCACGATGAACGCCTGTCGGGCGGGGATGTCGAACGCGTTGACGACTCCCAGGAAAGCGGCGAGGGCGGCCACGTGCCACACCAGGACCGTTCGGCTCCACACCAGTAACGCGAGCGCGACCGCCGGGAGCATGGATAGCGACTGCGTGAGGATGACGAGGCGGTGCTTGTTGGTGCGATCGACGATCACGCCGGCATAGAGCGTGAGCAGCAGCACGCCGAGCGAGCCGAGCGCGGAGACGAGGCCGACGTAGAAGGGCGAGTTGGTCAGCTCGAGCACCAGCCATCCCTGCGCGATGTTCTGCATCCAGGTGCCGATGAGCGAAACGCCCTGCCCGAGGAAGAACAGCCGGAAGTTGCGGTGGGCGAGCGCCCCGAAGGACCCGCGCGCGGGGTCGTCCATTGCGGGAAAGCTCGCCGCGGTCGGATAATTCGGGTAGGGAGCGAGTGAAATGGCGGTCCGGATCGTGCGACTCGGGACGCCGCGGGCGCGCGGCGAGGGCCTCCGCATCGGCACCGTACGGCGCCCGCCGCGCGGCGTGCGCAAACAACAGTACGCCGCACGGGACTTCTTCGACGTGTGGCTGCCGGACCTGGCACCGAGCCCGGCGCTCGTGCGGTGGGTGATGGCCGCGCCCCTCACACCGCAGCGATGGGCCGCGTTCAGCAGGCGCTATCGCCAGGAAATGCGCCAGCCGGCGGCTGGACGGCTCCTCACCCTGCTTGCGGCGCTCTCCGCCCAGTCGGACTTCTCCGTGGGCTGCTACTGCGAAGACGAAGCCCGGTGTCACCGGTCGGTGCTGCGGGAGTTGTTGATCGAGCGGGGCGCGCGGATCGCTCGCTAGCCGCAGGTCACCGGAACGTCCCCGGACTCACCTCGTATACGGCGTGATACCGCCCCACATCCTCGTCGGGGCCCCAGAACATCATTTGCTCGGCCCAACGCACGTCGGCGCAGCGTCGTCCACCGATCGTCAAGAACCCGGCCGCCCGCGTCGTCACGACGCCCAGCCGGCGCAAGTCACCGAGGTCGCGGAGCACCGTCCCGATGCGCTCGGCGACGATCCGGCGCGCGGTCGCCGGCCCGATGCCCGGGACGCGCACGAGCTCCTCGCGCGACGCCGTCCGCACGTCGACCGGAAACCGTTCCGGATGCGTCAGAGCCGATGCCACCTTGGGATCGAGGCCCAGCGGCAAGTTCCCCTCGGCGTCGAACACCACGTCACCCGACGAGAAGCCGTAACGACGGAGCAAGTAATCCGTCTGGTACAGCCGCCGCTCACGCACGACCGGCGTCTCGGGCGCTGCTTCGAGCGGCGTATCCCGGATCGGCCGGAACGCGCTGAAGTGCGTGTGGTGGACCCCCCGCCGCGCGTACAGCTCGGTGACACGGCCGAGGATGGCCCGGTCGCTGTCGGGCGTGGCACCGACGATGAACTGCATGGTCATCCCGGCCGCGCCGTTGGGCCGTAGGGCGTCGCGCGGTTTCCCGTCGGCCTCCTCGTCCCATTCGCGGCGCACCCGGGACCGTATGTGCTCGAGGCTCGCGAGTGAGGTGTCGAAGCTCTTTTCCGGAGCGATCTGGGCGAGCGTCTGACCGCAGGGTGTCTCGAGGTTGAGCGAGACGCGGCTCGCGAGCTGTGTCAGCTGCTCGAGTTGCGCTTGCTCAGCCCCGGGGACGGCCTTGACGTGGATGTAGCCACGGAACCCATGCTTCAACCGCAGCAGCTCGAGCACCTGGATCAGATCGTCCATCACGTTCGCCGGACGCCCCGGGATCCCCGTGGTAATGAAAAGCCCCTCGCACCAGCCGCGGCGATGCGCGGCGAGAAACACTCGCACGAGCTCCCCCGGCTTGAGGAGAGTCCGCGGCATCTCGCGATCCCGCCGCATTGGGCAGTAATGGCAATTGAAGCTGCAGGCGTTCGTCATCAGGACGCGTAGCAGTGACGTACGGGCGTTGCTCGCGCCAAGCCGTACGTCCCTCAAGTTGAAGGGCTGGAGGGCTCCTCCCTCCCCCATATGGCGCAGCCGGGGGGGACGGCGCTGGGGAGGGCCGTCATGGTCGTCGACGGCGAGGTCCATGAGGAGCTTCAGGCGGCTGTCGAGGTCGGTGGGCACGCGCATCGGGCGCTCCGGCAAAGGTGATCGGCCGCACCATACCCGAACAAACACCGAAAGTCAATCGCGGCTCACCGCCGCCCCTTCCAGAGCTAGATTGGTATTACCGCCGATGAAATACACGACGTACACGCGCTACCTGCCCGAGCTGGCCGACACGCTGAATCTCCAGGCCCTGCTCGATCAGCTCGCCGATTTTCTGCTGCAGTCGGGCTTCGCCGGAGGCGCATACTCGCATCCGTTCTGGGGGGAGTTCGGCGAGGACGAGTCCGACCGCTCGCTCGACGCGCTGCGGCAGGCGATTCTCCAGGCGCTCATGGACTCGGGGCAGCTGACGCCCGAGATGCTCAAGCTGCTGCGCGGCGAGTCCACCGGCGACGCGGCCCGCGACGCCGATCTCGAGCGCCAGCTCTCCGAGCTGCTCGACAAGATCGTCCAGAAGCTGATCGACGAGGGGTACTTGAACGTCAGCGAGGCGCCCAAGGTGCCGTCGGGGCAGCAACCCCTGTTCGGCCCGGGGGGAATGGCCAAAGAAGCCGCCCAGCAGGTGCAGTTCAACCTCACCGAAAAGGGCATCGACTTCCTCGGCTACCGGACCCTGAAGCACCTGCTCGGGAGCATCGGCAAGTCGAGCTTCGGAGCCCATGAAACGGAGCACCTCGCGACCGGTGTGGAGGCCGAAGCGGTGAGTAAGCAGTACGAGTACGGCGACACGCTCAACCTCGACGTGAACGCCACGCTCACGAACGCGCTGCAGCGCGAGGGCTTGGGCGTGCCGATCAACCTCGAGTACGACGACCTCATGGTGCATCAGGCCGAGTACCGCTCGTCGTCGGCCACCGTGCTGATGCTCGACTGCTCGCACTCGATGATCCTGTACGGCGAAGACCGGTTCACGCCGGCCAAGAAAGTCGCCCTGGCGCTCACGCACTTGATCCGCACCCAGTTCCCGGGCGACACGCTGCGCGTGGTGCTGTTCCACGACACCGCGGAGGAAATCCCCCTCGCTCAGCTGGCGCGCGCGCAGGTCGGGCCGTACCACACGAACACGGCCGAGGGGCTGAAGCTGTCGCGCCGCATGCTGTTGTCGCAGCGCAAGGACATGCGCCAGATCATCATGATCACCGACGGCAAACCGTCGGCGCTCACGCTCCCCGACGGGCGCATCTATGTCAACTCGATGGGGCTCGACCCCCAGATTCTGCAGGCCACGTATCGCGAAGTGGCCCTGTGCCGGCGCTCGGGCATTCTGATCAACACGTTCATGCTGGCCCGGGATCGGAGCCTGGTGGAGTTCGTGAAGAAGGTGTCGGCGATCTGCCGCGGAAAGGCGTACTTCACGAACACGATGACGCTCGGGCAGTTCATCCTGATGGATTTCATGAGGAGAAAGACGCGGCGGGTCAGCTAACGCTGTGAGGGTGGCGCACGCGCAACACCACCCTTTCCGGTCAAGGCGGGACGGGCGTCGGCCCGGTTTCTGCGGCGGCGCATCGGTTGTCGTCACCTTTCAGGCCGTGCTCAAGGTACCTCGAGGCTCATGGGTCGGTAGGCGTCTGCTGACCGTGGGGACGCTCGCCGTGTGGGGATGTGATTCCCCGACGGCGAGCGGGCCGAGGCCCGGCCTCACCGTTCGCGCTGAACCAGGGTGGACCGATACCATCCTCGGCGAGCCCGCTGGCGTCGTCGCCGAGGTTCGCGACCGCTTCGGAGCCCCCATCCGCGGGGCGACCGTCGCCCTCCGCTACGGCTCAGGGACCGAGGGCGTGTTCTATCTCAGCGGTGTCTCCGACCCGCGGCCGTTCTGGCGCGTCGTCGATACGACCGACGTTTTCGGCCGCAGCGAGGCGCGCCTGTGGCATGGCGGGGTCGCCGGTGAGGCGTGGCTTCGGGTTGACGTCATGCTGGCGACGGAACCCTCGAGCGCCACCTTCACCGACTCGGTCGCGGTGCGCACGACGCCCGGCAACCCCGCCAAGCTCATCATCACGCCAAGCGACACGGCGCTGTACCAAGGCAACAGCGGCGGGTTCACGGCGATAGTCACCGACCGCACCGGTAATCATCGGCCGGAACGAGCGCAGCTCGAAGCCGGCACCCCGGGGATCGCGGTCAGCGGGTCAACCGTACAGGCGACAACCGGTCCGAGTCGCCAGGTCGTCCGGGCGCGGTTCAACTCGCTCGTGGACTCCGTGTGGCTCAGCATCGTACCACGGGGCACGATCGTAGTGCGGTACATGGGGCTAACGGAACCGGACTACAGCTACGTTTTCATCACGCTCCAACTCGATGGATCCGACTATCACCGACTCTTGCGTCGTGGCGGGCCAAGTTACTTCGGTTCAAACGACAAATTCATGAGCCCGCAGTGGGGACACACGGGCGATTACCTGTTGTTCTTCGACGGTTCCTGGAATAAGGAGCTCTACCGCACGACTTTGGACGGCGTCGCAAACCCGTTGTTTTCTGCCCGCGTGACCGAAGACGACGTCTGGCAACAAGAGACGCGTGACGGATCGTGGGTCTACTTCGACGGAGCCACTCCCGGCGCCTACCGCACCTACATCTACCGGGCTCGGCCAGACGGATCCGAAGCAACACGTATCTCCCCGGGGGTCGAGAAGTACTACCAGAACGATCTCTATCCCTCGCCGTCGCCGGACGGACGATATGTGGTGTACGCCACGGATCGTGAAACTGGGGACATCTTCAACCTCAGGCTCCAGGTGCTGGAGGTTGAGACGGGAGTGATCCGGAGTCTTGGAGTCGCGGGAACGGGACCACGTTGGTCGCCCAGCGGCGATTGGATCGCCTTCGGCCAAGCGGACTCACTCTTCGTGATTCGACCAGACGGGACCGGACTGCGACGTGTATCCGGTTACGGATACGAACCGTGGGCATCATGGTCTCCGGACGGGCGCTGGCTCGTCGCCGAGCGCTTTGGTCCGTTCGTCGATGTGATCGAAGTCGAGACGGGGCTGACGTTGCCGCTGGGTTTCACAGGATACCTCACCACTCCCGCCTGGCGGCCCTAGGCATCAACTGGGCTTCGTGAAGACATCGGCGATCTGCCGCGAGAGGCCTTGACGGTCGCAGTCCCCCGACGCACATTTGCATTCCGGGAGTCGCGTCCCAGGCGGTCGGTGCCGCCGTCGACGCGACTTTTTCGTTTGAGGGCGAGTTCTGTGACGTCGAAGGATTGACCAGAGTCAGACAAACGATGCGAAAGACCAATTCACCCAGATCGAGCTATCGCCTGGCGCTATGCGTCCGGTCGACCACGCGTGTGGGCATCCGCCCAGTCGTCGCGGCCCAGCCGGCATTCGATCGGCTCGATAGCGACATCAGGTTGCGCAGGCACGGAGAGCGGATGCGTCGGTAATCGCCGCCTTCGGCCGAGGGGATGGTCCAATCGCCCCGCCTGCGCAATACGCCAGGCGGGGCGCCGGGTGCTCGTTCCGGCGGGCCTGACGAGGACGCGACTCCCGTTGGTGTCTCGACGGGCGGCCCCGCGTCCGCCGGCGGCGCGAGCAGGTGGAGGACGCGATTCTCGCCGAGCAGTGGCGCAGCTGGTAGCGCACGTGGTTCGGGACCACGGGGCCGCGGGTTCGAATCCCGCCTGCTCGACTCGTCTGGATAGCTCAGCCGGTAGAGCGGCGGCCCGAAGAGCCGCGCGTCCCAGGTTCGACTCCTGGTCCAGACATGCTGCGCCTGTAGCTCAACCGGACAGAGTGCCGGGCTACGAACCCGGAGGCTGGGGGTTCGACTCCCTCCAGGCGCGTGATCGATGTCCCTTAGCTCAGTGGGGAGAGCGCGCGTCTGATATACGCGAGGTCGCTGGTTCGAGTCCGGCAGGGACAATGCGAGCGCCCGTAGCTCAGCCGGAGCAGAGCGCGAGCCTCCGAAGCTCGAGGTCGCTGGTTCGAGTCCAGCCGGGCGCACTTGTGGGAGACTCGGCCGGTCGTTCGTTTCATACGGGCTCAGAACGCCGTGCTTTGGCGTCCCGGTTCGGGTCCAGGCAGGCGCATGCACACACGCTCGGACGGTGCATTTCAGAGAGAGGCGGTGGACCATGAACGAGCCGGTGATCTTCGGCACGCATGAAGACAAGACGCTGGCGCAGCTGCGCGACGTGGCGAGCCGCGCGGAGCGCGTCGCGCTCATGGCCGACGGCCACCTCGGCTACATCATGCCGATCGGCGGCGTGGCGGCGTACCGCGACCAGGTGAGCGTGGTGGGTGTGGGGTTCGATATCGCCTGCGGCAACGCGGCCATCCGCACCAACCGCCGGCTGCACGAGTACACCCGGGCCGACCTGGAGCTCCTGGCGGACGAGATCCAGCGCACGATCTCGTTCGGAATGGGACGGAACAACCGGGCCGACGACGCGCCCACCGACCATCCGCTGTTCGAGCACGCGGCCTGGGACGCGCTCCCCGGGAAGCACGAGCGGGAGGGGCTGCGCGCCAAGGCGCGGAATCAGCTGGGGACGGTGGGCAGCGGTAACCACTACGTCGACGTGTTCGCCGACGAGCAGGGAGAGATCTGGGTGGGCGTGCACTTCGGGAGCCGCGGCTTCGGGCACACGGTCGCCTCGGGCTTCCTGGCGCTGTCGCAGGGCAAGAAGTGGGGCGAGCGGGTGCCGGAGGCCGAGGCCCTGCTCCCGCTGAAGCAGCCGCTGGGGCACGACTACTGGCACCTGATGACGCTGGCCGGCGACTACGCCTACGCCGGCCGGGAGTGGGTGGCGCGCAAGGTGACGTCGCTCCTGGGCGGAGACGAGGTGGAGCTGGTGCACAACCACCACAACTTCGCCTGGAAGGAGACGCACGCCGGAACCGAGTACGTGGTGGTCCGCAAGGGCGCCACGCCCGCGTTTCCGGGGCAGCAGGGTTTCGTGGGCGGCTCGATGGGCGACAACGCCGTGATCATCGAGGGCGCGCGACACGATTCGGAGCGTCAGCGCGCGTCGCTGTACTCGACCGTGCACGGCGCCGGTCGCGTGATGTCCCGGACCGCCGCGCGCGGGAAGGTGAACCGCAAGACCGGCGAGGTGATCAGTCCGGGGAAGGTGACCTGGGACATGCTGCACGAGTGGGTGGGCGGGAAGGGCGTGATCCTGCGCGGCGGCGGGCTGGACGAGTCGCCGCATGCGTACCGCCGGCTGCCGGACGTGCTGGCGGCGCAGGGCGACACCGTGACGGTGCTGCACACGCTCACGCCGCTCATCGTGGTGATGGCGGGAGAGAAGGAGTTCGATCCGTACAAGGACTAGCTAGCTTACACGAATGGAGCCGCGTCCAGCGCCATCCAACAAGCGCAGTTGGCCGTTGCTGGCGCTGGGCGCGTGCGCTTTCCTGCCGGGTTTCGGGCTCCTCTTCGCCGCTGCAGCCGTCACCTGGGGCCTCGTCTCCGATCGGCCGCGGGCCCGGTGGGGAGTGATACTCGGCGGAGCAGGTGCGCTTCTCAATCTGGCGGGCGGCGCCGTGCTCGTCGCGCGGTTCCAGCACGCGCCCGTGGTCGAGCGATCACGCATCGAGATGACACGGCGCGACCTCGGGACGCTGGTGCTGGAGCTGGAGCGCTACCGCGACCGCACCGGCAGATACCCCGCCACGCTCCAGCAGCTGGTGGGCCAGCCGATTCCCCTCCGCCTGCTCAACATCTACGACCAGACGGCGGGCTTCTTCGTGTTCCCTCGCGTCTACGAGTATCACCTGGCGGGGGACGGGAGCAGCTACGATCTCTTCGCGCTCGGACCGGACGGCCAGCCGGGCACCGCGGACGACGTCCGGCCGGCGCTTCCCGATTCCGTGCTGCGAGGCACCGGCTACCGCCCGGTGCGGTGACCCTTCTCGCGCCTCAGCCGGCGGCTTCGGTCTGCCGCACCGCCTCGCACAGCAGGGCGTGCCCGTGGGCCAGCCAGTCGCTCCGGCGGCGGACGCACTTGCAAGCCAGACGAAGCAGCACGGCAGCCCGGTACCACGCCACGGCGCAAGCGTTCAGCAAACCCGCGGTCCGCGCGAGGAACGTCTGCTCCGCCTGCTTCGCCTCCGACGCCAGTCGCTCGTTCTTCAGCCCGATCCGCCAGATCGTGGCGAGCAAGGTGCCGGCGTCGAGCTCCAGCGGCCCCTGACCGAAGCGCTGCCAGTCGATCACTCCGGGCGCGTCGCCCAGGTCGAGGAGGTGACGGGCGTAGAGAGTCCCGTGCACCAGAGTCGGCGGGGACTCCACGGCACGGGCGCGTGTCGGCCGCGGTGGCAACGCCGCGGCCGCGAAGCGCAAGGCGGGATCGGCCGTCCGCAGGCCGGCCGCCCATTCACGCGCCCGCTCCCACACCCCCTCGAGGGCGCCGACGAGGCCGCCGCGCAGTCGGCGACGTCGGCGCGGGGCGGTGAGCGCCAACATGCCTGTCACAACCGTCGCGGCGCCCCCCAGCACGGGATCGGCCGCGCTCATGTCGGCCACCCACGTGCGGGCCCGGTGGAGCACGTCGGGTGCTCCGAGCGACGGGCCGAGCGCCACCTGCAGGCCGGCGGCTCGCTCGACCCAGCCAGCGGCCAGCTCACCGGCGCGCCTGCCCTCGCCGCGCTTGACCAAGTCGCTCGCCGTCGGGCCGTCCAACCAGCCGATCACCAGCACTTTCAGGCCCTGCTCCCACGCCAGCAGCGGCGGCACGCGAACCCCCGACTGGCCCGCGAGGCCCGCCGCGCGCAGTGCGCCGTACAGCGCGGCTTCCGGCGCCGGGTCGGAGGCGTACGCCTTGACCGCGAACCGGCGACTCCCGACGCGCGCCTCGAACGTGGCTCGCTCGCCGGGCGTGTAGCCGCGCAGCACGAGCTCCACGGGATCGTCGCCGAGCCCCAGCGACGGGATCGCGCGGGCGAGGCCCACGGCGCGAATCGCGGCGAGCGCCGGGAGCGCGGGGTCGTCGGGAAGCGCGCTGCGCGGCTTCAACCGGCCGCCCCGGTCTGCCGCACGGCCTCGCTCAAGAGGGCGTGGGCGTCGACCAGCTGGGCGCCGCCGCGACGTCCGTACTTATCCGCCAGACGCAGCAGCATGGCGGCTCGGTACCACGCGACGGCCCACGCGTCCAACAGGCCCGCCGTCCCGGCGAGGAAGGTTTCCTCGGTGCGCCTCGCCTCGGGCGCCAGCCGCTGGTCCTTCTGTCCGATGCGCCAGATGGTGGCGAGGAAGGTGCCCGCGTCAAACTCGGCGGGTCCCTGACCGAACTGCTGCCAGTCGATGACGCCGGGGCCGTCGCCCAGGTCGATGAGGTGACGGGCGTAGAGCGTCCCGTGCACCAGGCTGGGCGTGGATTCTTTGGCCCGCGTCCGCGCCGGCGTCGGCGGCAGTGCACCGGCCGCGAAGCGCATCGCCGGATCGGACGCCCGCACGCCGGCCACCCATCCGCGTGCCCGATCGCGCACGGCGTGGACCAGCCCACCGAGCCCGCCCTGAATTCGCCGCCGCCGGCGGGTCGGCTCGGTGAGCACCAACATGCCCGCGACGACGCCTGCAGCGGCACCGAGCACGGGATCGGCCGCGCCCAGGTTGGCCGCCCACTTGCGGGTCCGGGCGAGAATGTCGGCCGCGCCGCGCGGCGAGCCGAGCTTCACGGCGAGCGAGACGACACGGCGGACCCAGGCAGCGGCCAGCTCGCCGGCGCGTCGGCCCTCGCCGCGCTTCACCAGGTCGCTGGCGGTCGGTCCGTCCAGCCACCCGATGACCACCAGCTCCAGATTGCGCTCGAACGCGAGCAGCGGCGGCACGCGAGCCCCGGATTGGCCCGCGAGTCCCGCGGCATGCAAGGCCTCGTACAGCGCGGCTTCCGAGCTCGCTCCCGACGCATACGCCTTGACCGCGAACCGCCGGCTCGCCACGCGCGCCTCGAAGGTGGCGCGGGCGCCCGGCTTGTAGGCGCGCAGGATCAGCTCGACCGGATCGTCCGGGAGACCGAGGCTCGGGATGGCCCGCGCGAGCCCCATGGCGCGAATCGCCCCGAGGGCGGGGAGGGCGGGATCGTCGGGAAACTCGCTACTCGCCCTCACGGGCGGGCGTCTGGACGCATGGTCGGGGCGCCGGAGGAGCAGGACGCCGTTCGGCTGAGACAAGGAGCGTGCCAGCATGCAACGCGCGCTGCAGCACGGGATGGATGGGAAACGGAGGGGCGGGAGTCGATCCCCTGGTGCGCGGCGGCGACAGAGTGCGGGCTAGCGCCGCACCCCCTCGTATACGAGGCGCGACAGGTCCGCCACCAGGTTGTGGGCGACGCTATCCTCCTTGATGCCGCCGGTGAGCACGACCAGGATGTAGCCTCCTCCCGCCGCCGGGGAAACCACGGCGGCGTCGTGGTACACGACCTCGCCGATCCATCCGGTCTTGTGGGCCACGCGGGTCCCCGGCGGCACGCCCACGGGGATCCCCTCGTTGAACTCCTGGCGGCCGAGGATGGTGAGCATCGAGTCGCAGGCGGCGGCGCTCGCGGCACGGCCGGTCGCGATCTGCTGGAGCAACACGCCCAGGTCGCGCGCCGTCGTCGTGTTGTTCAACCCGGCTCGGTACGCCGCGCCGTCTTCCACGCCGCGTAGCACCTGAATCGACCACGCCCCGAGGGCACGCGCCGTGCGTTGGGCACGGTCGGCACCGACACGCTCGATCAGGATGTTGGTGGCCAGATTGCTCGAGCGGGTGATCATCCGCTCGAGTAGATCGCGCACCGACCGGTTCCGTCCCACCAGCGCGTACAGCGTCGAGTCCGAGTCGTCTTCCTTGCCGACCACGAACGCGCCCTCCACCAACGAAGGAAAGGCGGTGTGCACGGTGAGCGAGTCGTCGAGCGCCAGCAGCCCGGCATCCGCGTCTCGGAAGATCTGGATCATCACCGGCAGCTTCATCGTGCTCGCGGCGTGGAATCGCAGATTCGCGTCGATCAGGATCGAGTCGGCGCGGGCGAGGGACCGATAGTAAAGTCCGACGGCACGGGCGGGGGCACGGGCGATGCGCGCCTCCAGCGTAGCGCGCAACCCGCCCGCCTGCTGCGCGGTGGCGGCGGTGACGGTCCCGGTCAGCAGCAGCGCCAGCACGCGTAAGCATTTCATGGCGCTCAATATACGCTTGATTACATTTCCTTCGTGAGCGAGTTCGTGTTCGGCACGCACAATGCCGCCTTCGTGCAGGTGATGTACGAACAGTACCTGCGGGATCCCGCCTCGGTCGGCGAAGAGTGGCGCAAGCTGTTCGATAACGGAAAGTCCGCCGACCTTCCGATCATCCCGACCAGCCGCGAGGACGTAGCGGGGCTCGGGACTCGGGACTCGGGGCTCGGGGGCTCGGCCGCGGCAGTCCCGAGTCCCGAATCCCGAGCCCCGAGCCCCGGCCTCACCCCCATCACCGGCCCCGCGGCTCGCCTAGCGCAAAACATGGCCGACTCGCTCTCGGTGCCGACCGCCACGTCGTTCCGCGACATCACGGTGGACGTGCTCGACGGGCGCCGCAAGGACCTGAACGCCCGGCTGGCGGCGTCCGGCAAAAAGATCTCCTACACCCATCTCGTCGGGTTCGCCATCGTGCGCGCGGCGCGCGAATACCCGGTGATGACGCATGCCTTCCAAGAGGTGGAAGGCAAGCCCCATCGGCTCGACCCCCACGGTATCAACCTCGGTCTCGCGGTGGACGTTGAGAAGAAGGACGGCAGCCGCGCCCTGGTGGTTCCGGTCATCAAGCACGCCGAGGCGCTGGACTTCGCGACGTTTCACGCGACGTACGAGACGCTGGTCGAGAAGGCCCGCACCAACCGACTCCTGCCCGACGACTACGCGGGCGCCACCATCACGCTCACCAACCCCGGCACGCTCGGCACCGTGGCCTCGGTGCCGCGCCTCATGAAGGGACAGGGGTCGATCATCGCCACGGGCGCGATCCGCCAGGTCGGGGCCGCCAGGATCATGACGCTCACGTCGACCTACGACCATCGCATCATCCAAGGCGCGGAGTCGGGGATGTTTCTCCGCAAACTGGATTCCCTGCTCCAGGGAGAGGATCGGTTCTACGAGCAGGTGGCGGAGACTCTGGCCATCACGGGTCTCGGGGCTCGGGATTCGGGACTCGGAACGACGACGGCGCGGGCACTCCCGAGCCCCGAGTCCCGAGCCCCGAGTCCCGACGAGTTGAAGCACGTCGCCGCCGCCATGGCCCTCGTGAAGGCGTTTCGCAACTTCGGCCACATGGCCGCCCGGCTCGACCCGCTCGGCTCGGACCCGCCCGGCGATCCGTCGCTCGACCCCGGGCCGCTGGCACTCACCCCCGATATCATGGCGCGCATCCCCGCCGAGCTGCTGCGCATCTACGTGCCGGGCCGGACCCTGGCCGAGGCGTATCCGCGGCTGCAGGAGACGTACTGCGGCACGATTTCTTATGAGGTCGAGCACATCGGGAGCCATCAGGAGCGGGTGTGGCTGCGCCAGGTGATCGAGTCGGGCGAGCACCGCCGCCCGCTTGGCGCGGACGAGAAGCGCAAGCTGCTGTCCCGGCTCACAGCGGTGGAGACGCTCGAGCGCTTCTTGCACAAGGCCTATCTCGGCCAGAAGCGGTTCTCGATCGAGGGTCTCGACGCCCTCGTCCCGATCCTCGACCAGACGGTCGAGCTGGCCGGCGCGAGCGGAGCGCGCCGCGTGGTGCTCGGCTTGGCGCACCGCGGCCGGCTCAACGTGCTCGCCCACATCGTGGGGCTGCCCTACGAGACGATCTTCGCCGAGTTCGAGGGCGGGCGGCACGTGGAGGAAACGCTCACTCCTGAAGGCGGCACGGGCGACGTCAAGTACCATCACGGCGCCGACGGCGTGTACCAGACCGCCGCGGGGAAGCCGGTCAATATCACGCTCAGCCCGAACCCGAGCCATCTCGAAGCGGTGAACCCGGTCGTCGAGGGCCGGGCGCGTGCCAATCAGACGAACCGGCGCGGCAAAGACGCGATCCACGACGGGAGCGTGGCGCTTCCCGTGCTGATTCACGGCGACGCGTCCTTCGCCGCGCAGGGCGTCGTCGCGGAGACCTTCAACCTGGCGCGGCTCAAGGGCTACACCACGGGCGGCACGATTCACCTGATCGCCAACAACCAGCTCGGGTTCACCACCGACCCGCGGGAAGGGCGCTCCACCGACTACTCGAGCGATCTCGCCAAGGGGTTCGACGCGCCGATCATCCACGTCAACGCGGACGACCCGGAGGCGTGTCTCGCCGCCGCGCGGCTCGCCATGATGTACCGCGACAAGTTCCACGGCGACGTGGTGATCGACGTGGTCGGCTACCGGCGCCACGGCCACAACGAAGGGGACGAGCCCGCCTACACCCAGCCCGTGATGTACGAGCGGATCAAGCAGACCCCCACCGTGCGGCAGCGCTACGCCGACCAGCTGGCCCGGGAGGGCGTGGTGGACGCGGCCGCGGCGGCAGTCGAAGCGGAGCAGATGTACCAGCGGCTCACCGAAGTCCAGCAATCGCTCAAGGCGAATCTGCGTGAGGCGGGCGCCGGCGAGGAGCCGCAGCGCATTTCGGGGGCGTACAGCCCGACCCCCGAACCGGAGACGGCCGTATCGACGTCGCTGCTCACGACGCTGAACGAGCAGCTGCTCCAGGTTCCCGAGGGGTTCACGGTCATCCCGAAGCTCAAGAAACAGCTGGAGCGGCGGCGCGCGGCGCTCACCGCGGGCGAAATCGACTGGGCGCACGCCGAGGCGCTGGCGTTCGCGTCGCTCGTGGTCGAGGGCACGGCGATCCGCCTCACCGGGCAGGACACGGAGCGGGGCACGTTCAGCCAGCGGCACCTGGTGCTGCACGACGCCGGGGACGGGCGCCGCTACGCGCCGATCCAGAATCTTCCCGGCGCGCGCGCTCCGTTCGAGCTGCACAACAGCCCGCTCTCGGAGTTCGCGTGCCTGGGGTTCGAGTACGGCTACGCCGCCGCGGCGCCCGAGGCGCTGGTGCTGTGGGAGGCCCAATACGGCGACTTCACGAACGGCGGCGAGGTGATCATCGATCAGTTCCTCATCGCCGGGCTTGCCAAGTGGGGGCAGACGTCCCGCCTCACGCTGCTGTTGCCGCACGGCTACGAGGGCCAGGGACCCGAGCACTCGAGCGCCCGGATCGAGCGCTTCCTCGCGCTCGGCGCCGAGGGGAATCTGCGCATCGGCAACTGCACCACGCCCGCGCAGTACTTCCACCTGCTGCGGCGCCAGGGACGCCACCCTGAGCTGCGGCCGCTGGTCCTCTTTACGCCGAAGAGCCTGCTGCGCCTTCCCCAGGCGACCGTGCGGCTCGAGGACCTGACCAGCGGGACCTTCCGCCCGGTGCTGGACGACCCCGCGGGCAAAGCGCATCGCGACGCGACGCGGCTGGTGCTGTGCAGCGGTAAGGTCTATTACGACTTGCTGCTGTCGCCGCTGCGCGCGTCGGCGGCGCACGTCGCGATCGGCCGCGTCGAGCTGCTGTACCCGTTCCCCGCGGTCGAGCTCGCGGAGCTGATCAAGCGCTATCCCAAGATCACGGAGATCGTCTGGGTGCAGGAGGAGCCCCGCAACATGGGGCCGCAGAAGTTCATGCTGCCGCAGTTGCGCGAACTGGTGGGGCAAGGCGTCACGGTGCGCGACATCGGGCGGCCGGAGCGCTCCAGCCCGGCCGAGGGCTACCCCGCGGCGCACCAGGTGGAGCAGGCCCGGATCGTCGCGGCCGCGTTTGACCCCGGCGCGCCGCCCCAGGGTTAACACGCCCCGGGAGTTCAACCTACCCGGGTGAGAGGTTCCCTCAACCCCGTGATAGCGAGCCGGCGTAGAAGCGGCCGCCCCAGGTTGATCCGACGCGCAGACTCCGACTTGGCATCACGTGCACGTGGTCTGCGAGCACTGCCTGCGCATGGACACGAACCCGACAGCGAACTGCCGCTTCAAGCGCGACGCCGGTGATGACCGCGACGTCGACGTTCCGAATCGACAGCTCCCACCTCCAGGTGTGCCATGTGAGATGCGCGTACCAGCCGAGCGCTTTGTGCGGCCCGCGTGCCCGCATCCGCAATCCCCTAGAGTGGGTTGACCCCGGGGCGGCGCCGCCGGGGTTACGGCCCCAATCTGACCGGGTCGCGGAGGCGGCGCCGCATCCGATCCCGCGGATCATGCCCAAGGTACGCGTGTGGCTGGCCTCCAGTCGGCTCCCCACACTAGTTTGTTGGTAATGGCTCTCCCCTCCGCTCCAGCCCGGCAGGCACGCGAGTCCGTCGTCATTCGCTTCGCGGGCGACTCGGGCGACGGCATGCAGGTGACGGGATCGCGCTTCACCGTGGAAACGGCCCTCGCCGGCAACGACCTCACGACGTTCCCCGATTTCCCCGCCGAGATCCGCGCTCCCGCCGGGACGACGTTCGGCGTCTCGGCGTTCCAGATCCAGTTCGGGGCGCGCGACGTCATGACGCCGGGCGACGAGGTCGACGTGCTCGTGGCTATGAACCCGGCGGCCCTCAAGGTCGATCTCAAAGACCTGCGTCGCGGCGGGACCATCCTGGTCGATACGGGCGCCTTCACGGAGCGCAACCTCACCAAGGCGGGATACCCGGCCAACCCGCTCGAGGACGGCTCGCTCGCGCCCTACCAGCTCCTCACGTTCGACATCACCCGGCTCACGACCGAAGCGGTCAAGCCGTTCGGCCTTTCGAGCCGGGAGGCGCACCGCTGCCGCAACATGTGGGCGCTCGGCCTGATGCTGTGGATGTACGGCCGCGACCGCCAGGCGACGATCGAGTGGCTGCGCCGCAAGTTCGCCGACCGGCCCGAGATCGCCCAGGCCAATGTCGCGGCCATGAACGCCGGTCACGCGTTCGGTGAAACGGCCGAAATGTCGGAGCATCTCGTCGGCTACACGGTGCGCAGCGCGCCCGTCCAGCCGGGACGCTATCGCACGGTGAGCGGGACGGAGGCACTCGCTTGGGGTCTCATCGCCGGGATGAGCGGCGCCGGGCTCGAGAAGATGATCTTCGCGGGCTACCCCATCACGCCGGCCTCGCTCCTGCTCCACACCCTCGCGAACCTCAAAGCGTTCGGCGTGGTGACGTTCCAGGCGGAGGACGAGATCGCCGCGATCGGCGCGGCCATCGGCGCCGCCTACAGCGGCTCGCTGGGGGTCACCTCGAGCTCCGGCCCCGGCATAGCGCTCAAGACCGAGATGCTCGGGCTCGCGATCGCCACCGAGCTGCCGATCGTGGTGATCGATTCGCAGCGGGCCGGCCCGTCCACCGGTATGCCGACCAAGGCCGAGCAGTCTGACCTGTTTCAGGCGGTGCACGGCCGGAACGCGGACGCGCCGCTCGCCGTGATCGCCGCGGCCACCGCCGTGGATTGCTTCGAGGTGGCGATCGAAGCCGTGCGCATCGCCACGACGTACATGACCCCGGTGATCGTGCTCACCGACGCCTACCTCGCGCACGCGGCCGAGCCCTGGCGCCTGCCCGACGCGTCGGCCCTGCCGCGGTTCCCGGTGCGCTTTCGGACCGATCCCGCGGGCTTCCACCCGTTCCTGCGCGACCCGGTCACGCTGGCCCGGACGTGGGCCGTGCCCGGAACGCCGGGGCTCGAGCACCGCATCGGCGGGCTCGAGAAGGATTACGACTCGGGACACATTTCCTACGATCCCGACAACCACGCCCGCATGACCCGCACGCGCGCCGCGAAGATCGCGGGCATCGCCAATGGCATCCCACCGCAAGGCGTGGCCCTCGGCGACGACCACGGGGCGATGGCGGTCGTGGGATGGGGCTCGACGTATGGCGCGATCCACCGGGCAGTGAGCGAGGCCCGCGAGGACGGCGCCGACGTCTCGCACATCCACCTCCGCTACCTGAACCCGTTCCCGCGAAACCTGGGCGAGCTGCTGTCGCGGTTCGAGCGGATTCTCGTCCCGGAGATGAACGACGGCCAGCTGGTGCAGCTGTTGCGGGCGGCGTATCTCGTGCCGGCGCAGGGGTTGAGCAAGGTGGCCGGGAAGCCGTTCAAAGTGTCGGAGATCGTCGATGCCATCCAGTCTCTTGGGAGTAACGGATGATCGTGTATGACGGGCTGAAGCCCGTACTCGGCGCACGGGCGTCCTTAAGGACGCACTCGTATGCCGAGCCGGCTCTTCAGAGCCGGAACAACACCCGAGGGCGCCCATGACGGTCACGACGATCACCGATGCCGAGCTCACGCCCAAGGATTACGCGTCGGACCAGGAAGTCCGCTGGTGCCCGGGGTGCGGCGATTACGCCATTCTGAAAGCGGTCCAAAAGGCGCTGGCGGAGCTGGGCGCCCGGCGCGAGCGCACGGTGTTCGTGTCGGGGATCGGGTGCGCGGCACGCTTCCCCTATTACCTGTCGACCTACGGGTTCCACACGATCCACGGGCGGGCGCCCGCGATCGCCACCGGCGTCAAGCTCGCCAATCCCGGGCTCGATGTATGGGTGGTCACCGGCGATGGCGACGGCCTCTCGATCGGCGGCAACCACATGCTGCACGTGCTGCGGCGCAACGTCGATCTGCAGATCATCCTCTTCAACAACGAGATCTACGGCCTCACCAAGGGGCAGTACTCGCCCACCTCGCGGCGCGGCACGCACTCCCCCTCCACGCCGCAGGGCTCGATCGAGGCCCCCGTGTCGCCGTGCGCGTTCGCCCTCGGCGCCGGCGCGCGCTTCGTCGCCCGGGCTGTGGACACCCAGCAGCCCGACGTCGTGGCGGTGCTGAAGCGCGCGCATGCGCATCGCGGGGCATCGTTCGTCGAGGTGTTCCAGAACTGCGTCGTCTTCAACGACGGGGTGTTCGATCACTTCACGTCGAAAGACGTGGCGAGCGACGCGCAGCTCCACGTGGAGCACGGGAAGCCGCTGCTGTTCGGACCGAACCAGGAGCGGGGGCTGCGCCTGAACCCCAGGACGGTGGCGCTCGAAGTGGTGCGGGTGGGCGAGGGCGGCGTGTCACCCGGCGACATCCTGGTGCACGACGAGACCAACCGCGCCCTGGCGCAGCTGCTCGTGGCGCTCGAGCCTCCCGCGTTTCCCGTGGCGCTCGGCGTGCTGTATTGCAACCCCGCGACCTCCTACGAAGCGGACGTGTATGCGCAGGCGCGGGCCGCGGGCTTCTCGGGTGAGCCCGCCGACCTCGGGGCGCTGCTGCGCCGCGAGGGGACGTGGACCGTCACGGAGTGAGGGCGAGGTCGACCTACCCGACCCTCCTGCTCCTCCTCAGCGCCACTGTCTTCCAGATCGACGGTACCTGGTCCCGCGTCGCGCCATTGCCCCAGCCGATGCAGGAGCTCTCCGCCGCCGTGCTCCACGGCCGCATCTACGTCGCGGGCGGGATCGACGGGGCCGATCACGCGAGCGTCGCCGCGTTCCGCTACGATCCCGCCGCGAATCACTGGGAGCGGATCGCCGACCTGCCGGCCCCGCGCCACCACATGCCTCTTGCCGTGGTGGGCGACACGCTGTACGCCGTCGGCGGCCTCAGTGGTGCGACCTTCGTTCCGGAAAACACCCTCTGGCTCTATCGCGAGGACGCGAACCGCTGGGAGCCGCGGGCGCCGCTCCCGGCGCCGCGCGGCGCGTCCGCCGCCGCGGCCGTGGGCGGGAAGCTGATCGTCGTGGGGGGCTGGGGTGCCGAGCGCCGCCTGGTCGCGGCGACGGCGATCTACGATCCCGCCGTCGACCGCTGGCGCGACGCCGCACCGATCCCGACGCCCCGCGACCACCTCGCCGCGGCGACCGTGAAGCGGCTGGTGTACGCGATCGGGGGCCGGCCGCTCGATTCCGAGCGCAACTACGACGTGGTGGAAGCCTACGATCCCGCGGCCGACCGCTGGACCACCCGGGCCGCGATGCCGAGCCGACGGGGCGGCCTCGCCGCGGCGGCGCTGGACGGGACGGTGCACACGGTCGGTGGTGAGAGCCGCAGCGGTGTGTTCGCGAACCACGAGGTGTACGATGTCGCGACTGACCGCTGGAGCAGCGCGGCACCGCTGCCGCTCGCCCGTCACGGGCTCGCCGCCGCCTCTCTCGGCGGGCGCGTCTACGTGATCGGGGGCGGCCCCAAGGCGGGGTTCGCCCAGACGGACGTCGTCGACGTGTTCGTGCCCTGATATGCTCGAGTTCCAGACCGTGGCGCGCTACGCGGTCATCGGGGTGTTCGCCGTGAGTCTCATCGCGGCGCTCGCCTCGTGGCTGGTCCGCACCCAGCGGGTGTCGCCGTTCGGGGCACTCGGGCGCTCGCTGCGCGCCGCCAGCGAGCCGCTGATTCGGCCCGTGGAGCGCCGCCTGGTCCGGGCCGGGGGCAACCCGGTGCACGCTGGGTGGTGGCTGGTCGTGGGTGTCGCGGCCGCGGGCGTGGTCCTGTTGTCGCTCCTCAACTGGCTGGCGGGCTCGCTGTTCGGGGCCGGAGCGGCGTTCGCGGGCGGCCCGCGCGTCGCGCTGGCGTTTCTCATCGTCCTCTCCTACAACGTCGTCTTCGCGGCGCTGGTGGTGCGGGTGGTGGGCAGCTGGTTTGGACGGTTTCGCTACACCTGGTGGCTGCGACCGGCCTATGTCCTCACCGATTGGGTGGTCGAGCCGATCCGCCGCTTGCTCCCCCCCGGCGGGGCGGGTGGGCTCGACTGGAGCCCGCTCGCCGCCTGGCTCGCGCTCTGGGTGCTGAAGCAGGTGCTGCTCGCCATCGTCGGGCTGTGACCCCCCGTGCGCGCTATCACCGCCGCAGCGCTCATGCAGGCGCTGCTGGACCCCGCTTGAACACGCGAAAGAGATAGGCGAGCGACGGCAGCAGGACCACCGCGCCGAGTGCCAGCGCGCCCAACGCGAGCCGCAGCGTCACGGCGGGCGCGGCGGCGTCCGCGATGGCCAGATCGGGCGGGATGAGGTAGGGATACTGCCCCAGCGCCCAGCCCCACAGAATGAGCGAAACCTGAATCGCGGCGGCGATGCGCGCGACCCGCCACGCGGCGCGTGCCAGTGCCACGAGCGCCGTGATCGCCGCGGCGGCGGTGAGCCCGTGCAGCGGGATGGCCCAGCTCGCGAAGATCAGTCCGCCGCGCACCAAGGGCGCATAGCGGCCGGACAGGAGCAGCGCGAGGGCGGCGGCACCGAACAGGGCGAACCCTGCGGCCAGCGCACGCCCGCGGAAGTCCGCCCGCAGCTCGCGGTCCTGCGCCTCGAGCGTCAGATAGACGGCCGCGAGGAACCCGAAGGCCACCAGGGCGAACAGCCCGACCGACAGTGTGAACGGATTAAGCCACGGCGCCACGTACACCGCGAAGAACGCGGTGTCCGGGTCCCGGGCCCCGGACACCGCCCCCGACGCTATCGCCCCCACCGTGATGCCCAAGAGCAGCGGCGTGATCAGACTGGCGATCGCGAAGGTCACGCCCCAGTGGCGCAGCTCTTCGTCCTCCGCACCGCCATAACGCCAGAACGTGAACGCCGAACCGCGCAACACGATGCCGATCAAGACGAGCGAGAGGGGGATGTGCAGCAGCGTGCCGAGCCGCGCGAACGCGGGCGGGAAGCAGGTGAACAGCAGCACCACCGCGAGGATCAGCCAGACGTGATTCGCCTCCCACACGGGGCCGATCGCGTGCGCGATGAGCTCGCGCTGGCGCTGTTTGCGCGGGCCGGACGCCAACAGGGCCCACACGCCCCCGCCGAAATCGGCGCCGCCGAGCAGGGCGTAGGCGTTGAGGGCAATGAAAATGACTCCCGCCAGCAGATCGGCGATGGTCATGTCAGGAGCGTCCCGGCATATAGAATCCCCGCCACTCAGGTATGGCCGGGCTGCGGAGGATCTGCCGGTACAACAGCCAGCACACGATCACGCCGAGGCAGCAATACAGCAGCGTGAAGGTCAAGAACGGCACGATCAGGCCGGGCATCGGCGTCACCGCATCGCGCGTCCGCAGGACGCCGTAGATCACCCACGGCTGACGACCCAGCTCCGTCACCATCCATCCCGCCTCGACGGCGATGAACCCCATCGGCGTGGCGAGGGCGATCGCCCGCAGCAACCAGCGCTGGTGAGCCAGGTCGCGCCGGCGCCACGCCAGCCACGCGGCCCAGGCGGCGACCAGGGCCAGGTACGTGCCGAGGGCGACCATCAGGTCGAACGAGAAGTGCACGGCGTGCACGTTGGGCCACAGGTCGCGCGCGGCGCTATCGAGCCCCGTGACTTCGGCGTGCGGATCGTGGAACGCAAGCAGCGAGAGCGCATAGGGGATCTCGATCGCGAAGCGGTTCTCGCCCGCCGCGATGTCCGGCCAGCCGCCGATGGTCAGCGGCGCGCCGCGCTGTGTCGTGAAGAGCGCCTCCGCCGCCGCGAGCTTCACCGGCTGATGCCGTGCGAGGTGCCGGGCCGCGATGTCCCCGGAGATCGGCTGCAGCAGGGCCGCGGGCGCGCCGACGATCAGCGCGATCTCGAGGGCCCGGCGATGGAACGCATTCGCCGGGTCTTGGAGCAGGAGAAACGCATGGATTCCCGCGACCGCGAACCCGGTGGCGGCGTAGGCCGCCAGGGTCATGTGCAGCGCCTGCGGGAACGCGGCCGGGCTCGCCATCGCCGCGACCGGGTCGACGTTCACGACCCGACCGCCAACGAGCTCGAAGCCCGTCGGCGCGTTCATCCACGCGTTCGCCAGCACGACGAAGATTCCCGAGGCCGCGCCGCTCAACGCGACCGCCACGCCCGCGCCGAGGTGCGCCCGCGGCGAGATGCGGTCCCACCCGTACAGGTAGACGCCCAGGAAGATCGCCTCGGTGAAGAACGCGAATCCTTCGAGCGAGAACGGCATGCCGATGATCGACCCGGCCAGCCCCATGAAGCCCGGCCACAGGAGCCCCAGCTCGAACGACAGCACCGTTCCCGAGACGGCGCCGACGGCGAAGAGAATCGCGGTGCCCCGCGCCCAGCGCCGCGCGAGGTCCAGATAAATCGCGTGCCCCGTGACCTGCCAGCGCCGCTCGGCCACGACCATCATGACGGGCATGGCGATGCCTACCACGGCGAACACGATATGAAATGCGAGCGAGACGCCCATCTGCGAGCGCGCCGCCAGGAGGTCGGACATGCCGAAACCTACTTCAGCTTCCCCAGCCGATCCTCGATCGCCCGATTGTTCGAGAACTCGCGGGCCATCGCCTGCAGCTGGGCCTTCGCTGAGTCCGGCATGCCGGTCGCGGCGAGAGCGTCCGCGCGCAACAGCCCGACTCGGAACCGCAGGAAGCGACTGTCCGGTGCCGCGGGAAACCACTGAAGCGCCGCGAGCGCCGCCTTGCCATCGTGCTTGTCCACGAGTAGCGACTCGACCACCAGCAGCCGCACGCTCGTATCCTCCGGGTAGCGCTGGGCGAGCTGACCGATGAGCTGCGCCGCGTCGGTCGGCTTGCCCGCCTTGCGCTCGAGCATCGCTTCGTGGTACAGCCCCGCCACCAGCAGCCGCCCCACGTCGGCCGGATCGCCAGACCGGATGCCGACGCCGCCGGCGTACGTGTACACCAGATCGCCGCCCAAGTCCGCCGCCTCGTACAGCGAGACCGCGCCCCCGAGCCCCACCAGGGCCGACGCCGCCAGCACCCCCTTGCGCCAGCGACTCACCGCGGGCACGAGCGCTGCGATCTCGAGGGCGGCCACGACCAGGAAGATGTTGCGCGTGCGCTCACCCCACTCCTCGTGCTGCGTCACCGCGGCACGCGCGCCCGGCACGCGCTCCACCGGGCCGTGCGCCGCCGTCCCCGACTGCACGGCGAGCACCGCGGCGCCCGTCCCCAGGAGCAGCAGCACCGCGGCGGCGGGCCCCGTGAACGGCACCCGGCCCGTCAGGGACACACACCGCAACAGCACGCCCACGAAGAGCAGGGCGATCACGAAGTGCACGACTTGAGGATGGAGGGCGGCGAGCGACACGAGTGTCTCGGCTCCGATGGCGGGTGGAGTAAAAGATACGGCTTGCGGCACGACGTTGTTGATCTAGATTTCGTGCAAAGCCCTGAGTACGTGGTGATTTGCGGCCTATTGCAGCCACGTTAAACAATTCGCTAAAACGCCAGGATGACAATCACCCTCCGCGACCTCTTGAACGACGGCAAGGTCCACGTCCTCGACGGGGCGATGGGCACCATGCTGTATTCCAAGGGCTTTCTCCTCAATGTCTGCTACGACGAGCTGAACCTGAAGCAGCCGAAGCTGGTGCAGGAGGTACACGAGGCTTACGTGCGCGCGGGCGCGGAGATCCTCGAAACCAACACCTTCGGCGCGAACCCCCTCAAGCTCAACAGCTTCGGCCTGGCCGACGAGACCGAGCGGATCAACCAGGCGGCGGCACGGCTGGCGCACGCCGCCGCCGCCGGGCGCGCCAGCGTCGTGGGGGCGATCGGGCCGCTCGGCGTGCGGATCGAGCCGTTCGGCGCGCTGGCACGTGACGAGGCGTGCGCCCATTTCTCGCACCAGGTCAAGGGCCTGCTGACCGGCGGGGTGGACGGATTCATTCTCGAGACGTTTTCCGACGTGGAGGAGCTGCACGCCGCGCTGCGCGCGGTGCAGAGCCTGTCCGATCTCCCCGTCATCGCGCAGATGACGATCGGCGACGACGGCCTGACGCATTACGGCACCGCGCCGGAGACGTTCGCCAAGCAGCTCGCCGAGTGGGGCGCCGACGTGATCGGGGTGAACTGCTCGGTCGGGCCGGCGGGCGTGCTCGAGGCGGTCGAGAAGCTCGTGAAGGCGACCGATCGACCCATCTCCGCCGTACCCAACGCCGGCCTCCCCAAGGACGTGGGTGACCGCAAGATCTACCTCGCGAGCCCCGAGTACATGGCGAGCTACGCCCGTCGCATGATCGAGGCGGGGGCCCGGATCGTGGGCGGATGCTGCGGCACGACCCCGGAGCACATCAAGAAGATCCGCGACTACGTGGCGAGCGTGGTGCCCCGGCACCAGCCGGTGGTGCACTCGCGCGAGACGGTCGCGCCGCCGGCCGGCGTGGAGGAGGTGCCCCTGGCCGCGCGCTCGCGCTGGGGTGCCAAGCTGGCCGCCGGCAAGCTGGTGACGAGCGTGGAAATCGTGCCGCCCAAGGGCGTGGACCCCACGCCCATGCTGGAGCAATGCCGCGCACTCAAGGCGGCGGGCGTGGATGCGGTGAACGTTCCGGACGGTCCGCGGGCCCAGAGTCGCATGGGCGTGCTTCCGTCGGCGATCCTGATTCAAAAGGAAGTGGGGATCGAGACCGTGATCCACTACTGCTGCCGCGACCGCAACCTGCTCGGCATGCTGTCGGACATCCTGGGCGCCCACGCGGCGGGTCTGCGTAACATCCTCATCATCACCGGCGATCCGCCCAAGATGGGCCCCTACCCCGAGGCCACGGCCGTCTTCGACATCGACTCGATCGGCCTCACGAATTTGGTCTACCGGCTCAACCACGGGCTCGACCCCGGCAACAACCCCATCGGCGCGCCCACCAGCTGGGCGATCGGCGTCGGCGTGAACCCCGGCGCCGTGGAGCTGGACCGCGAGCTGTCCCGGTTCCATTGGAAGGTGGACGCGGGCGCGGAGTTCGCCGTCACCCAACCGGTGTTCGACGTGGGACAGCTGGAAGGCTTCCTGAAGCGCGTGGAAGCCTACCGCATCCCGATCGTGGCGGGGATCTGGCCGCTCATCAGCTTGCGCAACGCCGAGTTCCTCGCCAACGAGGTGCCCGGCGTCGTCGTGCCAGCCGAGGTGCTGGAGCGCATGCGCCGGGCGCAGGACAAAGGGAAAGAAGCCGCCTTGGCAGAGGGGGTGAAGATCGCGCGCGAGATGTTCCAGCAGGTCAAGGGCAGCGTGCAGGGAGTGCAGGTGAGCGCGCCGTTCGGGCGGGTGGAGGTGGCGCTGGAGGTGTTTGGGTAGTGTGGCGTCGACGCCGCACGCAGGAACCCGGCGCGCTCAAATTCTGGAGGCACGGCAGGTGCGGCGACTCGTGGGCGGATCGCTGGCGCCTCTCTCCTGAGACCTTATTTCGACGCGAGGTCGGGCGGATCAATGGCCCTCGCTGCAGCCCTGGTAGCCGCCGCCGCTTTACTCCCGGCCCAGCAACCCGCGACCGCCGACTACTCGCAGCAGCCCCTGGTCACCGAGCGCCTGTACCAGTACGTCCGGTTCGAGCCGGACGGCACCGGGCGCCGCGATCTCCACGTGCGCGTACGGGTCCAGACGGAGGCCGGCGTGCAGGCCCTGGGCGAAATCACCTACCCGTACAACTCCGCGGAAGAGACGCTGGACATCGATTCGGTCGTCGTTCACAAGACCGGCGGCAGCACGGTGACCGCGGGACCGGAGGCGGTACAAGACGTCACGGCCCCCGTGGCCCGGGTGGCGCCTGTGTATTCGGATCTCCGCAACAAGATCCTCACCGTCCCGTCGCTCCGCCCGGGCGACACGCTCGAGCTGCATGCCGTGTGGTTGCGGCGCACGCCCCTCTCGGCCGGGCACTTCTGGTATCAGGAGGACTTCGCCACCCAGGCAGTGGTCTTGGACGAGCGCTTCGACCTGGACCTACCGCGCAACACTTACGTGAAGGTGAAATCGGCGCCTGGGGTCGATCCTCAAGCATCGGACTCGGGCGACCGACGGATATATCGCTGGAAGCACGCGAACCTCGAAGTGCCCTCGGAGAAGCCACGGCGGCAGCGCGCGGCCGAGGACGCGTGGACGCCAAAGATACACTCGGTGCAAGTGAGCACATTTCGCACGTGGGAAGACGTGGGGCGCTGGTACGGCGACCTGGCGCGAGCGCGCGAGGCGGTGAGCCCGGAACTCCGGGTGAAAGCGCAGGAGCTCGTTCGTAACAGTCGGACGCAGCACGACACGCTGGCAGCGCTGTACGACTTCGTGTCCAAAGAGTATCGCTACGTCAGCCTCTCGTTCGGCGTGGGGCGCTACCAGCCGCACGCCGCGACGGAAGTGCTGGCCAACGGGTACGGCGACTGCAAGGACAAGCACACGCTGCTCGCGAGCCTGCTCGCCGCCGTGGGTTTGCGTGCGTTCCCCGCTCTCATCTCATCGGACGCCGACGTCGATCGCGACGTCCCGTCCCCCGCGCAATTCGACCACGTGATCAGTGTGATCCCCGACGGGACCGACTCGATCTGGGTCGACACGACGCCCGGCGTCGCGCCCTTCGGGCTGCTGCTGTACGTCCTGCGCGGCAAACAGGCGCTGGTGATTCCGGCGGACGCGGCCCCGGGGCTCCGCTCGACCCCGGCCGAGCCGCCGTTCGCCACGCGTGTGGACGTGGACGTGCTGGGCCAGGTGTCGGACCTCGGCACCTTGAAGGTCGGCGTGCGCTACCTCGTGCGGGGTGACGCCGAGGTGCTGCTGCGGATGGGGTTTCGCGTGACTCCCGCGGCGCAGTGGAAGGCGTTGGCATCGGCCATGGCGTCCGCCGAAGACCTGGACGGCGACGTGAGCGCGGTGCAGGCAAGCGATCCCACGGCGACCCGCCTCCCGTTCCAGTTCAGCTTTGACCTCACGAAGGCCGGCTACGCGGCCTGGTCGAACAAGCGGGCGCAGGTTACGGCCCCGCTCCCGATCGTGGACTTCCCGGTGGACACGGCGGATACTGCGGCCCGCCACTATCCCGTGCCCGACCAGGAGTTTGCCGCGCGGCTCCGGCTCGCGCTTCCTGCGGGCGTCACGGTTCGACCTCCCGTCCCGGTCGCGCTGGCGCGTCCATACGGCGAGTATCGCTCGAGTTACGGGGTGCACGGTGACACCATCACAGTGGAGCGCACCCTCCGTGTGAGCGGGCCCGTCCTGTCCCGGACCGAGCGGCGTGACCTGACGGCATTCATGCGCGTCATCCGCGAGGACGAGCGCCAGGAAATCGCCCTCGAGCGCACGGCGTCCGACGCCGATTCCACGGTGCCGACGTCCGCCACGGCCGACGAGCTGCACAGCAGCGCCCTCACGGCGCTCAACAACGGCGATCTCCGTACGGCGCTGCGGCTGTTTCGCCGCGTCGTCCAGCTGGAACCGCGGCACCAATGGGCCTGGAACAACATCGGCCGAGTCTTCCTCAACATGGGCATGCTCGACTCGGCGATCGCGGCCTTCAAGCGGCAAGCCGACCTGAACCCGTACGATCAGTACGCGTTCAACAACCTGGGCCTGGCGTACTGGCGCAAGCGCAAATACCAGGAGGCGGCGGACGCATTCCAGCAGCAGATCAAGATCAGTCCGCTCGACCGCTACGCGCACGCGAATCTCGGACGGGTGTACGCCGAGCAGCACCGAGACTCGGCTGCCGTGCCCGAGCTCGAGCAGGCGATCACGATCAGTGCCGACGATCCTCAGCTCCACGTGGATCTCGGCAAGGCGTACCTGGCGACCCACCACGCGGATAAGGCGCAGGCTGAGTTCAACCGTGCGATCGAGCTCGCGCCCGTTCCCGCCATTTGGAACAACGTCGCATACGCGTACGCCGTGGAGGGCGCGAACCTCGACAACGCACAGGAGTATGCCCGCTCGGCAGTCGACGCGACGACCGCCGGCCTTCGTAACCTGAGTCTCGACCGCGTCGGGCTCAAAGATGCGGCCGCGGTCACCAGCCTCGGGGCGTTCTGGGATACGCTGGGGTGGGTCTACTTCCGCAAAGGGAACCTGCCCGAGGCGGAGCGCTACGTCCGCGCGGCATGGCTTCTCAACTTCAACGGCGAGGAGGGCGACCACCTGGCGCAGATCGAGGAGCGGCTGGGACGCAAGCAGGACGCTACTCATACCTACGCCCTGGCCTTGGCGGCGCGCCGTCCCCCGTCCGAAACGCGCCGGCGCCTCGCCAGGCTGCTGGGCGGCGATGGCCGGATCGACGCCCTGGTGGAGCGCGCGCGCAACGACCTGGTCCAACTGCGGAGTATCACGCTGGGCGCCACCGTCAAGGACGATCTGCAGGGCTCGGTCACGCTGCTGTTCGGGCCGGGGCCGAGGGTGGAGGAGATCAAGTATGCCGCCGGGAGCGAGCGGCTGCGCGTGCTCGACGGCGCCCTGCGCGCGGCGCGCTACCCGCTCATCCTCCCCGATTCCACGCAGGTCAAGGTGGTGCGGCGCGGCGTTATTACGTGCTCCTCCGACAAAGGAAACTGCGTCGTCGTACTCGACGAGCCCGGTCCAACCCCTTTCGCTCTTCCGTGAGAGCGCGAGATTGGTAACGCCATGGCGACGCGATCTCTGCCGTCGATCCGTGTCCTCGGGCTGGCGCTGGCCGCCTTCACGGGCCAGTGGCCGGCACCCGCCCCGGCTCAGGATTCGACGCTCGGCCGTTTCATCCGTCGCCGTCACCTCGACAACGGGCTCGACATGATCGTCGTCGAGAACCACGCCGTCCCGCTCGCCACGGTGCTCGTCGCCGTGCACAACGGAGCCTTCACGCAGGACTCCGCCGAGCAGGGGCTGGCGCACCTGTACGAGCACCTCCTGTTCCGCTCGTATCACGGCCGGCCCGACGCCTTCGGGATCGAAGTGACGAAGTTGAACGGCACGTACAACGGGACGACCGACGCGGAGGTCGTCTACTACTACATCATCGCTCCGGCGAAGAACGTGGAGCGCGCGCTCAAGCTCCTCGCCGAGCTGGTCCGCGAAGCCCGCTTCTCCAAGGGCGATCTGAAGGACGAGCGGCCCGTGGTGCTCGACGAGCTGCAACGGGCCGCGTCGGATCCCGAGCAGGAGCTGACTCGCCACGTCGATCAGATGTTGTGGGGAGCGTCATGGAGCCGCAAGGACGTGGGCGGCGACAGCGCGTCGCTGGCGGGGATCACGATCGACCGGCTGAAGGAGGTCTACGCGCGCTACTACGTGCCCAACAACGCCGCCCTCATCGTCACCGGTGACGTGTCGAGTGATCAGATGTTCGAGCGCGCCGCCGCCGAGTTCCGCGATTGGAAGCGTGGGCCCGATCCCTTCGTCGATCGCCCCGTGCCGCCGGTGACACCGCGACCCGCCAGCGGGGCCATCGTCTTCGAGCACAATGTGCGAGACGTCACCATCCGGATCGCGTTGTCCGGACCCGGGGTAGGGCGGGACGCGGCCGCCACCTACGCGGCGGATGCGCTGTTCGAGGTGCTGAACAATCCAGGTTCCGCCTTCCAGCAACGCCTCGTGGAGGCGGGACCGTTCCAGTCGATCGTCGGCTCCTACACCACCCTCGATCACACCGGGCCCATCGAGTTCGTTGGCAAGACCACCGAGGCAGACGCGCAACAAGCCTTGTTCCTGCTGCTCGACGAGCTCGACAATCTCGACGCCCTCGAGGGGATCAGGGACGGCGACCTGGCGATCGCGAAGAAGCGTCGCGAGGTCTCGAGAGTCCTGGCCGTCGAAGAGACCGCCATGCTGGCGCCGGGGCTCGCGTCCTGGTGGGCGAGCGCGGGATTGGATTACTACGTCGGCTACAGTCGACACATGAACGCCCAGACCGTGGAGGACCTGCGCGATTTCGCCCGCGTGTACGTCGCCAACCAGCCGCGCGTGATCGGCGTGCTCGCGCCGCCCGAGCTGACGCAGTCGGTCGTGGCCTGGCTGCGCGGCGGGAAGAAGCCGTCCCCATGAATCGCGCCGTCGCGCTGCTGCTCTTCCCCATGCTGTTCGGCGCCCTGCCCCGGCAGCGGGGGGCCGGCTGCGTCGCAGCAGGCGACAGCCTCACGGCTGTATATGAGGCGTCCGGCGTCCGCATCATCCAGCGCTGCTCGCCGGCGAGCGACATCGTCGCGGTGCGGCTGTACCTGTTGGGGGGCACGCAACAGCTCACCGAGCGCACCGCCGGTATCGAAGCGCTGCTGTTGCGCGCCTCGGGCCTCGGCACGGAGCAATTCCCGGGCGCCGACGCCCACGACGCGATGGATCGCACCGGCAGCATCGTGACGGTCGAGCCGGAGCTCGACTTCACCGTGTTCGGCTTCACCGGCCTGGTCGGCGATCTCGACGCCGCGTGGTCGGTGTTTGCGGACCGCCTGGTTCATCCGACGCTGGCGGAACGGGACGTGGCCCGGGCGCGGGCCAAGCTGCTGAGCGAGGCGCGCCGTCGCTACACGGAGCCCGACGCGCGCCTGACCGCGATCGCGATGCAGGCGCTGTTCCGGAGCCATCCCTACGCGCTCGACCCCGAGGGCACCGAGACCTCGCTCGCCGGCCTCACCGTCGAGGACGTCAAGACGTACGCGCGCGAGCAGATCGTCACGTCCCGCATGCTGCTCGCGATCGTGGGCAACGTGACACGGGCGCACGCCGAATCGCTCGTGACGGCCACGCTCGGTCGCCTCCCGCGCGGCAGCTATCGCTGGACGCTGCCGCAGCCACCGGCCCGGGCGAAACCCCGCTGGTTGATCGAGCACCGCCTGATCCCGACCACCTACCTGCTGGGGCTGTTCGCCGGTCCGCCGCCCACGAGCCACTCGTATTGGGCCTTCCGCGTGGCCACCGCACTGCTGTCGTCCGAGCTGCATCACGTCATCCGCAGCGAGCGGGGGCTCTCCTACGCCGCGTTCGCGCCGTATCGCGACGGCGCCATTCCCGTCGGGGGCGCGTACGTGAGCACGCCCAAGCCGGACAAGGCGCTGATGCTGATGATCGACCAGATCCGGGAGCTGCGGGACCAGCCGCTCGACTACTTCGGGCTCAGCCGTTTCATCGACAGCTTCGGCTTCGACTACCTCGCGGAAAACGCCACATCGGCGGGGCAGGCCGACTTTCTGGCGCGCGCCGAGCTGTACCTCGGCGGCTACCAGCACGGCGACGAATTCTCCAAGCGTCTCCACAGCGTGTCCCCGGACGATATCTTGCGGGTCGCCGGGCAGTATATGGCGGCCATCCAGTACGCGTATCTGGGAGACACGACACGGATGCACGGGCATTGGTGACACCTACCCGCACCCGGAGGCAGCACGCATGCGTTCACTTGTTTGGGCGGCGCTCGCCGCAGCCGCCTGCACGCCCGGCGAGAAGCCGGGCGCGAGAGCTCCCGCCTGGCCGGCACAGAAGTACGCCGGCACGTGGGAAGGCCGCGCCTTCCATAGCGAGGCCGACACCGGCACGCCGTTCCGCATCGTTTCGAGCGTGGCGGAGGACGGGTCGCTGCGCGGCACACTCATGTTCCCCCAAGTCCCCGAGCCACCCATCCCCGTGCGGGCGCGTCAGGTCAGCGACACCGCCCTGGTGAACGAGATCGGGCCGTACCAGAGCCCGGCGGCGGCGCACCGCCGCGTCCTCACGACCACGACCGGCAGGCTCCACGGCGACTCGCTCAACGGCACGTTCGAAATGCGGCCGGCCGAAGGTGGGAACGCCATCATGAGTGGCACGTTCCGCTCGAAGCGTGTGGTGCCGTAGGACGTGAGCGCCGCCGAGCGGCGCGCCCGCCTCGCCCTCACCGCCCTGCTGGCGGTGTATGGCGGGTTGCTGATCCTGCATCCCAGCCACTATGGCTGGCTCGACAGCCTCGACCTCGCCATCCACGAGTTCGGGCATCCGGTGTTCGGCATGTTCGGCGAGTTCATCGGCTTCCTCGGCGGCACCCTGATGCAACTCCTGATTCCCGCGATCTTTGTGGCGTACTTCTGGCGTCGCCGCGATCGCCACGCCGCCATGGTGGCCCTGTGGTGGGTCGCCCAGAACCTCTGGAACGTCGCCGTCTACGTACAGGACGCCCGTGCCGAAGAGCTGCCCCTGGTGGGCGGCGGCGAGCACGATTGGAACTATCTGCTCGGCCAGCTCGGGCTGCTGCAACAGGACCGCTTGATCGGCAGCGGCGTTCGCCTGGTGGGAGTCCTGATGTATGTCTGGTCCAGCCTCATGGGCTGGACCTACGCTAGCGGCAGCGCCGAGCCGTCGTAGCTTAGCCCCGACCTCAAAGGAGAGCCGATGCCGACCGCCAACGTCAACATCGTCGCCGTCCTGGTCGCCGCACTCATCACCTTCGTGCTTGGCGCCTTCTGGTATTCTCCGGTCCTGTTCGCCCGGCAATGGATGCAGGCGCAGGGATACAGCCCCGAAAGAGTCCAGGAGATGAAAAAGAAGGGCATGACCCGCGCCTACGCGGTGTCCGTGCTGTGCTACGTGGTGACGGCGTACGTGGTGGCACTGCTCGCCGGCTACACGAACTCGACCACCCTGGCGCAAGGTCTGTGGCTCGGATTCCTCTTCTGGCTGGGCTTCGCGGCGACGATCGGCCTCGCCGCCCACATGTTCTCAGAGAAGCCCATCGCCGCCTGGGTGATCGACGCCGGCTATCAGCTCGCGTACCTCCTGATCATGAGCGTCTTGCTGTCGCTGTGGCGCTGAGCCGGCCGCCGGGGGTCAGTTGCGCTGGATCTCGACCGGCCCGTTGGTCGTGACGACTCGGACCGGGGCACCACCGGCGCCGAGCTTGGTCACGATTCGCCGGCCCACCCTGCCTTCGATGGTGACCGTGAGCGGGAAACCGACCGTCATGGGCCCGTTCACGGTGCCGAACTCGAGCTGCGCCGAATAGCTCTCCGGAATCGCGAGGTTCACCGGCCCGTTCGTGGTCTCGGCGTCCAGCCCGATTCCCTCCCAACGGGCCCCGGTGAGCTCGATGTCGAGCGGGCCGTTGGTAGTGCGGGCGTGTACGTCACCCCCCACACCACGCAGCGAGACCGGACCATTGTGCGCCGTGAGCGTCATCCGGCCCGTGACATCCTGCACGCCAATCGGCCCGTTGTCGGTGTCGAGCTTCAAATCGGACCGCCGGGGCGCATACACCACGAAGCTCACGCCCCACGACTCCCGCCGGCCGGCCTCCGGCCCGTCGGCGCTGATCGTGCTCCCCGACGTCACAACCTTGATCTGGCCGGCGATACGGTCCGCCTGGTCCTGAGTCGCCGCCTGCGTCTGGATGCGGGCGTGCACCTCGATGCTGTCGCGATCCCACCCCTCGACCGACACGGCTCCGTTGTGCCCCGGATCGACGGCGATGGTCCCAGCCCTGGCGAGCGTGACGACACGGACCTCGCAGTGCTGGACGCGCCACCCGTCATCGTGGTCGCGGCACTGCGCGATCCAGCGCGCGTCCGCCGCACTTTGGGAGCGTCCGCATAATCCCCGCGTGCGCTTCCCCCGGTTCCCCCACCCCCTGACGCTGCTGGTGGGCGCGGTGCTCGTCGCCGCGCTCGCGAGCCACCTGCTGCCGCCGGGTGAATACGACCGGCGCGACGATCCCACCACCGGTCGCCGCGTCGTGGTGCCCGGTACGTACCACGCCGTCCCGCCGCGGCCGGTGAGCGCCTTCCAGGCCTTGGTCGCGATTCCTCGCGGCCTGAGCGACGCGGCGGGGGTGATCTTCTTCGTGTTCCTGATCGGGGGCGCCTTCACCGTGGTGGACGAGACGGGGGCGCTGCGCCACGGGGTCGACTGGCTGGTGCGGCGTTTCGGGCATTCGGAGCGGCTGGTCATTCCCGTGGCCGCGCTCGCGTTCGCTGTGGGCGGCGTGCTCGACAACATGAAGGAAGAGATCATCGCGCTCGTGCCGGTGATGCTGCTGCTCGCCCGGCGGCTGGGCGTGCGACCGGTCATCGCCGTGGCCACGAGCCTGGGTGCCGCCGCCGTCGGCGCGGCGTTCAGCCCCCTCAACCCGTTTCAGGTGGGCATCGCGCAACAGCTGGCGCAGCTGCCGCTCCTCTCCGGGTGGCTGTTTCGCACCGCGTTCCTGGTGGTCGCCCTGGGCGTCTGGATCGCGGGCACGTTGCGCTATGCCGCCCGCGGCCGCACGGCGCCGCTGAGCGCGCCCGGCCCGGACGTCGACTCGCCCGACCGCCGTCGCGCCGCTGTGCTCGCGCTCGTGCTCGCCGCGTTCGTCGTGCTCGTCGCGGGTGTGCGGCAGGGCTGGGGCTTCAACGAGATGGCGGCCCTGTTCTTCACGATGGGCGTCGCGGCGGGGCTGGTCGGCGGGCTCGGCGTGGCCGGCACCGCCGACGCGCTGGTTTCGGGCTTCCGGTCCATGGCCTACGCCGGCCTGCTGATCGGCTTCGCACGGGCCATTTTTGTGACGCTCGAGCAGGGCCGCATCGTGGACACGCTGGTGCACGGGCTGTTCGCGCCGGTGGCGCACCTGCCGCTGGGGCTCGCCGCCGTCGGCATGATGCTCGTGCACGCGCTCGTGCACGTCCCGGTGCCGAGCCCGACTGGGCATGCCGTCCTCACGCTGCCGATTCTCGTCCCGCTCTCGGACCTGCTCGGCCTGTCCCGTCAGGTGACCGTGTTGGCCTATCAGTACGGTGGTGGCGTATGCGAGCTGTTCACGCCCACCAACGGCGCGCTCATGGCGATCCTCGCCGCGGCCCAGGTGCGCTACGAAGACTGGCTGCGGTTCGCGCTCCCGCTTCTGGTGGCGCTGCTGGGGCTGGGCGCCGCCGCCATCGGGCTGGGCGTGGTGCTCGGTCTCCAGTAGCTATTCTCCTTTCAGCTTTTCGATCTCTCTGCGCTCGCGCTTCGTCGGCCGCCCCTTTCCTTCGTAGCGCAGGGACGGCGCCACTCGCAGCTGCTCGGCCAGGCGCTCCCGCCGCCGTTTCCCCTCGGGGTCTTCGTCGTACAGCGCCGCCGCCGCCGCGGCCGGCGCGCGCTGCTGCACGAGCGCGCGCACCACGACCAGGTACTCAAATGGGCCGCGCCGGATCCGCAGGCGGTCGCCGACCGCAAGCGGTTTCGCGCGCTTGGCGCGCGCGCCGTTGACGTGGACCTGCCCCCCGGCGACCGCCGCCGCGGCGAGTGCCCGCGTCTTGAAAAAGCGCGCGGCCCACAGCCAGCGATCCAGCCGAATCCGAGTTGGTTGCGTCACGCGCGATCCTTCTGCAAGCTCCACACGCGGGGCCGCTCGTGCGTATACTCCGTACCCACGGTCGTCCCGACACCCGTTCCCCAGAGCCGAATGCCCGCTCGGATGCCGACTCGCCAGCCAGACGTCCCGCGCCACCGCCGCACGTCGCGCGCGTTCCGTCTGGAAACGCTCGCGGCGGGCGCCGCCCTGCTCGCGGGATGCGGCACGCCCGGGGTGCGCGGGGTGGCGGGCACCGCGCCCGCCCCAAACGTGCTGTGGACGCCCCCGCGCCAGCAGGCGGCTGCGCCGCCGACACCCATCGCAGCACCACCATTGCCGCCGGACCTGGCGCAGCGCGTTGCCCAGCTCCGGCTCACCGACGTCATCGACATCGCGCTGCGGAACAATACGGCCACGAGCGCCGCCTGGGCAGACGCCCGGGCCGCGGCGGCCAGCTACGGCGCCGCGCGAGGGCAGTACTATCCGACCCTCACGATCAACGGCACCGGCACCGCGCTCAAGACCGTGCCCTCGAACGTGCCCGTTTCGCTCACGCGCCGCTTCTACGGCGCCACGCTCAACCTCTCCTGGCTGTTGCTGGACTTCGGCGGACGGTCGGGCTCGGTCGGCGTGGCGCGCGAGGCGCTGCTCGCGGCCGACTGGACGCACAACGCGACGCTGCAGAGTGTGGTGCTCGTGGTCCAGCAGGCCTACTTCGACTACCTCGGCACCAAGGCGCTGGTCGCCGCCCAGCAGACCACGCTTAGGGAGGCTCAGACCGACCTCGAGGCGGCACAGCAGCGCCACAACGTCGGACTCGCGACCATCGCCGACGTGCTGCAGGCGCAGACCGCGCTGTCACAGGCGCGGCTCTCGCTCGAAGCCACCGAAGGGCAGCTCCAGACCACGCGCGGGGCCCTCGCCCTGTCGATGGGGCTGCCGGCCAACGTACCCTACGACCTCGCGGTCCCATCCGACACGATCGTGCCGCTGGGCATCAGCGACAGCGTCGACACGCTCATCGCGCGGGCGGTGCGCGAGCGCCCCGACCTCGCGGCCGAGCGGGCCCAGGTCGCCGCGGCGCGCGCGCGCGTGACGGTCGCGCGCTCCCAGGCGCTGCCATCGCTCAGCGTAGGCGGAAACGCCGGCGAGACCCATTTCGTCAATAACCCGAGTCTCCCGACGTTCGGCAACAGCTACACCGCGACGCTCACGTTGTCGATTCCGCTGTTCTCCGGCGGGGCGCAGATCTACAACGTGAAAGCGGCTGCGGCGGCGGCCGACGCCGCCGCGCAGCGCGCGCACGGCTTCGAGCAGCAGGTGATCTATCAGGTGTTCAACGCCTACTACGCGCTGCGCACCGCCACGCAGCAGGTGCGCACCAGCGCCGATCTGCTCGCGAGCGCCACGCAGTCGGAGCAGGTGGCGCTGGGCCGCTACCGGGCCGGCGCCGGCAGCCTGCTCGACCTGCTCACCGCGCAGGCGGCCCTGGCGAGCGCGCGAGCGCAGGCGATCGGTGCCCGCTTCTCGTGGTACATCGCGCTGGCCCAGGTGGCTCACGACGCGGGGATCCTCGGCCTCGACGGCGGGAGCCCGCTCCACGTTCGCACCGATTCGACGGGAACGCCCAAATAGATGAAGCTCGCTCTTCCGGTCGCCGCGCTCGTGATGTCCACCCTTGTCGGCTGCTCGCGCAAGGGCGCGGGCGGCCCGTCCAAGGTCCCGGTCACCGTAGCCCATGCCGAGCAGCGCGCCGTGCCCTTCGAGATCCCCGCGACTGGGACCGCGGAGCCCGTGCAGACGGCATCGGTCCAGGCCCAGGTCACCGGCGTGCTCACCCACGTGACGTTCCACGAGGGCGATGACGTCACCGCCGGGCAGGTGCTGTTCGAGATCGACCCCCGGCCCTTCCAGGCAGCGCTCGACCAGGCCAAAGCCATACTGGCACGCGACCAGGCGCAGGCCCAGGCCGCCCAGCTCGACGCCGAGCGCTACGCGGAGCTCGTCAAGCGGGATTACGTCACCAAGTCCGACTACGACGCCAAGCGCGCCGCGGCCGACGCGCTCCAGGCGACGCTGCGGGCGGACTCGGCCGCGGTCGCCAACGCCGCGCTCAACCGCGACTGGGCCACGATCCGGGCTCCCATCGCGGGGCGCACCGGACGGCTGCTGGTGCGCGAGGGCAACCTGGTGCGCGCCCAAAACCCCGACCCGCTGGTGGTCATCAATCAGATCCATCCGATCCTGGTGCGCTTCGCCGTGCCCGAGCAGCACCTCGCCGGCATCCAGCGTTACCGCCGCAACCGGCTGCCGGTGCTCGTGAGTCCGTCCAAGACCGACACGGTACTCACAGAGGGCGTGCTGTCGTTCGTGGACAACAGCGTGGACACGACGACCGGGACCGTGCTCCTGAAGGGCGAGTTCCCCAACCGGGACAACGCCCTGTGGCCGGGCGAGTTCCTGACCGTGCGGCTGCAGCTGTACGTGGAAGACAGCGCGGTGGTGGTGCCGTCGCAGGCCGTGATGAACGGGCAACAGGGGACCTATCTGTTCGTGGTGAACCAGGACGGCACGGCGCGCTCTCAGCCCGTGACGGTCGAGCGCACCGCCGGCGCGTATGCGGTGATCGCGCAGGGGGTGCGCGCGGGCGAGGAGGTCGTGACCGACGGCCAGGTCCGGCTCGTGTCCGGCGCCGCCGTCGAGGTGAAGGGCGTCGCGGAAGCCGCGCGTGAGCTGGGAGGCGACAAATGAGCATCTCCGAGCTGTTCATCAAGCGGCCCGTCATGACCACGCTCGTCATGCTCGGGATTCTCGTGTTCGGACTGATGTCCTACCGGCTGTTGTCAGTGAGCAATCTGCCCAACGTCGACTTCCCCACCATCCAGGTCAACGCGAGCCTCCCGGGTGCGAGCCCCGAGACCATGGCGTCCGCCGTGGCGACGCCGCTCGAGAAGCAGTTTTCCACGATCGCCGGCGTGGACCAGATGACCTCCTCGTCGAGCCTCGGCAGCACGAACATCACGCTGCAATTCACCCTGGACCGGAACATCGACGCGGCGGCGCAGGACGTGCAGGCGGCCATCTCCAAGACGCTGCGCCAGCTCCCCACCAGCATCGTGCCCCCCTCGTACCAGAAGGTGAACCCGGCCGATCAGCCGATCATCTACTACGCATTGAGCTCGGGCACGCTGTCGCTGTCGGAGCTGGACGAGTACGCCGAGACGTTCATCGCGCAACGCCTGTCCATGGTCGACGGTGTGGCGCAGGTCAACGTATACGGCGCCGCGAAGTATGCCGTGCGCATCCAGCTCGATCCCAAAGCCCTGGCCACGCGCGGCATCGGCATCGACGAGGTCGCGAACGGGGTCGATGCGGGCAACGTGAATCTCCCGACCGGCACTCTGTGGGGGCCGCACCGGGCGTTTACCGTGCTGGCGAACGGGCGGCTGCAGAACGCCGGGCAGTTCCGACCGCTGGTCGTGACCTACCGCAACGGGGCCCCGGTGCGTCTCCAGGACCTCGGGCTGGTGCTCGATGACATCCAGGACAACAAGAGCGCCGCCTGGTTCAACGGCAATCGGGCGATCGTGCTGGCGATCCAGCGGCAGCCGGGCACCAACACGGTGGCGGTGGCGGCCCGGGTGCGTGACGTCATGGAGACGCTGAAGCAGCAGCTCCCGGGGTCGGTCGATCTGCAGCTCCGCTCCGACCGCTCGCAGTCGATTCTCGCATCCCTGCACGACGTGCAGTTCACGCTGTTCCTGACGCTGGCGCTCGTGGTCCTCGTGATTTTCCTGTTCCTGCGAAACCTCTCGGCGACCATCATCCCCAGCCTGGCGCTGCCGTTCTCGCTGGTGGGCACGTTCGCGGTGATGTACGCGCTCGATTACAGCCTCGATAACCTGTCGATGATGGCGCTGACGCTGTCGGTCGGGTTCGTGGTCGACGATGCCATCGTGATGCTCGAGAACATCGTGCGCCACATGGAGAAGGGAACGCCCGCGCTGGAGGCCGCGTTCGCCGGCGCACGCGAGGTCGGCTTCACCATCCTCTCCATGACGCTGTCGCTCGCGGCCGTGTTCATTCCGGTGTTGTTCATGGGAGGGATCGTCGGCCGGCTGTTCCATGAGTTCGCCGTCACCATCGGCGCCGCCATTCTCGTCTCGGGGGTGGTGTCGCTGACCCTGACCCCGATGCTGTGCAGCCGGTTCCTCAAGCCGTCGCGCGAAGCGCACCACGGCCGCTTCTACGAAGCCTCCGAGCGCGTGTACGAGCGCGTGCTCCACTGGTACGAGCGGAGCCTCGAGTGGGCGATGGCGCGGCGGCCCGCGGCGCTCGCCTTCTCGGCCGCGATCCTCGTCGCCACGGGCGCACTGTTCTGGGCGATCCCCAAAGGCTTCCTGCCGAGCGAGGACAACTCCCAGATTTTCGGGACCACGGAGACCGTGGAGGGGACGTCGTTCGACGACCTGGTCCGCCATCAGCAGCAGGTCATGGCCGTGCTGCAGGCGGATCCCAACGTGGACGCGACGATGTCCTTCCTGGGCGGCGGCCAGATCAACCAGGGTCGCGTGTTCATGCAGCTCAAGCCCCGCTCCCAGCGCGACATGAGCGTGGACGAGTTGATTCGCTACTTCAACCGCAAGCTGGCGGGCATCCCCGGCATCCAGGTGTTTCTCCAGAACCCGCCGCCGATCCAGATCGGCGGCCGCCGCACCAAGAGCCTGTACCAGTTCACGCTGCAGGGCCCCGACCGGGTCGCGCTGTACGACAACGCGAATCGGCTTCTGGCGGAGCTCCGCAAGCTGCCGGATCTCATCAATGTCACGAGCGACCTGGTGATCTCGAACCCGCAGGCCAGCGTCGAGATCAACCGCGACCGGGCCGCCGCACTCGGGGTGACGGCCCGGCAGGTCGAGCAAGCGCTGTACGATGCCTACGGCTCCGCCCAGGTGTCGACCATCTATACGGCGACGAACCAGTACTGGGTGGTGATGGAGCTGTTGCCCCAGTACCAGCAGGACCTGTCGGCGCTGAGCCTGCTGTACGTGCGCTCCAATACGGGCACGCTGGTGCCGCTGGCGTCGCTCGCGACCCTGACGTCGACCGTGGGCCCGCTCACGGTGAACCACTCGGGGCAGCTTCCCGCTGTGACGATCTCGTTCGACCTGCGCCAGGGCGTCTCCATCGGGCCGGCATCGGCACAGGTGGAGCGGCTCGCGCGGCAGCTCTTGCCGTCGAGCATCAACTACGCGTTCGCGGGCACGGCGCAGGCGTTCCAGTCGAGCCAGTCGGGCCTGCTCGTGCTGCTCGTGCTCGCGGTGTTCGTGATCTACATGGTGCTCGGGATCCTGTACGAGAGCTTCATCCATCCGATCACCATCCTCTCGGCCCTGCCGTTCGCCGGGTTCGGCGCGCTGCTCACGCTGACGCTGTTCCGGATCGACTTGAGTGTGTACGCGTTCGTCGGCATCATCATGCTCGTGGGGCTCGTCAAGAAGAACGGCATCATGATGATCGACTTCGCGCTCGAGGCGCAGCGGATCGAGGGGAAGTCGGCGCGCGAGGCGATCCTGCAGGCGTGCAGCATCCGGTTCCGGCCCATCATGATGACCACCATGGCGGCGCTCATGGGCACGCTGCCGATCGCCCTGGGCGTCGGCCAGGGCTCGGAGTCGCGGCGCCCGCTGGGCATCGCCGTCGTGGGCGGGCTCGCGTTCTCGCAGTTCATCACGCTGTACGTGACGCCAGTGATCTATACCTATCTCGACGAACTGCAGCAGTGGCTGGGCCGCCGGGCGCCGCTCGGTGCCGCCGCGGGGCCGGAGGTGACGCCGGCGCCGGCAGACTGACGCATCGGGTGGCGGTCCCGGAGGCGAAGACGCAAGGGGTGGGGGGTTGGGATGTCAGGCGTCCCGAGCCGGAGGGACCGCCACCCGCTGCGTCAGTTCGCGCAATTACCGCGCTCGGCGTTGCGCGCTAACTTCCCCCTATGCACGAATGGCAAGTGTGGTTCGTCGCCGCCCTGCTGCTCTTCGTGGCGGAGATGATCGCGCCGGGGTTCTGGCTGCTCTCGGTAGCGGTGGGCTCGATCGCGGCGGGGCTGGTCTCGCTCGTGCTCCCGGGCGTGGTGGCGCCGGCGCTGACCTTCGCCGCCGGCACGTTGCTCTCGCTCGTCGGCATTCGTCCGTTCCTGCTGAAGCACCTCCATCCCAGCGGGCGCGAGATCAGAACCAACGTCGACGCCCTCGCGGGCCGAGTCGGCATCGTGTCGGAGCGCATCGACCCGAGCACGGGCAAGGGGCGCGTGGTAGTCGAGGGCGAGGACTGGCGCGCCGCGGCGCTGATGGATGCCCCGCTCGAGCCGGGGACGCGGGTGATGGTGGTGCGGGTGGAGGGAGCGACGTTGTACGTGGACAAGGAGAGCTGAGGGGGCAGGGGGCATGGACAACATTGGCGCGCTGATCGTTCCGGCGGCGATCGTGCTGTTCGCAATCTCGATCGTCGCGCGTGGCATCCGTATCGTACAGCAGGCCCAGACGATGATCATCGAGCGGCTGGGCAAGTACCACCGCACGCTCTCCTCCGGGGTCAACCTGATCATTCCCATCATCGACCGGCCGCGGGCGATCGACTGGCACCAGGTGATCGTCACGCCGGCCGGGGACTCGTTCGCGCGGCATTTCCGCACCGACAAGATCGACCTGCGCGAGACCGTGTACGTGTTCCCGCGGCAGAACGTGATCACGAAAGACAACGTGGTCGTCGAAATCGACGCGCTGATCTATTCCCAGATCACCGACCCGGTGCGCGCGACCTACGAGATCGCGAACCTGCCCGATGCGATCGAGAAGCTGACGCAGACCACGCTGCGCAACGTGATCGGGGAGATGGAGCTGGACCACGTGCTCTCCTCGCGCGACACGATCAACGCCAAGCTGCGCGAGATCCTGGACGAGGCGACCCACAAATGGGGCGCGAAGGTGAGCCGGGTCGAGCTCAAGGATATCAATCCGCCGCGCGACATCCGCGACGCGATGGAGAAGCAGATGCGCGCCGAGCGCGACCGCCGCGCCGCCATCCTCACCGCCGAAGCCGAGAAACAATCGCGCACCCTGCAGTCGGAAGGCATCCGCCAGTCGGAGATCAATCAGGCCGAAGGCCAGAAACAGGCGAGGATTCTCGCGGCCGAGGCGGAGGCCAACGCGCGCCTCAAGGTAGCCGAAGCCGAGGCCCAGGCGATCGAGCGCATCACCGCCGCGATCAAGGGGACCGGCGGCGATCCGGCACGGTACTTGATCGCCATTCGCTACATCGAGGCGCTCAAGGACATGGTCACGAGTCCACAGAGCAACAAGGTCATTTACCTGCCTTACGAAGCGACGGGCGTGCTGGCGTCGCTCGGCGGCATCCGGGAGATGCTGGCGGGCCCATCGGAGGGAAAGAAAACATGAAAACGGCGGTCGGGCGGACGGGCGGTCTGGCGGTCGGTCTCGTAGCGGTGTTGCTGTCCGCCGGTCCGCCAGACCGCCGGTCCGCTGCTTTACCCGCCTGCGATCCCGGCAACGCGGGCCTCACGCTCCCCGAAGGCTTCTGCGCCGTCGTGGTCGCCGATCAGGTGGGCGCGGCCCGGCACCTCGTCGTGGCCCCGAACGGCGACCTGTTCGTCGCGATCGCGGGCGGGCGCTCAGCCTCGGGGGGCGTGCTGGCCCTGCGGGACACCACGGGCGACGGCAAGGCCGACGTGCGGCAGACCTTCGGCAGCGAGGGTGGCACGGGGATCGCGCTCGGCAAGGGAGTGCTGTACGCCAGCACGACGTCCACCGTGTATCGCTACGCGATGCGGGCAGGCAGCCTGACGCCGCTCGGGACGCCCGAGGTGATCGTGAAGGACCTGCCCACCGGGGGGCACAGCGCCAAGAACCTCGCCCTCTCTCCCGACGGCCGCACGCTGTTCGTGAACTTCGGCTCCGCCACCAACTCCTGCCAGGTGGCCGATCGTAGGGCCGGGTCGCCCGGCGAGGACCCCTGCCCCGAGCTGGCCTATCGGGCCGGCGTGTGGCGGTTCGACGCGACCAAGCTCGACCAGAACCGGCTGAGCGGCACCCGCTTCGCCACGGGCATCCGCAACGCCGTCGGGCTCGCCTTCGCACCCTCGGGCGAGCTGTACGCCACCCAGCACGGCCGGGACCAGCTGGGCGACAACTGGTCCAAGTTCTTCACCGTCGAGCAGAACGCTGAAAAACCCTCCGAGGAGTTCTTCAGGCTCTCGCCAGACGCCGATTTCGGCTGGCCCTATTGCTACCACGACGCGGAGCTCGGCCACCTGGTGCTGGCGCCCGAGTACGGCGGCGACGGCAAGCAGGTGGGGCGCTGCAAGGACAAGCAGGAACCGCTGGTGGCGTTCCCGGGACACTGGGCGCCGGACGGCTTGACGTTCTACGCGGGGACGCAGTTCCCCGAGCACTATCGGGGCGGCGCGTTCATCGCGTTCCACGGCTCGTGGAACCGCGCGCCCCTGCCCCAAGCCGGCTACCGCGTCGTGTTCGTGCCGTTGAAGAACGGCAAGCCGGTGGGCGGCTACGAAACGTTCGCGGACGGCTTCTGGAAGGAGGACCCCGCGGGCCCCAAGCACCGGCCGGTGGGCGTGGCCGTGGGGCCGGACGGGTCGCTGTATATCAGCGACGATGCCGCCGGGACGATCTGGCGGGTGATGTATAGAGGGCGGTAGAGGGCGGCAAAGGGCGGCAAGGGCGGCAGAGTGGCTGGGTACTCCGGGAAGCCGCTGGTGCAGAAGCTTGGAATCAAGGATGGCTGGGCGATCGCGATCCTGAACGCGCCCCGGGGTTACGATCGCCTCCTCGGCAAGCTACCGCAGGAGGTGACGCGCAGGCCTACCGTCACCGGCACGCTCGACTTCGTTCAGTTCTTCACGGACTCGAAGCGCGAGCTCGAACGTCGATTCCCGGCGCTCGAGCGTGCGCTCGCGCCCGCGGGCATGTTGTGGATCTCGTGGCCCAAGCGGGCGTCCGGCGTGGCGACCGATCTCACCGAGGACGTGATCCGGGCGATCGGGCTCGCCCACGGCCTCGTGGACGTGAAGGTGGCGGCCGTGGACGAGGTGTGGTCGGGGCTCAAGTTCGTAAGGCGAGTGCAGGATCGGTAAAGCAACAGCGCCCGGGCGCAATCCCGGGCGCTGTCGTTTCCAGGCTCGGCGTCAGCCCTGCTAGGGCCGGGCCGCAATCATGGAGGCCCGCCGGGACAACTGCGCGGGATCCCGCCGGGGTTACCTACGCGGGCCCGCGCGTCGCATTCCTGGGACGGGAGCACGCTGTAGGGCGCCACCGTGAAGCCCTGGGCGACGTCCTGGGCCAGCGTCGCGAGCGCGGCGAGCTTGCCGAAACGGCGGTAATCCGGGAAGCGGTGCGCTTCCTGGTAGAGTGACAGGGTGCGTTGCAGCAGCACCTCTGCCACGAACTCCGAATCCACCGCCGGAGTGGCGAACCTGACCACTGCCGTGCCGCCGCGCGTGGCGCCGGAGCCCGCCCGCACCGCCGCCAGATCGGTCAGCGCCGCAGCCGTAGCCCCCGTGAACCACTCCGCCTCCGCCCTCAGTAACACCAGCTCCTCGTTCCGGATGATCGGGGTCGGGGTCACGTTGGTGGCGTAGGTGCAGGCCCGATGGGTTGCGGTAACGCTCACCTCCGTTTGCGGAGACGTATAGTTGGTGGGGCAGGCCGACGTGCTGAGCGCCACCTTGCGACGGTAACGGTCGTCCTGGGCGACGCCCGCGATCGAGTCGATCGACGGATGGACGTAATAGTTCTTGTCCCCCCCAAACGAAGCGCCGTTCAGGATGTCCCCCGCCGCCGTCGAATAGATCACGTACACGCCGTTGTCGCGGTTCGTGCCGTCGAGGTTGGCGATCCAGGTCGCCCCGAGCGCGGTCAACGCTGCGGTGTAGCAGGGCGCGCCGCAGCCCAACGATCCCCGTTTCGCCTCGACACGGGCCTTGATCGCACGGTTGAACTGTCCGAAGCCCGCATCGGGAAATAGAACGAGGTCCCTGCCGTTAGAGTGTCGAGATTGCCCATCGCGTCGTCGAGCATGGCCGTGATCCACTTGTAAACCGAGTCCTCGCTGACGATCGGATGGACTGCGTTCACGTCGTCGGTCATGTCCACGACCGCGCCGATCGCACCGCGCGCTTCGATGACGTGCAGCATGTCCAGAGCGATGAACGTTTTCAGCACGCCCAACGCTCCGGCCTTCTCGGGCGCCGTGAGGGTCGTCGGTGATGCCGCGGTCGGGCTCGCATTGATCAGCTGGATCGCGGCGTAAGCGTTGCGGTAGTTCTGGTACCGGGCCCCCCATTGGGTGCCCGCCTCGAAGGAGTTATTCTGTCTCCAGTCGCGGTACGGGCCCGTGATGAACCGCCCGTCCGTGATGAACATGTAATACGTCTCGCGGCCGAAGCTGCCGAGGGCTCGAATCTGGGCGGCACGGTTATCCCGATAGGTGGCGAGCACCCCAACGACCATGCGACTGATCGACGCCCGAGGGTTGCTCAGGGTGCTCGCGACGGTTGGTTGATTGGGATTCGTAAGGTCGAGGTTGCAGCCAC
>WNFY01000076.1_pt1 | contig 62412 bp, 49 predicted proteins | sample 5400091 | NCBI WGS metagenome assembly WNFY01 (sample SAMN13153364, study PRJNA577476) | soil metagenome | isolation source: 60 cm soil or saprolite under grassland replicate 1 | place: USA:California | collected 2016-06-15
GGATCAGCAGGGCACGGATCGCACCGCGGCCATGGCGTTTGAGCGCGGTGGCTCCTTCCCACTCTCCGCTCTGGCACACGCTGGGGTTGAGTCCGAGGTAAGCCACGAGCTTTCTGCTGTTAGCAAAACGCTTGATATCGCCAATGGCCGCGATCAATCCATAGAGAGTAATCACATTGATGCCGCAGAGCCGCGTGAGCCGAAGCAGTTCTTTTTCCGCCGGCAAAACTGTCCGGATGTACATCCAGTCCAACCACTCGGTGGTTGCTTCGGTTCATGTTTTTTGGTTCCTTTCTTTTTGTATGTTTTTGCTGTTTTGCTGGACGGAAGGCGCGGCCGGGCTCCCGCCGGTCGTCGGTGGCGGTGGGCCGGTTAACTTGGTCTTCTTACATGTGAATGAGCCGCGCGGCGTGCGCGTTTCCAATTGATCAATCTGGAAGTTTTCCGCGCAGAACAGTGATTGAAGAGGGCGGCAGGTCGTAGGATGGCGACGCTTTCCGCAAAGAACGCGCGGGCGGCAGGCTGCGAATCGGGTGTCCGTTTGGTCCGTCATCGCGCCAGGCGTAATGCTGACGTGAAAATTGAATTACCTCGACGTCACCGATAAAACCCACCGGCTGTCGCGTCTCGGGCAAACTGAACTGCACGTTGAGCCGGGCTGCGCGGTTGGGATGCTTGTTAATCGCAAGCAAGGCCCACTGTTTATCCAGTCGTCGCACCGCATACACTGTGACGGCAGATAACGACGACGGCTTTTTCTGCTTTATGGCTACCGGAAAGATTTCGTGTGTCTCGTTTGTCGATTGCATCCATTCCTTTGTGATGAGCTGGGCAGCATAGTAAGCGGATAGGCGATTCAGTTGATCATTTTTTGGATTCAACTGAAGCATCATCAGATTACCCCACGAACACTTGAGCTCGTCCTGGAGGTAATTCGGTTCGTATCCGTATTGATACGCCTTCGAGCCGCCGAAAGTTAGGAAGGCTCCGATGGTATCTGCGTTGAAAAGCGCGCCTTGTATGTCCACCTCGTGGCGTCCCGAAAAAACGGAATAGCCGTATTCGCTCATTAGCCAAGGGATGTCAGTAGGCACGCCATCAGTCCGCAAGCTGGCCAGCATCGAGCCGAGGCGCGGCGGGATTTCAAGCAGCTGCGGCGCAGCATCGGCACAGATGTTGTCGAATGGATAAAACTCAAAGGAAAAGAAATCGAAGCGCACTCCGGCGCTTCGAACATATTTCAGAAACCGATTCATCCAGGAACGATTCCCGGACTCGTCGGCCCAGGTGAGCAGTTGTTCCTCGAAATTTTGCAGGCTCGGTCCGCCGAGTTTTACGCGCGGATTCAATGCGTCGAGCCGGCGAGCGATTCCGGCGTAAAGCGCAGCGTAATCCTCTGGCGAGACCCATTGTCCATCGGGTTCTTCGCCCAGCTCGACTCCTTCCAAATCATAATTGCGCCGCAGCAGATAATTAATCTCTGCGGCGGCATTCTCCGGCGTGTCGTACAAAACACCGACTGGCACGAGCACGGGCAAACTGTTCGTGAGCCCGCTGCGCAAAATGAAATCCAGCCCCGGCTGCTCTGTGTTGGAGTCGATGTCTTCTGCGCGATGCCACGGGTCAGTCGATGAGACATAAATGACCGTCTGCCGATGTCGATCGGGCGCGTGGCGGACGTAATCGTGAAAACGATCATGAGTGTCAGTCTTCCCGAGCTCCATCTCGCGAATCGCAAATCCGAGCCGGTCGCGAATGTCATTTGGGGTTTGCGCGTTTGTTTGCGAACTCCGGTTCATCACGAGCCGCAAAAAACGAACCGGTTGCGCCCTGGCACAAAGCTGAGTTGATTCGTCACCGCCCGATCCGTGGTTCACTTCGCCGTTTGAAAACAGACGCCACTCATCCTTCTGATCGCTGTGCAAATGCATGGGATCGTCTCCCGACCAGTATTCCACTCTGTATTGCTCAGCGTAAGGCGCGCCCCAATGAATCCGAATCGAGTTAATCGGCTTGGCCGCGCCCAGATCAATGACTACCCACTGCGGGTGGGCATTACCGGTTTCTCCGGTAAACTGAGAATCGAGATACGGATTGCTTTTCCAAAATGAACTTCCGTCGCCGTCGGCGATCCGGGAGTAACCATCGTCATTTGCTTGATCGATTGTGTTTCCGCGCCGGGGCAAACGGTATCCGTAAGAAAGGTTAATCGGATCGGGAGTTGAATCGTTCGAGGTCCAATAGCCGCACTGATGAACTGGATCGCTCCACGTGCCCTGCGGATTCCAGTGCCAGACTTCGCCAGCCAACTCGGTGCGCAACCGGTACGTCAACGGCCCAAGTCCAGCTGACCGCATTTCGGCGATGTTGCTGTCCGAGAACATTCTTGCGCATTCACCTTTTTCGTGGCCGTCCACCCCCGCGCCGATGGATCGTGACGGTATGAATTTATTCACTGGGTGATCGGCAATCACCACGGCAGAGACGTGGAAGGAGTTCCGCAGGCCTGCGCTCGCACCTGCTCTCGAGGGCGCTGTGTCTGTGAAAAAACACGCGAGGCAAACAAGGGTTAGTTTTTTTGAAATTTGGCGAGTGCCGGCAGGGTCGAGCCAGAAACGCGGCATAATGACCCAGCACCATAAAGACAGAACAGGCCCGCTGGACAGGTATAAGTTTTGCGGAAAACTTGCGGGTCGAATGCGAACCGGAACTATTCTAGCAGTCGCTTTTGTAACCATTGGACTGGGGTTCATGGCGTTGGGATGTCACAGACCTTCGGCCGTGGTGCCTCTCGATCCAAACGGCCCAGTCGAGGTTGTGATTCCCGAACATGGCGCTTACACGGGGGCATTCATGGATTTCGGCGACGAAGAGGACGACGTCACCCTCGAGGCGATTGAAGATTTCGAGCAGATGGTGGGAAAACATCAGGCCATCATCGCTTCGTCAAGTTATTGGGGAGAACAAAATTTTCCCGCCGATAATCTCAATGTCATTTGGCGGCACGGCTCCCTGCCACTGGTGTTCTGGTCGCCATGGGATAAGCCTTATGAAGAGGATCGCGGGCCGGATAAGTTCGGTTTGAACGAGATCCTCGCCGGCAAGTGGGATGCGTACATCGATAAGTGGGCTGACGCCGCCCGAGCGTTTGGTCATCCATTGATCGTGGTATTCGGTGTTGAAATGAATGGGACATGGTTCCCCTGGTCGGGAGCTTACTACGGCGGCGGCGAATGGGACCGCGAGCACAACAATTGGAAAGGCCCAGAAACATTCCGGAGAGCCTATCGCCACGTGGTCGATCGTGTTCGCGCACGCGGCGCGACAAACATCAAATGGATGTTTCACACAAATAATTATCCTTACCCATATGAGACTTGGAACTGTGCGCCTGCTTACTATCCCGGTTCCGATTACGTCGATTGGCTCGGGCTCAGCGTTTACGGGCAGCAATACAAGGACGAGCCAAACCCGAATATTCCTTCGCTGGTGGATTGGCCGTATAAGGAAATGGGCAGACTTGATCCGAAGAAGCCGATCATGATTGCGGAATGGGCGACCGGTGAATTTCCCCATTCGACAGAAGGCGGCGGCCTCGGCAAAACTGACTGGATTAAAGAGGGGCTCCAGCTGCTTCGCACACGTTATCCGCGCATCAAAGCCGCTGTTTATTGGCACGAGCGCTGGCAAAACGCCGACGGCTCCTACAGCAATTTACGCGTTAATTCTTCCGTCGAATCATTGAATGCGTATCGCGAGGGCGTCGCCAACCCAGACTGGCTGGGCAATTTGATTTTGCGAGCGATCCCAAAAAAATAGATGCCGATCTGGGAAATCGTAGGCCGTCTGTGTCAGACGGCAGTGTTGAAACGTCGTTCCACAGAAACGCCCTACAATCGGGCGCGGAAAATATCCAGAAAGTTCAGCACCGTTTAGACAAAATCTGCATTTGGCGGCGTCTTAGATATGAAAGACCGTGAAGAGGTCATGGAGAATGTCGCTACTCATGAAGATTGGAAGAGTTGTTTTTCTGCAGTCGCTCCCGGCTTGCTGCTGTTCGCCCGGCAATGGACGCGATCAGCGGCCGATGCCGAGGACATTGTCCAGGAAGCTTTCGTCAAGTTCTGGCGGCGCAATCACAACGTTGACAACCGCGCATTGCTTTACGCCACGGTGCGCTCCATCGCTCTCGATTTTATCCGTCGCGACAGGCGCCGCGCTCGACGCGAGGCCAATGTTTTTGCTGAAACCGAGTCAACCATCGAGCCGCACTTCGAATTGGAAGATGAGACGCAATCGGCGCTCGCCGCGGCAGTGGATTCGTTGCCGCACGATCAACGGGAGGTGCTCGTTTTGAAAATCTGGAACGAACTCACTTTTGCCGAGATCGCGAGCGCGCTGGGCATTTCCCAAAATACCGCCGCGTCACGTTATCGGTATGCCCTGGCCGGCTTAAAGAAGAGTTTGCAACCGCAATGAGCGATTTTTCCGAGCTTGAGAATGAATTGAAGAAGCTGCGACCAGCGCGGCCTTCGCCCGTCCTTTTTGCGCGTATCGAGGAAGCAATGGTGAATTCGGAAAGCGCCAAGATCATCCGGCCAGATCGTTTTCGGGTAAACTACGCGGCGCTCGGTTTCGGTCTCGCGGCCGCGGCGGTTTTGCTTTTGCTCGCAAAAGTCAACACAGATCGCGGGCAGGGACCGGCCAAAAACATTGCGCAGAATTCAGGCGTGCCAGAAGCAAAACCTCTCTTGCCTGCCACGCCGGAGCTGCGCGAAGGCGGGCCGGCCGGCCGTGGTATCGAGGGATCGAGATCGTCCGACGAATTTATTCCTGCCGGTGCGACGCAGGTCGTTTACAACACGCGCGATGAGGGATTGCACTTCACCGACCGCTCGGAGCAACCGCTCCGGCGCCTTCGTTATCAGACGAAGGAGACGTGGCAGTGGCGTAACCCCGCCACTGGCGCATCGCTCCGCGTCTCTTACCCCAGCGAAGAAGTCGTCCTCATTCCAGTTGCCGGCCAATGATTCAACCAAACAAAACCATGAAAACAAAACCCATCAGTATCATCGCAGCCATCGCTTTCCTGCCGATCGCAGGATTTGCGCAAACACCACCGTCACCCCCATCGTCCCCTTCCCAGCCCGGCTTGCCACCCCCGCCTGGAGCCCCGGCGCGGCCGGGTCACCATGAAAGAACGCCGAAAGTCCCGGTGACGTTTCTCGGCGTGGAGACCTCGCAATTGCCGAGTGTCGTAAGCGAACAACTTGGCCTGGCCAAAGGCTTTGGGTTGGTTGTCGATTACGTGGTGCCGGATAGCCCAGCGGCCGCGGCTGGGGTTCAACAGAACGACATCCTCAAGATGTTGAACGACCAGATTCTGATCGAGCCCAGTCAATTGCGAAAGCTCCTCCAAACCTTCACCGAAGGTACCGACGTGACGCTCACGATTCTGCGCAAAGGGCAGGAGCAAAAGGTCACCGTCAAGCTCACCAAAAAAGAAGTGCCGCAACGCCACTCGTGGAATCCGGGGGACAAACACGAATGGCACTGGGATTTCGACGATGTAGGTGATCTCGGCGAGCGAATGGAGGATTTGAAGCAACAATTGCACGAGCAGTTAGGCGACGCCCAACACGGTGTAATCGGTGAAGCGGTGTTGAAGGCTCGCGAGGCAGCGAGACGCGCGCGCGAAGACGCCCGTCGTGCCGCGCGGGAGATCCGCATTTTGAGCAGCGACAACGGCGCGGTAAAGGCCACCAGGATCGACCTTGGTAAAGCGCAGATCGTTTTTTCGGATGACAAGGGCGAGATGAAACTGGAAAACGTGGATGGAAAAAAACTGCTCACGGCAAAGGATCCGCAGGGCAAACTGCTCTTCAGCGGTCCCGTCGAAACAAAAGAGGATCTCGACAAAGTGCCGGCAGAAGTTCGTCAGCGTTACGAAAAATTGCAGCAAAACGATTTGCCGACAGTCGCGCCGCGAGCCGATGCCGATGAAGATGAATCGGCTGATGAGAACGATGATGAAGACGAAACTCCGTCGATGGAGCAGGTGTAGATTTCGTTCCTTATTCCTGTAGAGGAAGCAGTTTGCTTCCCCATTACGGGACGCTGGAGCGCCCCTGCAGTTTTGAGGTAGAGAGAGACTCCGCCGAGCATCTTAACCTGGCCCGGCCAGCCGCTCGGCGGAGTTTGCTTTGCCGCGTGTTCCTACAAGTCGATTGGCGTCTCACAGAAACGGTACGTCTTTAGCGCCAAAAGCGCTATCTCACCCGAGCCTGGGGCATCGCCCCAGGAATTCGGTTCCCGTGAAAAGCGCTGAAAGCGCGATTGATTCCGCAGGCTAGTTGTCAATCCACACGCAACGCTACTTGAAATCAATGCCGTGCCTGCGCGACAACCCACGATATTCTTCTTGAAACGCGCAAGTCCGACGGTGAATCGCGCTTTCAGCGTTTGGGGATTTTGGATCTCTACGAATCCTGGTGCGCTGCCCCAGGTTCGCCACGGCGAATCCGCCCTGTGGTGGACTTGCAATAAATGTTGCGCCTTTGGCGCTAACCAGATGCCAGAAACGCCCTACAAATCGATTTTTGAAACCGTTCCTAGTATCGCCACAAACTTTTGGGCATTATTCGTAACGCAACGCCACCATTGGATCGACCTGCATCGGCGCGGCGCGCCGGGAAATAACTAGCGAGGAAGGCCGCGCTACTCAGCACGGTCAACACAATTGCGTAAATCGACAGGTCGTGTGCAGTGACACCGTAAAGCAAACTTGTCATTAACCGGGTAAGGGCGAGCGCGCTCAAAAGGCCTGCAAGCAAACCCGTTCCGACCAGACTGAAGCTTTGCCACAAAACCATTTGCAGCATGTCGCGACGTTGCGCGCCGAGCGCCATGCGGATACCGATTTCTTTAGTTCGTTGCGCCACACTGTAGCCAATCACGCCGTAAATCCCGACCGCTGCGAGCACCATCGCCACCGTCGCAAAAATTCCCAGCAGCATCGTATTGAATCGCGGTTGCGCGATTTGTTTGCCGATCAACGCATGCATCGGCTGTAGGTTTGCTACGAACAAGTCCGCATCCTGCTCGTGAATCGTCCGCCGAACCGCTGCGTCAACGCCCGCGAGATTTGCGGCCGCTGTGCGAAAAACGAGCCAGACTCTCCGATCCGGCGCTTGTGCGAACGGCTGGTAAAACTCCGGAATAATCTCCGCGCTCAGTTCGGTCTGCTTTGTGTCATCGACCACGCCGACGACCTCGAGCGCATCGGGTTTATCGCCTTCGCGATCAAGCAGAAGACGCTGCCCGATTGGATTTCTGTTTGATAAAAAACGGCGAACAAATGCTTCGTTCACAATGGCGACACGCGTCGAGTGTTCGTTGTCCCGGTGATCGAAATCGCGGCCGCTCCGCAGCGGAATTTTCATCGTGCGGAAGTAGCCGGGGCTGAGGACCAGGTGCGATGCATCCGGATGATTTCCGGGGCCAGGATCCGGCTCGCCCGCGATCATGAATGAGGAGCCCCTATCCATTTCCACTAAACGGCAGTGGATTTGCGCCCCCTACAGACTCGATCCCAGGGATCGCGGCAAGCTTCGGGATGAGCTGAGTGTAAAAGCGGGGCTGTAAATCCCCTGCGCTGTATCTCGCGCGCGGCACGACTTGATCGAGCACGAGGAGGCGCGACGGTTCAAAGCCTGGGTTTGTAGCACGCAAATTAAAGAAACTTTTGATGAGCAACCCCGCACCGGCGAGCAGCAGTAGCGACAACGCCACCTGCGATACGACAAGAGTCGCGCGCATGCGCGTGCCGTGCACTCCCCCGCTGGAACTTTTCGACCCCTGCTGGAGCGATTCGTTTACGTTGCCGCGTGACAGTTGCAGCGCTGGCAGTAAACCGAACAGCAGCGTACTAAGAATTGCGAGCGCGAACGTGAACGCGCAAACACCCGCGTTGACATGCACGTCATCGAGTCTCGGAAGATTGCGGGGACCCAGCGCGCGAAGCACGTCAACGCCCCACCACGCCAGCAGTAAACCACCCGCCCCGCCCAAGAGCGCGAGCAGAAAACTCTCGGTCAGCAGTTGTCGCACAATCTGACCGCGACTCGCGCCTAGTGCTGTTCGAATCGCAATTTCCCGCGCCCGCGTCGCGGCGCGCGCGAGCAGAAGATTGGCAACGTTCGCACAGGCAATTAGCAACACGAAGGAAACTGCGCCGAACAAGATCAATAATGCCGGGCGCACATCGCCAACAACATCTTCAAGCAGCGAAACCAATTTGACCGAGCGATCGGTGTTCGTGTCGGGATACTGCTGCGCCAGGTGCGCGGCAATCGGCTTCATTTCCGCCTCCGCTTGCTTTACGGAAAGGCCCGGTTTGATACGGCCAATCAATTTCAGGAAATGCGAGCCACGTCGCGGCACTTCTTTCGCGACGAGTGGTTCCAGCGGCATAATGAATTCGCTCGTCTCCGCGTTAATCGGAAATCGCCATCTCGGCGGCATCACGCCTAGCACAGTGTAGTTGCGCCCCGCCAAATTGATCTGTTGACCGATGATTTTGGGATCACTGCCGAATGCGCGCTTCCAGAGTCCGTGCCCAAGCACAACCACGCTGGGTTGGCCGGCCTTTGCTTCCTCCGCCACGAAGCCGCGGCCGAGCATCGGCTGCATACCAATCGCCTCGAAAAAATCTCCATTGACCGCGACACCTCTCAGCTCCTGCGCCTCCCCCACTCTGCTTAGCACTGTCCCCGCGCCAGAGTACGCCGCCATTGCGCTGAAGCTCTGGCTCTTCTCGCGATAATCGTAGAAGTCCGGGAACGAGTCGGTCTGGTCTGCATTCGCGCCCCGCGCGGAAGCGCCCCAAATCATGACGAGCTGCTCGGGCTTCGGGTACGGCAGCGGCCTGAGCAGCACGGCATCGACAACGCTAAATATTGCGCTATTGGCTCCGATGCCGAGCGCGAGCGTGGCAATAATCGTGAACGTAGGGTTCTGGAAAAGTTGGCGAAGGGCGAAGCGGAGATCGTTCATCGGATTGATGATTGTTGATTTCTGATTGCTGATTTTATTCGGAACGGAGGGCTTCGATTGGATTAACTCGGGTGGCGCGGCGCGCGGGGATGAGGCAGGCAACTAATGACACCGCAGTCATGACGAGCGCAGTGCCGAGAAGAGTGGCGATGGGCAGCGTTGGCACATTGAAGAGAACGCTCTGCATCGCTTTTCCCGCCCACCACGCGCCAATCAAACCGAGGATGGTTCCGGCGCCGAGAAGGCGCAGGCCTAACGAGAGGAATTGCATCCCGATCTGGCGCCTCTGCGCGCCAAGCGCCATGCGAATACCGATCTCGCGCCGGCGTTGCGCGACCGCGTAACTCAGAACTCCATACGTTCCAATGGCCGCCAGGAGCAGCGCGACGCCGGCGAAAATTCCGGCGAGCATGGCGGGCGAGCGACGCGAGATGAGGCTCTCCGCGATGCGCGTATCCATGGAGCGGAGGTCATCGACCGCCAGTTCCTGATCGGTCGCGCGCACTAGTTTTCGGAGCGAATTGGCGAACGCTTCCGGGCGTTGGCTCGTGCGCGTCGTGACAAAGATGTTCCAGGCGTCCCGATAATGGAAAGGCAGGTAGACCGCACCCTGTCCCTGCGGTTCCGTCAATTCCGCTTGTTTCACCGCTCCGACGACACCAACAATGGTGAACAGTTTTGCGTCGTCCGAGTCGTTGCCTTGAAACACTCGTTGACCGAGCGCGCCGCCTTTGGGCCAGTATCGCCGGGCGAAATCTTCGTCCACCACGCAGACGCGCTCCGCGCGATGAGAGTCGGCCGAAGTTAAGAATCGTCCCTCGCGCAGCGGAATGCCGAGGGCCGAGAAGTAATCGCCTCTCACGCCATAGGAATAATGACCGTGCAATGATTCACCGGCCGGCGGCACATATCCTTTCGGTGTGACCGCGGTTTTGCCGTTATCTCCGCTCAGCGGCACGTTCGTGATCGTTCCGGCCGCGGCGACTCCAGGCTACCGGTCGATTGATTCCAGCAAGCGATCGAGAACAGCGGCACGGTCGGAAGAGTTATCCGGATACTTTCCAAACGGGAGCGTGAACTGGCCGGTGAGAACGTGATCGGCACGGAAGCCGGGAGAAATGACCATCACCTTTTTCAGACTGAGCCCAAGCAGCGCCGCACCCGCGAGCAGAACAAAAGCGAGCGCGATCTGCGCGACAATAAATCCGTGGCGCAGGCGTTGAGCGGCGCGACTAATCGTGCCGGTGTGCGATTCCGATTGGAGTGCATTCGCCAGATGGCTGCTCAGGTTGAACCAGGCGATCGGCACCGCAAGGACGACTCCCAGGAGAATTGTACCAACGAGACCGATCGACGCGAGCCAGCCATCGAATGCGATGTGCGCGCCGAGCGGCAAGCGATCCGCGCCAAGGATTTCAAAAAGTCGAATTCCCCAGGCGCCCACCAACAGGCCGAGCAATCCGCCAACCAAAGTGAGTAGGACAGTTTCCGTCATGACCTGCTTCACGACATGCCCACGGCTCGCACCCATCGATTGGCGGATCGCCATTTCTTTGGCGCGTCCGCTCGCGCGGATCAGAAGCAGGTTCACGAGGTTGACCGCGCCGATGAGCAAGAGGAAAAACACGCCGGCCTGCATTAACCAGAGTGTCGGACGAATGGAGCGCACGTGATCCGCGTGGAGTGGAAGCACCGGCGAGCGGAAGCCGGCGTCAGCCATCATCTTCGCTTCTGGATCGTCCTTCTCGACAATGACGTTATGCGCATCGATCTGTGATTGCGCTTCGGCGATCGTAGCGCCCGGTTTCAACCGCGCGATCATGTGAGTGCCGCCGCCGCCGGAATGGCGCTCCTTCGGCGTGCGCTGCTCCAACCGAGACGTCAATGGTAGGAAGAGCCGCGCTTCCGAGGAGAGGAAGCGAAAATCCGGAGGCAACACGCCGACGATCTTTCTTGGCACTCCGTTCACGCGGATGTCCCGGCCGAGAACGTTTGGGTCGGAGTTGAGACGCTGGCGCCAATAGGCGTCAGAGAGGATGGCCACTCCGTTGTCCTCAACCGGAGTTATGGTTTCCCTATCGTTGAAGCTGCGACCCATCACCGGGCTGACGCCAAGCGTCGTGAAAAAGTCTGGTGAGACCAGCATGACTTCTTCCTGCTGGGTCGAACCGGTATCGCCTACGAGTTCGCTTCCGTAGCGAAAGATGGAAAGCCTGGAGAACGCCGGGATGTTGCCGCGCCGCTCGTAGTAATTGGTCAACGACGAACCATCGTTCTCGACACCGGCTTTTGGATAGGTGTTGAAGATCGTCACCAGCCGATCGGATTGTGGAAACGGAAGCGGACGGAGCAGAATCGAATCGATCACCGCGAAAATCGCCAGGTTTGCGCCGAGACAGATCGCAACCGTGGCGAGCGCGGCGATCGTGAACGCCGGGGCTTTGCGGAGTTGGCGAATGGCGAAGCGGAGGTCGTTCATGGGATTGCTAATTGCTGATTTCATTCCGCTTGTGGGTTTCGCCTGTCACATTGCTGCCGCCTCTATTGGGGCGGATTTGATCGAAATCGAACCGGCGCTTGTCCGCAGATAAAGCGATTTTCCGCCGCCGTTGATGGTGCCTTTTAATTCGTCGCGACCGCCGCGCGTCGTCGTGACTGGCAACTCGCTCGTCACGCTGCCAGCGTTTGCTTCCGCATCGAGCGTCAGCCCTGCGTTCGCTGGGACCGTCACATTAATCGCGCCAGCGGATGTCTCGAGCCTCACATCGCCCGGCATTGGCGAAGGAAGAAGCGCTGAGACTGCGCCGCCGGAAGTCTCCCCGGTGAGTGTTCCGCGAATGTTTTTCAGGTCGAGCCGGCCGCCACTGGTCTCGACTTTTGCGTCGCCGCCGAAATCTTCGACCGCGATCGTGCCGCCCGAAGAACGCGCATCCAGGGTTCCGTTACCGCCGTTGGATTTGATCCATCCGCCGCTGGTTTCGATATGGATCGCACCTTCGCACGAGGCAATCTCGATATGTCCGCCACTGGTCTCGGCATGGATTGGCCCATGCAGACGACTCAATTTCAAATCGCCGCCACTTGTATCGGCGTCGGTCGTGCCGGTCAGCTCATTGACCGTGATCGAACCGCCGGATGTTCCCAGGTCCGTATTAAAATTCGCAGGCACGCGGACGATGTAGCGCGCGTCCATTTCCGAGTGGCCGCTCCAGTTCCATCCGGTCAAAGCATTCTTTTCCCGATGAGCCCGCACCATGACGCTGTTCCCTTCGGTCGTCACCGTGATCGGCACGGAATCGATGTATTCCTTCTCTTTTTCTTTGGAAGAAGCGGTGATTCTTCGTTAACCGCTCACGACTACTTTGTCGTTGTCGCCGGCAGCGACTTCGATGCTGCCAAAATCGACCTCGACGATCAGTTTGCCGCCGGCTTGCGCCGGACGAGGTCTCATTGATGTTTTCTTCGGTCAACGCGAGCGCAGCCGACGCGGTGGCAATCAATAGCGTAAGAGTGGGTAGTATTTTCATAAGGGATAGGGGTTGATTTCAGTTAACGATCCAGCCGTCGCGCAACTGAATGATGCGCTTGCCGTAGGAAGCATTCTTCTCTGAGTGCGTCACCTGGATGATGGTCATGCCTTCGTTATTTAGCTTTCGAAACAGCTCCATGATCTCTTCGCCCTGGCTCGAGTGCAGGTTTCCAGTCGGTTCGTCAGCGAGCAGGAGCTTCGGTCCGGCGATGATCGCGCGCGCGACCCCGACAAGCTGCTGTTGTCCGCCGGAAAGCTGACGCGGATACAAGTCTTTTTTGCCGACGATTTGAAAACGATCGAGCATGTCAGCCACGAGTGCGGTACGCTCGCTTTTGCTGTACCGGCGATACGACAGCGGAATATCGAGGTTCTCGTAAACCGTGAGATCGTCGAGCAAGTGATACTGCTGGAAAACGAAACCAATCTGCTCATTTCGCAATGTCGCTCGCTCTTTCGGTTTCAAATTGTGCACTGCGATTTCGTCGAGAAAGTATTCACCGGTCCAACCGTGATCGTGCATGCCGAGAATGTGCAGAAGCGTCGATTTGCCGGCGCCGGACGGGCCCATGATGGAGACAAAGTCGCCTTCCTCGGTCTCGAGATTGATGTCGCGCAGAACATAAAAGAATTGCGCTTTGGCAAGCGGATAACAGCGTTCGACGTGACGAAGTTTGATCATGGCGAATTAAATGTTGTGACCAAGCGCGATCATCGGGTCGGCGCGCGTGGCGCGCAGCGCCGGGATATAGCTCGCGAGTAATGCTACTGCCACGAGTGCAAACGTCACCGCGGCAAATGTGGGAAAATCAAAAGCTCCAACCTTGTACAACATCGCCTGCAATGCGCGGCTGGAAACGAAGGCAATTGCAAGCCCCATTGCCGCCCCGATGACGACCAGCCGCATCGCGTGCCCCATCATAAGCCGCAGCACATCGCTTCGCTGCGCACCGAGCGCCATCCGCACTCCGATCTCGTGCGTGCGCTGCACGACCAGATAAGCAATCACCCCGTAAATTCCAACTGCCGCGAGTAACATCGCGATGCTCGCAAATGCGCCGAGCAAAACGACCGACAGGCGCCGCGGCGCGATCGATTCCGAAGCTACCATTTCCAGCGTCCGAACATTTGCGAGTGGTTGCTCCGGGTCGATCGCCTGAATTTCCTTCCGAAGAGTTGCGACTACGCTTCTCGGATCTTGCGCACTGCGCACCGCGAGAATCATTCCGCGAAAAGCGCGTTGCGGATGCGGAAGATAAAATTCCGGCTTTGGATCGGTATCCAGCCCTTGATGATGAATGTCCGAGACAATACCAACAATCGTGAACCATTTGATATTTTGCGGGTCGGCATCCCCGAAATTGATTCGTTTGCCGAGCGCATCTTCACCAGGCCAGTATTTTTTCGCCATTACTTGGTTCACAATCACCACGCCCGGTGCATCCGCGGTGTCGGCCTCAGTGAAAAAGCGGCCCTCGAGCAACGGGACCTGCAAAACACGAAAATAATCTGGCGTAATCGCCCGCACTTCCTCGTCCGGATAAACTTTCGTCTGCATCTCGGACCGCCCTTCAATGTGAAACGAGTTGTCACTGTTGGAGCCGCTTAACGGCAAGATCGAAGTGATGCCGACAGACTCGATTCCCGGAATTGCACGGACACGTCGTACAACCTCGGCGTAAAAATCAATCACCGGTTTGCCGCGCGGATATTTCAGTAGCGGCAATGAAAGCTCCGCCGTCAGCACATTTTTCGGGTTGAAACCGGGATGCACGTTTTGCAGGCGCGCAAAACTCTTCAAGAGCAACCCGGCGCTTACGAGCAGAACCAGCGCCATCGCGACTTCAGCGACAACCAGCGCGTTACGGAAGCGATTACGGGACGCGCCGATCGTTGCGCTGCGTCCGCCTTCTTTCAGTGCCTCCGTGAGTTCGGGATTCCCACTCGCAAGCGCGGGGATGATTCCGAAGAGAAGCCCGGTGCCGATTGAGACAATCAGCGTCATAAGAAGGACACGCGCATCGAGATTGGCCTCCGCAATGCGCGGAACGGTTTGCGCACCAATCACGCGGAGCAGATCAAGGCCCCACATCGCGAGCAGCGCTCCCGCGATGGCGCCAATCAGCGCCAGTAGCACACTTTCACAGAGAACCTGACGCAGGAGCTGCAGTCGGCTCGCGCCCAATGCAACTCGAATGGCAAACTCACGTTCACGCGCACCAGCGCGCGCGAGCAGCATCGTGGTAAGATTGGCGCAAACGATCAGAAGAACAACGCCAACGGCACTCACTAGTATAAACAACGCCGTGCGCATCCCACGAACGACCTGCTCGTGCAGCGGATAAAGTGTGCCACCGAAACGCACCTCGGCGGGGTAATAATCTGGGAATTGTTTGAGCCAATTTGCGTGGATAGTGTCGATCTCGGCCTGTGCCTGAGCGGACGAGATGCCCTTCTTCAGCCTGCCGATGACACCGTAACTGCGCGAACCGCGCGACCCCAATTCATCTTTCGTAAATGCGATCGGCTTCCAAATATCGACCGGGCCCGCAAACGTGCCGCCCTGGATTCCGAACAACGGCAACGGAAATTGAAACTGTGCCGGGATGATTCCGACGACGGTGAAGTTGCGTCCGTTCAGCGCGATTTGTTTGCCGACGAGATTTGGATCGGAATTGAAACGGCGCTGCCAGAGGCGCGCACTTAGAATGACAACTCCATCGCGGCCTTCGCCAAATTCCTCGCTCGTAAAGACGCGACCCTTGATCGGCGCGACGCCAAGGAGCGGAAACAAACTCGGCGTTACGACAGCCCCCTGGATGCGCTCGGGCATGTCGCCACCGGTGAGGTTCAGGTCTGCGTAATCAAACGCTGCGATGTGTTCGAAACTGGTTGTCTGTTTTTCGTAGTCGAGATATTCCGGCGCAGAAACAGGAATTTGATCGAGGCCCTGGGCAGAAAACTTCTGCCAGAGCAGGATCAGTTCCTGTGGCGCGTGATAAGGCAGCGGCCGAACGAGAAGAGCGTTGACCAAACTCAAAACCGCGGTACAAGCGCCGATACCGAGCGCGAGTGTGAGGATGGCAACGGCGGTGAAGCCGGGAGATTTTACAAGCTGGCGAAGCGCGTAGCGAAGATCATTTACCATAGAGTTTCGTCAATCGGCAGTTAGCAATCAAGAATGAGAGATTCAGTTTCATTCGGCGCGTAATGCTTGAATAGGATCGACATGCGCCGCGCGGCGAGCGGGCAGCCAACAGGCTAGGATTGCAATTGCTGTTAATAGAGCCGCCACACTGATGATCGTTGCGGGATCATAAGGCGCGACTCCATAAACAAAATGTCGAATTAGCGGACCGCAGCCGATGGCGAGTGTCACGCCAGCAAAAATCCCCAGTCCAACCATCATCATCGCACGGCGTACAATCAGACCATAAATTCCGGATCGCGGCGAACCTAACGCGATTCGAATTCCTATCTCACGAGTTCGTTGCGTCACCGAATAAGCAAGGACTCCATACAGCCCAAGAGCGGCGAGAAACAATGCAAGAATTGAGAATCCGCCAATCAGCGTTGCGGAAAGCCGTTGCGTTCCGATGCTCGCAGCGACCGCCTGCTCCATGGTACGCGTCCTGAAAATCGGCAACTGCGGATCAATGGAACGAACAGCGGCTCGAATTGAAGGTAACAGCGCGGTGGGTTCACCCTCAGTACGAACTAGCAGAGTCGTCTGTAGGCTCGAAAATTGAGCTGCTGGCCAATAAATTTGCGAAACCTTCGGCGCAATTCCAACTTCTCCATGCCTCACGCTTGGGACGATTCCCACAATTGTATAATGAACTCTCGGCTTGTCTGCCTGCGCGGGTTGCTGATTAAGTCGCTGGCCAATTGGGTCGCGGCCTGGGAAGAATTTTTGGGCAAGGTACTCATCGATCACGATAACGAGCGGCTTACCTAAAACATCGTCAGGTCCAAAGCTTCGCCCGCGCAGAATCGGAATTCCCATGGTCCTGAAATAGTCCGGTGATATACAGTGTGTTTCTGCGGATGGCTCTTCGCCATGACGCGGCTCTGGCTGACCTGTAACCGCAAAGTTCTCTTCGGCACGAAAACCACTGAACGGGACATCGTCGTCGATGGCGGCAGTTTTGACGCCAGGCAGGGCTTCAATTTTATCCAGTAATTCCTGATAGAATTTCGCTTGGTCTCTTGGCTCGTAATATTTCAGCCCAGGCAGCTTTAACCCGACCGTGAGAAGATTGTTTGGATTGAATCCGAGCGGTTCGTTTTCTAATGCGCGAAAGGTCTGGGTGAGAAGGCCTGCGCCTGTCAGCAGTACGCAGGCAAATGCAACTTGTCCGATAATCAGTACACTTAGGCTTCGGTGCGGATGTGAGCCGCCTGGCGATTTCGATACGGTATTCAACTCCGCCTTGGATAGTCTCCAGGCTGGACCCAATCCGAAGACAACGCTCGCGCCTAAGGTAATGAGTGCGCTAAATGCGAAGACCGGCAGATCCAATCGGATTTCCTGCAATCTGGGGAAGTCGTGAGGAGACAAGAATGTGATTGCGTCTTTGCTCCAGAAAGCGAGCAAGCAACCAAGCGAGCCGCCGAACAATGCGAGGACTACACTTTCGGTAAGCAGTTGTGTGATTAGTCTTCCCCGGCTTGCGCCTAAGGCTGCGCGCATCGCGATTTCTTTCTCTCTGGCGGCGGTGCGAACGAGCAGCAAGTTAGCGATGTTAGCGCACGTGATGAGAAGCACCAGCGCGACGGCCGCCTCGAGTAACCACAGCATCGCCCGATATTTTCCGACCACGCTGTCGCGAAGCGAAGTAACCGCAATTCCAATACCGGCATTGGAAGCGGGATATTTCAACTCGAGATTTCGAGCAATAACCTTCAGGTCGGCTGCGGCCTGTTCGATCGAAACACCCTGCTTCAATCGGCCGATGCCATAAAATCCGTTCCGGAAATCGCGGTCATGCATGTAAGGTCGATTCGCATAGAAACCAAATGGCGCATAAAGATCGCCATTGCGGGCGCCTTGGGAATTGCGAGCGGTCTCCGGATTTCTAACAATCGAAAGACTGTCAGCGGCCACGCCAACAACTTCGTAGATTATCGTATTTAACGTTAGCTTCCGTCCAACGATCGACGGATCAGCGCCGAAGCGAGAACGCCACAGGTGTTCGCTTAAAATGACCGGATTAACGCCGGCCTCTGAATCCTCCTCATCAAAAAATGTGCGACCCAGCTTCGGAGAAACTTTGAGAACACGGAAATAACTCGCCGTGACAAACAAGCCGGAAAAACGCTCAGGTTCTCCGTCACCGGTCAAATTGAAATCATCACGCCGTGAAACCGCGATGTCGTCGAAGGAATGCTGCGCCGCTTTCCAGTCTAAATAATCGGGATACGAGGTCGGCGAAACATTGCCTCCCCATGTTTCCGAAATTGCGACAAGGCGATCTGGCTCCGGATAAGGAAGTTCTGACAGTAGGACGGAATGGATAATACTATAAATCACGATATTGATACCAATCCCCGCGCCTAACGTGAGAATAGCGGCGAGAGTAAATCCAGGGGACTTGCGAAGTTGGCGCAGAGCGAAGCGAAGGTCACTCATATCATTCGGTGCGCAGAGCTTGGATTGGATCAACAAGGGTGGCGCGACGCGCCGGCAATAAGCATGCAACCAGGGCGATGGCAGCGAGCAAGACCGTCGCCCCGCCGAGCAAAGCCGGATTGTACGATGAAACCTTGTAGAGCTGCGACTCAATCAGGCGGCCGAGCGCGAATGCCGAGACGATCCCGATCGCCAATCCAATGACAACCGGTTTCATTCCTTGATTGACGACCAGGCGCAACACGTCGCGGGTCTGCGCGCCGAGCGCCATCCGGACGCCAATTTCGCCTGTGCGCTGTTCCACTGTGTAAGCGACCGCGCCGTAAATTCCAATGCTCGCCAGAAGAAGAGCGACTCCGGCAAAGATTCCGAGCAGCCACATCATCAAACGCGCCTGGCCAAGCGCCTGGGCAACGACGGCGTCCATCGTTTGCGGTAACGCAATTGCCAGGCTGGGATCCACTTTGGCCAGCGCGGATTGAACCAGCTTTGTCACCGCGTCCACTTTCAAATTGCTTAGAACCGCCACGTTAACGAAAGGGAAATTTTCCTGCGCCCACAACCGATAAAATTCCATGCCCGGTTCCTCTTTGACTCGTTGCGATCGGATATCGCCAACGATGCCAACAATTTCGCAGGGGACACCAAGGCTCGTGACTAATAGCGTTTTTCCGATCGGATTTTCGTTCGGGAAAACTTTCGTTGCGCCGGTTTGGCTGATCAAAACTACATTTTGGCCCTCAGCGGTATCGTGTTCGTTGAATTCACGACCGGCGAGGAGCGGAATTCCCCAGGTCTTAAAAAAACCTGGCGCAACATCGTGGCTCGGGGCGTTCGCACGCTTGTCGATCGGCGGGACATCACGATCGGCGCGCGCATAGAGCGTCCGGTTGCCGCCATTCAACGGAATATCGCCGCTGATAGTCGCGCTTTGGAGACCTGGGATATCACGCAACGCGTTAAGAGTTTGCTCGGCGAAACGCTGACGAGATGCGGCGTCGGAATATTGGGAAACCGGCAGTGTGATCGCTCCGGTCCAAAGATTGTGGGAGCGAAACCCGATGTTCTGCTGGCTCAAACGGATGAAACTGGTGATGAGCAATGCTGCGCCTGCGAGTAAAGTTACCGATAGCGCGACCTGCGCGCCGACGAGGATTTTGCGGAAACGCTGCTGACGCAGGCTGCCACTGGTCCCGCGCCCGCCTTCTTTGAGACCGTCAACCAGGTCCGCGTGCGAGCCTTGCAGCGCCGGATAAAGTCCCATCAACAAGCCGGTCAACATCGACAACGCGATCGTGAAACCAAGAACTGGAAGCGACAAGCTGGTCGCGGTGTTCGCCTCGAATGGCAGAAAATTGGCTGCCATTCTTGGAATGAGCGGCACCAATTGCCAGGCCAGCACCGCACCCACGGCTCCGGCAAATGCGCTTACGAGTAAACTTTCAAAGACAAACAACTTCACGATGCTCGCGCGCGATGCACCGATTGCCATCCGCAATGCGATCTCGCGGCGGCGACCACTGAAACGGACCAGTAACAGATTGGCAACATTGCTACAGGCGATCAGCAGAACAAAAATGACCGCGGCGAAAAGTGTGGCGAAACCCGCTTGAATATTCTCGGTTACGTCTTGGGGCAACGTCTTAAGCGTCGTTGTTAGCGTAGTGTCGATCTTGTTCGGATATTGCGTGCCATAACTTTGATCAAGAGAAGGCATCGCGGCGCGCGCCTGCTTCACGCTGAGAGCAGGCTTCAACCGCCCCACCACGCGGAGAAAACTTGTTCCGCGCATCATTCGCTCGTAGCTGAATCCGGGAAGCTGGAACGGTTTTGTCGTCCAAACTTCGGCGATCGGATTCGCCCCGAACCAGCTTGCCGGCATGTTGGGAAGAACGCCGACGATCGTATGCGCCGTACCATCGAGTGCGATGCTGCGGCCGAGCACGTTCGGATCGCCGCCGAGCCGTTTCTGCCAGAAATTCCTGGTGACAAGGGCTACATCCGCGCCTTCTTCTTCCTCCGGCAAAAAATTCCGGCCCAGAATCGGACGCACGCCCAAAACATCGAAGTAGTTGGATGTCAGCCTGCCGCCAAAAATCTGAACGGGGTCACCCAACCCGGTCAGAGTAAAGAGAAAGAAATTTTCGGCGGCCAACCCGTCGAAAATCGTTTGGCCGTCTCGGAAATGTTGATAGCGCGGCGTCGATATCCCGATGTCCACGAGATCGCGCGCCTTGTCGCCACCGTACAAGTGGACGACACGCGATGGTTCCTTAAATGGAAGACCGCGCAGAAAAAGGTCGTTGATCAAACTGAAGATGGCCGTGTTCAGCCCAATTCCGAGAGCGAGCGTTATGACGGCGATCGAAGTGAAGGCGGGCGATTGTCGAAGTTTACGAAAAGCGAATCGAATGTCGTTCATTGGAATTGAGGGTTGATGATTTGGAGAAATTCATTCGCCGCGCAGGGCTTGAACGGGATCGACCAGAGTTGCGCGGCGCGCCGGCAACAAACAGGCGACGAACGCGACGGCGGTGAGAATCAACGTGATGATTAACATCGTCAGCAGATCGGTTGCGCCGACGCCGAAAAGTAGGCTCCGGAGCAAACGCGTGCAGGCAAACACGCCAATCAGACCGAGGAGCAGACCGAGACCTACGAAACGCATCCCCTGGCCAATGACCAGGCGCAGCACATCGTAACGTTGCGCGCCGAGAGCGAGGCGAATTCCAATCTCCTGAGTGCGTTGCGTGACCGAGTAGCTCATCACCCCGAAAATTCCGGCGCCGGCGAGGAGCAGCGCAACTAGCGCGAAAAGACCGACCAGCATAGCGTTCAGCCGCGGCTGGGCGATAGATTGAGAAAGGTAATCGGGCAGCGTGCGCATCCGATAAACTGGAACGTCTTTGTCGATTGCATCGATCGCGCGTCGCAACGTGGTCATTAACGACGATTGACTCATTTGGCTGCGCACGAAGATCGACATCATCCCGATGCCGAATTGCTCGTGCGGCAAGTAAATCTGGGACTTCGGTGCCGCGCCCAAACTGATCAGATGCAGGTCTCCAACAACACCGACGATCTCGCGCGTCGGTGGGTCGCCAGGCTCGGCTGATCCGTTTGGCGTGATCCGTTTGCCGACCGGGTCTTCACCGGGAAAGAATTCCTTGGCGAAACTCTCCGTTACAATCGCAACCCGGGGAGCGTTGCGATCGTCGTGCGCGTTGAAGTCGCGGCCGCGCAAGAGCGGGACGCGCACGGTTTTGAAAAAGTCGGCCGTGACAACGTTGACCTGCGCCATTGGTTGCTGCGATTTCGGTAACGGCCGCTCTTCGATGTTAAAAGTGAAAACGATCTCGCTGCCGCTGAGCGGAATCCACCACGCGCCCGCGGCTGAATTGATCCCGGGTGACGCAGACACGTTCGCGAGCAGTTTTTTGAAAAACTCTCCGGCCTGTTCCGGCTTGCTGTATCTGGAATCGGGCAACGCCACGCGCGCCGTGACGACATTGGTCGGATCGAAACCTGGATGCACTTTCTGCAGGCGGAGAAAACTTTGGACAAGCAGACTGGCGCTGGCGAGCAACACCAACGCGAGGACGATTTCAACAACCACGAGCAGAGCGCGGGTCCGACCACTGTGCAAACCTTCAGTCGATCCGCGGACGTTTTCATTGAGCGAGCCCGTGATGTTCGGATGCGATGCGCGCCACGCTGGCAAAAGTCCGGCCAACAATGCCGCGCCGAGACTAACAAGCGCTGTAAACGCAATAACGCGAAGATCGGGCGACACTTCGGCGATCCGTGGAATGTTCGCCGGCAAAAATGCCTTCAATGAATCGAGCGCCCAGATCGCGATCATTAACCCGATCACGCCACCGCCCGCACTCAGGAGCACGCTCTCGGAGAGTAGTTGTTTGACGATGTGCCAGCGGCTGGCGCCGAGCGCGGTCCGAATGCTGATTTCTTTTTGACGCGAAACCGAGCGCGCTAGCAGCAAATTGACGACGTTGACGCAGGCGATGAGCAGGACGCATCCGGCCATCGCGCAAAGCATCATCAAAGCCGAATGAGCGTCGCCGACTATTGCCCTTGCTAGGGGCACCACTTTCACACCAACGTTGCTGTTCGAATCCGGATATTGCTGGCGCAACGCCGCACTGATTGTGTCGATGTTCGCCTGCGCCTGATCAAGCGATACCCCCGGCTTCAGACGCGCGACGCATTTCAGAAAATCATTGCCGCGCTGTTCGGTCATCGGCCGGGCCCCGTCCTTGGACTCGCGCAACACCGACATCGTCGTCCAGACCTCCGGGCTGAATTTGCCGATTGGAAATTCAAATCGTTCGGGCATTACTCCAACCACCGCGAATTTTTCTCCGTTGAACGTCAGTGACTTACCGATGATCCCGGGATCGCCGCCGAACCGTCCCTGCCACAAGGCATAACTCAAAATGACAACGCGATTTCCCGGTTCATCTTCCTTTGAAAGAAAACCGCGACCCAGGATTGGCTGGACCCGAAGCAACGAAAACAAATTCGCCGAGACGGCCTCGCCCTGAACGTGGGTCGCTTCCCCGCCATCGGTCAGGGTGGTAAGACTGTTGTTGATGTAAATGCCCATTTGTTCGAAGACGCGATTTTGTGAGCGCCAATCGGCAAAGTCCGGATAGGAGCAGGTCTGGTCCTCATTGAGGTCGGTTGCGCCGGAACGCATGTCGTAAAGCAAAAGCATGACCAGATTTTGCGGCTGAGGAAACGGGAGTGGCCGCAACACGACGGCATTGACGACGCTGAACGCCGCGCTGTTTGCGCCAATTCCAAGAGCAAACGTCAGGATAACAATTCCGCTGAAGAGCGGTTGTTTGAGCAAACTGCGTAAAGAATGGCGAAGATTTTGTATGGCTAAATTATTCAGTGCGTAACGCTTGAATTGGATCGACAGTCAGGGCGCGCCGCGCCGGGAGCAAGCAAGCAAGCAGCGCAACGCCCGTAAATAGCAATGAAATCGAGACAATAGTTGTCGGGTCGGTCGCGCTGACGCCGAATAGCAAATTCGCAAGCAACCGTGTAAGACACCAAACGGCGATTAAACCGATCGCAACGCCTAACAATGTGAGTTTTAGCCCCTGGCCGAGGATGAGTTTGAGCACGTGCGTGCGCTGCGCTCCAAGTGCGACGCGCAAACCGATCTCGGCCGTTCGTTGCGAGACCGAATACGCCATCACGCCGTAAAGCCCGAGCGTGGCGAGCAAAAGACCGGACACGGCCAGAAAGCTCATCAAGATCGCGCCGAAACGTTCGGTCACGAGAACGCCGCTGAGATTTTCGTTCATGGTCATGATGTTCGAAATCGGCTGATCGGGATCGATTGCGTGAATCGCTTCGCGTACCGCTGCAGTCGCGCTCGCGGGATCGCCGCTTGTCCGCACGACCAGATTCAATGGAAAATTGTTTTCTAATTGCGCGTACGGCACGTACCAAACCGGACGGTTAATCCGGTAATTGAAGAGATCTTCCTTTACGTTTCTGATGACGCCGATCACAGTCATCCACGGAAAATTCTGATCGCCCCGGACGCGTTTGATTCGTTTGCCGAGCGGATCCTCCCCGGGCCAGGCTTGACGCGCCAGCTCTTCGCTGATCACAACCACTGGCAAACGGTCGGCGCGATCGGCATCATCGATCAGCCTGCCCTTAACCAAAGTCACTCCGATTGTTTTCAAATAATCCGGACTAACAAGACGATGCGACGTGATCGGGACGTCATTCGGATTCGCGCGCGGCCGGCCTTCCACGTCGAAAACCGAGTCGTAGGCAATTTCACGCTCAAGTGGAATGTTCGTGGTTGTGCCCGCAGAGACAACGCCGGGTAAATTCTTAACGCGCTCAAGCACTTGGTCGGCGAATGTCACGCGCTGTCGGTGCTCTGAATATTTCGACACCGGCAGTACCATCTTCATCGTCAGGAGATGGTCCGGCCTAAATCCAAGGTCGACATGTTGAAGCCGGTTGAAGCTTTGTAACATCAATCCGCCCGCAACCAGAAGAGTCATCGCGACCGCAATCTCCGAGATGATGAGAATGTTAAGCCATCGGCGGCCGGCCGTGTCAGCGCCGATTCTTTGATCGCCCTGCTTAAGACGAGGCATCACGTCGCGTTCGCCAGCGCCTTTTAACGCGGGAATCAATCCGAAGATCACGCCGGTCGCGAGCGTCACGAGGAGGGCAAAACTCAATACGCGTCCGTCAATTTTGAAATTGTGAAAGAAGCTGGCGAGCGAAATACCCCGGATCGGATTCATCGCAGCGAGGATAGGCACGATCCAATACGCGAGCAGCAAACCGCCCACCCCGCCGAGCGTCGCCAGTAACATGCTTTCGGTAAGAAGTTGCCGGACCAATCGCCATCGGCTTGCGCCCAACGCGCGTCGCAATGCGAATTCGCGTTCGCGCGTGATGCCGCGCGCGAGCTGAAGATTCGCGACGTTTGCGCAACAAATGAGCAGGAGAAAAACCACACCAGCCATAAGCGCGAAAAGCGCTTTGCTAACGCTGCCGGCCAGGTCGCCGAGCAATGCTTGCCGTAGCGAAATCACCTTGACGCTCCATCCGCGCCGCAGTTGCGGATACTCCTGTTCCAATTGGCGTGCGATCGCCTTCGATTCCGCATCCGCCTTTTCGATTCTGATGCCGGGCCGGAGCTTCGCCACAACTTCATACATAGGCGCTGCGCGATCGGCCAATGGCAAACTGTCGATGTTAGTTTGCAGCGGCAGCCAAATTTCGGCAGCCGCGGGGAGATCAAATCCCGGCGGCATCACGCCAATGATCGTGTGACTGCGACCTTCGAGGTTCAGCGTTTCGCCGATGATTCCCGGGTCTCCTCCGAAATGTTTTTGCCAACGTCCGTAACTGATTAACGCGACCGCCGGACCGCCGGGTCGGTCTTCTACGTTGGCAAAACCGCGACCGAGAATTGGCTTAACTCCAAGCGTGATTAGATAATCAGCCATAATGGACGCGCCGCGTGCCTGCTCCGGTTCGCCGCGTCCGGTTAAGTTGAAGGAGCGTTGCATCGCCGCGCCCATGCTCGAGAAGGAATGATTTCGTTGCTTGTCGGCGGCAAACTCCAGAAGCGACGAGGTAAACGGATCGAATCCTTCACGCATCGCAACGCTGAAAACCAATCGATCTAAATCCTTTACGGGCAGCGGACGCAGCAGGAGTGTGTTGATCGCGCTAAAGATCGCCGTGGTCGCGCCGATGCTCAGAGCCAGCGCGATCACCGCAATTGCGGTGAACCCCGGCGATTTGCGGAGTTGGCGCAGAGCGAAGCGCAGATCGTTCATGTTACTCGGTGCGCAATGCTTCGATCGGATCGACGCGCGTGGCCCGGCGCGCCGGAACGAAACAGGAAGCGGCTGCAACCAGTGTAAGCAATCCGGCAACGGCGAGATAAATGGACGGATCGAGTGCGTTGACTTTGAAAAGAATGTTTTTGAGGGCAGCTGCCGCGACGACTCCGAGAAGCAAAGCAATTCCGCCCGCGCCGAGAACAAGGCCGATCGCGAGTTGCCACGCTCCCTGGGTCATAACCATGCGGAAGATTCGCTGCGCGTCCGCCCCCAGCGCCATGCGGATGCCGAATTCCTGGGTGCGTTGATTCACTGAAAAACTCATCACGCCATAGAGACCAACTGCGGACAGAATGAACGCGACGACTCCGAAGATGCTGAAGAGCGTCGCGATGAGGCGGTTCCCGGAAAGAATCTCGTTGTGGAACCGCCCCGGTGTTCCCGGGAAATAAATCGGCAGATTGGAATCTAACTCCGCCACCGCGCGGCTGAGCGTCGGCCCGAGCGTATCGGCGCGCTGTCCGGCGCGAGGACGAACCACAATCGTGCAAAATTGCGTGGCCGGTGTCGCGCCCAGCAACGGCATGTAAAATCCCGCGCTCTCAGTCTGCTGATCGAATGGTCCCTGCATCAAAGTGTCCGGGACCACGCCGACGATCGTTCGCCAGGGTTGCGGCTTCCCGGGATTGAAAATCCGGACCTGATGACCGATTGCGCTTTGATTGCCCCAATACTTTCGAGCAAAACTTGCATTCACGATTGCGACCGGTTGCTTCGAATCGTTGTCGTCGACCGTAAAATCACGGCCTTCTAAAATTTTTAACCCGAGCGTCGCAAAATAATTGTCCGAGACAGATTCGAAGTTGCAGCGCGGACGGTCCCGGCCAGTGAGATAATTTTGCCCGTCGACTTCGTACTGGCCGGCCCCCGCGAACGTCATCCGAAAACGATCCGTCATTGCGGCCGATTCGAACTGAGGATTGGCCCGCAATGCCCGCACCGCGCGCATGAAAAACTCCCGGCGAGCGTCCTCTGAAGGATAAGCCCCGTCCATCAATCCCATGCGCGCCGCATACAGGGCATTCTCGTCGTAACCGTAGTCGAGCTTGGTTTGATTGCGGATCGATTTGATTTGCAGCGTCGCTGCGATCAAAAGCGCCGCGGTCAGCGCGATCTGCCCGACCACGAGCACGCGCGTGACCACGTTGACCAAACGACTGCTGTTGCCGCGCCCGCCTTCTTTCATGATCTCGGCCGCGTTGCCCCGGGAGCTTAGGAACGCAGGAACGAGACCGGAAACGAGGGTGGCGACGAGCGTGATCACGAGTGTGAACGCGAGAACACGGCCATCGATTGTGAACTGCCACCAGTAAGGCGGCGGGAACGGCGCCGCCTTTACGGCGCGAGCCAACAGATCGACCGCCCAATAGGCCAGCATCACGCCGGCAACCGCGCCAAAGACAGCGACGACCAAACTTTCGGTCAACATTTGGCGCACCAGTCTCCACCGCGTCGCGCCGAGCGCGCCGCGAATGGCCAGTTCTTTCGCGCGCAATGCAGCGCGGCCGAACTGCATGTTCATTACGTTTACGCACGCGATCAGCAAAACGAGAATGACCGCACCCAGCATCGCCCAGACGGTTTGCCGCAGTTGCACGCCGGTAAACGCGTTCAGTAGCGGCTGAACATTCGCCGAGGTCAGGTTTTGATTCGTTTTCGGATTGTCCTCCGCCAAATTACGCGCGAGCGCGATAAACTCCGCATTCGCTTGATCAAGAGTCACGCCGGGGTTGAGGCGGCCCATGACTGCCGGCGCGCGATTGTTCGCACCAATTAAAAGTTCCCCCCGCGGAACTGGAGGGAACTCATTATAAAGAGGCGTCCAGAGTTCCTCGGAAAAAGGAAATTTAAAGTCCGGTGGCATCACGCCGATGATCGTGGCGGCTTTGCCATTGATCCGAACGCTCTGCCCGACAATGCTTGGATCGGCGGCGAAATCGCGTCTCCAGATTTCGTCCCCCAGAATTGCGACCTTTTCTGCGCCCGGCTTGTTGTCCTCGGCCGTGAAATCGCGGCCCAAGACGGGCGACACTCCGACGATTTTGAAAAGATCCTCCGTGACATAAGCGCCGGTATAACGCTGCGGATTGTTTTTGTATGTCAGGTTAATTGTCGATCCACTGAGATAGCCGGCCATCATCGAGAATGAATGCTCCGCAGCTTTCAGATCCTCGTAATCCTGCGCGGTCGGAATGTTACCAATACCGAAGTTGTTGTTTTGATCGCTCGCCTTCGGATCGATCAATCCCACGCTGACCAGTTGCTCTGGATGGGGAAACGAAAAGCCGCGCAAAACGATCGCGTTGACCACCGTGAACTGCGTGGTCGCGCCGCCGATGCCGAGAGCGAGCACGAGCACGGCCAGAAAACAAAACGATTTCTCCTTAATGAGAACACGGAGACCGACGCGGAGATCCTGAAAGAATGATTCGAAGAACATAGTTAGTTAGGCCGCCGGTGTGGCGCGCAAGGTTAAGGTTTCTCTTTGCATTGAAGAAATTAAATCGCCATCAAACGATATTGCGCAGGACACAAAAAAATTGCCGCGCGCAAGAGCGCATCGGTGTTCGAAGATGAATCATTGCCTGAGCGAGATGACGCAGCTCATTCATTTCATTCAGTGCGCAACGCTTGCATGGGATCAATGTGCGTGGCGCGACGCGCCGGCAACCAAGTCGCAATCAGCGCCGCGGCTGCGAGCAATAGCGGCGCAACCGTGAACGCGATTGGGTCGAGCGCGCCAACTTGATACAGAATCCCGCTCAGGATTTTTGCCGTCGCCACTGCGAGCAGCAGACCGATGGCGACTCCGCTCAAAAGCATGATCGAGCCTTCGCGCATGATCATGCGCAGGACCATTCCGGGCTGTGCGCCGAGCGCCATGCGAATGCCGATCTCACGTGTGCGGCGGGCAACCGAGTACGCCTTCACGCCATAAAGACCAACAACCGCGAGACCAAGCGCGAGTCCGCCGAAGATGGAAAACAACGCGGCTCCTGCACGCACGACCCAAAGCTGCAGATTGCTATCGAGATGTTGCCGAAAGGTTTTGAGCGAAACTATCGGGATTGAAGGATCGACATCGCGCACGGTGCGACGCAACAAGTCAGCGGTGGTGGCTTCACTGCCGGGAGTGAGCGAGCGAAATCTCACGAAATAGGAGACGTCACTCTGAAACCCGTGAGCAAATGGAACGTAAATCGCGCCGCTCGGATCTTTTTCGAAAAGCGCATGCCGCGTCGTCGGCACGATCCCGACGATCTCCATCGTTTCATCGGGCTTAATTTCGCCGCTGAGATCGGCGCTCATGCCCATGGTAGCGCCACCGCTGCCTTTCGCGCGCGGGGCATTGTCACCGGCGAACTGTATGCGTTGGCCAAGTGCGTCGGCGTCCGGCCAGAGTTTTTTCGCGAGGACGTCATCGATGATCGCGACCCTCACGCCACCAGGTTCCGTCGCTTCCGTGTCGCTGAATACGCGACCACGCACGACGGGCAAGCCAACCGTCGGGAAATAGTCCCCGCCCACACCGTTCCAGTTCGCGTTAAACGCGAGACCTTCCGCTGCAGTCGCCGGCTTCGCTTCGGGGCCAGGTCTAATGCCGGCGCGCTGCACATTTTTGCTCAGCGAAATCATTCCGAACGGCACGGTCGCGGAAATGCTCACGCGCTCGACTCCGGGCAACGCGGCTAGTCGCTCGTTCAGGTTACGATAAAGTTCCTGCGCCCGTTTTGGCTGGTAACCAGCCAGACTGGCGTCCACTTCCAAGATAAAACTCGCGCCGGGTTTAAGACCAGTTTCAACCGAAGCCGCTTTGTTTGCCCCGCGAATGAAGAGCGCCGCGGCAGTGAGCAGAGCAAGAGAGAACGCGATTTGGAGGACGACGAGGGGATGGCGCGGGAGAAATTTCCAGCGACGTCGCACAACGTCTTCGCTCGCGTGTTCCTTCAGATCGGCTACGACCGTGCTGCGCGACAGTTTGAGCGCGGGCCCGAGCGCGAACGCCAGCGTGCCAAGCACGCAAAAACCGAATGTGGCGGCGAGGACTGCCGGGCTCGGCCCACTCAACCAGACAATGTCCAACGGCATCAATTTTCGCAGCGAACCGACGAGAAGATCGGACGACCAAAGGCCGATTACGAGACCGCCTATGCCACCGAGGAGCGCCAGTACCAGACCTTCAGTAAGAAGCTGGCGAACGATGCGTGTTCGTGCCGCGCCAAGTGCAAGGCGAATGGCGATCTCCTTGCGCCGCGCGGTGCCGCGGGCGAGCAACATGTTTGCGAGATTAAGACATGCGACCAGCAGCACCACGATCGCCATCCCGAACAGCAACGGCACAATCTTCACCAACTCGCCATCGCCCGGGGGGCTCGTGCTGACGGAATGGCGGGACACGGGCGCGGTCTGGAATGTCTGATTTTTCTGTTCGACTGGAAACGCCTTTTCTAAATTGGCAGCCAATCCTTTAAGCGCTGGCTCAGCTGCTGTAGCGGTCATACCGGGTTTAAGCCGGCCGACGATAAGCAACTGTTGTCCGGCACGATCGCCCAGCGTGGTGCGTTTCTCAGAATCCTGGAAATCATTTTGTACCTGGGCGTAAACGCTGAGCGGCAGCCAGACTTCCGCAGAAAAAATTTGCAGCGTGCCGGTAAACCCTTTCGGTAGAACGCCGACAATGGTGAAGGGCCGACCGTTGATGAGTATTGGCGAACCGAGAGGCGGGCGATTTTGTTTCTGCCAATAACCGTTGCTGACAATTGCGACCGGTGCTGCACGGCCGGGAGTTTCCTCCTCTGGCAAAAACACTCGGCCTTGCGCGGGAACAACGCCAAGTACAGAAAAATAGTTAGAGCTGACAATGGCGGCGAAGGCGCGCCGCGTATCGCCTTTCTGTCCGATGCCGACGAGCGCGAGATTGTAGGCCATCGCATCAGTAAACACGCTGTTCTGTTCACGGATGTCGCGATAAGTCGGGTACGAGAAACCGCGATAAGTTTTCGGGCTCTGTTTGTCCTGTGAAAAAACCTGGACTAATTCGTGGGGGCGCGCGTAAGCGGGCGATGCAAAAAACAGCGTGTTCACCAAACTGAAAACGGCGCTGTTCGCGCCGATTCCGAGTGCCAGCACAATCACCGCTGCAATCGTGAATCCTGGGGCCTTTAACAGCTGTCGGAAGGCAAATTTGAAATCATGAATCATGTCGGGCGGGCACGGATTCCCTCAGGCCGCGATCCGATCTTCGATCACCCGGCCATCAAATAAGTGCACTGTGCGATCGGCGTGTTGGGCGAAACGCTCATCGTGCGTGACCATGCAAATCGTGGCGCCGCCCTCGTGCAATTCTCGGAGCAGGTTCATCACTGCTTCGCCGTTGCGCGAATCAAGGTTCCCCGTCGGCTCGTCCGCGAGCAAAATTGCCGGCCTGCCAGCAAGAGCCCGCGCGACTGCCACTCGCTGCTGTTGACCACCCGAGAGCTGGCTTGGCAAATGTTTCGCGCGGTGCGCCATGCCAACGCGCTCCAAGGCCTGCGTCACAAAGGATTTGCGCTCACTTGCGGCCATTCCGCGATAAGTGAGTGGCAACTCGACGTTTTCAAACACCGTCAGATCACCGATTAAATTAAAACTTTGAAAAATAAACCCGATCTCGCGATTGCGAATGCGCGCGCGATCCGCAAACGAAAGGTTGGCAACTTCGTTTCCTTTTAACGAGTAGCTGCCGTCGGACGGCGTATCGAGCAGGCCGAGGATCGACAACAAGGTCGTCTTGCCGCAGCCAGACGGCCCGGCGATTGAAGCATATTCGCCGCTGCGAATATCGAGGTGGATCCCGGAGAGCGCATGGGTCTCCACTTCGTCGGTAAGGAAAACCTTCCTTACGCCATTCAATCGTATCAAGGGAGTCGAGCCGTTTTTCATAGGAGTTTGGGTTGATTCGGTAGCAGTTGATGTTGAATTCATTGATGTTGTTTTTGTGTTAGTTGAGGCGAATGCGTTCGTGCGCGTCCCACGCGCTGGTATCGGAGAGAATCACCTGATCTCCCGGTTGAAGGCCGTCCAGGATCTCGATCGTGTTCACGGAGCTCTTGCCCAGTTTTACCGGCGTGCGCACAGCTTCCGAGCTGCTCCCGACGAGCTTGAACATTCCAACGGTATTGTTTTCCTGGCCAAAGGCTGGGCGGCCGACATACACCACATTGTCGAGACGCTCGAGTTCGATCGTTCCATCTACGCTCAGATCGGGCCGCGCTCCTTTGGGCAGCGCCTCATCGAACGCGACATCGACGGTGACTGTTCCCTGTTCGACTGCGGGATCGACCCGGGTAACGTGACCTTTTGCGGTGCCGTTGCGTGTATCTATCACCGCTTGCTGGTTGATTTGAATATCCTTCGCCTGCGTCTCGGCAATCTTGACCTGCGCTTTCAGCTTCGTCGGATCAGCGACACGCGCGAGATTGTCGCCGACCTTCACGCGCTGTCCGATTTGAACCGGCAATTGCTGTAACACGCCCGACATGCCGGCGCGCACGTGGAGCGCTTCGACTTGATTCGATTTTAACTTCGCAAGCTGCCTGGCTTGATCGACGGCTGCTTGCTTCGCAGCGATCTGCGGTTCAATCGAATCACGCGAGAAGGCCAAACGTTTTTGTTCGATGCCATCGCGGTTCGCCAGCTCCGCTTCTTTTACTTTCGACGTCTTGTAGTCGAGCTCGGCAATCAACCCATTCTTAGCCAGCTGATCGTTAGTCTGCCGCTCCATTTTGGCTTGTTCGTACTCAGAGTGAACGCGCGCCGTCGTTGACTCCTGATCAAGAACCTCCCGTTGGAGCGTCGCTCGCAAAGTCGTTAGCTCCGCTTCTGCTGCGGTGGCTTGTAATTCAGCGTCATGCGCGGTTTGCTCCAGCTCCGGGCTGCTCAATTCAAGAATGACGGTGTCGGCCTCGACTTGTGTCCCGGGCCAGACAATAATTTTTTCGACGCGCCCTTCCGTGTTCGCCGGAATCCAGCGAATTTCCTCCGGCACCAACGTGCCGAGTCCGCGCACCTGGCGCACCATCGGTCCACGTTTCACCGTATCGATCCACACTGTAGAGCGATCGACGCTCGGCACTGCTGGTTTCAGCCGCGAGATGGCGATCGTCGCCAGGATCAATCCAAGCGCGGAAGCAGCGATGATAATAATGCGGCGCTTGCGTTTCTTCGCCGCAACCCCTTCGCGTGGCACGTCCATCGAGGAAGGATTCGGCGTGAATCCAGCCGGTCGCACAATCGTACTTTCCTTTGGTTGTCGTTGTGGGGTCACGGCCTCGATCAAAGCGCTCCAAAAGCGCGACAGAGTTGAATGATGGCGTACGCTCAGCTTACCATCGGCACAGTCGCGGCCACGACCAAGATTGAGAACAAAATCGCTTCGCCGAAGAAATCGTGCCGCGCTTCGTTTTGAAAGTAGGGACGGCTAATATCGCGAAAAGAAGGCACCGTCGGTTTTACGCAACGGCCGCCATAACCGCTGAGCGTTACGGAGTGATAATTGCACTCGATCAACGGGAACCGCTTCTCGCTGCGAGCTGTCATGAACGTTGGTTTCATACTTCTTTAGGATGCGTTGCAGGTGATTGGTGGATTCAAGATCTTCTTCCTGTCGACGAGAGATAACGCAACGATCGTGCCAACCAGAAAAGAAAGTCGTATGGCCCATTCGATCAGTGATTTACGCTTATCGATCGAAAAGGAGGTCCCTCGTATCGCTCCGCTTCCGGGACGAGGGCGTCCCGTTTTCGGGATGGAATTTGGAGTGCGCGGACAATGTCCGCGCTTTGAAAGCGGCGACATGTCGCCGCACTCCAAAAATCCCGTTATCGCGGGAGTCGCAGTAACGCTTCCGCGCCTGTTCCGGCAGGCCGGTTCATCAGCACCAATGACCCTCCGTGCGCTTCTGCAATTTGCCGGCTCAATGGTAGACCAATTCCCGAGCCGTCAGGCTTCGTCGTAAAAAAGGGCACGAAAAGGTTGGCGGGGTTCATAATTCCCGGGCCTTCGTCTTGAACAAAGATTTCGACACAATCGTGTTTCTCGCGCCACCCGATCGCGACGTTTCCGTTTGTCTCGAGGGCGGCATCGACAGCGTTATGCACCAGATTGATCAATAACTGTTCAAGTTGCGCGGCGTCCGCGCGAATCTTTGTCGCAGGGCTGGATACGACTTTCACATTTAGCCTCGGCTCCAGATTCACAACCCGCTGCACAAGTGCGGCAAGCTCGACATCCCGTTTTTGTGGTGGCGGAAGTTTCGTGAGGCGCGTATACGCTTGCAGAAACCGACCGAGCGAATCGGCGCGGGCTGCAATCGAGTTCAATCCACTGCGCGCATCATCCCGCCAATCCGGCGGGGGCGGATCGCGCCGCAGGAGCGATTCCAAGCTGGCAGCAAGCGATTTGATCGGCGCAAGCGAGTTATTCATCTCGTGGCCGAGCACGCGAACTAACCGCTGCCAGGCACGGCGTTCCTCTTCCCGCAGCGTCCGACTGAGATCCGTCAGGACAAGCAAGTCGTGCGGAAGACCCTGTTCGCGAAACGTGCTGCGCCGAATGCCCCATCGACCAGAGCCTCCGGGAAAGCTGAACGTGAGCGGTTCGTCCTCGTCGACATTGTAACAGGGGTCGAGCCCGAGTTCTTTTGCGCTTCTGCCAAGCAATTTGTCCATCGGTTGCCCGAGCAAATTTTCGCCGGCGCGATTAACGAGACGCAACTGGCGTTCTGGATCGAAAGTAAAAATCGCGACATCGATTTCCCCCATTATCGTGCGCAGCAGCGCCGTTGCTTCGAAAGCGCCCAGGCGTTGCACGCGCAAGGTTTCGCCAAGCGAGTTAATTTCCAGAAGGACTTCCCCCAGTGCATTGTCTCCGCTGGCGCCGCGCGCGCGAATCGAATAATCGCCTTCGCGTAATGCGGCGAGCAGATTGGACATGGTTTGCAAGGGATGAACGATGTGTTCACGCGCGCTGGAGATAAAAACAAGGAAGCAAGCAGCGATCAGGATCGTTAGTGTCCATTGCACCTTCGCGCTGTAATCGCCAAACCAAAGAAGCGCGAGCGCAACAACGATTGCGGGAGCAGCCGCACCAAAGCTGAGCCAGGTCAGTTTCCCCTCAGGCGAAAGCCGGTAGCGACTTTTCGGTGGATTCATCTGATCCGAAATTCGAGATTCGAGATTCGCGTGTCCTTAGCACCTCGTTTTCGCATCTCTTTAACGCCGAAGGCGCTTCTCATGTCAGCCTGGGGCATCGCCCCAGGAATTCGGTCATATTTGTGAACGAGCGCTGAAAGCGCGACTCAATGCGGCATGGCGACAATAATGGACTGATGCTCATGGAATGAGTCGCGCTTTCAGCGCTGCATTTTGGGACGTACGATTTTCCTGGGGCGCTGCCCCAGGCTGCCAATGAATCCTGCGCCTTTGGCGCTAAATACAGAAATTCGAAATCACAAACCATACTGCTGCAACCGCCGATAAAAGGCGCTTCTGCTCAAGCCAAGAGCTTCGGCTGCTTTGCGCGCATTGCCATCATTTCGCGCCAGCGCCTTCTTAATTAGAAATGCTTCCACTTCCTCAAGACTCATCTCTTCAAGGCTTCGTGAATCAACTCCGGCGGTTGTCAGGCCGAGATCGGCTGTTCTTATTTGCCGATCTTGCGCCATGAGCACGGCCCGTTCGATCACATGATCAAGCTCGCGCACATTCCCGGGAAAGCGGTGTTGCAGCAAACGCTCACGCGCGATCTCATCGAAACCGCTCATCTGTTTCCGATAACGTTGCGCGTGTTGCCGAAGAAAGCTGTTTGCCAGCAGCGTGATGTCCTCGCGCCGGTCACGCAACGGCGGCAATGCAATCTGGATTGTATTGAGACGAAACAGAAGGTCCTGGCGAAAACGTCCGGCCGCGACTTCGTCATCCAGATTTGCGTTTGTAGCGGAGATGATCCGCACATTTGCGTGCAGCGTCTTCGATGAGCCGACCCGTTCGAAATCACCGGTCTCGATCACTCGTAACAGTTTCGCCTGCTGAGCAAGCGGGATGTTTGCGATCTCGTCCATGAAGAGCGTGCTCTCGTCCGCAAGTTCAAATCGCCCGGCGCGATCCGTTTTCGCGTCGGTGAATGCGCCTTTTACATGTCCGAAAAGTTCGCTCTCAAACAGGGTTTCCGACAGTCCACCCATGTTCACAGTGATCATGGCTCGCGAGGCGCGCGGTGAGAGCGCGTGAAGCGCCTGTGCGATCAGGCCTTTGCCGGTTCCGTTTTCGCCCGTGATCAGCACATTTGCGTCGGACGGCCCGACCCGTGAGATCATTTCGATCACCGGCCGCATCGCAGCCGATTCAGCAATCAGGTTTGGCATGCTGCCGCGCAGAAGCTGATTTTGAGCTTCCAGCTTGCGACCGCGGCGCAGAGCCAACGCCAGCTCAATTTGAGTACGCACAATTGTCAGCAGTCGCTCGTTGTCCCACGGTTTAGTTACAAAATCGCGTGCCCCGCGTTTCATTGCTTCGACCGCGAGATCGATTGACGCCCACGCTGTCATCACAACAATCGGCAATGTGTTGTCGATCTCCTGGATCTTGGGAATGGCCGCCAAACCTTCCTGTCCCGAAGTGGTATCGCGCGTGTAATTGAGATCCATTATCAACAGCGCGTAATCTTTTTTTTCTAACGCGCTAAAAACTCCCGCAAGCGAAGTGACTGCATCCGTCTGATGGCCTTCGCTTTTGAGCAGAATGCGCAATGCTTCCAATACGTCGCGCTGATCGTCGGCAATTAGAATCAAGCTCATTTGTCAGGGGGTCTCGATGCGCAAGTCGGGGAAAAGAACGCGGAAATCTTTTGCGTTTCTGGTTAGCAGGCCATCGAAGCGCGATGCAAATGCGCCGATCAGAATGTCGGCAATTGGTCGCTTTTTGATCTGTCCGCGGCGGCGCTTGAGCATGTACATGCGCCAGGCGCGGTGCGCAGCGATCGTATCTGGCCAGATCCAACCCTGAGTCCAATGAACACCAATCGCCTCCAAAAAATCATTTTGTACCGCCTCGATTCCGTCAAAGAGCGGCGACAACTCAATGTAAGAGACCGGAGCGATGAGCAGTCCTGCTGTCCGCCGCCGCTCGAGCATTCGCCCCGAGCGCCGCGCAAACTGGGGATCGCCTTCCGCCACATCGATCAGCATGCAGGTGTCAACGATCCACGCCACTACCGCTCTCCTTCGCGCAATTCGGCGATCACCTTCGCCGTCCGCCGCCCTTTTTCGCCGCGGAATTTGGCGGCGAAACCAATCATTGCCATCGCTCCCACTGGTTTCTTTTTTCGCGGAACCTTTACCAGACATTCCCGATCCGAAATTTTTTCCCAAACAAGTGGTTGCCCAGTCTTCAATCCCAGCTCCTTACGAATGGTCGCCGGGATAGACACCTGCCCGCGCTCCGTCACAACCGTGGTTTGTTTATCCATTCGAACAGCTTATCATGTAAATTCATCATGTCCATTGGGGGCGTTCCTCAATCACGCCTGTCAGTTTTGCCAATTCGTTCTCGTGATCGCCGTCATCGATTTCTCCGTTCGCTTTTTGGGACGAGATGGGACCGAAGACGATTCAGCAAGCTAGAATTGACCAACACTACGGGATACGGGCCTAAGAGTGACTTTTCCTTGCCGTCGCTAATCCCTGCGCTCTATAAGGAAAGCACGGAATGATACGAGTCTCTTTGCTCATAGCGATCATTGCGTTTTCTTCCCCGCTGGTCGCGCAAACATCGACATCGCCTTCGCCTTCCCCTTCCCCATCTCTTGAGCAACGGGTCGCCGATCTCGAAGCTTACGTAAATAATTCGGCGCGCGGCTCCGATGAACCGAATGCGCCAGCGGCATCGAATATTGCCGGGCCGGGTCCCGCTCACAATGCGTGGATGATGACCTGCGCCGCGCTTGTTCTTTTCATGACGCTTCCGGGGCTGGCCCTTTTTTATGGCGGCCTCGTCCGCGCAAAGAACGTCTTATCAATCCTGGCGCAATGCCTCGGCATCGCCGGCCTGGTTACAATCCTGTGGTGGGCGGTGGGTTATTCGATCGTTTTTTCACATGGGTCGCCGTTTTTTGGCGGATTGAAATTCTCTTTTCTTCGCGGTGTCGATGCGCAGCCGAATGGCGATTATTCCTACTGGGTCTCGCAAAATGTCTTCGCCATGTATCAGCTCATGTTCGCAATCATTACGCCGGCATTGATCATCGGCGCGATCGCGGAGCGAATAAAATTCGCGGCGGTGCTCGTTTTCGTCGCGATCTGGATATTCGCCGTCTACTTCCCAATCGCGCACATGGTTTGGGGAATTGATGGCTGGATGAATGGTGTCTGGAATCCGGCCGCGAAAATCACGGCGATCGATTTCGCCGGCGGAACGGTCGTGCACATGTCATCCGGCTGGTCAGCGCTTGTTCTTTGCATTCTGCTTGGGCACCGGATCGGATTTAGAAAAGAAGTGATGGCGCCCCATAGCATGGTGCTTTGCATGGTCGGGACCGGCTTGCTCTGGGTGGGCTGGTACGGCTTCAACGCAGGAAGCGCGCTCGCGCCCGATGGAATCGCCGCCAATGCATTCATGACAACAACGCTTGCCACTGCGGTCGCTTCGTTCACCTGGGCAATGCTCGAGTACGCGCTGCGCGGCAAACCGAGTGTGCTCGGATTTTGTTCCGGCGCGGTCGGCGGCCTGGTTGTCATCACGCCGGCGTGCGGATATGTCGGTCCAACTGGAGCAATCATTATTGGGGTTGCCGCGGGGATCGTTCCGTTTTTTGCATGCACGAAATTGAAATCCTGGCTCGGTTACGATGACGCCCTCGATACTTTTGGCATCCATGCCGTAGGCGGGACGCTCGGTGCATTTCTCACTGGTGTGTTCGCCACGGCGAACGTAAATCCTAATCTCGCCTCGAGCGTGGCCGCGCCCCTCAACCCAGCTACGCAAAATGGCCTCGCAAAAATTGTTGGGCATACTCTCTGGCTGGAACAGTTGAAGGCGATCGCCGTCACGATTGTGGTTGCCGTGGTGGGGACCGCGATTATCGGTGCAATCGTCAGGGGACTGATCGGTCTGCGGATCGCGCCGGAGATCGAGCGGCAGGGACTTGACATTAATCAACACGGCGAAGAGGGCTATATGACTTCGTGAAAAACCAGTGTCAGTTTTTCTATTCTTCTCATGCTCTTGCTTTCTCAGGCTGAATTCTGAAAAGCGAGAGCAAGAGTAAGACTAAAGTAAGAATAAGAGCCTGGCCCCCATGAGCTTTCAACAGCCCGTTAGCAAATGAACCAAGACAGGGAACACTTGCGGTTGCTCGCGATCTTTCATTACATCGTGGGCGGTCTGGCCGCGCTCTTTTCTTTTTTCCCGCTGCTTTACACAACAGTCGGGGCCATTTTCATCTTTGTCCCGCGCCACGGCACCCCAAAACCAGGCGAAGAGTTGCCGCCCGAATTTATTGGCTGGATTTTTGCCGTAATTGGTTCGCTCTTGTTTCTACTCGGGATTGCAATCGCGTTTTGCATCTTAATCGCGGGCCGCTCACTTGCCAAACACACGCGTTACTGGTTCGCATTCGTTATGGCCTGCATCGAATGCCTCTTCATTCCTTTCGGAACAATTCTTGGGGTATTCACAATTATCGTCCTTTCACGCGAATCCGTGAAGACGTTATTTGGGATTGCTGGGGAAGCGCACAGTTGAAACTTGGACGCGCACAGCGGCAAAGTTACCGGTCACCCTCAAATGTTCGGGTAAGTCATCTCATAAATGTTGTAGCCACGTCCCTGTGGGGCGTCTGAATCCTCGGAGCTGCACGTACCGGACGGCGCACAGCGCCGTGGCTACAGCGGCGTGCGGATTTATGAGACGGCTTCTAGCGATTAGGCTGTGAAATCCCCGCATCCCGTTCCACCCAGCGACCGGGAAGATTACTTCCAGTGCGCCCGACGACCCAGACATAATTTCTTATCTTTTTTGTCGCCGCCGGGCTCAAGTCGAAGTCGATGCGCGCCTTCTCACCACGCATTTTTATATTCACGGACAATTTCACGGCGCTGCCTGCAAGAATGCTGAGTCGATAAACACCCGCAGGCAGTTCAGCAAACAAATAGCGGCCGCTGTTGCCGGTGACGGCTGTGATTGAGGCACTCGGTTTATCTTTTGCCTCCATCCGAACCTCGGCACGTTGGAGAGGTCGACCATCGGTTCCCAAGACATTCCCTTGGAGGGACGCAACCTGCGCTAAGGCGGATGGTGCGAGAACGAAGGCTCCCGCGAGAATGAGCACGATAAAAAATGCTCGGCAGAACATCGGACAAGGTTACTTCGCCGTGGAAGGACGCACAATACTTTCCGGCGACCCTCCTGATTACTGGGTAGGAGGACTGCCGGCGGAGGGGCTCGAACCCACACGATCTTGCGATCACTGGATTTTGAGTCCAGCGCGTCTGCCAATTCCGCCACGCCGGCGCAGGAAACGTGAAGTTACAAAGCCCGACCCGAAGCTCAAGCGCTTCCGACAAGATCGAGAGGCTGTAAACTTCGTGGCGGCCCGAAGATTTCGCAAAGAATGGCACAATTCAGGCCCTCGTGAGGTATCGGGAAATCATCGCTGACAATCTCAACAAAGCCGGTTGGGAGTTGGGGCTGCATCTCAGCGATTGATTCCAGCGGGCGAACGATCTTCATTGCAGACGCACATCGCGACGACGGCAAGCGTTTCGTTGTGCACGCGGATGAAAAAGTTGACGGCGTTTGTCGAACTCGAAAAAATCCTGCGAATAGGTTTGAGTTGCGCCGCCACCCAGCGGACACTCCTGCGATGAAAAACGCTTGTTACGGGCTTTTGCTCGTGGCGTTTCTCAGCAGCGCATCTTCAAGCGACCTAAGCGCACAAAGCCACTCCAGGAGTGCGCCTCCGCCACTGCCGGCTGCCTCCACACCGCCGCCGGTTTATTTTCTAACCAAAGGTGTCTGGATTACGATCGGAGATAAAGCTTATGGGTTTGGAACAGGCACGCGGCTTGAGCTTGAGTCCAGGATTTCCGGCAACCGAGTCAGAGTTAGGAATGGGAATTACGAATTCGAGGTTGATCGGAAGCTAGTGACAAATGACCGCGAGGTTGCCCGTCGAGCGTACGAAACAGAAGTTGCGCACCTTGCGCCGCAGGAGAAGCAGGAAATGGAACGTAAAGCTGCTGCCGATGCCGCGTTTGCAAACCGCGTTGCTGACTTCAAAAAGGATGCAGCAGATTTGTTAGCAAAAGCTTCGCTACCACCGGCGGACTTCAAGGAGTTTAGAACACTCAACGACGTACAAGAGCTGCCAGCTAACTTGACAGACAACATTTCAGCACTTGCCGAAAGAGCACGGAGTTTTCGCGCACAAGAGGGCTACGAGAGTGATGTTGAGGCGTGTCGCGGAGAGATATCATCGGTTAGTGCTCTGGAAGTACGCTCGAAGGTGGCCAAGCAGTTGCACGCTGGCAACGCGGCCGGAGCAACCGTTGATATCAACTCATTTTATAAGGACAACCCTTCACCGCCATCGGATGCCCAGAAAGATTTGTGGAGATCGCTCGCGTCGATTCGCTCCATTTGCAACAGATTAGAGGAAGAATCGAAAACTCATTTGGAGCGTGCTCAGTCCCTTTCCGCTTCTGGAAAATCTGGTGAGGCGATTCAGGAGTTTCAGGAGGCATACAAAATCTTTCCGGATCCGACGGTTGCCGAGACTATCGAGCAACTCCGCGAAGCTAGCCTCGGATTATGAAGAAATACTTTTTCGGATATTTATTTGTCCGTATCGCTAAACTCCTTGCGCTTACGATCGTGGCAATCGGTATCGCGTATGCGATATTTAAGATTGCACAGGCGAATGTTGCAGTAGAATCAGCTCAGTATCAACCCAACCCTACTCTTCTACAACGAATTGAAACCCTGAAAGGGAAATTGTCTGATGCGCGGGACTTGGTCTCCAAGTTCACGTCGAACAAAAAACCCAAGCCTCAAGCGACTTTCCGTCAGTTCCCTGGGAACATCGAGAGCAACAGCGATTTTGGCAAACTGGCCAAGGCGCTACAGGCAATTGATCTTGAGCGTCAGGGACTGAAGCATTCGATTATTGAACGCTTCGAATTCTTAGTCACTGAAATTCAAACGAAGCTCCGTGCGTATGCGGCGTCGTTGTCGCATCATGCGACAGCTCCGCCCGCGATTGCAGCATCCACGCCCCAACCAACTTCGACGCCACAAACTCCACTCACGCATCATAAAGCCGACACTTTATTTTCTTACCTTAGTGCGGAAGATATCGAGACGCGAATTGCGACGTTGGATAACACCAAGCAGGTTCTCAAGGCTCTGGAAGCCGCGGCTGAGAGTCCAGAAAATCGAAGTAGATTGTCGGAATCTATTAATCAACTGGGTGCCTTAAGAGGTTTGCTACCATCGAAAATCGAAGTGCCAATCGAATCGCAGGCGGCAGCGACATAGACTCAGCAAGCGCCAGTTGCGGAAAAGCGAAAAGTTTTGAATGCGGAAAAGGTCGCTGACCAACTGGAGCAGCTCCGTAACTCAGTACGGCAAGCTGTTCTTTCGTCGTGGGCGTTGGACGGCGCTTTCGATCGCGTATCGGAATTATCCTTGTCCGAGCAGAATAAATGTCGGTTGGCGACGCTTAGAACGAAAGGCATTTGGTTGAATGCGTTTGGTCGAATAGCCATTGGAGCGGTAGCAACAGCGTTTGTCGCCTTTTTGATTCTTGTAATGGCGGATTTGATTCAAACACTGCTCGACACTGCCACAAACACCGGAATGATGGCGCAGAAAGGTCAAGATTGAAGTGAAAGTGCTTAAGGCTCGACGCCAGGCGCTTCGAAAACTTTCAACCCGTTACGGTCTGATTTCAATCAGTGTCATCGTGGCGTGATTCTTTCAAGCTCAAGAAATGCTGTCAGCTTTTTCGTCAGCAGTAACGATGAATCTCTTTCCGTCGTCGCGATGCGCGTCTGGTGTGAAAAACACGCGACCAATCGCATCAATTCGAGATGAACAGCCCCACGACCAGCCGGACGCGCTCAGTCTGTGAGCAATGATTTCCCAATATTTCATTTAGATTGCCGCATTGGGGGAAGGGATTTTGGACCACCTAGAGCATTCCCTGTCTTTGAGAGGCCCCTCCGGAAGCCGAAGCACAGACTCACGGATCACCCGACGCGCCAGTTCATTCGCCCATTTTCCAACTTCGGTGCGCCGCAAGGTTGCTATAAGCGTATGATTCGTCCCAGGTTCCAATGTTACCACCTTTAAGCTTTCCAAGCGCCGGACAATCTGGTTCGGACTGAATGCACTCTCTGAGTCATCGAGGTCAACGATCTCTGGTTGCAAATGAACTACCGCGTTGCGCGCGCGGACAAGCAGCCGGAATTCACCTCGCAAATCCGAAGGAAGATCGAGATCGTTCGCGAGCTGCTTAAATTTCTCCTGCAGCCGACGATTGCCTGCGCGCCACGTCCAGTCGAGTTCATTAATAAACGCCTCGACGGCGAGCACAGAGAACACGACAGATATGAGGCTCGTTTGGTCGCTGCCAGCCGCACCCGACGCTGATTCGTCTGACACCCGGAGAAGCGCCCCGCTGCTCATAACCTTGGAAGACAGGGAGCTATTAAAGTCGATTGAACCAGACAGTTCTTTACTAGATGTGTTCATGCAGCCGTTAAGCGCGGGCGCACTTCGTGAACGTACATCTAAGCATCGAATTTATCTGGCTCTCACTAAAACAACGCCATGGCAAGCCTTCGAGTCCCATGCGATCGCCGCAAAATCACGCTCCGAACCTGGTGCATTATTCCATGGTATCCACATTCTGAAATGGTCGCGATCAATCTCTCTTAGCAAACTGCAATGCTTGATGGGGGTCGCCTCATTCTCGCGTAGATCGATTTCTGAAAGTACCAAAACGTCTCTATGTTCATGGCCGAATTCCCAAACGATCGCATCGTAACGCCTAAGAATATGAAAATCGTGACCCAAATCCAAAACTCGAATCACCTCAACAATCTGAGAATCGATCAAGTTTCCGTACTCTCCCGGGGTTAGAAAAAGATAGTCAAATTGCCTACAAAACTCATCATCCGTAATCGGGGGTCCTCTTTCGTTGCTCAATTCGATGATGCATCGAGGAACACATCCGAATCGGTCAAATTGCTGTCGTTGTTCTGGTGTCACAACGTCTCTTTCTTTTTTCGTTCCGACCCGCGCGGCTCACAATTGGGGAGCCGGAAGCGAGTTTGTAAACGGGTGCTGAAATCGTCGATGACATACTGGCCGCATCAGTGTTGCCATTCGGCAATCAGAAATGATTCTAGCGCGATTCTATGAGGCTGGGAAGGCCGTTTCGATCTGGCAATAAAGTGACAATGAGCCGGTCGCTCCCTAGCATAGCGACGGATTTTGAGTCCAGCGCGTCTGCCAGTTCCGCCACGCCGGCTTTTTCACTCTGAAATGCTGTTTTCCCTCTGAAAACGGGCATTTTGAATGCCAACCATTCTAAGACGAGAAATGCTCATTTGAACGCAAAAGTGCTTGAGGCGTATGGCTATTATCTACGAGAATTGCGATATGCTAGACCGCGCGTTGTGGATTCGCGATGTCGCTGATTCCTGCGGGATACAGAATGATGGGGACTCGGGGCGGCTTTCTTTGCAGACGGAAGCGCCTTGCAGCCAAACTCAAACTCCGCTTCGAAGAAGCATCTAATTGCTCTTAACTCAATAACCCCGTTTTCGTGAACCAAGATTACGACACGCTCATCGACATGATGATGACGCTAATGGATGACGTGTGCCGCTCTTACGACGATCTGGAAGCAGTCGAGAGGTCTGGCACAAAGGAAGATCAACATTTCCGGCGAAGAGCTTATGCTCGCGCCGTATTCGCGGCAATCGAGGGATCTTGCGAGTGTTTCCGGAGACAGGCATTTGTCGCTGAATGCAATAAAGTGCCGAAACATGTTGCGTTAGGCAAACTGTCTGTTCTCGCTGGTGAGACGTACTACGTGACAGATAAAGGAAAGATTCGGGCGCAGAAATTGCGACTCCCTTTTCTCAATCATGTGCTGCTCTCATTGACAAGCTATGCGGAAGCACAGGGTGTGACGTACCGCACGCAAAAAGGCAATCAATGGCACCGGATTAAAAAATCTCTCGCAGTAAGAGATCGAATAACGCATCCAAAAAAGCTTTCGCAACTGGCAATCACCGAAGAAGAAGTCGCCGATATCGAATTCTCGCTAAAGTGGTTCCTCAACGAGATCGCTTGCGTTCTTCGCGAGAAGGGATCCGACCTTCCACCACTGCTTGAGTCTCGTTAGGATAATGAGGGTCCGGCGTTGATCGCTAGCGTTCACTCATGAGCGGCTATTACGACACCGCGCAGGTCTTCGCTAACAGCCAAACTTCCGTGGATACCCGGCACACAGCAACGCTTTGCTCGATTTGCGGTGAACCGACAAGTACACGATGCGAGCATAGCGGTGCCGAGATTCGGGGCAGTTACGGCTGAGGCCGCATGACATGAGTGCGCTTCCACTTCACCATGAGAAAACTCACAAAACTCACACATCTCTCTCGCGCGCGATAGGGCACTGGAAAAAAATTGGCCGCGCTTGGTAAATCTCCCACGCAGCGCATCGCTGACGATCTCAGCAAATCCGGGTGGAGTTCGGGCTGTGTCGCAACCCGTTGATCGTGACGGGCGAACGATGTTCGTTGCCAACGCGCATCGCGGCGACGGGAAGCGTTTCATCGTTCGCGCCGATTCGTCGGCAAGAGCGAATTCCGGAGCCAACTTTGAAGAGGAAGGCCAGGCCAAATTATTGCACTGGTGTGAGAAGAAAGGCGTGCGTCTGTCCGTGAATCGTGCCGTAGCCTACGATTTGGCCGACGTCGTTAATCCCATTGGCTTCCCCCAGGACCCAACCGGTGTTTGACGGAATAAGCCTGTTCAAGTCCTGCATCCTGCCGCCATTAGTGGAAACGAAGGCGTGATAATCGTTGCGGCGGGTGGTCGCGAAGCCGACTACGGTGCCGCTGTTGTTGATCGCCAAACCCCAGGAACTCGATCCACCGAGCGAGCCCAAGTCTACCATTTGCCCGTCGCTGAGGCGGAAGGCGTGCGCGGCACGGTTGCCCCTGGTGTAAGCCTGGCCGGCGATCTGGTTCTGGTCGTTGATCGCATACGCGATGCTCCAACTGCCGCCGAGGGTGCCGAGAGGAGTCATAGTGCCGTTCTGGTAAGTAAAGCCGAGAAAGTTGCCCGAGGAGTTATACGAATAACCTGCGATGACCCCGAGATTATTGATGCCGTAGGCGTTGCTCGTGTCACCGCCGAGCGTTCCGCGGTCCGTCATCTGTCCGTTGCTGTAGAGAAACGCGTGGTCCTGCCCGCCGAGATGCGCCGAATTGCCGACGACCTGGCCGGAGTCATTCAAGTCGTAGGCGACACTGTAATCGGCGCCAAGCGTGCCGATGTCGGTCATTTGGCCACCGGTGTAGAGGAAGGCGCGATACGAACCAGTCGCCAGAGTGGAGTAACCGGCGATCTGCCCGGAGGTGTTGATCCCGCGCGCCTGGCCGTATTCGCCGCCGAGTGGGCTTCGCCGGGCACGCGCGAATTTCGCTTCGGATACGTTTCTAAATAAAGGAGCAACACCTTAGGGCGAAACCTCGTGTTTAGGTCGCCGGTTGCGAGTATGACGAAGGCCAATTGCAGACGCGGAGGTAACGCGGACAAACGAAATGGGGGTTCGATTCCCGTTGCCCGCTCATCTCCCATTTCTCCCGTGAGCCACTGATTCAATCGTTTCTGGAATTTTTTAAAACTTTTTCGAAACTTCGCCCTGCCGTTCCCGGAGAAAGAGATGAGACATGGACAAAATAAATAAATATAAACAAAAGAATAACAACGGTCGCGGCGCTAATCGCCGACGACGGCGGGCTAAGATTAATTTCGGGGCAAGAGCTGGCCAGCGCGCCCGAGCCGTTACTCCAGTGGTGAAGAGGCCGACTGTTCAGCTACTGACGATCAGCAACGTTCCCAGCGATATGTTGGAGGTGATTGATGAGCTCGCCGCCCGGCAAGATCGCAGCCGTTCAAGTGTCGTCCGGCGCGCGTTGGAACGCATCGTTGCCGAGTCCAAGGCGAAGGAAGCGCTCAATAAATCTCGATGAAAATCGAGAATTCTGTTTTTTCGCGCGGATAAAAACTGACTGCGTTTGTTGAAACGGAATCGGCGATGATCTGCCGACAAAATCGGCGTGATTTGAATCTTACTGGACGAGCTCGCGCTTCATTAGCATGAAGTTTTCAAGTTCGACATCATGCGCGACGGGCCGACCAGTTTTGGGACTGAGTATCATATCATCCTCGCAGCAATTGACAGAGCCCGCCAGGGCGCGCCAAACAAAATCTTTGACGCTGAATCCTGCAAATCGCGCGGCGCGACGGATTCGCTTCTCGATTGAAGGTTCTTCGCACAGTGTAACGCTAAAACCGGCAGGCGCTCTCTCTTCGTTGAAGCGGATGCCGCGATTTAACTGCGCGGGCAAGCGGCGGCGGCTATAAAGTTCCAGAAATCGCTCGGCCGACATTCCGAATTGGTCCGCAATCGGAGTCACCACTTTTCGGCATGCTGAATCCAGGTTCCACTCAGCCTGGCCGTTCTTTGTTTGGACGATAAATGAGTTCATAGCCTCACTAGAAAGGCCGAAGCTTCTCTAAATGCAAGCTTTTTCGCTTGACTAACTTGTGATTTCGCTCTCGATTTGCAGCGTAAAATTGCTGGCAACGTCAGCAAAAAATAGGCAGTTTTCGACTAGGACGCGAGAATCAGGAAAAGGTGCGTTGAAAACGGCAACGGCGCTGTACCTCCTAGCATACCCGTGAATCTTGAGTCCAGCGCGTCTGCCAATTCCGCCGCACCGGCGAAGGAACATGGGCATTCTGCCTGTGTGGCAAACAGGCATTTTGCCTGTTTCCCCGGTCGGCAGGTGGAGCGGCAGGCTGAAAGCCGACTGGGCGCACAGGCTGCAAGCCTATGTTCCAAGCTCGAGCGCTCGCAAACCGCGCGGCGGGCCGAAAATTTCGCGCAGGATGATTGCGTTGCGCAAACCAGATGTCGATGCAAGCAAGATAACTATATCTATTTTCGATTCTTCCCCTTTGGCAACTGGCCGCGTGGCTGCCGCGTAAGCTTCCACAGGTGCCTTGATAACCGGAGGCTGTTCGACTGGCAACGGTCCCTCGTGAATTTCGAACGCTGATGCAGCCGTCATCGCTGGCGGCAATATTTTCTCCACGCGTTTCGCACGTTCAGGCGGAGGACTTTCCCTTCGAATGACGTCGCGTTTACGTCGCTCGTCGCGAATTTGTTTCCACACCTGTGCTATGGGAGGTTGCACCGGAGCCAAAGGTCGCGGCGGGATGGTTGTGCGCGGTACGATAGGCGGTGGCGGTCTCGACCCTGTCGGCTGGCCGAGCGCTTCGAGAAATCTGCGAATACGTGCTTCATCGGATTCGACCGGCGCATGTTCAATTGGCTCGGCGGCGGGCGGGCTCGTTGCCGACCTTCGATCTGGGTCCTCCTGTTGTTTTTTCTTGGCCTCGCCGACTTTGCTTGCGAGCAATCTGAACAACACCGCTATCGCGATCAGCAGAATGAAAAGGAGATTCTCGATGTGCATCTCTTCGAGAGGTAAGAAGGTTACAAAAGTTACATCGTTACACCGCTTACGTTCCTTCACTCCGCGGCTTGTCTCCCCCGGCGATTGATTCCCGCATGGAAGTATCCGCCTGAACGTTTTTCATTCGCACGTAATCCATTATTCCCAGATTCCCCGAGCGAAACGCGTCCGCCATTGCTTGCGGAACAAGCGCTTCGGCCTCGACCACTTTAGCTCGCATTTCCTGTGTCCTGGCGCGCATCTCCTGCTCTACGGCCACGGCCGCTGCGCGGCGCACTTCGGCTTTGGCCTGTGCAACGCGTTTGTCCGCGTCGGCCTGCTCGGTCTGTAATTTCGCGCCGATGTTATCACCGACATCCACGTCGGCGATGTCGATAGAGAGAATTTCGAAGGCCGTATTGCTGTCGAGACCTTTGGCCAGCACCGTCTTGGAAATACGATCTGGATTCTCCAGCACATCTTTATAGGAATGGGCGGAGCCAATTGCGCTGACAATGCCTTCGCCCACCCGTGCGATGATCGTTTCTTCAGTTGCGCCACCGACGAATCGGTCAAGATGCGAACGCACTGTAACCCGCGCCTTCACTTTTACGCCGATGCCGTCCTGAGCGACACCGTCAATCGTCGTGCGGCCCATGTTTGGGCTCGGAGCATCAATCACTTTGGGATTGATGCTCGTGCGCACGGCTTCGAGCACCGTCTTACCAGTGCCCTTGGTGGCCAGATCAATGGCGCAGGCGCGGTTGAAATCGAGCGAAATCCCGGCCTTGTCTGCGGCAATCAAGGCGAGAACTACGTGACTGACATCGCCGCCTGCCAGATAATGCGCCTCGAGCGGATCGCTCCGAACATCCAGACCGGCTTTCACGGCAGTGATGCGGTTGTCGACAATCAATCCGACCGGCACTTTGCGCAGGCTCATACCGATCATTTTTCCAATGCTGACGGGCGCATTTGCGATCCGGGCTCGGAGCCACGTCATGAAATACTTGGAGGCAATGATCACAATCACGAACGCGAAGACCCCGAGCACTGCGAGGCCAACAAGGTAAAGCGATTCCATACTCGTACGAAGCTATCGGAAGCGCCACAGCGCGCAAAGCTCTAATTGGTATGCTCGGGGCGGGACTTGAACCCGCATGCCTTTCGGCATACGCCCCTCAAACGTACGTGTCTGCCATTCCACCACCCGAGCGAATGAAGAGTGATTGGTGAACGGTAAATTGTTGATGGTAGGTGGCAAGCGGTTTGTCAGAGCAGCTCCGACGGTATTCAAGATGAGATCCTGACCAAACTCGCTGGCATCGGTGACCTGAAGGTGATCTCGCGTTCTTCCACAGACAAATACAAAAGTAAGCCGGAAGACTTGAAGACAGTCGCGAACGAACTCGGCGCCGCCATTGCGCAGCTGCTTCAGAGTCATAGCTGGAATGACTCTGACGAGCTGATCGCTAGATCCCAGAAGGGGATGATGGCTAATCCGCACTTCGCTGTTGAAGATGCACGGAACGCCGCCGTGTTCGCGATTTGATTTGGATGGGCACATCGTCACGCAATTCAGGGTTCCGCGCGCGCGGCATTCACCAGAAGCCGGGCAATGGCCTCGCCGATCTGCTGCCCAGTTGCCTCTTCATAGAAGCTGAATCCGGGAGAGGGATTGGCTTCGAAGCAATAGATCCGCCCGGCAGCCGTGCGGCGCAAATCGATTCCGGTTACCGGCAATTCCAGCGCGGCGGCGAGACGGCGGCAGCGGCCGGCGAGATCGTCGGGAACACTGTAGCTTCGCACCTGCATGCCCGCCCCCTCGCGCGCGGGGTAGCGATAGTCGTCGGCATCCGAAAGAATTTCGCACCCGAATATTTCGTCTCCCACGACGTGGATGCGAATATCCGTGCCGTCGATGTATTGCTGGAACTGCGTTGGGCAGTGCGAAACATCGGGCAATCGTTCGCGATGCTCGGCGCGAAGGCGGGTGACGATGCTGCGGATCCCTGAAATCGACTTGTAGATCACTGTGCCGTTCTTTTCCCAGAATGCGCGGACGGCCGAAGCATCCGTCGTCACCAGCGTGTCCGGCACGTCGAAGCCGGCAGCGCGGATCAGCTCTATCTGGTAAGGCTTGGAATTGTTCGAAGACATGGCTGAAGGTCGGTTGATGACCAACGCCGGCGTCATCTCGAGCCAACAGTTCAGCGCATCCTCGAAACGGAGCGCACGATCGAATGCAGGATCACCGCTTCGCTTTCCTTCCAGCGCCTGAACCTGCCGTACGTCGTATGGTCGAACGTAGACCGCGCTGATCGAGGCAAGATCGATTGCCTTGCGCGGTATCTTTAGAGCACCGCACAGCGCACCATCGACCGCGAGTTCGAGCTCGCATCGCAGAACGGCTTGCTGGTCCAGGAACACGACGGGAGTGCCAATCCGCGATAAAGCCGCGCGCACGGATGCTAGCGGCGGATCTGCGGCGAGGCCCCATAGCAGTATCATGTTCAATCGGCCGGCCGCTCAGTTTGCCAATAGATATTCGCAGACAGCATCTGCGATGTGGGGGTCTTTAAGGCTGGGCATTGGATTAGCGGCAACGAACCGGCTCCCGCCTTTGCACGGCGCAAACCACACCGCAAGCAGCGCCACCCCTGCCTTGGCGGCCAGTCTTTTTGCGCCGGCTGCCTGATCGTCATTCACATCGCCGAGGCAGCGTGTGCTGACAATTGTCGCTTCGGTTAGCCGACGGTTCTGCTTTGGCGTCTTTCTGACGCTTGTTTTTGCGTCTGCAGGTACTTGCCAGCGGGTTGGCTCAACTTGCAGGCCGACGCTCGCAGCCGCCAGCGCCCATTGTTGCGGGCGCCAGTTGGGGCCGCACAGCGACGTGCCGCGCGGGCGATTGAGCACCGGGCATGATGACTGCGACAGCCAGGCTAGCAGGAACGCGCTCATTTCCGCCGCGACGAACTCGCGATCCGCGGGCGCAATGTGCGTCAATTCCTCCGGCAGCAGCCAAGGCCGCCGCACCAGAACGCCGCGAATGTCCCTCTCACGAACGATCCGCCCGTGCACAACGGCACGTGAGACTCTGCGATCCGGCGGGCTGTAGTGCCAGCCAGGCGCTGACAAGTCCTCGCAGCTAAGGAGTGCGGCCCCCTCGCGCTCCCATCGTCTCACAACCTCGCATGCGCCAATATCGTGGCGGCTGCCGACCACGACCAGCATGCGATTACCGCTTTCGCGGCCGTTTCCGCGATGCCTGTGCCTGTCGGCCTTGCTTCAGTATGGCACCGCCCACTTGCGGCCGCTCCTGCGCACGGATGAAAGAACGTAACTCTGTAACTTGTTGCTGCAACTGATCCGAGCGCTCCACAATTAGCCGTATGATCTGCGCCCACTGCGGATCGCCAGCATACTGCCGCCACGGATCGCCTTCGTTATCCTTCAGCTTGGGAAAGTCCGAGACCCAGCTCTTGGCGACATCGATCTCGCTCTTCAGGTTTTCCTTGTAGAACTTCGCGATGCTGCTGTTGCCGTACAGCGCAAGGAGAATTGCGCTGCCGTCCTGCACGACATGGAACGTGCCACTGCCGACCGGGTAAAACCCCGGGGAGCCCTGCGATGCGCCGGCATCCGATTCATAGAATGTACCGGAATCGTCGCCGCCCCAGATCAGCTGGTCCCAGCCGGCGAACTGAAGTGAAGCAAGGGAGCCCTTCGCGGCCACGTCCACCGCCCCATCTTCGGTGTCGATCAGGTGGTCATCGCCCATGTCCGGATAGGAGCCCGGCGGAAACGAGCTGGCGGATGGATCGATAGCCGTGCCGCTGCCTGTGAGCGGTCCATTGCTGGCGATGCTGAACGGATCGACCCGAACTTCGTGCCCACCGTTGCCGTTGCTTGGAGGCACGCCGTACCACTTGGTTGCGGTCCACGTGGTCCAGCCGCCGGCGCTGAAGTCCCAATGCACATGGCGTTTGTTGGTGGTGTTTCTGCCGGTATTCCAGAACAGGAATTCGAAATTCTGCGTGCCGTCCGGCGAAGTCACGAACAGCGCGGCATGACGGTCGAAAGACGCCGATCCCGGCGGCACGGAGACGACGTTGTCGTCCGTGCCGGTATCGAGACTTTCGCCGCCCGGCCAAAGCTTGGTTGTGACGTTAAAAAGGCTCATCAGAGTCTCCTTTTGTTTCTATGCCCGACCAACGGTTCTTGATGTACTGAATGATGCGGCTTTTTCAAATGAACCTGACCGGAGCTGTTGCATCCTCATGTGTAAACAAAAGGTATAGGTGTATAAAATCGGTGTGCAAGGCAATTTTGTAACAATCGAGGAAGCGGCTGATCGCAAGATTCGGGATTTGAACGGCAAGATTAACGATGCCCGCCACGAGCAAGCCGCGGAGGATCAACTCGGGCGATGACGTGAGCGTGAAAGCGCGCGTCAGGGTTGCCGAATTCCTGCACCTATTGATAAATCGATAAACTGATACGTCTGTGAGGCGTTTGCGCTTGCTAGGTGTGCTCATTGTCCTAAATCCGTCCTAAAAGGGGCCGGGACCCGGGCTTAAACGGTTGTTTTTCATAGGTAAAAAGAAAAGTGCTCGGGGCGGGACTTGAACCCCAGGCCTTTCGGCATACGCCCCTCAAACGTACGTGTCTGCCATTCCACCACCCGAGTGCTCAATAGCGTGTGATGCGCGCAAAATTTCCAGCAGAGTGCGTCTTTCACGCAAGCTTCTTTCCCCCGCCCTTACTCATGCTGGCAATCGAAAAAGAGTAAGAGGAAGAGGACGAGAGCAAAAAACCGATCCGTGAAATCCGCGTCATCCGCGGTTAGGTTCTCCATCCTGAAAGTCGAGCATGAGCACGAGCACGAATAAGATCGATCCGCCTCAGGCGGACGATTGGATCAAAATCGATCTGCACATCCACACGCTGGATGATCCCAAAGACGCGGTCGATTATTCGGCGCATCAATTGCTGGAGCGCGCTCGTTCACTTAGTTTTCGGGTGCTTGCGATCACGCTGCACGACGCTGTCTTTGATCGACCGGAAGTGTTCGCTGATGCAGCAGCAATGGGGATCTTGCTTATCTCTGCAGCGGAAGTTCGCTTATGCGGCGCGGATGTCATCATTCTGAATGTGACCGGCGAAGAAATCGCGGAGCTGAAGAACTTCGACGATCTCAGGCGGCTGCGGTCGCGCCGCGGAAACTCTGTTTTCACGATTGCACCACATCCCTTTTATGTCTTTGGCAGCTCAATCGGATCGCGATTATTTGCCGAAATCGATTGCTTCGATGCGATCGAGTTCTGCCATTTTCACAAGGGCCTCTTCAATCCGAATCGCCGCGCGAAAAGGGTGGCGTCGCGTTTTGGCAAATCATTGATCGCCACCTCCGATGCGCATCGGCTGCACGCGTTCGGACGGCATTACACGAGTATTCCCACTCCGCCTGAGCTCACCGTTGAGAGTGTCCTCACTTCCTTGCGAGTCGGCCCGCTTATGTTAACGAGTCCTCCTTGCAGCTTGGCCGATCTGGTGAACGCGATCTACTTCGTTTTGCTGGCACATCCGTTTCGGCGGCGCCGAAAGCGTCGTCTTACACGCGGATAATTTGTGATTGCTCGGAGAGAGCGCGAGATGGAAGGACTCCAAATGACGAAACCCGAATGCCGAAATCCCAATCAATGTCGAATGACGAAGCCCAGAACGGTCTTTATCATTCGTGCTTCGTCATTCCTTCGTCATTCGACATTCGTCATTCGTAATTCGTCTGCCGTGTTACTTCGCCGTCGGCTCCAGATCATAAATCGCCCCCCAGGGCCCGGAAGCGACAACCGGCGCGGTAGCTTCCCATGGCCGCTTGCTCCCTGCGTAATTGGACGTTTCTTCGCGCCCCCAAAAGATGTAACGGACATGCAAGGTGCGCGCGATCTCGCGCCAATTCTCGGCGCCTTGCATCAGCTGATTTAGCAGGTTGTTGACGCCTGTGTAATTGGCGAAACCCTGCGACCATAGATGCCCCGGATAACCAAGCACGAGCTTCCGGCCTTGGAGCAAGAGCGGGTGATTGAAAGTCGGGTAGGCGGCAAAGCGAGCCTCCACCGGCAAAGAGTGGACGGCATCGCCAACTCCGGCGAGTTCAATGCGATTGGCTATCCCAAAACCTGGACGTCCGACAGAAAGCCCCCCAAACAGACTGATGAATCCCGAGCCAAAAAGTGCGATGCAAACAAGCGCACGCGCCGGCAGGTTCCAATGTGCGAGGAGATCCTTCCACAGAAACGGAAGCACGAGAAAGTAACCCCACATCATGAGCTTCAGATTGTCCCATTGCCATGGCGCAAACTGAAACAGCAGACCCGAAACGAAAATCGCAAGCGCGGGCAGGAGAAAGGCGATTGCCTGAGACGACTCTTGATTCCATTTGAGGCCGTTTTTCCAGGCACGCCAGCCGCAGAGACCGATCAAGAGAAGTGCCAGTGGAATAAAGATGCCAAAATTATCGAACCAGAATTGAAAGAGACTCGCACGCCCAAATGTTGGATCGGCCATGACCCATCCCAAATGCGGTTTCAATATCGATCCGGCGCGGAAATGGTCGGTAGTTAGCCACACGAAGAAAAAGGCCGGAAGCAACGCGCAGGCCACGACCTTCAAGGCATGCATGCGTGTCTCGCCAACGAGCTTGCGTCGCCCTGCCGGCTCCGAAATCGAGCGTCGGACGCCGCCAATTCCTTCCGTGCGGACAAGTTCAACAATGAATTTCAACGGTTGAACGCATTCAAAAATGAAAAGGAAAAAGAGAACGATGCTGAGAGCGAGAAACGTATGAACGTGGAAGAGCGGCATCGAGGCATAGAGAGAGAGCTCGACCCAAAAGGGCAGCGGTCCTCTTTGTTGAAGCGAGTCGGACGGCGTTCCGGAGTCACCGACCCCGGCTACAGGGCCTCGGCAAAAGAATTTTTCGCGCCAATGCCATAGCAAAAGCACGCCGGCCGGGATTGCGTAAAGCAATCCGCGTTGGGTGACGAACATGGAAAGCGCTATGCTTTTCCAGGCGATTGCGTTTACGCCCTGATAATCCGAAAACTTCAGCTTATCGAAAAATTCAAAACCCGCTGTGCCGCCATTAAACAAAAAGCCGGCGACGCCGAAGGCGCCGGCCCAACGAAAAAACGCGTAAAACGTCGCAAGTGACGCAAGTAATCCAGTCCAAACCAATCCGCGTATCAGGTCGACGTGAACCAGGCAGAGCAGTGCGTTGAACAGATCCATCCCTGCGGGATATCTCAGTTTGCTAAAGACATAGATCGGGTTGTCGGGCCAAAGCGCGACTCCATTCGCGAAATTCCTAGTCAGCGTGAGATGCAGGGAGAGGTCGCCGAGGTTATTGGGCGATTGAATCCTCAGCTCGGTGCCGTCGATGTAGATGAGCCAACAAAAAGAGCGCACGGCAAACATGAGGAAGCACACGCCTAGTAGCCAGAGCCAAACCCTTCCATAACGCCAGGGAGCCGGAGTTGATTTGAGTGCGTCCTCTTGTGGCTGGCGCTGCGCTCGCTTGGAAACCCGGCTTTCAGGTTGCGCGCCTTGCAGGGGAAGCGCTTCGCTTGCCGATCGGGGCGAGGCAGGCGACGCGTTTGCCCCGTAATCCGGTTTCCTAGGGTCAAAAGTCCCCAGATAAGATGCAAGAGCAAATGCGGCGCCGGATATCAGCACGGAAAGCGCACTCAGCCTGTTCAGGCCGCCCCCGACCATTCCAAGAAGAAGGCCCCAAACAGTCGATAGATTGACAAAGATCAGGCCAGCAGAAAGCCACTTCATTGAGGTGAGCCCTGCCTAGCCCGGTCCTTTCCCGACGAAATCAGGCGATCGGTCCGGGAAAAACTCTTTAAAGACTTCGGCGCTCAAATAGAGCTTCGACGGCTCCTGGTAGTTCCGAATCCTGAGCGGCTCGGTGTAATACGCGTTGTGCAACCTGGCCTCAACTTCCTTGATTTTGTCTTCCTGCACGAGGAGAAAAGGGGCGTCGAGCTCTTGAGGCAGATTCCCGTGCTCGTAGTAACCGATGTGTGTGAAATCTCCGAGAATCCATGGAAGCGGATAGGTGCTGGATCGAATGATATGCCCGACCAGATGATAATTGGCGGGATCCTTTTTTGCCAATGCCAGCAGCGGCTTGGTTAGTTTAAAAATGTCATTGTAAGTCTGAACGTAAACGTACGGCTCGGTATCGGTCGTGTAACGAAAGTAGTTCAGCCGAATTGACAATACGAGCGAAATAGCCAGAAGGACCCCTATCCCGACATATGTTGCGCGCAGAAATCTCGGACGAACAAGCAGAATCGCCCAGCCAAAGACAAAGAGAAAAGGCCAGACAAAGCTGATGATGCACCACGGAGTCTTGTATTTGACGTAGCTGTAAGCAATCAGGGTTCCGACTCCATAGATCGCCAGATAACGCAAACTGAAGTTCTTAAGCTGCTGGCAAAACACACAAAGGATCAGACCGACACCGACAGGAATTTCGTAGCGTTTAATCAGTTCCAGCCAGTAATACCAGGGCTTTTCATGGCCGTGGCCGTTTTGGCCGGTCTCGGACCACGCCTTGTACGCTTGATACAAACCTTTCACGCCGCCCCAGTTAAGGAACGTTCCGGAATAGAAAAAGACGATCGCGCCGACCCCGACTCCGACGACCATTAAAAGATCGAGATAGGTCCATGTTTGCCTGGCCGGCTTGAAGTCGGGGAGGCGACTGAGCCAGTGGGAGACCATCAAGACTAGAATCGCCACCGCCGCGCAGACGAGATGGATGATGTACGTTTCTTTGGTCAGGATCATGCCTGCGGCTCCCATCCCCGCCCACCAAAGGTAGTTTGTCGTCCCAAATTTCCAGAGACCGAGTAGTCCGAGAATGAACATCATCGAGAAGAGCGCCAGCCAGACTTCGTGAATCGAATAGCGTCCGTAGAAAACGAAGCCGGGAGAAACCGCCATCGCCAGCGCGGCGATTCGACTCACATTTCGTCCAACCAGCGGCTCGAATTTCAGGCAAAGCCAGACGGAACCAATGCTGACAAGGACAACCGGCAGCCGCAACGCCCAGAGATTTCGGCCAAACAAACTTTCCGAGAGCAACAGAACATAAAAGTGAAGCGGCCCGTGATAGTTCGTCGGATCGTACCGGTAAAACCCATTCTTCATCATCTGATCGACGAACCAGCCGTTGATGCCTTCGTCGAAATGCGGCGGCTTGATGTCCAGGAGAAAAAAACGCAGGAAAATGGCGAGCCCGAGGATGAGCCAGGGGACCCACGCCGTTTCTCCGAGCGCCGTTTTCCACATTGCCAGCTGATTGCCCAGCACTGGAAAATCTGCTAGCGCGCCGCCTCTGGCGCTGCTAGTACGCGCTGCGATGCGCATTCTGGTAACCGGCGGCTGCGGCTTCATCGGGAGCAACTTTATTCGGTATATTTTGCAACATTACAAGCCCGCGTACGTGACCAACGTCGACGTGCTCACTTACGCGGGTAATCTCGCCAATCTCGACGGCGTAGTCGGAGAACATGGCGAGCGTTACGAGTTTTTCAAAGCTGATATCGCCAACGCCGACCAGATGGACGCGCTGATGACCGAGCATCCATTTTACGCGGTCATCAATTTCGCCGCCGAATCGCACGTGGATCGCAGCATTAATTCTCCTCTGAACTTCATTCACACCAATGTCATCGGTGCCAGCGTTCTGCTGGATTGCGTCCGTCGGCACGGCGTTCAGCGTTTCATCCAAATCTCGACGGACGAAGTTTACGGCTCGCTCGGCGTCACCGGAAAATTTACCGAGCAATCGCCGCTGGAACCCAGCTCGCCATACTCAGCGAGCAAAGCCGGCGCCGATATGCTTGCGCTTGCCTGTTACAAAACCTATGGCCAGGAAGCGCTGGTGACGCGCTGCTCCAACAATTACGGTCCGTACCAGTTTCCGGAAAAACTGATTCCGCTCATGATTATCAAGGCGCTCCGGGACGAGCCACTCCCGGTTTATGGCGACGGCATGAACGTGCGCGATTGGATTCACGTGACTGACCATTGCGCCGCGATTGTGGCCGCGCTTTTCGAAGGAAGACCGGGATCGATTTATAATTTCGGAGGCGGCAGCGAGATGATGAATATCGATGTCGTTAAAGCCATTCTCGATACGCTGGGCAAGTCGCACAGCTTGATTTCATTTGTGTCCGACAGACTCGGGCACGACCGCCGCTATGCCATTGATTCTTCCTTCGCCCAACGGGAATTAAACTGGAAACCGCGTCGCAATTTTCGGGAAGGACTGGCCGAAACCATCCAATGGTACATCGACAATCCATCCTGGTGGCAGCCGTTACTCGAGCGCGCGGGACGTTATTGAACGGAACGCAGACTTTCAACTTTCAATCTATGCAAGTCGCCGCGAGCGCGCATACAATTGACATTATGGTCTTATTGAGACCATAGTGAGGCCATGGAATCTGTCAGTGTGGCCACCTTAAAAAGTAACCTTAGCCGGTACCTCGCGGTCGTAAAAAAAGGCAAAGAACTCATTATCACGTCGCATCGACACCCGATCGCTCGGCTGTCGCCGCTGGAAAAAACGGCCGGGGACTTGAAGATTATTCCTGCAAAGAAACCCGTATCTGCACTTAAGAAAGTTAAAGGCATTAAACTTTCATTCGACCCGGTGGAATTTCTACTCGAAGACCGCCGCCGGCGATGAATGTTTATGTTGATTCGTCAATTGTCATGCGCCGGTTGCGGCGGGAAGCCGCTCCGCTGCGTGCGTGGGGCGAGTGGGACAGCGCCTACGCCAGTGTGCTCCTGCGGGTGGAGATTTTCCGTACAATCGATCGCATTCGACTGAGCGGCAGGCTGGACGACCATGGAGTCTCCGAAATGCTCAGCGATGCGCGAACGATGCTCGATGCAATCGCGTTCGTTCCCTTGAGCAATCCAATTCTGGAGCGTGCGTCACAATCTTTTCTTACCTCGCTCGGCACACTGGACGCGCTTCATCTGGCGACAGCGTTGCGTTTGATCGAAGTCGGCGGAATCGATTTGATTTTTCTTACGCACGATAGCGAGCTTGCTCTAGCGGCGCGCAGCGTGAACTTCGCGGTGGAAGGCGCATGAGCTATAAGTTCTGACCAGCAACCACCAAGCACTGAGCACTGATGGAAATTGTAATCATCGGCGCGGGCGGGCGGCTTGGCGCCGCACTCATGCGCGAATATCGGCGCAAATTCGACGTGATCGGCTTCGATCGTGCCCAACTCAATCTCTCGAATCGTGATCAGATACGCGAGAGAATCGAAGCGGCCAGTTTCGACGTTCTAATCAACACTGCTGCATTTACGAATGTAGATCTTTGCGAGACCGAGCGCGATCGGGCTTTTTATATCAACGCCGAGGCCCCGCGTGTGCTCGCTGAAATTTGCCGGGACAAAGACGCCAAGCTCATTCACTTCAGCACCGATTACGTTTTCGATGGTAGGAAACGCAAACCGTACACCGAAGAAGATGAAGCGAATCCGATCAGCGTTTACGGCGAATCGAAACGAGCGGGCGAAGAGAACGTCCTCGCCGTGAAAGGCCGGCACCTGGTCGTGCGCGTCTCCTGGGTTTTCGGTCCTGACCGGCCAAGTTTTATCGACGGGCTGATCAAACGCGCACAGGAAAATGAGCACGTCGATGCAATCGCGGACAAATTTTCGTCTCCCACATACACGCATGACGTTGCCGAAATGCTCCCGCGCTTTTTAAATGTCGGGCCTGTAGCCGGGGGCGATGACCCCGGCGGTGCGGTCGCGGTCACCGCTCGTAGCTACAGCGCGAGCGATTACAGCGGCATTCTGCACTTCTCCAGCGCCGGCGAATGCAGTTGGCAGGAATATGGGCAATGGGCGCTCGATTGCTGTGAGGCGTTCGGCGTACCGATTAAAGCGAAAACGGTTGACGCGCTTGAATTAAAAGACATGGAAAACTGGGTGGCTCGCCGCCCGGTTTATTCAGTGCTTTCCAGCGTGAGATACACTGAATTGACTGGCGCTTCATCTCGCACTTGGCGGGATGCCGTTGCTGATTATATTAGGCGCTTCTATTCCAAAAAATGAAAACACATATCTTTGCTTTCACATTGTCGGTTGCCCTTTGCATCAGTGCGCGCGCGGGATTGAAATGGGATCAAACTTCAATCGAATTACATCCCACCGCTACTGACAAGCAGGCGATAGGCCATTTCAAATACCAGAATACCGGCGACAAACCGGTGAAATTTAAATCAGTCAAAACTTCTTGCGGTTGCACGGCCGCACAAAGTCAGAAGGAGGAAGTGCCGGCAGGAGAGAAAGGTGAGATCACGGCCACCTTTAACATCGGCGAGCGCACCGGCACCCAGGTTAAAACTGTGACAGTGGAAACCGACGATCCGGCGCAAACTAGCACCGTGCTCACGCTGAAGGCGGTGATCCCACAGCAGATCGAGATCACTCCAACGTTTGTGTTTTGGGGGCAAGGCGAAGCGCCAAAGCCAAAAACGATCATCGTGCGCGCAGCCAAGGATTTTCCAGTGAAACACCTCAAGGTCACGTCGTCGAGTCCGGATTTTCAAACGAAGGTTGAAGAGACGGGTAACGGCCAGTTTAAGATTGAGGTCCAACCGCCGGAGACGAACAAGCAAACTGCCTCGACCCTGACGATTCAACCGGAAGATTCGCAGAAAATATTCTATGCCACTGCGCGCATCACCAATGCGCCGGTTCCTCAATAGGCAGGCGGGCTCAAGTAAAACAATTTGAAATCTTCACTCGTCCGCCAAGCGCTCGTGCTCGCGGCGCTTGCGCTTGTTCCCGGCCTCGTGCAGGCGATCTATTCTGGGGACAAAGTTTCATGGCGGTCGCCCGTTCCCGCTTCCGAAATGGTCACGGTGGCCCAAGCGCGGGCGTGGGGTGAGAACGCAATCTGGGTCGATGCCCGGCCCGACAACGAATTTGCGCGCGATCATGTTCCCGGCGCTTTGCCATTGAACGAAGACCGTTGGAGTGAATTGCTGCCGCAGTTTTTGGCAGCATGGTCACCCGAGAAAAAGGTTGTCGTTTACTGCAGCAGCCAGGGCTGCAACGCCAGTCGCGAAGTCGCCCGCCGCTTGCGCAAGGAAGCGCAATTGCCCAACGTGTTCGTCCTCGAAGGCGGCTGGGAGGAATGGCTCAAGACGAACAGATGAAGCAACGCCAAAGACTCAACATCGAATTTAGATGTTGTAGCTGCGGTCGCTGACAGCGGCCGATGGGCACGTGAACGACACATCAAACATCAAACATCAAACATCAAACATTCCACATTTCGTCTGGCGAATTGTGGACGTGATAATCGGCGGAATTTTCATTTACGCGGGCGCAATCAAAGTCCTCGATCCGGTCCAATTCGCTAACGACATCGACAATTACAAAATTCTGCCTTGGACGATCGGTGTCGGTCTCGCATTCTATTTGCCCTGGCTGGAAATGTTCTGCGGTCTGGCCTTGATCGTGCGCCGTCTTTATTTCGGTGGACTGTCGATCTTGACCACTCTCGTCGCGGTCTTCCTCGTCGCCACAATTGCCGCAAAAGTCCGCGGCTTGGACATCACCTGCGGCTGTTTCGGTCACGCCAGCCAAAACTGGAATTTTCCCACCCATCTCGCGCTCGATCTCGCAATTCTCGGTGCGTTGCTGGCGCTTTCCTTTCGGGTTGTTTCTGGAGATAGGCTGCAAAATGCAGTTTAATTCTAGTTAGACGAAAAATTTCGTATAATTCTCGTTAGGCCTTTAGCACCCCATGAATTCGGCAACCATTAAGCTCTTCCTTCCTCGCGGCGACGCGAAGAGTTTGCGCACAGCCGAAATCTCGAATTGGACTGGTAAGGCTATCGCGGCGCCTCGCACCGAGC
>WNFY01000077.1_pt1 | contig 62197 bp, 58 predicted proteins | sample 5400091 | NCBI WGS metagenome assembly WNFY01 (sample SAMN13153364, study PRJNA577476) | soil metagenome | isolation source: 60 cm soil or saprolite under grassland replicate 1 | place: USA:California | collected 2016-06-15
CCCAGACATGCAGCTCAAAGAACGGGCTGGGGATGCCAAAGCGGTTGGGAACTCCGACTAACTGGAAAGCCTGTCCGTCAAGCTGCGGGGGTAGGCCCTGATTCTCGGGATTTGCCAGCCAGGTCGGAGCGTCCACGATGTACTCGACGCCGACCAGGCGACGTGAATTGCCTACGGGTTCGTAAATCACGGCTTCCGGCATGGCCAGGTCAATTTTGCCGTCGCCGACTAGGCCAAGATTGACATAGTGGATGCCCATCGCTCCGTGGTCGGGGCCGCTGACGCAGCCAAACAGCGGTTGGTAGCCTTCGGGAAGATTGTTGACGTTGATGAATGGCCGGGTGGCCTCCTGAACGTCGCGGACCAGCCTGGCCGGAGCGTGGTGATTTGCATGCGAGGCGTCTTCTGCAAACAACGGCGTGGTTGCGACCAAACTGCTCAGCAACGCTAGGCGCAGGATGCGCATGGTTGAGATGTTAAATATGGCGCTAACGCGTAGTGTCATAGTTTCTCCTTTGAAGTACATCGGCTGAAAAGTTTTTCGTGTTCGCGAGATGGGCGGACCCGAATCTGAACATCTTGGCGTGAGGCGATCTTCTAAACCAGCGGGCAGCTGGCGCGATCTTTGGCCGCACCAGCTACCCATTACGCCCCGGTCGTAGGGTCAATAGTGTTACTGATCTCGGTTATCCGGGTGGCGGGAAAACCGCTCAGCTCGGCATGCTTCCGTATGACGTCCTCACCTTCGGCCAGATACACGCAGAACATTTTGTCCGCCGTGATGAAGGACTCCTTCCACTGAATGTCCGGCCCCAGCAGGGCCAGAACTTCATTCGATTTGCCGGCCGCATCCCGCAACTGCCTTCCCTCCAGAGTCCCGACTTTCGGGATCTCACGTTCGATCACATATTTCTTCATGTTTTCTCCTTCTTAGCCTGCTGCCCTACATGGGATGGTTCGAAGGTAGAGGCAAATTCCTCTTGCCACAAGATGGCATATATGCCATTGTAGATAGGTCTTTACGCCATTCTTCATTTCCGCGAGGTTGCCCATGATTCACGTCACGGTCTTGTTTCTCGACGCAACCTATTCCTCGACCGCGGTCGGGCCTATGGAGGTCTTCAGCCACGCCGGATCGCTGTGGAACTTCCTCACGGGAAGACAGCAGAGCCCCCGCTTCCAGGTGACCACGGCATCGGCCGATGGCGGCGTGGTCGTTTGCGATGGGCCTATTCATATCAAGCCGAGGTATGCGCTGAAAGACATCCGCAAGACGGATTTGATTTTCATTCCTACAACCGGAGTGAGCATCTATGACGTGGTCGAGCGTAATGCGGTGGTGGTTCCATGGCTACATAGGTGGCACAAGCGAGGAGCGGAAATCGCTAGCGTATGTTCCGGCGTGGGTCTGGTGGCAGAGACAGGCCTGCTCGACGGCAGGCGCGCCACAACCCATTGGGCGCTGGCGGACAAGTTCCGCGAGATGTATCCCAAGGTGAAGTGGATGCCCGAATTCATGGTGACCGAGGACCGCGGATTCTATTGCGGCGGAGGCGTGCATGCGGCGCTCGATCTAAGCCTATACCTGGTGCAGAAGTTTTGCGGGCACGATGTTGCCATGCAAAGCGCAAAAGCGCTTCTGATCGATATGCCGCGCGCATGGCAGGCCGGGTTCGCCGTTGTGCCCCTGAAGACAGATCATAATGATGACGCAATTTCCACGGCGCAGGATTGGCTGCATGAGAATTTTCACAAACCATTCCCTCTCGATGCCCCCGCGCGGCGTGTAGGCATGAGCCTCCGCAACTTCGTCCGGCGGTTCAAGCAGGCGACCGGGGACAGCCCGCTGATCTATCTACAGAAGCTGCGCATTGCCGCCGCCAAGCGTTTGCTGGAGAGCGATCATCGAACCATGCAGGAGATCAGTGATGCGGTGGGCTATCAGGACGTGGCGTTCTTCCGCGCTCTGTTTCAGCGGCACACCGGAGTTTCGCCCAGTGCCTATCGCGAGAGATTCGGCGTGGAGCGAGTGCTTGCTGCCGTCGATCCTGCTTTGGCATGAGGAGCTTGGAACTCTTGCGGTGATTTCATTGACGCCAACGGCCCCAGCCCGTCGCATACGGCGCGACAAGAGTGGGGCAACCTCGATCGTGGAGAAACCATGGATATCAGATCGATTCAAAAGCCTTTGAAAGAGCAGTATCGCCGCGAGCCTGGAAGCTCCCGCATCACTCTCACTGCCAAAGGGGGTCAGACTGACACGCCGCTCTCCTGCTCGGTGGACATCGGCCGTGCGCTCTACCAGGCCCAAGCTCACAAGGGTGTCGGTGGAGCAGGCACGGCAGCATGCTCCGGCGATCTTCTATTGGGAGCGCTGGCGGCGTGTGCTCAGTTGACCTGCCAACTGGTGGCGACAGCGATGGGCGTCCCGACACAACACATTGAAGTCACGGTCAGCGGCGAAATGGACTTGGCGGGCACGCTGGGAATTTCCAAGGATGTGCCTGTGGGCTTCGAAGCGCTTCGTGTGAAGTTCGACATTGATGCGCCGCAGGCAACACCCGAGCAGATGAAGGCGCTCCAGGAAAAGACGGAGCAGTATTGCGTCGTGTTTCAGACATTAGTGCGTCCACCGACAATCGCGTCGCAATGGGACCGCACATAACCCGCGGCCTGCATTTGACGGTCACGTCTAGTGCTGAAATCCAGGTGCCTCCTCCGTAATCCCAAGCTCTGGCTACGAAATGATGCGGGCTTTTTGAAATGGGCTTCAGTCCCATCGCCCGCCCTTTTTCCCCTTTGTCATCCTGAGCGGCGGCGCTGCTTCGTGAAACGAAGCAGCGGAGTCGAAGGATCCCTAGCGATCACAATTCGGCACGGTTGCTTTAGGGAATTCTCTCCGCGAGTCATCGGGCAGTGCCCAAACCAGCTACATCGAGAGAATTCCCTGCATCGCCGAAGACGCTGCGAGGATTGCAGGGGGCCTTCGACTGCGTTTGTCCGCGCGCTTCGCGCAGACAAACTCCGCTCAGGATGACAATTGGGACGGGCGTGTGACGGCATGCCTGAAGGCATGTCACGCCCGCTTCGCCTTCAGCTCGGTCAGCAGTTGCTCGATCTTGTCTTCCTTCTCCAGCGCAACCAGCCGATCCTCGATATCATCCGCGGCGATCTCTGATTTGGCCTGGCTTAGCGCCGACTCCTGCGCGACTTTGCGCTTCATGCGGTCGAAGGCTCCGGAGCTGGATCCGTTTCCTCCTGCCATTTTGGCGTCGCTGGCCTTGCCGACCGCGCGGGCGCGGCGATGTTGAGCGATCAGCAGATCGGCCTTGCCCTGGGCTTCGGCCAGTTTGGCTCCGAGCTGGCGCAGCGCAGTCTTCAGGTTCTCCACTTGCGCTTTCTGGTCCACCACCTGTTCCGCGAAACTCCCCGCCAGTTCCCGGTAGCTCTCCACACGCAGCAGCGCGGCGCGTGCCAGGTCGTCATCTTTCTTGCTCACGGCAAGTTCGGCTTTGCGCATCCACTCCTGCACTTTGTCCTCGTTTTCTTTGGTCTTTTTCTCCAGCAGATGCTGGTCGGCGATAGCGATGGCCACCTGCGTCTTCACTTGCAGCAGCTGGTTCTCCATGTCGAGGATCACTTGCTTGATCATTTTTTCCGGGTGCTCGGCCTTGTCGATCAGGTCGTTGAGGTTCGCCCGGACTAAGGTTGCGACTCGCTCTAGTAATGGCATGGTTCACTCCTTTTCTAAGCTCCTAGCTTCTAGCTCCTAGCTTCTCGTCTCGCTTGTGGTTTCTCCTGGACATGGAAACGCCCACGGCTACGCCAATGACGATGCCTAACGCCAGCCAAAGGCCTCCGGTGCCAAGGATGATGGCTACGCCGCCGCCGATTCCGATTCCCAGCACGATGCCAAGACCGATTTGCATGGATGGTCGTTTCATTGAGTCATCCTTGATTTGATGGCGGAGGAGGAGGGTTGTTATCGGCTGATTTCCCTGACGACAAGGCCAGACCAAGCGCGAGGCCAATGCCAGTCCCTATGGCGACCCAAACGCCCATGTTGTTCATGGCCGCACCTAGCGCCGCTCCCATGCCTGCGCCCAATGCGATCCAGATTCCTATGGAATTGTATTTGCGATTCATAGTTTCCTCCTGAGCGCCCCGGCGCCTAATGCCGGTTGCGCTCTGATCGGGTATCGGCACGGGTGCCGTGCCCTAAGCCAAATCTTCCTCGCTTCGCTCGCGGGCGGCCGAGGCGGCCGCCACCACGCGAGCAGTTCCACATCGGCAGCACCACATGAGACATTTCCACTACTTACTGTTGCCGTTGTCTGGCTTGGCTGACTTGTCGCCGATCTGGCGGACTTTGCCTAGCAAGTCGCCCAGCGGCATACCCGACAGCGTCTCGAACAACGCCGGCACCTGCGCCGCCATCTTGGTGATGTCGCCGGTGATTTTGTTCAGGCCGGCGGCATCTCCGTTTCCTGTCGAGACAATGGTGATTTTGTCCACGTTGGACAGCGGACTTGCCAGAGCTTTCACGATCTCAGGCATGCTGGCGAACAGTTTGTCGATGACCGCGGCCTGGTTGTATTCCTGATAGGCCTCGGCTTTCACGTTCATAGCTTTGGCTTCGGCCTCGCCTTTCTTGAAGATGATCTCCGCTTCGGCTTCGCCTTGCGCGCGAATCGACGACGCACGGCCTTCGGCTTCGGACATCAGGCGTTGCCTTTCAGCAGCGGCTAAGGTCTCAATTCGTTGACGCTCGATCTCAGCTTGCTTCAACACGGTCGCGATCAGTTCCTTCTCGCGGCGGTTGATTTCTGCTTCCTGCACTTTCACCTGTTGCTCTTTTTCAATCTGCATGACCTTCACCTGCTCGGCAACCACCTGCTGTTGCATGATGTTGGTCTGAATGTCGTAAGCTTTGTCAGCCTGCGCCTGCTGCCGTTTCGTGACCTCGAGGTATTGCGCCTTCTTGATTTCGAGATCTCGCGTTGCTTCCGCCTGCTTGCCCATGGAAAGCGTTTCCGCCAGTACTCGTTCCTGATCGGCTTGAGCTTTGGCGACAGCTGATTCACGCAGCGCAACCGCGCGCTTGATGGCAGTGTCGCGGTCGGCTTCCGCAGTGGCTACATCGGCGTCGCGCTTGATGCGGGCGATGTCCGGACGTCCCATGTTGGTGATGTATTCGTTCTTGTCACGGACTTCTTTGATGGTGAACGAAATTACTTCCAAGCCCATCTTGCTCATGTCGTCGGCGCAAGTGGCACGCATGCGGTCGCCCACCATTTCCGGTTGCTTCACGATTTCTTCCACCGTGAGTTGGCCGATGATGCCGCGCAGATGGCCTTCCATCACCAGGCGGATCAAGGCTTGCCGCTCGTCATCCGACTTGGTCAGGAACTGCTCCGATGCGGTGAGAATCGATTCCACATCCGATTTCACCTTGATCTGCGCCACTGCTTCGACGGTCACTGCCACGCCCTGGCGCGTATACAGGTCCTGTTGCGGCGCTACGTCAAATGACATCAGCTGCAAGGTGAGCTCGCGACAGACCTGGAACATGGGAACCACAATCGCGCCATGCCCTTTGACCACGCGCGTCCCGCCCAGTCCGTAGATGATCAGGGCTTCGTGAGGCCCGGCTTTGCGGTACAGACGGGCCAGCATGCCCATCAGCATGAAGATCGCCATAAGGCCTAGGCCCACGATGATCCAGATTTCAATTCCCTTTGGTAAATCGAACATATCGCCTCCTCTGACGAATGCGGACAAAACCTCAGTTCTCAGTTAGCAGGCAGGAATGCCCGCTCGGCACTGCTTTACGGCGTCCAGATCGTGAATGATCTGATCTGGATTCTTGTGTCCCAGAAAGACTTCGCCATCGCTGGTCTTGATACGCACGCCGCGATTGCCCCAGACATAGGCACGGCGCTCGCCCAACCCTCGAATTCCATAACCGCCGGCGACGCTCCAGCGATCGGAAGCGTACTCGCGGATATGCTCGGCCGGAATCGAACGCAGGCGGAAACCCAGAGTGCGGATCTCGACCCCGCTGCTGGTGAACAAATAGGTAAATCCGCTCCAGGCCATCCACCCCGCCAGGAAAAGCACGACCGCCACCAGACCGAGGGTCAGGCGTAATCCGGGATTAGGGATGGCATAGATCACTGCCAGCTCCAGAGCGGCAGGAAGAAATAAGATCAGCGCGAAGGCGCGGCCCGCATGGATCTCTTTGGCGAGAATGGTGCCCGATGGCAAACTTTGGCCGGGCTTGCTGGTGAAGGTGACGAAGATGGCAAAAAGGATCGCTGCAAAGACCGGTGCGATGATAGGCAGCAACTTCACCGGCGCACCGGTCAGGTTATAGGCCAGCACGGACTCGTTACCGTAATAAAGCACGCCGAGGATGACGTAGAACAAACCCAGCACGGACCAGGCCGCTGCGTCAGGCGCATGAACCTTCTGAATCACCGTGATGACCACGGTAAACAGTGTTAGCAGACACAGGTAGAGACCGAGAATGAAATACATGGAGCCTTCGCGCGTCATCCAGCCGTTCGCCTGATTGGCCGCGTTGAAGTGCGTGGCCATGCGGGCGGGCAGGCGATCCCAAACCATCCAGTAGCGAAAGGCAATCAAGGGCAAGCCCAGCCAGAGAAGCCCTACGCCGAATTTCCATCCTGTGCGGTTCATTGCGATCTCATTTCTACCTACCACCGGTCTGTACCACTACCTAACCTTGGCTACGCTTCAGTCACCCGCTCACGATGACAATTTCGGAAACGTGTCCTCTGCATGTTCTTCGCCTGCCAGTTCCGACCACAGCCGAACGTAGGCAATCCCCTTCTCGTAGCGGGTGACCACGACCTCAGTTCCCTTGGCGATGGCGCTCCCGTCTTCCGCGCGCACGCCGCAAACCCGGCGGGTGCCCGCCTGTGAATAGATCAGCTCGCCCGTTCCTCCTTCGCGGATAGAGCTCGAGACGCGTCCCAGAACGCCAACCATATCGAAATCTGCGGGATCGAGAATCTCTTCCTCGGAGGTGAGCACTTTGGCCACGAACAGAAATACGATTGCCGCGGCCACGAGTCCGGACAGCACCGACAAACCCAGAGCCGCAAAGAACGCCAGCCCTGAATAGCGGGTGAGCAGATAACCCATGCCGCCAAACCAGGCGAGGAACGCCGCCAACGTCACGGGGTTGATGAACGCTCCCACGGACGGGCCATGACCCGCACCTCCCACATGCGCCCCGCTATGGACCACCGGGCCTCCGCCATGGAGGTGGACATGAAATGGAAGGTGCCAGTGATGCCCGCCCAGTAAGAAGGAAAACACACTGAAAGCGAATCCGACGGCAAAACAAATGAGATAGAAATCGGCCCAGGTCATAGCGTCCGCCTCCCCTCTCTAGCTTTCGAACCTCTTCCGTTGTCGGGCTGCAAGGCTTCCAGCAAGCGATCAGCGAGTCCGGGCGTGTCCAGAATCGCGCCCAACAGCAGGAAACAACTGCGAGTGTCTTTCTCCCGCGCCGCCTTGATCAACACGTGGCTTACTTCGGGATCGCTGGCAAAGCGCTCGGCGCCATGCAGCAGCCATACGTCGAGCTTCCCTTCCGTAGTCCGCAGGTCCGAGACCAGTTCGGTGTGGTAGCCTTCGGGGTCATCGACCAGAAATCCGGGATGGATTTTGAAAAACCTCGCCAGCAGCGAGCGCGTGGACTGCGTCATATGTGGGCGCGAGCCGCCCTCCATCTGCGAGATGTAGGATTGGCTGATCTTCTTGCCCTGCTCTTTGGCTACCGACTTGACTAGTTCCGACTGAGTCATGGGCCTTCCCAGGCCGCGCAGGGACCCTTCGACCTCGCGCAGGTAGCGAATTTTGTCTCCCAATGTCATATTGCAATTAGCGATAATTAGATCACAATATGTAATATTGTCAAGAATTGTATTTGCCCTGTTCTCAGGGATATGGAGGGCAACGCGGCGCCGATCAGGCACGGTTTGGGGAAGGTTGACCGAGGCCGCTAAGGATGCGACAACACTTCGTAATGACTGACTTTGGGCTCTAGTTCCAGCAAATAGCGTTGGTCTTCGGAGTAATAGACAGCTTTTTCATAATCAGGGCCGGCAAAGGCTTTGATCGCGTCCCACGACTCCCACAGCGTGAGCAGGGTGAACTCAGCTTTACCGTCATAGACGCGGCAAAGCGTCCACACCCCGTGGTTACCGGGAGTCTCAGCGTATTCCTTCAGTCCGGTTTCCTGGAGATATTTGAAATAGGTGTCTTTGTCAGATTCCCGGGTCACACCGCGCCAGATGCGAGCAATCATGATGGCCTCCAGGCAATTGGATTTCGCATGGAACCATTACGGAGCAAAGAAAAAAGGCCCCCGTTTTGCGAGAGCCCTGGAAGGATCAAACTCCTTAGCGATGCTGCGCGTCGTGTTTCTGGCGATAGATATCGCGAGACACATGATTTTGCTGACGTGTAATTTTGGCTTTTTCTGCCGGGGTCAGGGTACCGCCGTTGGCGGCCTTCATGCGTCGGGTTTCGCGGTTGATGTGGGCCTCGCGATGCTCAAGGCGCGCCGTTTCCTTAGGGGTCAACTGGCCGGTCTTGACGCCCTGGGCGATGCGCTTCTGCTGGTTGATCTTGCGTTGGCGGATGGCCGGCGTCGTGGTAGCTGGAGCCGGGGCCGCAGTCTGCGCGGCTGCAGGCAGCACCAGGGCTACCGACGCCACGCTCAAAAGAATGGTCTTCAGATTGATCCTCATAATTCTCCTCTGCCGCGTTGATGCGGGATGCCGCTTCGATTGCGCCGTGGACTTGCCTACTCCCGGCTGTCAGTACGTGGAAACACAACCCATTGGGAAATGTTGCGCTCACAGATTTTTGCAAGCAAGTTATTGTCGTCCTTGAACTAAGGTGCGGCAGGTGACTTAAGTAATCCGGCTAAAGGCCAGCCTCAATTCGGGAACGCGGGTCCAGATAGTCGCGCAAGGCATCGCCAATGAAGTTAAAAGACAGAACCGCCAGCATGACTGCCAGGGCCGGAAAAAGGACCAGGTGTGGCGCGTCAAACAGGTGGGAGCGGCCATCGTTGAGCATCGCTCCCCAGCTGGCGGTAGGCGGAGGAACGCCGAGGCCGAGGAAACTCATGGTGGCTTCGGCAAGGATTGCTCCAGCCATGCCGATGGCGGCCTGCACGATAACTGGTTGAATGATGTTGGGCCAAATGTGGCGAACGATGACGCGGAAATCGCTGGCGCCCAGGGCGCGGGCGGCCTCGACGAATTCGCGCTCGCGCGCGGCCAGCACTTGTCCGCGAACCAGCCGCGCATAGCCAACCCACCCTCCCAGGGACAGGGCAAGCACAAGATTGAAAATTCCCGGCCCGCGAAAGGCGACAAACGCGATGGCTAAAAGGATCCCAGGGAAGGCAAGGAACGCGTTCATGACGACGATGTTAAGAACGCGGTCAAGCAGGCCACCGTAGTAGCCTGCGATGGATCCGAAAATCAATCCCATGAACAGCGATAGGACCACCACACAAGTGCCGACGAGCATGGAGATTCGCGAGCCGTAGATGACGCGAGAAAGAATGTCGCGGCCCAGTTCGTCAGTGCCGAACCAGTGGCTGCCTGACGGGGGAGAGAGACGAATCGAGAGATCCATGTGAGCGGGATCTTTGGGGGCGATCCACGGTGCTAACAACGCAAAGACGACAAAGACTGTGACTAAAACCAAGCCAATGGTCGCAAGGGGGCTGCGGGCCGCAGTGCGATGCACCGAGGTGGCCGTCGCAGACAGGCTTGGATTCAAGTTCATCAGTTTGCCGATGCGCCCAGCCCGACGCTACCATGCCACGGCCTGGAGTTCCAAAGAGTTTTTCGGTCAAGCTTGCGCATGCTCTTACTGTCTGATCCTCGGGTTCGCCACCGAGTACAGCAAGTCGGTCACAAAATTCACCGCGACATAAGTCAGCCCAATCGCCAAAATGCATCCCTGCACCAGAAAGTAGTCACGGTTGCCGATCGCCTGGATTACCAATCGTCCCACCCCAGGTCCGGAAAATATTGTTTCGGTGACGATCGCGCCAGCTAAGAGCGCGGCGAATTGAAGACCCACCACTGTCAACACAGGAACCAGCGCATTGCGAAGGGCGTGGCGGTACACAACCACGCGCTCGGACAATCCCTTGGCTCTGGCGGTGCGGATGTAGTCCTGCCCGAGTTCTTCCAGCATAGAGGTGCGCACCATGCGAGTAAGAATGGCAGCCAAGGCGCCTCCCATGGTGATCGCCGGCAACACCAGGTGCGCCAGGCTGCCCGATCCAGAAACCGGCAGCAGGCCCAGTTTGATGGAAAACAGCAGAATCAGGATCGGCCCCAGCGCGAAGTTGGGAAATGAGAGTCCGAACAGGCTCAGCACGCTGAGCGTCCGGTCATCCCAGCGATTTCTTCGCCGGGCAGAACGCACCCCGGCGGGAACGGAAATGACGATCGCGATCAGCAAAGCCGAGGCGGTCAGCGACAATGTGTAGGGATAACGCTGGACGATCAGCGAACTTACACGCTGGTTAAAGCGCAGCGACTGGCCCAGGTTTCCGTGCAGCACACCTTGCCAATAGTCGATATATTGCTGCCCCAGCGGCAGATCAAGGTGATAGGCATGGCGCGTGGCCTGCACATCCGCGGCTGGAGCGCCTTCGCCCAGCATTTGTTGAATGGGATCGCCGGGGACCAGATGGATCAGCAGAAAAACCAGGGAAACTACCAGCCACACCGCCGGCAGCATGTATAGGACACGCAAAAGAAGGTAGCGGAGCATCAGTTCTCGGATCTCAGTTCCCAGTTCTCAGTTTCGGCCTGACACAGATTGGGCAACTTCTAGTTTCTCGACCCGCACCCTGGCGATGCGATGGCCCTCCATCTCTTCGACGGCATAGCGATGGCCTTCGTAGTCAAACCCGTCGCCGACTTTGGGAATTCGCTGGAGGCGGGCGAGCACAAATCCGGCCAGGGTCTCAAAGCCTCCATCGCGTGGCAAGTTGAGCTGATATTGTGAATCAAGGTCGCGGATTCCATCGGAACCTTCCAGCATGAGCGCAAGTTTGCCTTCTTCCAAGACCGGCTGATCTGGGGGCGAAACGTCGAACTCGTCTTCGATATCCCCGACAATCTGTTCCAGGATGTCTTCTACAGTGACCACGCCGGCAGTGGAACCGAACTCATCGACCACTACGGCCAGGTGCCGTTTGCGATCACGAAATTCTTCCAGCAGATCGGTAAGCGCCTTCGTTTCGGGCACGACCAGAACATCGCGCATGATGCGGCTGATCTGCATGTTGGCGATACGCGCGGCAATCGGCTCAACCGGATTTACGGTGAGTCTCAGCCGCGTCCAGCGCATAAGGTCCTTGGCGTAGAGGACGCCAATAATGTGTTCCGGACCGCGCTGAAAATCGTAGACAGGAATACGCGAATGCTGCTCTTCCACCACGCGCGCCAAAGCTTCATCCAGCGTCAGATTACTTGGGAGAGAAAAGATATCGGGACGCGGGACCATTACGGCGCGTACCGTGACATCATCCAGCTCCAGGGCGCGGTGAATCATTTCCTCTTGCACGGGAGGAATCTGCCCTAACTGGCGGCTGGCGGTGACGATCAGCTTCAGTTCGTCCGGCGAGTGTACCGGCCCTTGGCGCATTTTGCGGCCACCAAAGATACGCAGCACCGAACCGGCGGCCCGGCTCATTAGATAAATGAAAGGCCGCATCACGGTCAGGAAGATGTCCATAGGCCCGGCTACGGCCAGCGCCACCTGCTCGGCCCGCTGAAGTGCGAGAGACTTGGGTACCAACTCACCCAGGATCACGTGCAAGCAGGTGATCAGGGTGAAGGCCAGGACAATGGCAATACCGTGTCCGTAGACCTGTGCGTGGGGAACATGCTCCAAAGGGCCTTCCACCATGCGGGCCAGAATCGGCTCTCCGACCCAGCCCAGCGTCAGGCTGACAATCGTGACTCCTAGCTGGACCCCATTGACCAGCTCATCCAGATTGCGGTGAAGTCTCTGCACGATGCGCGCGCCGATCCGGCGTGCCTCGATGAGCTGCTGGATTCGGGTATCCCGCACGCTCACCAGCGCAAATTCAGCCGCAGCAAAGAAGGCGTTGGCCGCCACCAGGAGCAAAATGAGAAACACCCGGAGCAGCACAAAAGCAATCATGGAGCGCTAATTCTAACATTTCAAAGAGGTAACCCTGGAGCACCCGGCTTGATAGAATTGCAGGGCGCAACTAGCTCCAACGGGTTCCGGATTTCGCCGGGCTCCGGTACTTGATTACATTTCCCGCGTTGTCCGGTCTAACTTCATGCAACCAGAAATCGCAGGAACTTCGTTTTAACTAAATTCGTATCCATCATTGAGGCGCAAACCACGTCAACGGCCTGGAGGAAATCGTGAACGGTAATGGCAATAATAAGAAGAAGCGCAAAAAGTGGCTCATCTATGGCGGAATCGGCGTCGCCTTAGTGCTGTTGATTGCCGGCGGACTGATTGCTGCAACCAGCGGTAACAACAAGATTGACCCTTCCAAGCTGGCCAAGGTTGAACGCCACGACCTGGCTAAGAGCGTGGTGGCTACCGGCAAGGTCGAGCCCATCACCAAGGTGGAGATCAAATCCAAAGCCAGCGGAATTGTGAAGAAGCTCTTCGTCGACGCTGGGGACAAGATCAAGAAGGGACAATTGCTCGCCCAGTTAGATAAGGAAGAGATCCAGGCCCAGGTGGAACAGTCACGCGCGGCTCTGGCCGCCTCACAAGCCAGCCAGAAGGGCGCCGAAGCCGATTACGAGCGCGCCAAGGTAGATGCCGAAGGGCCGGACGTTCCGCTGCTCAAGCGTGCCTACGATCGCGCAACGGGGATGGCGAGGGATGGGGTGGTCTCCACTTCAGCCCTTGAAGACGCCCAGAAGAATTACGAGATGTCCCTGAACAAGCAAAATGTTTCCAAGGCGCAGTTGACTGTTCTCAAGGCACGGATTGCGCAGTCCCAGGCTCAGGTGGCCCGTGACCAGGCCAATCTTAAACAGCTTGACGAACAGCTTAGCTACACCGACATCATCGCGCCCATTGACGGCGTCCTGCTTTCGCGGGATGTGGAGATCGGCGATGCGGTCAGTTCGATCCTGGTGTTGGGGTCCTCCGCAACTTTGGTGATGACGCTTGGCGACATCAGCGAAGTCTACGTCAAGGGCAAGGTGGATGAGAGCGACATCGGCAAAGTATACCTGGGCCAGCCTGCACGCATTAAGGTGGAGTCGTTTAAAGACAAGACCTTCTCCGGCAAAGTAACGAAGATCTCGCCGCTGGGCGTGGAGAAAGACAACGTTACGACCTTCGAAGTTCGGGTTTCCATCAATAATCCAGGAGGCGAACTGAAAGCTGCCATGACCGCGAACGCGGAAATCATTCTGGAAGAGCACAAAGACGTCCTACAGATTCCAGAAGGCGCGATTATCTACGACAAAGAAAAGAAGGCTTCAGTCGAGGTACCTGACTCCAAGGGCAAGGACGGAAAGCGAAAAGTAGCAGTCAACATTGGCATCTCGAACGGCGCCAAAACTGAAGTACTAAACGGGCTGAAGGAGAACGACCAAGTCGTGCTGCAATAGCCGGCTCCCGGTCACTGGTCGTTGGTCGTTGGCCCACACAGAGTCGTTTAAGCGGCCAACGACCAGCGGCCAAGGCAGTTTTTATGAACCTGTCCGATATCTTCCGCCAGACTTTCGCCACCTTCCGGGCACACAAGATGCGGTCCTTCCTCACCATGTTTGGCATCGTCTGGGGAATTGCGTCGGTCATCTTGCTGGTCGGCCTGGGACGCGGGTTCAGCGTGGATCAGAAGAAACGCATGAAGACCCTGGGCAAAGACCTGGTCATTGTCTGGGGAGGACGCACCAGTTCACAGATCGGTGGCCTCGCCGCGGGACGTGAGGTCCATCTCACGATTGAGGATGCACGCGCGGTGCGCGATCAGTGCTATCAGGTCAAGCACGTAAGCCCGGAACTGCGACGGGATGTTCCGGAAGTCAGCCCATTCAATTCGGCCAACCGCGGAGTGGTGGGGCTGTGGCCCGCCTATCAGGATTTCCGGTCATTAACTCTTGCGGAAGGGCGGCTCATCACAGAAGAAGACGAAAAAGAGGCGCGCCGGGTGATCATCCTGGGTGACTCGGCCAATAAGCAATTGTTCCCCGGGCAACCGGCCGTCGGGGCTGCGCTGTTGATTAAAAGCGTTCCCTATACCGTCATCGGCATACTGCAAAAGAAGAATCAAAATTCCAACTACAACGGGCCTGACAACGACTATCTGTATGCGCCCTATTCGGCTGTCGCCCGAGACTTTCCTCCGCTGCAAAAGGCCGGCATCGTGCGCGGCCATCTGGATGACATCGTGTTTGAGGTCGCCAACGCAGAGGAGCACGATGCGGCCGTACAACAGGTAAGACGCGTTCTGGGGCAAGTCCATCACTTCGAGGCCACCGATAAGGACGCCCTGTTTATCTGGGACACCATGGAAGGGGCCAAGCTGGTGGAGAACATTTTTGATGTGATCACCATCTTCTTCGGCTGCGTGGCCATCGTTACCTTGTGCCTGGGTGGGATCGGGGTGATGAACATCATGCTGGTCTCGGTCACGGAGCGTACTCGCGAAATCGGCGTACGCAAGGCGGTTGGAGCGACCCGACACGACATCCTGAAACAATTCTTTGCCGAGTCGGCGATCCTCACAATTTTGAGCGGAGGGCTTGGGCTTTTTTTTGGGGTGGGTATCTGCGTGGCTTTGGCGGTGCTCCCCTTGCCTGATTTTCTTCCTCACCCCATTGTTTCTACAGTTTCAGTGGTTCTCTCGATCTTGACTTTGTCGCTGATCACATTGACGGCTGGGATGTACCCGGCACAACGAGCAGCCGAAATGGCTCCCATCGAATCACTGCGGTATGAGTAAGGAGAAAGCAATGAAGATGCATAGAATTGGTTTGGCAATTTGCGGCATTGCGCTGATGACCCAGCTTGTGGCGACTGCCTCAGCCAGTGCAGAAGGCGGCTTCCAGCGGACGTTGAAAGTCAACGGCCCCGTAGACCTTGAGGTAGAAACGGGTTCGGGCAATATTGATATTCGCACAGGGTCGTCAGACAAGCTACAGATCACGGCTCATATTAGAGCCAACAACTGGTTCAGTGGTAGTAATGACGCCGCGGAGAAGATAAAACGCATCGAAGCCAATCCACCGGTTCAGCAAAGTGGGAACGACATACGGATCGGCCACCTCGACGATCCTTGGCTCAAGCGCAACATTTCCATCAGCTATGAGTTGGTGGTTCCGGCCGACACCCGCGTGCGCTCCCGCACTGGCTCTGGAAATCAAAATGCCGCCGGGCTGCGAGGAACAATCGACCTGCAAACGGGATCGGGAAACGTGGTTTTCTCGAACATTGGGAACACGGTGCGGGCTGAGTCGGGATCGGGAAACATCCAGGCGGACCACGTCAACGGCAACGTGCGCGCGAAATCCGGCAGCGGCGATATTCGCATCAGCGATTTGTCCGGCGGGCTGGAAGCGGAATCGGGCAGCGGCAATATCACCATGGCCCAGGCCTCTGCCGGTTCCGTGCGCGCGCAGACCGGATCGGGTGATGTCGACCTGCGCGGAGTAAAGGGGTCTCTGGAAGCAACCACGGGCAGCGGGACCCTGCGCGCCGAGGGCGATCCGAAAGGGGCCTGGCGTCTGCACACAGGTTCCGGTTCAGTGCATATACGCTTCCCTTCTCAGGCATCCTACGATCTTTACGCTCACACCGGCTCGGGCGGGATTTCCGTCGGACCTCCTATCACCGTTCAAGGTACTGTCAACAAGCATGAAATGCGCGGGAGAGTCGGCGGTGGCGGCGTCCCGGTGGAATTGGAGACGGGATCCGGCGAGATCGAAATCCAGTGATAAAACCAGCGTTGGTCGTTGGCCCGTGGTCTTTGGCCAACGACTAACGACCAGCGACCAACGGCCATGTTCTTGAAAGAGCTCATCTCGCAGAGTTGGCAATCACTGATGCGCAACCGCCTGCGCTCCGTGCTGACTATGCTGGGGATTGTGTGGGGGCTGGCCTCAGTGGTCATCTTGCTGGCATACGGGCAGGGCCTGGGCGGCAGCGTTCTGCATGCCTTCATGAACATGGGCAACAACGTCATCGTGTTGTGGCCGGGCCAAACCAGCTTACAGGCCGGCGGCCAGCGGGCGGGAAAGCCGGTTAGCTACGAGTACGAAGACGTAGAGGCCATCCGGGAAGAGGTACCCATCGTCCGCGGGGTCAGCGCTGAGGTGGACCGTGACTTTGGGTTCAAAGTCGGGACCCGGGTAGTCTCTCTGGGCGTGCGTGGGGTGGAACTACCTTATGGCCAGATGCGCAATTTGACGGTGGAAGATGGTCGATACTTCAACGAATCCGACTTCATTGAACATCGGCGTGTGGTCATTCTGGGTTACGCGGCCAGCAAGAAAGTCTTTCAGGGCGCCCCATCGGTTGGACAAAGTGTAACCGTCGGCGGGTTGAGCTTTGATGTAATCGGCGTGCTGCGCAACAAGATCCAGGATTCGATGTACAACGGCCCGGACAACGAAAATGCTTTCGTTCCTTTTGGCGTTTTTCGCGACCTCAAGGACATCCGTGATCCGGACATGATCATTATCCAACCCGTCGAAGCCCATTTGAATATCAAGGCCTTAGCGGCGGTACGCGAAGTACTGGCGCGGCGACATCATTTTGATCCCAAGGACGAGAAGGCCGTCCCCGCCTGGGACACGATTGAGAGCCGCCAGATGGTAAATGCCTTTTCGCTGGGACTTCAGGCCGTGTTGGGACTAATCGGGGCTGTGACGCTGTGCGTGGGTGGCGTAGGCGTGATGAATATCATGCTGGTATCGGTGACTGAGCGCACGCGCGAGATCGGTCTGCGCAAAGCGTTGGGCGCGCGGCGTCGACAGGTTTTGGTACAGTTCCTGCTCGAAGCCCTGGTATTGACGTTCACAGGCGGGGTGATCGGAATGGCGGTGGCGGTGTTGCTCACCTGGGTCATTCCGCCGATGCCTTTGTATAGCAGCCTGTACAAGACGGCGAATCACGAAGGCGACATTTTTCTGCAAGCTTCTGCCGCGGTGATGACGGTCTCCTTCATCATTCTTTCCATGGTGGGAATCATTTCGGGGTTCTTTCCCGCGCTAAAAGCGTCCCGGATGGATCCCGTGGAAGCTCTACGCTACGAATAGCTCGAGGCTGCGCCGTCCTTGTCCCCTTAGGTTTTGGAGGGACAGGGCGGGGGTTCTTAAAACCGCAACTGCCCCCGCGTTACCTCGGTGCCTTGACCGCGCCCCATCAAATTGTTACTTTCGATTTTTCCCCTGGGGATTCGGCCCTTAAAGCGAGGACACATTGGCACGTCAGCCCATCATTACTTTGACCACGGATTTCGGATTGAACGACCACTTTGTCGGGACCGTCAAAGGTGTGATTCTGGAGATCGTTCCAGAAGCGACCATCGTGGATATTTCCCACTCTGTGCAGGCCTTCGACATCCTGGATGGCGCCCTGGCACTGGCCCAGTCGTACAGCTATTTTCCGGCCGGCACGGTGCATATGGTCGTCGTTGATCCGGGAGTGGGGTCAACCCGGCGTCCGATTATTGCCAGCTCCGACCGCCACCACTTTGTGGCCCCCGATAATGGCGTACTGTCGCTGATGTATGCCCGCGAGGAGCGGATACACGTCCGCACGATTTCCTCCGACCACTACTTCTTGCAGCCGATTTCCAACACCTTCCACGCGCGCGATATTTTCGCGCCTGTAGCCGCGTATCTTGCCAAGGGGGTGGACTCGCAGAAGTTTGGGGACGAGGTTGAGGATTTTGTCCGCTTCAACGCTCCGCGGCCTAAACCCACCAATGCCAACTCATTCCGCGGCGTTGTTCTGAAAGTCGACCGGTTCGGGAACTTGATCACTAACTTTACCGCTCAAGATGTGCCTGCGCTGTTTGAAGAGCAAGTTCCGCCGTTTAAGATCGTTGTGGGCAAGAGCGAAGTCACCTCGATGAAAACCTCTTATTCGGAAGGCGCGCCGGGAGAGATCTTCGCCATTCAAGGAAGCATGGGCTATCTGGAACTGGCGTCGAATCGCAGCTCCGCTGCGCAAATGGCCGCGATCGGCAAAGGCGCCGAAGTGAATTTGGCGCTGGAAGGCTCCGCGGCGGCCGCCAACGGGTAGACCGCTAATTGCTTTTGACCTTGGGATGGGCGTAGCGGTCCATTTCTGAAGTCCATTTCAGAAAGTGCCACAGATTCCTGCGCTCGTGCCACATAAACTCCCAAAATTCCAGGAAGCCAATCTGGGTCATCTTCACGCCACAATAGGTTTCAATCCGCCACAGTAAATAGGGACTGCGCCACGGAGCCAGGCGGTGGCCGCGGGTCGCGTTCCACAGGAATCGAATCATGTAGCGCATACTGAACCATGATATCGAGAAATGGTGAAGCAAGCACACTGGTCGTTGGTCGCTGGCCGTTTGTCGGCATAGTCGGGTTGGGGGTTGGCCAACCACAGACGACCAATGACCAACGAGCAAATGCTAAAATCCACTTTCCATGACCGATGAACACAATCGCGAGCGAGCGGAAGAACACTACTACGCCGCTCTGGATTTGGTTTCCGAAGGGCTACAGGAGCGGGCGCTGACGGAGTATGAAAAATCGCTTTCGGTCGACCCGGGGTTTACCGAGGCTATGCATGGGATGGCGCGCTGCCTTCAAGACCTGGACCGGCTGGATGAAGCCATCTCGGTCGCGAAACGCATTGCGGAACTCGATCCGGATGACATTCTTGCCCATACCAGCTTGTCGGTGCTTTACCAGAAGAAGGGCATGATTCCGGAGGCAGAGGCCGAAGGAAATAAGGCAAGAGTCTTGGGGTGGAAGCAACAACTGAAGAAAAGCTAGCCACAGATTCTCACGGACGGAGACGGATCAAACGAGGCAACTTACGATCTATCGGGGTTAATCCGTGCCAATCCGTGGCCACGTTTACAGATCGTATTTCTTCATCAAGTGGCGGAATGAGCGGTAAGAAATTTTCAACAAGTCCGCGGCACGGGTTTGAACCCCGTTGGATTGCGTCAAGGCCGATTGCAGAAGAGCGCGTTCGATATCGGCAACGTACTTTTCCATATTCACTCCGTCGGGCAAGACGCCCCCGGCAGAGATGGCGCCTCCGATACCTACTCCAGCAGCCGCTGCGCGTGCTTTCGATTTTTCCATCGGGAGTTCGACACTTAGCTCATCGCCGGTCTCAAGCGCGACCGCCCGCTCCACCGTGTTTTCCAGTTGACGAACGTTTCCCGGCCAGTCATACCCGCATAGAGATCCTAGCGATGCCTCGCCGACGCGGGTGATCTTTCTTCCCGCCGCGCTGGCGTATTTCTTCAGAAAATGGTTCGCCAGAAGTGGAATATCCTCCCGGCGGTCGCGAAGCGGAGGCACGGTAACCGGAATCACGTTCAAACGATAGTAAAGATCTTCGCGGAAAGTGTTTTCTGCCACCGATTTGTCCAGGTCGCGGTTGGTGGCCGCAATCACTCGCACGTCGATCGCAATCTCGTCGGTGCCGCCCACCGGACGAACGCACCGTTCCTGCAACACGCGCAGCAGCTTGACTTGCATAGTCAGGCTCATCTCGCTGATTTCGTCGAGGAAGATTGTGCCTTCATGAGCGACTTCGAACAATCCACGCTTGTTCTGGTTCGCTCCGGTGAAAGCTCCTTTTACGTAGCCGAACAACTCGCTCTCCAGCAACGTTTCCGGAAACGCTCCGCAGTTGATGGAAACAAAGGGCTCTGTAGCTCGGGGTGAACACACGTGGACCGCGCGCGCGACCAGTTCCTTCCCAGTGCCGCTTTCTCCATAGATGAGGATGGTGCTTTGCGTGGATGCAACGATCCGGATGGTTTGTTTCAGCTTCTCCATCGCCGAACTGACGCCCACGATGTTGTCGAGCGAATTCCTAGTAGCGGCGTCGCGCTTAAAGGCAAAGTTCTGGCGGCTGAGCGAGAGTTTGTCCAGGGCGCGCTTGATGGCGAGCCGAATTTCATCGACCAGCGCCGGAGATTTGCGGATATAGTCGGCAGCTCCTCCGGCTTTGACGGCCTGCACTGCCGCCTCATAGTCGTCAACCGCAGTCATCAAAATCACCGCTGTCTCGGGTGACATTTGGTGCGCATAACGAAGCACTTCAATACCGTCGGTCCGGGGCATTTTGATGTCCGTCACGATGACGTCAAAGATGGCGGCCTCAAGCTTCTTCTTGGCCGCGTCCCCGCCATTGACGGTTTCAATCTTGTAGCCATCGCGGCGCAGGGCGATCTCCAGCATTTCGCAGATGGAGCGCTCGTCGTCGCAGACCAGGATGTTACCCACGCGCCCCTCCTGCCGCCGCAACCGTCGTCTCTGCCGTCGTTTCGCCGTCCCGAGTGGTCTTTGGTTCCTCCATCCCGGCGCGGTGCAAGCGAAGAACAAACTCACTGCCCTGCCCGGGCTTTGACCTCGCCCATACCTTGCCGTCATGGGCTTGCACGATCTGGTATACGATGGCCAGCCCCAGTCCAGTGCCGCCCTCGAATTGCGATTGGAAGGGCTCGAAGATTTTATCCACGATCTGCGGGCTGATGCCAGGCCCGGTGTCAGCAAAACTGATGTTCCAGTCATGGCCGGATTCGTTCACCGAGATGGTCAGGACGCCACCTTCTTTCATGGCCCGGACCGCGTTTTCGCAGAAATTCCAGAAGACTTGTTTGATCTTGTCGCCATCGGCCAAAGCCCGAGCCTCAGCAACAGCGAATTTTCGCTCGATCCGGATGCCTGTGTTCTCCGCCAGCAACCGGTGCTCGAGCAGGGTGAGAGTGTCGTCCAGGAGCGGCAGCAAATCCACTTCAACGATTTTGTACTGCCGGTTGCGCGAATAAGCCAGGAAGTCGGTGATGATGCCGTTCAGGCGTTCGGATTCGCGAAGAACAATTTGCAGGAGCTGCCGATGTTCGTCATTGAGGTTCGGCATGCTAACCAACATGCTGGCTGATCCTGCAATGGATGTCAGAGGGTTGCGGATTTCATGGGCGATGGCTGCCGCCAGACGGCCCACCGCCGCCAGGCGGTCCTGCATCCGAACCTCGCGCTCAAGGCGGCGAATTTCCGTCAAATCGTCCAGCGCATACACGTAGCCCAGCGTGCCGCGGTCCTGAACCGACATGGCCGACACCCGGATACGAAACGTCCTTTTGAAACCGTTCTGTAAGTTGTAGCGTACTTCCCCGTGAGCATGGTCTGAGTCCACCTGAGGCAAGGGGTCAATAAACAATTCGTGGACGGGCTTGCCCCAGAGCTCGCGCTCAGAAAGTTCCAGAGCCGTCTGCGCCGCTGCGTTGGCCAGGGTAATGTGCCCATCCAGGCCGGTTGTAATTAAGCCGCCGCTGATCGACTGAATAATGTTTTCATGCAGGGCCTGAAGATCTTCCAGTGCGCCGCTGGTGTGCTTCAGCTTCACGTTCGCCTGCCGCAACTTCGCCGCCAATAGCCCGCCCAGGTAGGCGACCGCCAAGAATGCGCAAAAATTCATCAGGATGATCGCGTGTAGTGCTGAAGGAGCGGGATGGGAGTTGGAATAGGCTGGAATTGACTCGTAATAAGTCAGCTCCAGCACCGCCCCGTATAACACCGAAGCGAGCGCCGCCGTAATGTAAGTCCATGCTCGCGACAGCAAGACACTCGCCACGAAGATGACCAGCGGGAACAGAAAATTGAGAGAGCTGTCCACTCCTCCCGTCACATACACCATCAACGTGGCCAAAACCAGATCGGTGAATACCTGGAGCAAGGATTGAATGCGGGGCTCGTCCCAGAACGCAAGCAGAAGCAGGTAGAAGCCGGAAAGCGCGTACCAGAGCAGTACGATCCCAACAAAGAGTCCAATGGGGAGCGTAGTAGTGGTGAGCCGGGCAATGCTCAGCTCAATCACCAGTAGTAAAGTCAGGATTATGATGCGGACTTTTACAAGCCACGCCAGCCAGTTCCGCTCATCCAAGGGAGGTTGCATGCCTGATTTGTGCTCCCGCCAGTTCTGCTCCTTAGTTTGGGAACGCCGTTTCCGGAACAGCTTGCGATTGAAAAGCGATCATTCAGTACCGTGTGGCCGGGCGGGGCATAGCCCCGCCTCCACATAGTTTTCTTACTATCCCGCCAGTTTCGCGATCATCGAGAACAGCGGCATGTAGAGCGAAATCACGATGCCTCCGACGCAAACACCGAGCATTCCAATGATGGCCGGCTCCAGAAGAGCCATCATGTCCTTGGTCGCGCCATCAACCTCGTCTTCATAGAAGTCGGCAATCTTCTGCAGCATGGAGTCCATGGCGCCCGTGGCTTCACCGACGCCGATCATCTGCGTCACCATGTTTGGAAATACCCCGCATTCCTTGAGTGGATCCACGATGGTGCGGCCTTCTTCGATAGCCTTGCGCACCTTCATTAAGGCTTCTTCAAGCACGGCGTTGCCGGAGGTCCTGGCGGTAATGGCCAAGCCTTCAAGAATCGGCACGCCCGAGGTGATCAGTGTGCCCAGGGTCCTGGTAAAGCGGGCCACCGCGATTTTGCGAAGAAGCATGCCCAATACGGGGAGCTTCAGCAGCATTTTGTCGAAGTAGTAACGCCCTCTGGGGTCTTTCCGAATCCACTTCGTGCCAAAGACGACACCCACAATGGCCACAATGAAGAACCACCAGAATTGGCCAACAAAGGCGCTCAACCCCATGACGATCCGGGTGGGAAGCGGCAGGGTCACGCCGAGGCCATTAAACAAATTGGCAAAGATAGGCACAACCCACTTGAGTAGAGCGCCCACAATCAAAGTGGCCAAACTCACAACCGATACCGGATAGATCAGGGCCGATTTGACAGCGGCCCGCAGTTTGACAGCCTTCTCGACATAGATCGCCAGGCGTTGCAAGATGATGTCGAGAATACCGCCGGTTTCGCCCGCTTCGATCATATTCGTGGTGAGATCGTCGAACACATTGGGAAACTGGCGCATGGCGTTGGCCAGGGTAGCGCCTCCTTCGACCGTAGTCCGTACCCCGGTGAGCGTCTTCTGAAAAGCCTGGTTCTCCTGATTCGCGGCCAGGATTTCCAGACACTGCACCAATGGGAGTCCAGCGTCGATCATGACCGAAAATTGCCGGAAAAATATGGCAATGTCCTTCGTCGAGACCTTGCCCGACCCAAAGGTCGGCATGGAAAACTCCTTGCCCTTCTGCCGGACCGGGCCGGGCGTAATCCGCTCCCGACGCAATTGCGTAATCAACGCCTGTTTGCTGGCCGCAGTGCGCTCTCCGCTTACTTTTTCTCCGCTCGCGCTCTTCCCTGAAAATGTAAAAACTGGCATGGTTCGCGTCTCCTCACTGCTCTACGTTCTGTTCCAAATATCCCTGAACTCCGGTACTGCTACTTCTTGAATTGCTTATCGCTTCGCCGGCGCAGCGCCCTTGGCCATCACCGTCTGGTTCCGGTTCAAGAGGCTGGCTCCGCGGTTGATCATTTCCTGCAACTCATCCACATTGCTCGACCGGGCTAACCCCACTTCCAACGTGATTTGCTTCTGGAAATATGCCGTGGCCAAGGCCTGGTTAAAGGTCTGCATACCGTATTTTTCCTGTCCGGACTGCATCGCCGAATAGATCTGGTGGATCTTGTCTTCACGAATCAGGTTGCGGACTGCGGCGTTGGGCACCAGGATTTCCATAATCATGGCGCGGCCTTTGTTGTCCGACTTGGGCAACAGGCTTTGGCACATGATGCCTTCCAGCACCATCGAAAGCTGGGCGCGGATCTGGGGCTGTTGATGGGCCGGAAACACGTCAATGATCCGGTTGATGGTGGATGACGCCGAGTTGGTGTGAAGGGTGCCGAACGTCAAGTGTCCGGTTTCTGCGATTCGCAGAGCGGATTCGACGGTTTCCAGGTCGCGCATTTCGCCGATCAGCACCACGTCCGGGTCTTCACGGAGCGCGGCGCGAAGCGCGTCGGTGAAGCTCTTGGTGTCGGCGTGCAGTTCGCGCTGATTGACCACGCAATTCTTGTTCATGTGAACGAATTCGATCGGGTCTTCGATGGTCAAAATGTGGTCATGGCGCTCGGTGTTGATCTTGTCAATCATGGCGGCCAGGGTCGTGGATTTGCCTGACCCAGTCGGCCCAGTCACCAGAACCAATCCCCGAGGCTTATCGCAAAGCTTGCTGACTACCGCCGGCAGTCCTAATTGATTGAACGATTTGATTTCAAAAGGAATGACACGGAAAACAGCCGAAGTGGCGCCGCGCTGATTGAAGACGTTGGCGCGGAAACGGGCCAGGCCTTTCAGGCCGAAAGAAAAGTCGAGTTCGAAGCTCTCTTCAAAGCGGTGTTTTTGAGCGTCCGTCATGACGCTGTACGCCAGCTGCTTGGTTTCTGCCGGTGTTAACTGTGGCAGATCGAGCGGCACCAGGTGGCCATGCACTCGCACCTGCGGCGGCGAATTGGTGGTGATATGAAGATCGCTGCCGGACATCTCCAGCATTCGCTTCAGTAGATCGCTTAACGAAAGCGCCATATTTGTGCAGTCCTTCCCTTTCCGACTAGTGAATGGTTTCGCGAGCCACTTCTTCCAGGGTTGTGACCCCGGCGGCGACCTTGATCAGCCCGCTACGCCTCAATGTGATCATTCCCCGCTCAATCGCTTTCTTCTTCAATTCCACCGCCGATGCTCCGACCAGGACCAATTCCCTGATCTCGTCATCCACTTCCATGACTTCATAAAGCCCGGCGCGTCCCTTGTAACCGGTGTTGTTGCATACTCCGCAACCCTTGCCCTTTTTGATCTTTATCGTCTTGGCTTCTTCCGGGGTGAAACCTTCTTCGATGAGCGTCTGGTACGGTACTTCCACGATCTCCGCACAGTCTTTGCAGATGCGACGCACCAAACGTTGCGCGCAGATGAGGTGAACCGAAGTCGCCACCAGAAACGGTTCGATACCCATATTCATCAGACGGGTAATGGTTTCCGGAGCGCCGTTGGTATGCAGGGTCGAAAGCACCAGGTGGCCCGTGAGCGCGGCTTTGATGGCAATTTCCGCGGTTTCAAAGTCGCGAATCTCGCCCACCAGAATAATGTTGGGATCTTGCCGCAGGAAGGAACGCAGTGCGGCTGCGAAATTCAAGCCGATCTGCTCCTTCATTTGCACCTGGTTGACGCCACCTAACTGAAATTCAACCGGATCCTCGGCGGTCATAATGTTGGTATCCGGCTGATTGAGCCGGGAAATCGATGAGTACAACGTATTGGTCTTTCCGGACCCTGTAGGGCCGGTGACCAGCACCATCCCGTACGGCTTCAAAATTGCCTTCTCGAACTTGACCAGGGACTCCGGCTCAAAGCCCAGCTTGGTCATGTCGAGGCGCAGATTCTCTTTATCCAGCAACCGCATGACGATTTTTTCGCCCCACAGGGTGGGCAGGGTGCTTACGCGAAAATCGAGCTGCTTCTTTTTGCCGCCCAGGTTCATCTTCAGCATGATGCGTCCATCCTGCGGCAGGCGTTTTTCGCTGATGTCCAGCTTGGCCATGATCTTCAAACGAGAAGTGATGGCGTCTTTCAATTTCAGAGGAGGCGACATGATGCTCTGCAATATTCCGTCAATGCGGAAGCGCACCCGGAACTCTTTTTCGTAGGGCTCCATGTGGATGTCGCTGGCCCCGCGCTTGACCGAATCGGTGAGCACCAAGTTGACCAGCTTGACGATGGGGGCTTCATCCGCCGCTTTTTCTAATTCCGAAAGCCCAATTTCCTCCTGCTCGCTTTGCAGTTCGACGTCGGCATCGCCGATTTCTGCCATCGTCTGCATGACCTGTTCCAGGTCTTCTTCCTGAGTCGTTCCGTAGGCTTTATCGATGCCCGCGAGAATCGAGCTTTCGGCTGCCACCACGGGCTCGATATTGAAACCCGTCATGAACTTAATGTCGTCCATCGCGAAGACATTGGTGGGGTCCACCATAGCGATGGTTAAGGATGCGCCGACACGGCTCAGCGGAAGAATCTGATAGCGCTTGGCGGTCTCGAAGGGAATCAGTTTGACGACCGCAGGGTCAATTTCAAAATAGGAGAGGTTGATGGCGGGAACACCATATTGGCGCGAGAGGAAGTTGGTGACGTCCTCATCCGAAAGGAAGCCGAGCTTCACCAGGGCAGAGCCCAGGCGACAGCTCTGCTCCTTTTGCGCCTTCGTCGCCTGTTCCAACTGCTCTGGGGTAATGACCTTCTCTTTAACCAGGAGGTCGCCCAGCCGTTGAGACATACCTGATCTCCTATCCTTGATGAAGGATTGCAGCGGAGTCGCTTGCATCACGCCAGGCGCCAGCACAGTCGGGGAGATACTGGCGGCACCTTCGCGTTGACACAAATTGTCACCTTAGACGAGTTACTTCACCAGTAACTTTGGTACTTGTACTGTGCGGGCAAAATATCGCAAATCAGGAAAAGTGCCAGAATCCGCGTCAAACCTGAGGTTTGCAGGGGCAGGAGTGCATGCGATTCCCGGCGGCCATGTCCTTCGGTAAGCCATAAGATAACTGCATCCTTGCTGAGCTTCCGCGCTATGAAGGCTGGGAACGAAAGTCAAGGAATTCTGCTTTTTGTCTTTCTTCCTTGTTACAATGGCGGCCTCTTCCAGGGTGATAGCATGCAAATCCAAGGCATCGAGGGTATGACAACCGGCCAAGTGCAGTTTGAGTTGCAACGTGGAGCAAAATTTGTCTTTTACTACTATTGCGTTTCGGCCCTTGTGATCACATTTCGCCGCCCGTCAGGAATCTACTTTCTGCGTGCCGATGAGAATGCGATTGTCAAAGGGCTCCCCTGGACGTTGCTTACAGTTCTTGCCGGATGGTGGGGGATTCCGTGGGGCCCGATCTATTCCATTCAGTCGTTGCTTATAAATTTCAAGGGCGGGAAGGATGTAACTGCTGAGGTTGCCCGCCAACTGAACGTTGCGCCGGTTGCTGTGGTTCCCGCTACTTAACGGCATAAGTTGTATGTGTTTCCGATCTCATGTTCCAGCGGCCCTGCTCTTCTTTTTTGCTTCTCTCACTGGCGCCCAAACTCTTCGTGAAGAGGCTTCCAGAGCAGGCATTCTGATTGGCGCCGCTGCCAATGTCCACTACCTATCTGAGGCGAGCTATACAGCTACCCTGGCCCGGGAATTCAATATGCTCGAACCAGAAGACGCGATGAAGTGGGAGGCCTTGCGCCCGGACGAGCAGACTTTTGACTTTGGTGCGGCTGACCGAATCGTGGCATTCGCTCGAACCCACAATATGAAGGTTCGCGGGCACAACCTGCTATGGGGGACGCACAATCCGGATTGGTTGACGCGCGGGAACTATAAACCAAAAGAATTGTCCGAACTGCTGCATCAGCACATCAGTCGCGTCGTTGGCCATTTCCGGGGCACAGCTTTCGCATGGGATGTAGTCAACGAAGCCTTTGACGAAAAAGGCCGCCTGCGCGATTCGATCTGGTACAACCGGCCTGGTATCGGTGCGGGTGAAGAAAAGGCCTATATCGAACAGGCGTTTCGCTGGGCACACGACGTTGATCCCGACGCGCTTCTCTTCTATAACGAGGCCGAGGCTGAGGAAATGAATCCGAAGTCGGATGCAATCTACGCCATGATGAAGGACTTTCAGCGGTGCGGAGTGCCCATCGATGGAATCGGATTCCAGATGCACATCTTCAATCTCTCGCCCGATTTGCCTTCGATTTCCGCCAACTTTGCCCGCTTCAGCGAATTAGGCATGAAGATCCACATTACCGAGCTGGACGTTGCTCTTCCGGTTGCCCCAGACGGGAAGGTACTCGATACCGTCGATCTTGAAAGGCAAGCGGACATCTATCGGAAGATTGCCACCATTTGCATGCGAACCGATGGTTGTACGGCCATTCAGACCTGGGGAGTCACCGATCAATACTCCTGGCTGGGATGGGCGACGGATAAGACCAAGGGTGCCGGCCTACTGTTTGATCGCAACTATCATCCGAAGCCCGCTTATACGGCGTTGCGACAGGCTTTAGGCGGGCGGACACGCAAGCCAGACTGACGGCGAAATCCTATCTGGATTCCGGCTTATAATGACGCGAAGGCCTGCTCCACGTTTCAGGATTCGGTAACGCAGCCTGTCACCACCGTGCCCGTTCCACGCACAAAACGCCCTACAGATGAAGTTTCCCGGCGAAGGAAGGCCATCTATCTTCTCGCGGGTGGCGTGACGCTTCTGTTGGCGATGATTGTCTCGCAGACTTCCTTTGATCTGAACTTTCTGAATCCGGATTCCAATCAACAGATCGCGGTCTTTGCCGGATTATCGGCATTGATTTTCTTGTTGTTCGTCGCGCTCACCTATGTACTCGCCAGAAATTTGATCAAGCTGTTTGCCGAGCGGCGCCTGGGTGTGCTGGGCTCGAAATTCCGCACGCGGATCGTGGTCGCCGGATTGTTGCTTTCCTTTCTGCCCGTCATCTTCATGTTCTGGTTTGCCTACGGACTGATGAACCGCTCCATCGACAAGTGGTTCTCACGTCCAGTGGAGGAGGTGCGTGAAGATACCAATGCGATGGCGGCATTACTTTCTTCCTATGCTGCGCAGAATGCGCAGGCGGAGGCCATTTCCATCGCCTCATCCTCGGAAGCTCGATACGCGTTTGAAGGACACAGTTTCTCCGGGGTCGCCGGGGAGTTTCGCGAGCATGAGTCCACTCTGCAGGGGGGATTCGTGGTCGCCCTGCAAGATGGCAATGCGGAAGCCAGTTTCGCCGCTCCCGCGCCATGGCCTTTAATCAGAGCGGCCCTCCCGGCGCCAGTGACTCCCCAAAGTGCTCCCATCCGTTTTTCCTGGCAGCACACCGATTACGTGCTAGGCAGCGCTAACATCGGCAAGAACGGCATGATTGTGGTGGGGATGCCCCTCCCCGAAAAGTTTTCCGCAACCTTCCGGCAGATCGAAGCCAGTCAAAATCGCTATTTTGCCCTGGCGGCGAAGCGCCGCCTGGTCCGCCGCACCTACATGGAATTGCTCATGCTGCTTACGGTGCTGGTGCTTTTCACCACTATGTGGCTGGCTTTGTTTCTATCCAAGCTGGTCATGCGCCCGATTGCGGCCTTGGCCGAAGCCACGCAAGAAATTTCTCGTGGTCACCTCGACTACCGGGTTGAGGTCACCGCCGCGGACGAAATCGGCGACCTGGTGCGTTCATTCAATCGCATGGCCGAGGAATTGGAAACCAGCCGTCATCAAATCGAAGCCTCCCGGCGCGAATTGGCGGATGCCAATGCCAGCATCGAGCAACGACGCCGGCACATGGAAACCATTCTCGAAAGCATTCCCACCGGGGTGCTTTCGGTGGATTCCACGAGGCGCATCACTCACGCCAACCAAGCTCTGATGCGGTTGTTCCGGCCCAAGGGCGGGGAGGATGGAACCACGGTCCTCATCGGGGCCGCGCTGGCCGATGTTTTCCCCCCGGAAGTCATCGAAGACCTGGAGCCTCTACTGCGCCGCGCCGATCGCATGGGCACCACCACCACGCAACTGGAAATGGTGCTGGAAGCTGGCTCGCTGAACGTTGCTGTCACCTTGGCGACACTCCGCCATCGCGGACAAGGGTTGGGATATGTGATGGTGTTCGAAGATTTGTCGGATGTGCTGAAAGCACAGAAACAGGCGGCTTGGCGGGAGGTGGCGCGGCGGGTAGCGCATGAGATCAAGAATCCGCTGACTCCCATCGCGCTCTCGGCGGAAAGGATTCTTCGCCACCTCGATCGCAAAGGCACCCCCGATGCAGCTTCGCGCGAAGTCATGCACGATTGCGCGGAAACCATCAACGGAGCGGTTGAGACGGTACGCACGCTGGTAAATGAGTTCGCTGCCCTGGCCAGTTTTCCGACCGCTCAACCAGAACCCACCGACATCAACTCCATCATCGAGAGCTCGCTGGCTTTGTTCAATGGCCGTCTGGATGGCATCCAGGTTCACACCAGCTTGGCTAACCAGCTTCCCAAAGTGATGGCGGATGGCGAATCCATCCGCCGTGCCTTTGCCAATCTAGTGGACAACGCTGCCGAAGCCATGCAGGGAGCCGCACTGCGTGAAATCAACATTTCGACTTCCCTAGTGACCAGCCGTGATGCGGTGGAAATCACCGTCGCCGATACCGGTCCCGGAGTCACCCAAGATCTGAAAGAAAAGTTGTTTCTCCCGTATTTTTCTACCAAAAAACGCGGCACCGGCCTTGGTTTGGCCATCGTAAGCCGTATCATTGAAGATCATCACGGCTCCATACGGGTCGAAGAGAACCGCCCTGTGGGCGCGCGCTTTGTAGTGGAATTACCGGTCGCAGTCGAAGCCCCATCCCTGATCGGCCAGCATGCCTAACATCCTCATTGTTGATGACGAACCCGGAATACGCGAGTCGCTGAAAGGCATCCTGGAGGAAGAGGGCTATGCCGCCGCATTGGCCGATACCGGGGAAGCCTGCCTGGATTTATTGCGCCTGCAGAGCTTCGACGCGGTGTTGCTCGACGTGTGGCTCCCAAAAATGGATGGGCTGGAGACTCTCACCCAGATTCGCGAGATGGAGAATGCACCGGAAGTGATCATGATCTCCGGTCACGGCACGATTGAGACTGCCGTACGCGCTACCAAGCTTGGGGCTTACGACTTTCTGGAAAAACCGCTCTCCATTGACAAGACGCTGATCCTGCTCCAGCACGCGGTGGAAGCCAAGCGGTTACGAATTGAGAACCGAGAACTCAAAAAACAACTTACGCCCAAAAGCGCGATTGTCGGGGAAAGCATTCCCATGAAGGCGTTGCGGCAACAGATTCAGCTCATGGCGCCGACCAATGGGCGGGTGCTGATCCTGGGAGAATCCGGGACTGGGAAGGAACTGGCCGCGCAGGCGATTCATGCTCAAAGTCAACGTAAGGATGAAATGTTTGTGGAGGTAAACTGCGCGGCGATTCCTGAAGACTTGATTGAAAGTGAGCTATTCGGCCACACCAGGGGAGCATTTCCGGGAGCGGCCGCCGATAAAGAAGGCAAATTTCAGCGGGCCCACGGCGGCACACTATTTCTCGATGAAGTTGGCGACATGAGTCTTAAAACCCAGTCCAAGGTCTTGCGTACGCTCGACGAACAACGTTTTACCCCCGTGGGCAGCAGCGAACCGATGACTGTAGACGTGCGGGTTATTGCCTCGACGAACAAAGACCTGGAAGAAGAGATTGCCAGAGGCAACTTTCGCGAGGATTTGTTCTACCGCCTGAACGTGATCCCCTTTTCTGTGCCCCCGTTGCGGGAACGACAGGAAGATGTGCCCCTGCTCACTCGGCACTTCCTGAAGGAGTTTTCTGCCGCCTATGGCGGGCGGCCGCGTGAGATTACTGATGCTGCGATCGAAACCCTGGTGCGCTATTCCTGGCCGGGTAATGTACGTGAGCTGCGCAATGTCATTGAGCGAATTGTGATCATGAATCCGACCGCAATGCGCTTTGACCGCAAGCATCTCCCGCCCTTGGTCCATCGTGATGGGAGTCGCCATAATGCGGGAACGGAGTTCTCTACCTTGCACCAGGCCCGCGCCGCCTACGAGCGCGACTACATTCTTAAAAAGCTCGATGAAACCCATGGCAACATCAGTCGTACCGCGGAGGTCCTGGGCCTGGAACGCAGCCACTTGTACCGTAAGATGAAGACCCTGGGAATCGCAGCCAAGGAGTAGTCCGTACTAGGCCGGGACGCCCGACGGCTGAAATTACCGTTTGATCATCCGGATTTCTGTGCCATTCTTGAGAAACTTCACATCATCCATGAGCTGATTGATGAGATAAATTCCGCGGCCATGTTCGGAATAGACATTCTGGCCGGCTACCGGGCTGGGAATGGAAGCCGGGTCAAAACCTTTCCCCGGATCACGCACGATAATCAACATGCCCCGGGTTTCATCGCACGCTACATCGCACTCGATGAACTTCGAAGGATCCGCCTTGGCTCCGTGGACGACGGCGTTGGCTAGTGCCTCATGGAGCGCCAACTGGACGGCATCCTCTTTGCCGGCGGCACAGCGCATCTGCTTCACCAGTTGCATAATGCCTTGCACTACCGGATCCACGCAATCCGTGTCAGCAGCCAGAGTTACGCTTAGCTTCAAGATCAACTTGTCAGCCTCGAAGTCGCAAGTGGGATCATCTTCGACCGGCACAACCCACCAACTGATCTACCAAGAATTGTACCGGGATTCGGGCCAGCGGGAAATCTGCCATCGGTCCAATAGCGGCTATGGCTTTCCGGTTCCTGCCAGGCGTTCCAGCTGCCGCCGCCAGTCCAATTCGTCTACGAACTCGCGGGATTCTCTCCAGCCGGGCTGAACTTTGACGAACAATTCAAGAAATACGCGAGTGCCGAGCATCTTCTCGATCTGAAGCCTGGCCGTGGTGCCGACCTTCTTTAGCATCTGGCCGCGCTTGCCGATCAGGATTGCCTTTTGTCCTTCACGCTCACAATAGATCGTGGCGGCGATCCGGCTCAGCTTCGGACCTTCCTCAAATTCATCGATCAGTACGGTGACCGAGTACGGGACTTCCTCGCTGGTTTCCAGCAAAATCTGCTCGCGGATCGTCTCCGCCGCCATGAAACGAGCGGGCTGGTCGGTCAGCTGGTCATCGGGAAAATAGCGTGGCCCGTCCGGCAAAGACTCCATCAGCTTTTGCAACAGGAGATCGAGTCCATCCCGTTTTCTTGCAGAAATTGGAAGGATGGCGGAAAAATCGTGCAGACTGGAAAATTGTTGAATCAGGGGGAGTAGTTCCTGCTTCTTGCCGCGCAACAAGTCGATTTTATTCAAGACGAGAAAAACAGGGGTGCCGGATCTTTTCGCCAGATCGAGAATGAATTCGTCATTGGAGTCGCGGCGGTGCGCGGCGTCGACGATCAGCAAAATCAAGTTGCAACCCTCGAGCGCTTCCCGCACTTCGGTCATCATCTTTCGTCCCAGAGAACTGTCGGGTCGGTGGACACCGGGGGTATCAATGAGAACGATTTGCCCGGCGGGCCGGCTCTTCTGCTTGGCGATATGAAGAATTCCCAGAATGCGGTTGCGGGTCGTTTGTGGTTTGGGGCTGATGATGGCCAGCTTCTCCCCGACCAGCGCGTTCAGCAAAGTGGACTTGCCGGCGTTGGGGCGGCCGAGGATGCAAACGAAGCCAGAGCGGAACCGCATCAGGAGCGCCGGCGCCTCGCCGGCCAGGGAATCGTGGGCTGATCAGTCAGGTTCATATTACGCCGCGCGGCGGCTACCTGACTATATCAGTTTCATGGGGTTGGCTTGGGGGTGGAGATGCGAACGCGTTCGACCCTCCGCTCGGTGGAGTCCAATACTTCGAAGCGCAATCCGTCCTCTTCCAGCACTTCGCCCTTCTGCGGAATGCGTCCGGCGAGTTCCGTGACTAATCCGGCCACGGTGGCGGACTCTTTCCCTTCAGGCCGCACTCCAAACAATTCGGCCAGCCGGTCGATATCCACGTTGCCCGCTACAATGTAGGAGCGGTCGTTTTCCCGTACGACTTCGGCTTTTTCGTGTTCATCGCGAATTTCGCCGACGATTTCTTCCACCAGGTCTTCAATGGTGACCAGCCCGGCCACACCCCCGTACTCATCGACCACAATTGCCATGCGGATGTTGTTCTTGCGCATTTCCCGCAGCAGTTCGCTGCCCAGCTTGCTCTCGGGAACAAAATAGACGTCAGTGCGCATTACTGTAGCCACGGTACGAATGCCAGCCTCGGAGTCCGGCACCTGGAGAACATCCTGGGTGTATACGATGCCAACAACGTTGTGGATGGTCCCGTCGAACACGGGCACACGCGAAAATGGGCGATCGCGCTGCAACTCGACGAACTGTTCCACGGTGGTATTGATTGGCACCGCCACGATTTCCGGACGCGGCTTCATGGCGTCGCGCACGGTTTTTTCCCCGAACTGCACCACGGAGTGAATCAGCTCGCGGTTGCTTTCGTCGAGAATACCTTCCTCTTCCCCGGCTTCGATCAGCGCTTCCACTCCTTCGCTCGTGCTTTCCGGCGATTCATCCACGTGCTCGCGGGTCAGCGCGGTAACCGACTGGAGGAAGCCCAGGACAAGAGTCACCGGCAACACCAGGTAGATCGAGATACGGAGCAACAATACCCAGCGGGTGAGCCATCGCCCCTGCGTGCGCGAAAAGAAAAGGAATGGCAAGAAGCGATGGAAAACAATCACAATCAGGATCAGGCTGAGTGTCGCCTGCAAAACCTCATACAGATGCCACCCCTGGTCTTTAAACACGGCAAAAGCCACCAGCATGGCAATGGCGGCCATCACCAACTGGGTCAAGACTGCCATCGACAGCGCTGCCCGCTGACGCCCCACTCCGAGCCTCGGTTCGACAATCTGCTCGAAGGCCTCTATATTGTTCTGGAATTCGCGGGACAGAAACTTGCCGATCTCAGCGTAGACGCGGTCCACGTAGGAGACCAGGGTGAACAGGCCCAACAGGAGCAGGAGTGCAACTGCGATGGCGTAGTTCATCTTCGATTGGCGGACGTCTTGCCGCTTCTTTCAATCAATCCCACAGGCAGGCCCAGTTTGCTCCGCAGACGGCATTCTTCGCGGGCCATCGCGCCGTCATCAAGCTCGTGATCATAACCAGCCAGATGGAGCAATCCGTGCAACGCCAGAATTTTTACTTCTTCCGCCACGCTATGCCCGAGGGCGCGCGCATTTTGCCTGGCGATATCGGCGGATATCGCAACATCTCCGGCGAGGCTTTCGGCGAATTGAGCCATCGGAGGAAATGACAGGACGTCGGTCGGCTTGTCCTTCCCGCGAAAACGACGGTTCAAGGATCGCATCTCCAGGCTGCCGGTGACCATTACGTTCACGCTCCCCTGCAACTTCGCGGCCTGACAAGCCCGCGCCACGAAACGCGCCAGCGTCGTCTGATTCAATCGTGCCACTGGCTTGCGGAGGATGACCACGTTTGCTCCACAGGAATGGATGCCCAAATAAGATAGGAGGGCTCAGTGGCCCTCCTTAACCATTTTACCGGCTTTCCTACCGGGTTGCCGCTTCGCCGGAAGAAACCTCGGTTTCCGGCCCGGTACCTGGCTCCGCTGCACTGCTTTTGCCATTCTTGGATTCCAGCAACGACATCTGCTCCTCCGCGGCCCGATTCTTGTGTTCATCGTAGGCGCGGATAATTCTTTGCACTAATTGGTGGCGCACTACATCGCCCTCGTCGAAATACACGAAGGTCAGGCCTTCCACTTTCTTAAGCACATCCACCGCTTCCAGAAGACCGCTACGGCGAGCAGTCGGCAAATCAATCTGAGTTACATCGCCGGTAATCACGGCTTTGGAGTTGAATCCCAGGCGAGTGACGAACATCTTCATTTGTTCGGAAGTCGTGTTTTGGGCCTCGTCCAGAATTACGAAGGAATCGTTCAAAGTGCGCCCGCGCATAAACGCGATAGGCGCGATCTCAATGACATTCTTTTCCAGATAGCGGTCTACGCGCTCAGGGTCGAGCATGTCATAGAGCGCGTCATACAGGGGGCGAAGGTAGGGATCAATTTTCTCCTGCAACGTTCCCGGCAGAAAACCGAGCCGCTCGCCCGCTTCAACCGCAGGCCGCGCCAGGATGATCCGGTTCACTCTCTTGGAGACCAGCGCGGAAATCGCCATGGCCACCGCCAGGTAAGTCTTGCCCGTGCCGGCCGGACCAATCCCGAACACCATGTCGTGACTCTCAATGGCATCCAGATAGCGGCGCTGGTTCGCGGTCTTCGGCTGCACCATGCGCCTTCCCTGCGCACGTTGCCGCCCGGCCTCCGCCAGGCCTCGCAGGCTGGCTTTGGAATCGTCCACCAGCACGCGCAGCATACTGTTCAGGTCGCCATTATTGAAAGTGAAGCCAGCGCGCTGGAGGAATTGGTAATCAGCAAAAACCTGCTCGGCGCGGCTCACATCGCGAGCTTCGCCTTCCAGGTCAATTGAGTTCGAGCGCAAATCGATGGAGATGTTGAGCCCGTCTTCCAGCACATGAAGATTTTCATCCCGTGTGCCGAACAGGGTCTCGATATTGGGGCTGATCTCGATACTTTTCTTCATTTAGAACTGGACATGCCTCCGCGGTTCTACAAACACAACTACCTTCTTTTCCAGCGCAAGCAATCTTCTCTCGGATGAGGTAAAGCAGACGGGATGCTGGGCCTGTGACAAGGCGACTACCATTGGGGTAAGGGTACCTCCGGAACTCCAAGGGAGTCAAATCATTAAAGTAATTGGCGGTGGCTCAGGCTTTCCTTGCGGCCAGCAAGGTCAATCAAAGACTTCGATCACAGAGTTCGCGAAGAGATCCGCTTAGTTCATTCAAGCCGTTTCAGCGCGTGCATCGGGAATCGACGCGGCCACGGCTCGCTCCCGTGCCCACATACGCAGCTGCTGAATTTCTTCAGCGCGTGTAGTGGAAAGGGGAACGGTCGTCTTCAGAGCTTGTAACAGGTGATCGGTATTCAGGTCCTGCTTGCCGGAAAACGCCGAGTAGAGCGCGGTCTGGACCGCAGCATCAATTTCAGCCCCGGAAAAGCCTCTGGCGGCGGTTGCAACCCGGTCCAAATCGAAATCTGCCGGGGCGCGCTTGCGCCGCTTCAGTTGGATGGAAAATACCTGTTTCCGTTCCGCCTGATTGGGGAGATCCACAAAAAACAATTCATCGAAGCGGCCCTTGCGAATCAATTCTGGGGGAAGCGCGTTGACATTGTTGCAGGTGGCTGCCACGAATACCGGTGCCTTGCGGTCCTGCATCCAGGAAAGAAACGCAGCGAGAATGCGCGAAGAGACTCCCGCGTCGACCGAAGCCGAGTCCGGACCGCTCCCGGCAAACACTTTTTCCAGCTCGTCAATCCACAGGACACAGGGCGCAAGGCCTTCGGCCACGCGGAAGACTTTTTGAATGCGCTTCTCGGTCTCGCCAATGTACTTGTCAAAAATCGCCGCGGTGTCGAGTTTCACCAGCGGAATCTTCCATTCTCCCGCTATGGCGCGCGCACAAAGCGATTTTCCGCAACCTTGAACCCCCAGGATGATGACGCCCTTGGGCGGCTCCAATCCGAACTCCTTTGCGGAAGGCTCCCAGGCCCCCTGGCGCTGTCCCAGCCACTGTTTGAGATTTCCCAGACCTCCGACATCGGCAAGATTTTGTGAGGCGTCCACGAACTCCAGCATGCCGGAGTGACGCAGTAATTCCTTCTTGGCCTCGAGCACATCGGTGACCGTTTCAAGACACAGCGCGTAGCGCGAGACCAGGGCTTGCGAGATTGCCCGTTCGGATTCTTCTTCGGTCAGCCCGCGTAGGTTAGCTGCGATCGCATCGAGTCCGCCCGCGTCTAACTTCTGTTGCAGGGTGTGCGTCCTGGATAGGCGCTTGAACACTTCGTCCACAATCTCCCGCAGGCGCGGCTGATCAGGAAGCGGTAAATCGAGATATTCCACCAGACTCGTCAGTTCCGAAGGCATGGCGATGGCCGGCGCCGTCAGAATCACGGTCCGGCGGTTGGCCGAAAACTTCTGGCCGACATCACGCAGGCGCCGCACGATGACGGGGCTTTCCATGTGACGGTGAAAATCTTTGAGAATGAAGACCGCTTCCAGGGCAATGCTCTCCATGTTGGCCAGCGCCTGTACCGGATCGGTGGTGTTATAGATGGCGGACTTGGCAGCCTCTGGAACTTCGAGATCCACGCCGCGCCTGGCGGCATTCAGTCGCGCCTGGGCATTGGCCGAGGGGAGGGTCGGGCTATGACTGCCTGAGCGCACCAACCCGTCGGCTATGGTCCACTCGAAGACCGCCATGTTCAACTCGGCACAGGCGTCACGGACCAATCCCACGGCCCGCATTTCTTCCACAGTTTCCATGACCACAATGGGGGTGGAAGAATTGATGAGGATCTTCAGGCGCTCGAGGGTGTTTGCCATGTGTTTGACCAGCCGGGACTTACTCTCGTAAAATAGCCTATTCCGTACCCACCCGGAATACTTCCTGGAAAACGAAGGTAACGAACTTACATGGCAAACCATTTTTCGGCGCTGAAGCGCGCCCGTCAGACTGAACGCCGCACCGCGCGCAACCGGTCCAATGCTTCGAGCTTGCGCACTGCGCTGCGCGATTTTCGCGAGATTCTCGCCAAAGGCGATAAGGAAGCCGCGACCAAGGCTTTCCCCAAAACGGTGTCCCTGCTGGACAAAGCAATCCAGAAGGGCACATTGCACGAGAACACGGCTGCACGATACAAGTCCCGGCTCAACGCGCGGCTTAGCGCCCTGAAGTAGCCAGCGCGATACATCGTTCCGAGCATTACATGGGACGGCCGGAGTAATGGGCTAGACCGGCAGCTCTTCCTGCGCCCAACCCGCAACTTCAGCTTTCGGTTCGGCAGTAAGATCCAGAACCAGCTTTTCCAGGATCAACCGCTTGGTCGGTGGATTGGAGCGCAACGCGAGATCGGTGCGCGCCACCAGGCGGATGGCTCGAGTCAACTCGCGTTTGGACTTATAACGGCGGGCCTGTTTGATGATGTCGTCGGCAGCGAACGGCGGGACGCGGAAGCCCTGCCACAAAGCAGCCCACAACATGCGCTGATCGCGGACGTTGCGTTCCAGAATCACCAGCATCTGGCGGAAGGTCTTGGCCAGCATGTAGAGATGGCCGATAGCCGCTTCATCTCCATCGCCAGTGGTCAGGATTGCATCCAGCATCTCGAGCGCTTTGACCCGGTCTTTGCTGGAGATGGCATCGGTCAGCTCATACAGGGATCGCTGCTTGGCAGCCAGCACCATGGTTTCCACATCACCCAGGCTAACGCGTTTCTTGTCTCCGACATAGAGAATCAGCTTCTCCAGTTCATTGGAGACCATCATCATGTCGCCGCCCAGCGCATCGACCAGTTCGCGGGCGGCATCGGGATCAATCGTCACCTCACGCGTCACACAATATTCCGCGATCCAGCGGACCGCTTCGCCTTCCTCCACGCGCGAGAGTTCAACGATCCCGCAATAGTGGCCAAGGGTCTCCCGGATGCGTTCATAGCGCTCTTTGTCCTGCATCTCCATACGGCGCGCGTCGGCGGGGATGCTGATGTGGTCGGCCACGAAAATGATGACGGCGTCGGGATTGGGATCTTTGCAGTACTGCTCGATAGCAGAAAGCTTGTCCTCATTCGACCCGCGCCCAAACATGGTCTTTACGCCTTTGACAAAGAAAACCTGGAACGGTGCCATCAGCGATGGCGTTCGGGCGCGGTCGAGCACTTCGGCTAAATCCGTTTCGGACAGGTCAAAATCGAACAGGCTGAAGTCCCGAAGGTCCGGGGGAACCAGGTGTTCAAGGATGGCCTCTCGGCAACGCTTGCGGAAGAACGTCTCATCGCCGACAAATACATAGGCCGGACGGAGTTTGTGCGATTGCACTTCCGTCAAAAAGCGGTCGGTTTGGGCGAAGGCCCGCATCAGAAGCCCTCCAGGATATTCGAAACCAGGGTGCGGGCAAACTCCTGCGAAAGCCGCTGAAAGGCCGGGGAATCCTCTTCAAAGAAACTGGCCAATTCCCGCGAAACCTGATATTGCTCACGGAACACGTACGACGGGTTCTGGTAAAGCACCTTTCCGTCCTTATCGGTAAGGGCGATTCTCATGCTGACCGTTACCAGCACGCTCGCGGCGCGGCCCGTCTGCGAATCATAGGTGAGGGGCGCGGCGTTGGTCGAGAGCACGGTTCCCTTCAAGGTAGCATCGGAGGAACTGGTGGATGAATTCACGACATGATAGTGGGTTCGACTCACCATTTCCCGTACGACTGCCGCGGTAAGAGTCTGCTCAATCTTGTAAGTTTGCGTCTGATTGACGAACGCGGGAATAGCAATGGTGCGGACATTGGTGGGAATGGTGTTCACGCGCCCGGCAGTGTGGTAGCCGCAACTCGAGAAAAGAAATGCCACGATCACGACTCCCGCGAAGGCAGCTTTCATTGGATCTTGCCTCGGGGACGGGTTGCCGCCATGGTTTCCGCGCACTCCACGGCCGTGGTCGCGGCAATTCTCAGATTGTCGGCCGCCGCCCACAGCCAAACGCCATTGAGATCGTTCGGGTCGGGCTTCACACTGAGCAGAATGTTGGCCTGCCCCGCTACGCTCACGTTGCTGGGAGCATCCTCGGCTGGCTGCGCAATACTCACATGCTCGCCAGATAAGGCCTGGAAGAACTGTTCTACATCCACAATCTGGTCCATGCGGAGGTGGATCGCAAATCCATATCCGTGGAAAATCGGCGCTTGCAACAACAGCAGGGAGGGCAACGCGAGGCTGCTCCCGCCTATCCGTTGATAGTGTTTTAGAATGCGCTGCTCGACCGCAGCCAGTGGCGGATTGGCGTGTTCTCCATACCGGCTGATCATGTTGAACGCAACTTGAGTATCAAAAATATTCTTGGGTAACGGTTGGAAGGAGAGCAAGTTTACCGTTTGCTCGTGCAACTCATCCATACCCTTTTGGCCGTGTTCTGAAGCGGGCTCGAAGACTGTGGCTACGGCACGGGTAATGGAGGAAACTTTTTGCGCGCGCAGCATCAGCAACGCCAGCACCACGGCTGCGGGGTGAGCTACCACCGCGGGATGGGGCTGCAAATCAAGCGGCAAGGCCTGCCCGAGTTGCCGTTCAATCCATGGCGAACGTACCAAAGCGCCTGCTTCATCTTCCAGTGCATGGGACAGATCCACAATCGCGGAGCCGGCATCGCGCACCATTTTCCAATTTCTGCGGGTGCAATCCTGGTCACAGGCGAAAAATGTGAAGTCCACCTTGTCGAACTGCTGAGAGCGGACACTCTGAATAAAGCTGACTTCGCCGCCGACAGCTTCCAATTGGCCGAGGGACTCGTCGTCATCCAGCAGCTTGGTATCGAGCGATGGGAAATTGCGGTCGCTGAGGACTTCCGCCACCTCTTTACCTTTGAGGTTGGCCGCGCCCACGATCGCCAGGCGATAGAAGTTTCCCGTCCTGACAGTCTCAGGGTGCGCGGTTGCCGATTTGGAATGGATGGTCACGAGGTCTGCGAAGCTTCCTTATAGGTCGGCGGAGGCGGGCTGCTCTTGCGTCGCAAGAGCCACTTCAGGCGCCAGAAAACGCCGGAAAATGTGTACAGCAATGCAATCGCGAATAACACGCTATGCGAGTAAAAACGGATCGCGGCAAACAGAAAGCCAAAAAGTACAATCAAACGGAACGGTTGGCGGGCGCCGAAATCGATGTCCTTGAAACTATAGAATCTCCAGGTACTCACCATCAGGTAAGCGACCGCGATCAATAGCAATGCCCAGGTGAGGGCGGTATACCAGGAGGTCACCGGCTCACCATAGGAAAAGTGCACTACCGCGGCGATAACCCCGGCGGCGGCAGGGATCGGCATACCAACGAAATATTTCTTTCCCGGACGTCCCGGGTTCGAGGGAACCGGGTTGGAAGTAATGTTGAATCGCGCCAACCGGCTGGCGCCAGCCATCAGGAAGAAAAAGCTGGCAATCGCCCCCAATTGGCCAAGGCGCGCCAATATCCCCATCCCCTCGAGATCGAGTTGACGAAATCCCCAGCTCCAAGCGAGCAGGGCAGGGGCAACGCCAAAAGTGATGACATCAGCCAGCGAATCCAGTTCTCGTCCAAAGTCACTGGTCGTACCGGTCAGGCGGGCTATACGCCCATCGAGGCCATCGAACAGAACGGCAAATCCGATCGCCTTGGAGGCGTTATCAAAATGCCCCGCCTCAGTGATACTCCCATGGAACACCTGCAAAATTGCGTAAAACCCCAAACCGATGTTCGCCGTGGTGAACAATGAAGGCAGAATGTACATGCCCTTGTTCAAGCGTCGCTGACGTTTCTTGTCAGGTCTAGGGATGACGGGGACCTCGGGATCGTCCATTACTGTGCCCCCTGTTGCTCGCGCACCGCACCGGCGGTCGCCAACTCTTTGGGATGGAGGTAGGCTAGCACGCTGGAGCCGCCTTTTACGTGATCTCCAACTTTGATCTGCACCTTGGCATCGGAATCCAGCAACACATCCACGCGCGAGCCGAACTTGATGAGGCCAATGCGCTCTCCGCGCTCTACCCGGTCTCCAATGTTCCGGTCAAACACAATGCGCCGGGCCAGCAATCCGGCAATTTGTTTGAAAACGACACTCGATCCGTCCCCCTGGACAGTGACCGTGTTGTGTTCATTCTGATCGGCGGAGGCCGCGTTCATGGCATTCATGAACTTACCTTTTTGATATTTCACATCAGAAATAGTTCCAGCAATCGGCGAACGGTTCACATGCACATTGAAAACATTCAGAAAGATGCTGACCCGAGTCTGCGCACGCCCACTCACCACTGTCGGGGAAACATCGGTGATTTTGCCATCCGCCGGAGAAACCACCGCACCGGGGGCATCGGGAATAGTGCGTTCCGGATCACGAAAAAACCATAGAAAGAAAAATGCCAGCAGCAAGGCAGGCACCCCCCACAGCGGCGAGGTAAGCCACCCTATGAAGATTCCAGCCCCCACCAGCGGGAGCGCGTAATAGTAGCCATCAGGAACCATTCGGAGTTAAGGGAATTATAGTGCAGGCGGGAAGGATCGCTCGTCCAATGTTAAATGCAGGTACGAAAAGCAGTTAGAAAGGAGACTCCAGCACACAGGGGAAGCCCGCAGCGGCCGAAGCCGCGTCCGATGAGTCAGGAATCCTTAGGCTACGTGCGCTTGCTGCCGATACTGCCGCTCAATGAACTCCATCTGGTCCTTGAGCCGCAGCTTCAGCTTCTTCAGCCGCGTTTCTTCCATCTGTTCGTCTTCGTTGAGATAACGTTTTTGGGTGAGTGTTTCGAGACGTTGTTGATACTGCGTGTGTTCGACGGCCAGCTTACGAAACTCCTCATGACTGGCGAGGAGCTGGTCTCTCGGAGTGAGCATCCAGTAAGACCTCCCTACGCAATTTTCGCCCTTAAACTAACACAGGGCATACCTCGGTTCAATCCTAATTTTACATTAGTGTTAATTTTCGTAACCGTGGGATGTGACTGAGGGTTGCGCCGGAAAACGGGCGGCTTCAGAGAAGGTTCAGCCGGTAGACGAGAGCGTCTTCTGCGGGACAAGCATAATAGTTCTGTCGGCGTCCGGTCATCTCAAAGCCCCGCCTTTCATAGAAAGCGCACGCCGCAAGGTTGGATTCCCGCACCTCGAGAAATATGGCTCGAGCTTTTTCGTGCCTGGCTTGACGCAGAAATTCGCTCACCATGCGAGTTCCGAGACCGCGACGTCGATGGTCAATCGCCACTGCGACATTTTCCAGTTCCCATTCATCCACTACCGCTTTCGCCACCAGGAACGCCAGCACGATCGCTCCCTCTTCAAGGACCAGGATCATGCGACGAGGTTGTACAAGATTCATCGCGTCCTCGTAATGCCGCTTAGTCCATTGTGCCGCTGGCGATTCAGACGCCAAGGCCATCATGGCAGGGATGTCGGCGAGATTGGCGGGGCGGATAAGCAAGCTCTTATTTTGCCGAGAAAATCTCCGCATCCGAGCGCCGGATATAGTTCGCTTCGAGAGCGTCGGCAGAGACGGTTTGGTGATTCTTCAATTTCTCCCATGCCAATCGGGCGATTGCATCGCTCCGCGGGCGCTCGACCTCAAGGACGGTCAAATGGGAGGCGCGAGCAAACTCTGCGATACTTACATCGGGCGTAACGATTGGGCGATGATGCGCCGCGGCCAATAACTCGGCGCGAGTCAGTAAATGCTCACGAGGCATGAGCGCAGGCGGGCCAACTTCATACTCCGCGACGTAGACTTCACCGCGCCCGGCATCCATGGCGGCAAGAACGTTGCCGGTATCCGGGGCTGACACCGCAATCGCTTCGAGTAAGGATACTGCCACAATCGGTTTGTTCAGGATCTCGGCCAGCGCCTTAATGGCCGCCAAACCCACTCGCAATCCGGTAAAGGAGCCCGGTCCGGAGACTACGGCAAAGACTCCCAAATCAAGCTTGCCCAACCCATGCCTGGACAGCAGCGCGGCAATTTGAGGAATGAGTTGCGCTGAAAATGTTCCTCCTTCCAGAGGAACAATCTCAAGAACTTTGCACACCTCCCCGGAAGTACATTGGGCCAGAGCGATGCTGCCCAATTTCCCGGAAGTGTCCGTAGCTAGAAGAAGCATGAAAGGGCTGATCCGCGTAAATCCGCCGCTGGTCTTGGTTCTTAGTCTACTAACTCCAACAACACTCCACCCGCGCCGGAGGGATGCACAAACACATAGCGATGCCCTCCCGCGCCAACCTTGATCTCGTCCGAAACCAAGCGGATGCCGTCGCGCTTGAGCTTCTCGACAGCGGCCTCCAAATCAGGCACTCGCAAGCAAATGTGGTGCAGGCCTTGGCCACGCTTGGCCAAAAACTTAGCGACCGTGGAGTCCTCCGAAGTCGGCTCGAGCAGTTCGAGACGACTTTCGCCTATGGGGATCATGGCTACCTTCACCTGTTCCCCTTCCACTATTTCTTCAGTAGACACCGTCAGCCCTAGTGTTTTGTAAATTTCCCTGGCCGCCCGGAGCGACCCCACGGCTATGCCGAGATGGTCAATTTTGAACATGGTCAATTTTGAACATTGTTTGCGGGCGAGTCGCCCGCCACCACATGACGCCACTTTACTTTTCCAGATCGATCACCTTACCCACAATTTCCTCTATCAGTGTATATGGGTCGCGCTTATGTTCAGCCACTTCTGATGCGTATTGCGCCAAGGCGGAATCGCTTACTTGAGCCTTTGCTTTCTCCAGCATCGCATCCCGCAGCATCTCCAGCAGGCGCTGCTGCCAATTGTGGATGCTGCGCTGTGTGGCTAAATTCTCTTTGCATAAATGGCCTTCAAACTGGCGAATGGCATCCGCCAATTCACCGATTCCCTGCCCTTCACTGGCTACGGTTTTCACTACCGGAGGAATCCATTTGTCGTTTCGCGTGGCGAGAGACTGCAGCGTCTTGATCTCCCGCTCAACCCGGTCCGCGCCATCGTGGTCGCTCTTGTTGATCACGAAGATGTCGGCAATCTCCATGATGCCGGCCTTGATCGATTGCACACCATCTCCCATGCCCGGCACCAGAATGACGACTGTGATATCGGCGAGGCGCACGATATCCACTTCGTCCTGGCCGACACCCACAGTCTCAATCAGAACCACATCTCGTCCCGAAGCATCGAGCACCATGGCCACGTCTGCCGTGGTGCGAGCCAGGCCCCCGAGCGAGCCGCGGGTCGCCATGCTGCGGATGTAGATTCCGGGATCAGAAAAATGTTCCTGCATGCGGATGCGGTCGCCCAGAATGGCGCCGCCGCTGTAGGGGCTGGAGGGATCCACGGCGATGATGCCAACTGTGCGATTTTCTTTGCGGTAATAACGGGCGAGTTGATCAACCAACGTGCTCTTGCCCGCGCCGGGAGAGCCGGTGAGGCCGATGATGCGAGCTTTGCCCGTACGCGGGAATAGAGCCTTTAAGAGATCCGGAGATCCGGGAGATCGGTCTTCGACGGTACTGATAGCACGGGCCAAGGCCCGAGAATCCCCCGCGCACAGGGATTCAGTCCAGGCTTGAATTTCTCGATTCAAGGCAACCAGTGTAAAGCACGATCTTGTTCGCCGCCTGAGAAAGCTGGAAATCTTAAACCACGGTGGCCCTGACAACGCAGGGACCAAGGTCGCGGCTCAAACGCCTGCGAGTTTACCCGCTCGAACTACCGCGGCCACAGCCAGCCGAACGTACCCCCGGTCAGCAAGCCATAGATCAGTCCATCGATCACTTCTTTGATGACCACAGACCATGGCTGTCCCTTCCAAATTCCATTGGCCAGCGGCCCGAGGCCGAAGGACATGAACGCAGCCGTACCCGCGACGCGAAATACTGCCCGATAATGCGCACCTTGCGCAACCGTATGTCCCGTCAGATAGGCAACAAAGAAGCCGATCAACAGGCAATAGACAAACCATTGGATCAAATACTTTGGCATGGCGGGCGGACCGTTAGGAATGACGGTCAAGTGCCCGACTGGGCCCTGCTTGAACTTTTCGATGGAGGCCGCTTCTTTCATGTTCTTGTGGGTGCAGAAAGGAAACATGTAGAGACCCGGTTTCAAATTGACTCCGCGCAATACCGACAACACCTTGTCCTCGTCCGGGAGCTGGCTGTAATCGCTGCGATGGTAGGGCAACAGCATATGCATGATCGAACTGGCAACGAAGACGATGACCGCCGAGAGCAGGATGGGTAGCCACAGGGCTGAGAGAGATACCATAAGCCTCCTTAAGTGTGACCGGAATTTCGCAGGCGAGGCTACCTCGTTGGAAAGCTAAGGTCAAGAGCTCAAAACAGAGATCAAAATGGGAGCTCAGGATCGGGGGTCAAACGCCTCTCTTGTGTTTTTGTACTTTGTGATATAAAGTTCTTTCCATGAACCGCGACGCCAGCCCATTCGACCAGCCGCTCCAAAAACGCTGGATTCCCGCAGAAATGCTCACGGCGCCAGCCCTGGATGCACGTTTGCCAGCTGCCCCGATCGACCCGCGATACGCGCTGCTGATCAATCCTTTCTATCCCAAGGATGCCAACGCCAGCTTTGGCAAGCATGTGCTGACTCCGACGCTGGCGCTCAGCAGTTTTGCCGCGACTACTCCGGCTCACTGGCGAGTCGGTTATTGGGACGAGAATCTGCTCCACGGCAGGCCGCCTTACGATCCCCTTCCCGAAGTGGTGGGTATCACCGTGCACCTGACGTTTGCGCGCCGCGCGTTTGAACTGGCTGACTGGTATCGCCAGCTCGGATGCAAAGTGGTTCTGGGCGGCCTGCATGTTTTGTCCTGTCCTGAGGAGTGCGCCCCCCATGCAGATGCGCTGGCTTTAGGCGACGGAGTGCAGTTGTGGCCGCGGATTTTGCGCGATGTCGAAGGCGGTTGCCTCCAATCTCGCTACATCGCAACATACGAAAATGATTATTGTGATGATCCTCCTCCGCGCCGGTCCATCCTTCCCCGCGCCAGCTTCCTGACCACAACCAGCCTGATCGCAACCCGTGGATGCCACAATCGCTGCGGATTTTGCTACCTGGCGACCGACGGACTGCGGATGCCGTATCGCATGCGGCGTCCGGAGCAGGTTGCTGCCGAATTTGCCGCTGACAAACAGCCCTATGCCGTGTTCATTGACAACAATCTCGGCTCACGCCGGGACTACCTTCACGCCCTCTGCTCGGCTTTGCGTCCGCTCAACAAAATCTGGAGCGCCGCGGTCACGATTGATGTGACCGACGATCCCATCCTCATCCGCAACATGGCGTTGGCCGGCTGCACAGGTGTGTTTATTGGCTTTGAATCGCTCTCCGATAAGAACTTGTCTGACTCGCACAAGAAGACCCCTAAAACCTCGGACTACGCGCGGCGAGTACGCATTCTGCATGACTACGGCATCCAGGTGAACGGATCGTTTGTGCTCGGTTTTGATCATGACCGCAAGGACGTCTTTGCCCGTACCGCCGATTGGATCGAAGAAAACCGGCTGGAGTGTGCGACTTTCCACATCCTTACGCCCTATCCGGCCACGCCTTTGTTCCGGCAGATGGAGGAGGAAGGCCGAATTCTTCACAAAGACTGGTCGCTGTACGACACCGGACACGCTGTCTTCAGGCCCAGGCACATGACGCCCGACGAACTGGAGCACGGTTATGCCTGGATCTATCAGCGGCTGTTCTCGCATACATCGATCTGGCGCCGCCGCCCGGAAGATTGGCCCGCGGTGCCGCTGTATCTCGCGATGTCATATCTCTATAAACGATCCAACCGCTTCTGGCACCAATTGATCAAGCACGACCTGGTGCACGCGGTTTGGAACCCTCTTGTGGAGATGACGCGTTGGAGGCATGTGAGATACCGGCGCGGGTTGGCGCGAGAAGACGCGCGCGTTGCCGCCAGCGGACAGGTTGTATCGGCAGGAGTCTAGTTGCCAGCCGCGGTGCCACGGCGGCTGAAGCCGTCGGGCTAAGATTTCTTGGTTCGTGGCGCTGGAAGCGCCACGCTTCCACGGGATCGTAAGCAATGTTTCCGAGTTCCGCCAGCACGAGTGACGCTGGCCCTATCGTGGAAGGCCCCGGCTTTTAGCTGCTATGTCGTGTTCTCAGGGCTGAGGCCCTTTATGATGCTCTTATCGGATATGACCAATTCAACACAAGAATTCAACTCAATCTCTCAACAACTGCCTCGCGATCACCAGCCTCTGCACTTCACTGGTCCCCTCGCCAATCGTGCATAGCTTTACATCGCGATAAAACTTCTCGGCTGGATAGTCCTTGATGAAGCCATAACCGCCGTGGATTTGCACGCTCTCGTTGGCGCATCGCACCGCGACCTCGCTGGCAAACAGCTTGGCCATGGACGACTCCAGGGTGGTCTTCATGCCCGCGTCTTTCATGGAAGCGCAACGCATGGTCAGCAGGCGGGCTGCGTCGATTTCCGTGGCCATGTCGGCCAGTTTCCACTGGATGGCCTGAAAATCGCTGATCGGCTTGCCGAACTGTTTGCGTTGCTTGGAATATTTGAGCGCGCATTCGTATGCTCCTTGTGCCATGCCGAGGGAAAGAGCGGCAATCGAGATGCGCCCTCCGTCGAGCACGCGCATAGCGTCGATGAAGCCGTCGCCTTCTTTGCCGAGCAACGCCTCCCCAGGCAGAACGCAATCTTCGAAAATCAGTTCGGAAGTGTCGCTGGCCCTGAGTCCAAGTTTATTTTCCTTCTTTCCCGGCCGAAAGCCCTTGGTTCCTTTTTCCACGATGAACGCGGACAGTCCATGCGTATGGGCCGCTCGGTCTGTCACCGCGATCACCACTAAGGCGTCTGCATAGTGACCGTTGGTGATGAATGTCTTGGTGCCGTTTAGCACCCAGTTGTTGCCTTTGCGGACCGCGGTCATGCGGGCGCTGCCCGCGTCCGAACCCGACGATGGCTCAGTCAACCCCCATGCGCCGATGTACTCTCCGGTAGCCAGTTTGCTGACGTATTTCTTCTTCTGCCCTTCGTTACCGGCCAGGAAAATGTGGTTCGAACACAGCGAGGTGTGTGCCGCCACGATGATTCCCACCGAGCCGTCCACGCGGGAGAGCTCATCAATGGCGGTAACGTACTCGACATATCCCATGCCCGCGCCGCCGTACTCAGGTGGAAAGATGGCGCCCATTAACCCCAGCTTGCCCAGTTCTTTGATGGTGGCGAGGGGAAACTCACTGGCCTCATCCCACTCCATGACGTGAGGGGCTATTTCACTCTCGGCAAATTCGCGTACAGACTTTTTGAGCTGAAGTTGCTCCTCATTCAGTTGGAAGTCCACAAGGCACCTCCGAGTGCCGCAGATCACGGCACAAGAGAAAACACTATTAGATCACAGGGGAAATGTTGAGAATCACCGGAAATGGCTGGTAGTGGGTCAGTTTGAACTGACCCACTACCAAATGGCTAATGGTGCAGGAGGCAGCGCCAACCCCAGCCCGCTCCCCACCAGAAGACAGGCAGCCCAAATAGCGACACAACCAAGAAGGCGATCACGATGAGCACGACCTTCGACCTGCGGACAACCTGCCGCTGCGTCTCCAGTGCTTGCTGCTGGTTGGCCAGCGCTTGCTGTTGCCCGGCCATGACCTGCTTGTAGTTTTCCAGTTGCTGCTTTTGCAGGTCGCGAATTTCTTCCAGCAGCCGGATTACCTGTTCGTCCGCCATAGATCTGCCCAGGCCTTATGACATACCAAGAGAGCCGGGCCGGGGAAGAGGACGAAAGTAACCAGGAATTTCTCCGGGACAAAACCGCTGCCTTGGTCGGCCGCGCGAAACAGGGAGGATCGATAGGCAAACAAGGTACATAGATCCTTTCGCTTTGCTCAGCATGACAGGGTAAAACCACAGGACGGAACAACTAGGCAGGCACGGTAATAAATCTTTCGAAGACTTCGTTGGACAGCAAGCGTCCGCGAGGTGTCAGACGGATCAAACTATTCTGTCTCTCCAGCAGTCCAGTTTCGTCGAGTTCGGCAACAATCGAGGAGAGCGGCTTCACGGGCGCTTCTCCAAATTGATTGGCAATCTGGCCGAGATCTAACCCTCGGTTCAGACGCAAACCCAGAAAGAGAGTCTCTTCCAAAGCAGTTTGGCAAGAAACGGATGTAGCTTGTACGGCCGCGCCAGAGATGTAGGCTTCCAGTGAATCAGGGGCAGCGAAGCGTACTGCACCCCGACCCGCCGGCAGCATCGAGTGCGCGTCCACGCCAAAACCTAAATAAGGTTGACGCGTCCAGTATTTCAAGTTGTGCCGGGATTCGTATCCTGCGCGTGCAAAGTTGGAGATCTCGTATTGCCGGATGCCAACGGTATCCAGCTTCTCACAGGCAGCGCCATACATGTCCGCGGTCAGATCTTCATCCGGCACAAAATGCGCGTGGTACTTTACGCCGCCCGCGATCAACTCGCGTCCCAGGCGAGAATCTTCGTCTACTTCCAGCATATAGACACTCACATGGGGAGCGCCGCAGGCAATCGCTTCGGCAACAGAAAACTCCCAGCTTTGCGCCGTCTGGTGAGGCAGGCCGGCGATCAGATCAACATTGATGTTCGAGATTCCGGAATCCCGCAGCCGGGCAATATCGTCCAGGACAATCGCACGAGTATGCAGGCGGCCTACCGAGCGCGCTTCTGCATCGACGAAAGACTGCACTCCTAAACTCACCCGGTTCACGCCGCAACGTGGGAAGCTTTCCAGCACGGCTGGAGTTAATGTTCCGGGGGCACATTCGACCGTGATTTCAGCCTCTGCCTGTACTTCAAAATTTTGCGAAATGGTGACAAACAACCGTTCCAGATGGCTTATATCCAGAAGAGTGGGAGTGCCGCCGCCCAGGTAAATTGTGTCCACCGCCCGCTCGAAGCGCGCGCCCATTTGTTCAGCAATTTCGGGAGCATGCTCGATGTCAGCGCAAACCCGGTCCACATATCGCTGGAACGCGGCGCGGGAAAAGACGTCCGAGGCAAAGTTGCAGTAGGTGCACTTGGTGCGGCAGAACGGGACCGATATGTACAGACCGAGCGGCATTCTGTAGGATTATCCCACTTTGGGGTTAACCGGCGAATGCGAATTCGCATCTGATTGGAAGGGTTTGTATCAGGGCAGTGACTGTATTCCTGCCGGTCCTCAATTTATCCACTAACACTATGCTCCCACGGGTCGTGATCACTGGCATGGGCGTTGTCAGCCCTAACGGAATCGGCAAAGAAGCCTTTTGCCGGGCAATCCTTGCAGGTCAATCCGGAGTTAAACGCATATCGCGTTTCGATTCCTCTTGTTTGCCGGTACACATTGCCGGCGAGATTCCAGAATTCGATGAGCTAGCCTGGGTGGATGCGCGGGAGCGCAAACATGTGTCCCGCGTCGTGCCGCTGTCGATTGCAGCCTCGACAGAGGCCATTCGCGATGCTGGGATTGATCCCCAATCGCTGTCGATGGAGGAGAAGCGCGAAATCGGAGTGATCCTCGGAACCGGCGGAGGGGCACAGGAATTTTCCGAGGAGCAATACCGGCTGTGGCACTCGGGCCAGGAGAAGAAAGCCAGCCTGTTCTGTATTCCCAGCGGGACCATGGGCACCATTCCCAGCGAAATCAATATGCGCTTCGGTTTTCGCGGATACAGCCATGTGGTGACCGCAGGCTGCACTTCTTCCACGGACGCGATTGGCTACGCCTATCAACATATTCAGGCTGGAGTGCAGCCGGTGTTCCTGGTCGGCGGCGTGGATTCCGCGATTACTCCGGGAATCATCAAGGGCTATTCGCTGCTGCGCGCGCTGACTCAGTCCTGGAACCATGAGCCGGAGCGCGCATCGCGTCCATTTTCGGCCGACCGCGACGGATTTGTGATTGCCGAGGGATCATGGATGTTCGTGCTGGAGGAATACGAGCATGCTCGCGCACGCGGCGTTCGAGCGTACGCGGAGGTCGCCGGATATGGTGCGACTTGCGAGGCCTTCCATCGCGTGCGCATGAGCGATTCTCCGGAAGAGCCGGCGCGCGCAATTACGCTTGCGCTGGAGGAGGCTCAACTCGCGCCTCAAGACATTCAGTACGTGAACCTGCATGGAACTTCGACGGAAATGAACGATCGGGTCGAAACGCGAGCCCTGAAATTGGCATTGGGTGAGCAGGCCAGGAAAATTCCGATGTCGGGCTTGAAATCTCAGATTGGCCATGCCCAGGGAGCTTGCGGCTCGGCCAGCGTGGCGGCAACTTTGATCGCTATGGAACATGGCAAGATCCCCCCCACGATCAATCTGGATACGCCTGATCAGGAATGTGATCTGGACTACGTCCCGGATGTGGGGCGCAGGGCAAACATCGAACATGCCATCTGCAATTGTGTTGGCTTTGGATCGAAAAATTCCGCGCTGGTCCTGAGCAAGATCGCCTAGGGAACCACCCCTCCGGTAAGCCAAACCGCAACACCCGGCCGAGGGTGGCCGGGACCACGTGTTTATTTAGCGGCGTTAACAACCTTTTACATCCTGCCTTGGCGAACCCCCTTCTATTTGAGGTACTCTTTTAGACAGTCGGATGGCTCAAGAAGAGGATGTCCTAGGCAAAGCGTATGACAGCCGGTTGATGCGGCGGCTGCTCACCTACCTCCGTCCCTACCGATGGCAGGTGACAATCGCTTTGATCTCGATTTTCCTTAAATCTGGATTTGATATTTTAGGCCCTTACCTGACAAAAGTCGCTGTTGACCGCTATCTGGTGAAAACTCACGACTTGCGTGCGCCGTTCGGCCGTTTTTTGAGCAACGATCCGATGGTTGGGATCGCGCAGGTTGCGGCCCTGTACGTGGGCGCTCTCTCGATCAGCTTCCTCCTGGAGTTCCTCCAGACCTATTACATGCAATGGACGGGTCAGAAGGCAATGTTCGATCTGCGCACAGAGATCTTCCGCCACCTCCAACGGATGCACATCGGGTACTACGACAAGAATCCCGTGGGCCGGCTGGTGACGCGAGTCACCACTGATGTTGACGCGCTCAACGAAATGTTCACCTCGGGCGTGGTTTCCATCTTTGAAGATATTTTTGTCCTGATCGGAATCGTGGCCATTATCGGATACATGAATTGGAAGCTGGCGATAGTCACGCTATCGGTGCTTCCACTGATTGGGATTGCCACCAATATTTTTCGCATCAGCGTTAGAAATTCTTATCGCCGTATCCGTGTGGCGATTGCACGCATCAACGCGCATCTTCAGGAGCATGTCAGCGGCATGGTGGTTTTGCAATTGTTTAACCGGGAAAAGCGCGCATTCAAGAAATTCTCCGAAGTCAACGAACAGCACATGGACGCGTTCAAAGACGCGATCATGGCCCACGCCATTTACTACCCGGTCGTAGAAATTCTCTCGGCAGCGGCTATCGCGTGCGGCATCTGGCTTGGGGGCATTGACGTAATCAATAAGGTGGCGATACCCACCCTGATGGTTGATTTCTCACGGGCAAAATTAATCCATTTCAGTATCGTGCCAACGGTTGTCACACTCGGGGTATTAATCGCCTATATTCAATATGCCCAACGCTTCTTCCGTCCCATTCAGGACTTGAGTGAAAAATACAACATCCTGCAATCGGCCATGGCAGCGGCGGAGCGGGTATTCAAACTGCTTGATACTCCGGCAGGAATCACTTCTCCTGTCGTGACCAAAACCCCGAAAGGTCCGGGGCGAATCGAGTTTGATCACGTTTGGTTTACATATCGCGATTTTGACTCAGGTAACGGCCATACAGATGGGATCGGCCCCGTCTCCACCCAAGCCGTCCCTCGCACCGCTTCTCCCAAACCTGATTGGATTCTTCGCGACGTTTCCTTTTTCATCGAGCCGGGAGAAACCGTGGCTATCGTCGGACACACCGGCGCGGGTAAGACAACGATCATTTCCCTGCTCATGCGCTTCTACGATGTCCAGAAAGGCGCGATCCGAATTGATGGCGTCGATATCAAAGACATGGATATCGCCGATCTGCGACGCCGTTACGGCGTGGTGTTGCAGGATCCGTTCCTGTTTTCCGGCACGGTGGAAGGCAACATCAAGCTGGGCACGGGCTGGATTCAGGATGCGGACGTGGAAAAGGCGGCGGAAGATGTGAACCTGGCGGACTTTATCCGCACTCTGCCGAATGGGTTCAAGGAATATGTACACGAGCGTGGAGCGACGCTTTCCACCGGGCAAAAACAGCTGATCTCGTTCGCGCGGGCGCTGGCCCATGATCCCAAGATTCTGATTCTCGATGAAGCCACCTCCAGCGTAGATACGGAAACCGAGTTCCGCGTGCGCGACGCGCTCAGCCGCATGGTCGAGGGACGAACCTCCGTGATTATTGCCCACCGCCTTTCCACCATCCAGCGAGCGGACAAGATCATCGTCATGCACAAAGGCCAGGTGCGTGAGACCGGGAACCACCAACAACTGCTGGCGCAGCATGGAATTTACTACAAGCTCTATCAGCTGCAATACAAGGACCAGGAAATGCCTGCCTCCGTGACGTCCGGTTCGCAAGTGACGGCTGGAGCAGATGACTAAGGCGGCCTATTATTTGTGTGGCGGTTTAGCATTGTCATGAGGTAACTCGCATGATCAGGGCATCAATTTTCGTCACCGTCGTTTGCTCTCTGTGTTTGCCTATGCTTGCCAGGGATCAGGGGGCAGCTCCTTATAAGAGGTGGCTGGACGAGGACGTATGCTATGTCATCCACAATGCTGAACGCACAAAATTCTTAAGTCTTTCTAGTGATACCCAGCGCGATCGATTCATTGCAGCGTTCTGGGACAGGCGCGACCCCACTCCGGGCACAGTGGAGAATGAGTTTAAAGAAGAACACTACCGTCGTTTGGCGTTTGCCAATACCCAGTTTGCCGCCAACATCCCTGGATGGAAAACGGATCGCGGGCGGACCTATATCCTATATGGCTCTCCGGACGAGATAGAAAAGCACGATTCACAGTCCGAGCGAAGAGTCGGAGCGAATCATTTCGCTTTCCCCGCCACGCCTTACGAAATCTGGCATTATCGCCACACGGGTCAAGACATTACTGTGAAGTTTGTGGATCGGTGCATTTGTGGCAACTTTGTTCGAGAAAAGAATCCGGAAGGCGATCAAGACCTCCCATAACTGCACTCTGCAACGGAACCCGGTCGCTACTGAATTTCCCCGCTGGGAACAAGCTTTTGCTGGTGTCTGAGACCCTTGACCCAGAGCCGCAGGCGGTCCAGGTAGATATAAACCACTGGAGTGGTAAACAGCGTAAGCGCTTGGCTTACGATGAGCCCCCCCACGATGGTGATACCGAGCGGACGCCTTAGTTCTGCCCCGGTGCCTGTGCCGAGGGCGAGCGGCAAGCCGCCCAGCAGCGCCGCCATTGTGGTCATCATGATGGGACGGAAGCGGAGAATGCAGGCTTCATAAATCGAATCCCGCGAATTCCTCCCGCTTGTGCGTTCGGTCTCAAGCGCAAAATCAATCATCATGATCGCATTTTTCTTCACCAGTCCGATCAGCAGGATAATTCCAATCAGGCCAATCACGTTCAGTTCGTCGTGCATGAGCAACAACGCCAGCAAGGCTCCTACACCCGCGGAGGGAATGGTTGAGAGAATGGTGATCGGGTGAATGTAACTCTCGTATAGCACTCCCAGCACGATATAAACCGTGGCGAGCGCTGCGACAATGAGCAGTAGTTGGTTGGACTGGGAACTCTGGAAAGCGGCGGCTGTCCCCTGAAAACTTCCGCTGACCGTTGATGGAAAACCAATCGAGCGTTCGGCCTGATCGATGAGTTCGGTGGCTTGCCCTAAGGCGACGCCGGGAGCCAGGTTAAACGACAATGTCACCGAAGGATATTGGCCCTGATGGCCGACAGCCAAAGGCGTACTGGAAGGTCCAAAGTGCGCAAATGCGGCCAGGGGCACGGCAATTCCGCTGGAAGCGCGCACATAAATATTTTGCAGCGCCTCGGGGCTTTGGGAGAATTGGGGGGCCACTTCCATCACCACGTGATACTGATTTAACTGGCGATACATGATGGAGACTTGCCGCTGGCCAAACGCATCGTAGAGTGCGTTATCGATGTCCGCGGCGGCCACGCCTAATCTGGAAGCGGTATCACGATCGATGACAACGGTTGCCTCCAGGCCTTTATCTTGCTGGTCGGTATTCACATCCCGCAACTGCGGCAGTGAACGCAGTTTTTGAAGGAGCCTGGGAGACCAGTTATTCAATTCGTCGAGGTTGGCGCCCTGCAAAGTGTACTGAAATTGCGCCTGACTCTGGCGCCCGCCGATGGTGAGGTCCTGGGCAGACTGCATGAAAAGCGTCGCGCCCGGCACAACCGCCAACTTGCGGCGGAGTCGCCCGATCACCTGGTCGGCAGAGACTTTGCGTTCCCCAATCGGCTTAAGCGTAATGAACATCCGCCCCTGGTTGGACGAGGTATTGCCTCCGGCAAATCCAACAATCGTTTCCACCGCAGGGTCCTGCATCACCAGGCTCACGAACTGGGTCATCTTCTGTTTCATGGCATCGAAGGAAATGTCCTGTGCGGCTTGCACGGAACCGACCACGCGCCCAGTGTCCTGCTGAGGAAAGAAGCCCTTGGGTACGATCGTGAAAAGGTAAATGCTCAGACCTGCCGTGAGTATGGTGACCGCTAGCACGAGCGGTTTGTAATCCAGCACCCATCCCAGGCTATGCCGGTAGATATTGAGGATCCGGTCAAACACATTTTCGCTAAAGCGATAGAGGCGCCCATGCTTCTCTTCCCCCAGCGGCCGAAGGAACTTCGCGCACATCGTGGGAGTTGTGGTCAGCGAAGCCAGCAGTGACACGGTGATGGCAATGCTCAGGGTGACGGCAAACTCACGGAACAACCTGCCCACAATTCCGCCCATGAGCAAAATCGGAATGAATACGGCGATGAGCGACGTGCTCATGGAAAGCACGGTGAATCCGATCTCGCGTGCGCCACGGAATGCCGCCTCGACCGGACTGAGGCCCTTTTCCAGATACCGGGTAATGTTTTCCAGGACAACGATAGCGTCGTCGACCACGAATCCCGTCGAAATGGCTAGCGCCATCAGCGAAAGGTTATCCAAGCTGTATCCCAACAGATACATGACTCCGAAAGTGCCAATCAAAGACAAGGGGACGGCCACGCTGGGAATGATCGTGGCGCGAAAGGTGCGGAGAAACATGAAGACGACGAAAACAACCAGAATGACCGAGATGACAAGGGTAATTTCAATGTCATGGACCGAGGCTCGGACGGTGGTGGTGCGGTCCATGACCACCTGCACATCCATGGCGGGAGAGATGGAAGACCTGAGCAACGGCAGTTCGGCCCGCACGCGGTCTACGGTGGCGATAATATTCGCCCCCGGCTGGCGGAATACGATCAGCAGGGCGGCAGGTTTGCCCTGCGCCACTCCGATGACTCGCGTATCCTCGACCGAGTCTTGAACATCCGCCACGTCGCCCAATCGAACCACCGCGCCGTTATTCTGGGCAACGATTAACTTGCGATATTGCTCGGCGGTAAAAAGCTGATCGTTGGCATCAATCGTCCAGGAATCTGTGGAGTTGGACAGTTCCCCCTTGGGCCGATTCGCGTTGGCGGCGTTTAACGCGGTGCGGACTGTGTCGAGCCCCACGCCAAGTTTGTTCAACAGGGTCGGATTCAACTCGGCGCGTACGGCCGGGCGCGCGGCGCCTCCTACGAAGACCTGGCCAACTCCTTCCACCTGCGACAGCTTCTGCGCCAGGATGGAATCCGCGGCGTCATACATCTTTGGGACCGTGATGATGTCGGAGGTCAGCGCCAGAATGAGAATCGGCGCGTCCGCCGGATTCACTTTGCGGTAGGTCGGATTGCCCGGGAGGTTGGCCGGGAGTTGGCTGCGCGCGGCATTGATGGCGGCCTGAACATCGCGGCCGGCCGCATCAATGTTGCGGTTAAGATCGAATTGCAAAGCGATGTTGGTTGACCCCATCTGGCTGCTCGAGGTCATCTGGTTGACGCCGGCAATGCGTCCGAACTGGCGCTCCAGCGGAGTCGCGACCGCCGAGGCCATGGTTTCAGGGCTCGCGCCTGGCAGCCCGGCCTGAATCTGGATCACAGGAAATTCGACTTGAGGCAGTGGCGCGACTGGAAGAAAATTGAAAGCCAGGGCACCCGCCATCAGCACTGCGATCGACAGCAACGAAGTGCCTACCGGACGTCGGATGAATGGCGCAGAGATGTTCATGGTCAATCGGCGGAGGCGTGGCCCTCCATTGGGACATCGATGCGATTGCCGATGCGGAAACGCTCGAAACGCTTTGCCAGCCGGTCAAACCAGAGGTAAACGACAGGAGTTGTATAGAGGGTCAGCAACTGACTCACGAGCAGACCGCCGACAATCGTGATTCCCAGGGGATGGCGCAGTTCCGAACCAGTGCCCGTTCCCAGCGCCAGAGGCAAGCCACCCAATAGAGCCGCCATGGTTGTCATCATGATGGGACGGAAGCGCAACAGACAGGCTTGAAAGATCGCCTCCTCTGGTTCCTTGTGCTCTACGCGTTCGGCTTCGAGCGCAAAGTCAATCATCATGATGGCGTTCTTCTTCACAATCCCGATCAGCAAAATGATTCCGATCAGGGCGACGACTCCGAGATCATTCCCCGTAATCAACAACGCCAGAATCGCACCCACCCCGGCGGATGGGAGAGTGGAGAGGATGGTGATGGGATGGATGTAGCTTTCATACAAAACTCCCAGCACGATGTACACGGTGATGATCGCGGCCAGGATCAGCCACGGTTCCGAAGCAAGCGATTTGCGGAACGCCGCAGCCGTTCCCTGAAAGCTGGTGTGAACGCTGGGCGGGAGGTGGATTTCCTGTTCCGCTTGGTCAATGGCTTTGGTCGCGTCGCCCAGCGAGGCTCCCGGCGCCAGGTTGAATGACAACGTGACGACCGGAAATTGTCCCTGGTGATTGATTGCCAGCGCCGTGCTGTTCGATTCGAAGTGACTGAATGCGGAAAGTGGTACCTGCATTCCGGTATTCGATTTCACATAGATGCTCTTCAGCGCATCCGGCCCCTGCTGAAATTGCGGGTTCACTTCGAGCACGACGTGATATTGGTTGAGTTGGGTAAATATGGTGGAGACCTGCCGCTGCCCGAAAGCGTCGTACAAAGTATCGTCAATCGCTTGAGGAAGGATTCCCAACCGCGACGCGCTGTCACGATCGATGACCAGGTTCGCTTCCAATCCGTTGGTTTGCTGATCGCTGGCAACGTCGCGCATGGTGGGCAGCGCCTGGAGTTTTTCCACCAGCTTCGGCGCGATCGTCGCCAACTCCTGCGCGTCGGCATCTTCCATGGAGTACTGGTACTGGGTACGGCTGATGCGGTCTTCCACGGTCAGGTCCTGGACCGGCTGCATATACAAGGTGATCCCGGAAACCTGAGCCACTTCTGGCTGCAATCGCCGGATAATTTCACTCGCCGTGGACTTGCGTTGATCGCGCGGCTTCAGGTTGATCTGAATTCGACCACTGTTCGGGGTCGTGTTGGTGCCGTCCACCCCGATGAAAGACGAAAGGCTCTCGACATCATGGTCCTTGAGGATGACCTCGGCCAGCTCCCGCTGGCGGTGAGACATGGCTGTAAACGAGGCGCTTTGCGGGGCCTCCGATACGCCGAGAATCACGCCCGTATCCTGCACCGGGAAAAAGCCCTTCGGCACCACCACATACAGAAACAGCGTTAACACCAGCGTGGCAAACGTAACCAGCAAGGTCACGGTCTGATGCCGCAACACAAATTTCAGCGTGCGCCCGTAGAACTCGATGACCCGGTTGTAGAAATTCTCGGACGATTTATAGAAGCGCGACTGATGCTCAGGGTCATGCCGCTTCAGCAGCTTGGCGCACATCATCGGCGTCAGCGTCAACGAAACCACCGCTGACACCAGGATGGTGACCGCGAGCGTCACCGCGAACTCGCGGAACAGGCGGCCGACGATGTCTCCCATAAACAGAAGCGGTATCAGCACCGCGATCAACGAGACGGTAAGTGAAACGATGGTGAAGCCAATCTGCCCCGCGCCTTTGAGCGCGGCCTGGAGTGGCGACTCTCCCTGTTCGAGAAAACGCTCGATGTTCTCGATCATCACGATGGCATCGTCCACCACGAAGCCGGTGGAGATGGTCAGAGCCATCAAGGTCAGGTTGTTGAGGCTGTATCCCAGCAGGTACATCACGCCAAACGTTCCTACCAACGAAAGCGGCACGGCGATACTGGGAATCACGGTGGCGGAGAGGTTCCGTAGAAACAGGAAAATCACCATCACCACCAACGCGACGGTGAGCATCAATTCAAACTGGACATCTTTTACCGACGCGCGGATGGTTTGCGTCCGGTCGGTGAGGATTTGTACTTTTACAGATGACGGTAGCGATGACTGAAGCATCGGAAGCAACTGCTTCACGCGGTCCGCGACGCTGATGATGTTGGCCCCGGGCTGCCGCTGAATGTTCACGATGACCGCGGGAGAGGTGTTCATCCACGCCGCCTGCTTGACGTTCTCCGCGCTGTCCACCGTGGTGGCCACATCGGAGAGCCGCACAGGAGCGCCGTTGCGGTAGGCGACGATCACTTCGCTGTACTGCTTGCTGGAGGTAAGCTGGTCGTTGGCTCCAATGGTGAACGATTGCCGCGGACCATCCAGCACGCCCTTGGCTTGATTCACGTTGGCGGTGCCAAGAACAGTGCGTACATCCTCAAGACTCAGTCCATACGAGGCGAGGGCTGTTGGGTTGGCTTGAATCCGCACCGCCGGCTTCTGTCCGCCGCTGATGGAAACCAAACCAACACCGGGCAGCTGAGAAATCTTTTGCGCCAGCGCAGTATCGGCAACATCCTGCACTTGGGACAGCGGCAAAGTATCCGAGGTCAAGGCCAGGGTAAGAATCGGCGCGTCGGCAGGATTGACCTTGCTGTAAATCGGAGGATTGGGCAGGTCGCGTGGCAAATAGGTCGTTCCCGCGTTGATCGCCGCCTGCACTTGCTGCTCGGCCACATCGATGTTTTGGTCCAATCCAAATTGCAATGTGACGATGGAGCTGCCCAAAGAACTCGTGGAGGTCATCTGGCTCAGGCCGGGGACTTGTCCAAACTGCCGCTCGAGTGGCGCGGTCAACGATGACGCCATCACGTCCGGATTGGCTCCGGGATAGAACGTCACCACCTGAATAGTTGGATAGTCCACTTCGGGTAGGGCGGAAACCGGGAGTTCCCGGTAGGCGACCAATCCCACTAAAGTCAGACCGATCATCAGCAAGGTGGTGGCGACCGGCCGGAGAATGAATAGGCGGGACGGACTCATGACGCGCCTGGAGTTGGGGATCCTTGGGTGTTTCGATTCCCGCCGGGAGCGTTCGCCCGCGGTTCGACTTTCATTTTTGGCTGGAGTTTGTCCTGGCCATCAGTCACCACGACCTCTCCCGGCGCCAGGCCAGTGCTTATCGCTACGGAGTTGTTTTGGCTTAGAGCGATGGTGACGGGACGGACTTCGACCGTCTTGTCCGGCTTCACTGCGAATACATAAGTTCCCTGGGGGCCGTGCTGAACGGCGACTGCGGGAATCACTGTGCTGTTCTTGCGTGTCTCTAGCAGCAGGCGAACGTTCACGAACTGGTTCGGCCAGAGAGCGTTGTCTTTGTTCTCAAAC
>WNFY01000124.1_pt1 | contig 61965 bp, 58 predicted proteins | sample 5400091 | NCBI WGS metagenome assembly WNFY01 (sample SAMN13153364, study PRJNA577476) | soil metagenome | isolation source: 60 cm soil or saprolite under grassland replicate 1 | place: USA:California | collected 2016-06-15
AGCGCCCTACCGCCCTCCCCCGAACGGGCCGATATTCCCCTCGTCTCACGCGGAGCATTCCCCCATGAAGACCCAGGGTTCCAATACAGACGTGGTGTTCCTGTCCGGCGTGCGCACCGGCTTCGGCGGCTTCGGCGGCACGCTCAAGGACCTGTCGGCGACCGAGCTCGGCGCCGTGGCGGCGAAGCACGCCCTGGAGCGCTCGGGTGTGCCCGCCGGCGACATCGGCCATACCGTGTTCGGCAACGCCCTGCAGACGTCGGCCGACGCGATCTACTGCGCCCGGCACGTGGGGCTCAAGGCGGGTCTGCCGATCGAGGTCCCGGCGGTCACCGTGAATCGGCTGTGCGGGTCCGGGTTCGAGGCGATCACCCAGGGCGCCCAGCTCATCATGATCGGCGAGGCGCAGGCCGTCCTGGCCGGCGGCACGGAGTCGATGAGCCAAGCGCCGCACGTGGTGCGCGGCGCGCGCTGGGGTCTGCGGCTCGGCCCGGCACCGTTGGAAGACCTGCTGTGGGAAGCGCTCAAGGATCCCCAGTGCGGCCTCTCCATGGCCGAGACCGCGGAGGGGCTCGCCGAGCAGTACAAGCTCAACCGCAAGGACGTGGACGAGGTCGCGCTCGGGTCGCAGCAGCGCGCCAAGCGCGCCTGGGACGAGTGCGTCTTCCAGGATGAGGTGGTACCGGTGCCCGTGAAGGGCAAGAAGGGAGAGCCGACCGAGTATCGCGCCGACGAGCACATGCGGCCCAACACGACGCTCGAGGTGCTGCTCTCCCTCAAGCCGTACTTCAAGAAGGATGGGCTCGTCACCGCAGGCAACGCGTCGGGGATCGTGGACGGCGCGGCCGCGACGGTGATCGCGAGCGACGCGTACGCCAAGGCGCACGGCCTGAAGCCGCTGGGCCGCATCGTGGCCTGGGCCGTGGCGGGGGTGGAGCCCAAGTTTATGGGCATCGGCCCGGCGCCCGCGGCGCGCAAGGCGCTCCAGAAGGCCGGGATGACGCTCGAGCAGATGGACTTGGTGGAGGTGAACGAGGCCTTCGCTCCGCAATATCTCGCCGTGGAGCGGGAGCTGGGGCTCGACCGGGCGAAGACGAACGTGCACGGCGGCGCCATCGCCATCGGCCACCCGCTGGCGGCCACCGGCACGCGCATCACGATCCACCTGCTCCACGCGCTGCGACGCGCCAAGCGGCGCTTCGGCCTCGGCTCCGCCTGCATCGGCGGCGGCCAGGGCGCCGCGGTGATCGTGGAAGCCTTTCCAGCCTGAGGGAGAATCCCCGTGGACATGGTGATCACCGCAGTCCTCGCCGTCCTGGCCCTGTATCTCTTCGGCGGCCTCAAGGTGCTGCGGGAGTACGAGCGGGCCGTGTACTTTTTCCTGGGCCGCTCCTGGGGCGCCAAGGGCCCGGGCTTGATCTACGTCCCGCCGCTGTTCGCGAAGACGCAACAGGTGTCGCTCAGGGTCGTGGCGCTGGATATCCCCCCGCAAGACGTCATCACCCGCGACAACATCTCGATCAAGGTCAACGCGGTCCTCTACATGCGCGTCAAGGACCCCGTGCGCGCGGTGATCCGCGTCGAGAACTACTTGTACGCCACCAGCCAGCTGGCGCAGACCACCTTGCGCTCGGTCCTGGGTGAGACGGAGATGGACGAGCTGCTCATGAACCGTGAGAAAATCAACGCGATTCTGAAGACCATCATCGACAAACGAACCGAGGAATGGGGAGTCGAGGTGTCGGCGGTCGAGGTCAAGGACGTGGACCTGCCGCCCGAAATGAAGCGCGCGATGGCGCGGCAGGCGGAGGCCGAGCGGGAGCGCCGCGCCAAGATCATCAATGCGGAGGGCGAGCTCCAGGCGTCCGAGAAGCTGGCCCAGGCCGCGCACATCATCGGCAGTGAGCCCGCAGCCATCCAGCTGCGCTACCTGCAGACGGTCACCGAGATCGCGTCGGAAAACAACTCCACGACGATCTTCCCGCTGCCGCTCGACCTGTTCCGCGGGTTTCTCGACAGCGTGTCCAAGCGGGTGGCGGCGCTGCCGGAGAAGACAGCGGGCGAGCCCCTGCCCGCGCCGCCGCGCAAGACCGAAGCCGGCGCCTAGCGATGGCGGGCGAGCTCATCAGCCGCGAGGCCCTCGAGCGCATTATACAGCGCGCGGCCGAGCTGCAGGCGGGGGAGCACGACATCGGGGACGGCCTCACCGAGACCGAGCTGCTCTCCCTCGGGCAGGACGTCGGCATTCCGGCGCGTCACCTGCGCCAGGCGCTGCTCGAGGAGCGCACCCGCACCCTCGTGCCCGCAGGGCGCGGGCCGATCGCGTGGATCGCGGGGCCGGCACGACTCTCGGCCCAGCGCGTCGTGCCCGGCGACGCCGGCGGGGTCGAGCGCTCCCTGGGCCTGTGGATGGAGCAGTACGAGCTGCTGCAGATGAAGCGGCGCTACCCAGATCGGATTTCGTGGGATCCCAAGGTCGGCGCCTTTGCGTCGATCCAGCGCGCGCTCGGCGCCGGAGGGCGTCGCTTCGCGCTCGCGCGTGCCGCGGAGGTCACCGCCCAGGTGACGCCGCTCGAGACCGGCTTCTGCCACGTGCACCTGTTGGCGGACGTCTCCAATCTGCGGCGGCAGCGGCTCGGCATCGCCGCCACGCTGTTCGGCCTGGGCGCCGCCGCGACCGGCACCTTCCTGGCGATGGCCGTGCTCACCCCCTTCGCCTGGGCGCCGGCGGCGGCCATGGGAGCGGCGGCGGTGGCAGCGCTCCGCGCCCATCGGGGTCAATACGAGCAGGTACAGATCGGGCTGGAGCAGGTGCTCGACCGCCTGGAGCGCGGCGAGATCCGCCCGGAGCACGCCCTCCCCGGGTCGCGCGTGAATGCGTTCGCGCGCCTGGCCGATGAGATCCGCTCCTTCATGAGCCCCGGGGCACCGCCCCGAGGCTAGCCGGCAACCTCAAGTCCGGAGCGTCATGACCGACATCAAACGGGTGGGGGTATTGGGGTGCGGCCTCATGGGGAGCGGCATCGCGCAGGTCGCCGCGACCGCCGGCTACGACACCATCGTGCGCGACGTGTCGCAGCAAGTCTGGGACAAAGCCCGCGCGGGGATCGAGAAATCGCTCGGCAAGTTCGTGGAGAAGGGCAAGCTTCCCACGCCCGACCGGGATGCGGCCTTGAAGCGCCTGCGGTTCACAACGGTGACCGCCGAATTGAAGGGCTGCGACATCGTCCTCGAGGCGGTCACCGAGGACCTGGACCTGAAGAATGCCCTGTGGAAGGAGCTCGACGGCCTGTGCCCCGCGACGACGATCTTCGCGTCTAATACCTCGAGCCTGACGATCGCGGCGATGGCGGCGGCCACCCGGCGGGCCGACCGCTTCGTCGGCCTGCACTTCTTCAATCCCGTGCCCCTGATGGCGCTCGTCGAGGTCGTGCGCACCGTCACGACGTCGGAAGAGACCTTCCGGCGCAGCTTTGCGTTCGCCAAGTCGCTCGCGAAGGAGCCCGTGGCGGCGAAGGACAACTCGGGGTTCATCGTCAACCTGCTGCTCGTCCCCTACCTGCTCGACGCCATTCGGGCGGTGGAGCGCGGGGTGGGGAGCGTGCCGGACATCGACAAGGCGATGCAGCTCGGCTGCGGCTACCCGATGGGCCCGCTCACCCTGCTCGATTTCGTGGGGCTCGACACGACGTACAAGATCGCCGAGATCATGTTCACGGAGTACCGCGAGCAGCGCTACGCGCCGCCGCCGCTGCTGAAGCGCATGGTGCTGGCCGGAATGAACGGCCGCAAGACCGGCAAGGGGTTCTACGACTACTCGGTCGATCCCCCGAAGGTCGTCGACCTGGGCGTCTGACCCGTCTTTCGTCCCCCGTCCCCTTACGCCAAAGGACCTGCATGTTCGGCTACGACTGGCCCCGCTTCCACGCGGCGGTAAACGACTTGCCGGCTGCACTACTGCTCGTGACCGTGCTGTTCGACATCGGCGCCTGGCTCTCGAAGCGCGAATCCCTCAAGGCCGCGGCGCTGTGGACGTTGTGGGCCGGCGTGATCGGCGGGTGGATCGCGGTAATCGCCGGTCTCCAAGCCGAAGACGCGATCGAGCATGGCGAGGCGATCCACGAGCTGATGGAGACGCACGAGACACTCGCGCTCACCACCATGGGCATCTTCACCGTCGTCCTGGGGTGGAAGCTGTTTCGCCGCGCCCGCCTCACCCCTCCCGAGGAGGCCGGGCTACGGGTGCTCAGCGTGGCGGGGCTCGTGACCGTGGTGTGGACGGGCGTGATCGGCGGCAAGATGGTGTTCGAGCACGCAGCGGGCGTCCCCACGCGAATGATGAAGGCCGAGATCGAGAACCGCGCGGCGGGGCACCATCACGAGCCGGGGGAGGCGGAGGAGCACGAGCATGAAGACTCGGGGAAGGCGCACAAACACTAAATGCGGAACGCGGAACGCGGAACGCGGAACAGTAGGGGAAGGTCGCGCGCAAAGACTCCGACCGTTCTGTTCCGCGTTCCGCCTTCCGCGTTCCGCGTTTGCCTTCTTCTCGCCGCCTGCACCCCCGTCACCACGCGACCCGACTTCAAACCCGACCCGCGCGCGTTGGTCGTGATGCTCAATGCCCGCCCGGAGCGCGTCACCGTGGCGCTCGACAGTCTCCTGCCCGCCGACAGCCTCGAGGTAGCGCGGTTCAACGTGCGCGACGGGTACGTCGAGTCCAGCTGGTACGACCCCGCGCGGCGCCGCTCCTACCGCCACGAGCGCGACATCGCCGATCTGCCGGCGACCGTCAAGATCCGCTGCTGGGCCGACCCCTGGGTCCCCGGGCAGACGCGGCTCACCGTCGAGCCCGTCTACCGGCCGCGCGTCGATCCGTCGCGCACCGAGCGGGATCTCGAAGTGATCACGCCACCCGAGCACGGCGGCTACAAGGTGGCGCAGCAGCTGATCGAGAAGTTGAAGCAGAAGTTCGGCACGCCGCAGTCGGCGCGGTAACTGTCGCTACGACGCGACCCAGCTCTTCACCCATCGCTCCATCAAGTCCAGGTCGAGCATGGCGTCCCGGCAGGGGCCATTGGGGAGACGCATCGTCAGGGCGAGCACGGGGAGCTTGCCCGCCACGTCCCGCAGCCCCGTGGTCATGTCGCGCTCGCACGCCACGGCCACGACCGCGCGTGGCCGCCGCTCCCGGATCACCCGCCGCGCCAGCTGCCCCCGGGTGGCGACGAACACCGGCACCTCGTAGCGGCCCGCGATCGTCAACACGCCGTCCAGCGCCTCCTTGGACAAGCAGCGGGGGATGAGCACCAGCAGCTCACCCTTTCGCACCGTCCGGTGGCGCCGTTCGGCCAGGGCGTTGTACACGTCGATGCCCGCGTGCTCGACCCAGTCCCGTTTCCCGAAGACCCTGGAGCCGTAGGACGTGACGCTCATCAGGCGGAGGTACGGGCCCCGCTCGAGCCAGGCCTCGGGGAGGAGCCGCGTCCGTCCATAAAAGGATTGCAGCAGCACGGCGAACCACAGCCAGCCGAGCCCGGTCGCCGCGCCGAGCGCGAGCCACAGCGCGCGCGGCAAACCTGCCCACAAATCGGCGAGGCGGGGCGCGAGGAGGAACAGCAGGGCCGCGGCCGCCGCCGTCAGGGCCGCGATGGTCAGAGCCGCGAACCGGAAGAAGAGACCGGGTGGCGCCGAGAAATCGCCGCGTCCGGGAAGCGGCTTGCCATCCCACTCGTCCCACTCGTGCCCGAGTCGGCGGTCGGTCTCGATGCGGATCAGCTGGGCGCGCGCCGGCGCCGCGTCGACAGTCATGCGGGTCAAGCATCACCCAGTGCCATGGTCGTGTCAAGACGATTGTAGCTTTCGCTCACCATCGTGACATCGACCCCTACCCTGCTAAAGGATGAGCGCACCCGCGCCGCTTACTCCGAAGGCGCGGGGATCTATCGCATCGTGCCCGCGGCCGTCGCCGTCCCGCACGGCGTCGAAGAGCTGCAACGGCTGGTGCGCTGGGCAGCCGACAGCGGCACGCACCTCGTGCCGCGAGGAGCAGGCAGCGGGATGGCGGGCGGGAGCGTGGGTCGCGACGTCGTCGTGGATATGAGTCAGGGATTCCGGTGGACCGCGCCCGACTGGTCGCGACGCACGCTCTGGGCCGGCGCTTCCGTCACCTGGGCGGACGTGACGGATGCGGCGCGTCCCTTCGGCCTGCGGCTCCCGCCCGATCCCTCCTCCGGAGCCTTCGCCACGTCGGGCGGGATGGTGGCCACCAACGCCGCCGGCCCACGCTCGGTGCGGTGCGGCAGCGTGCGACATTGGGTCGAGGCAATCGAGGTCATCGGAACCGATGGGGAGGCCAGGCGGGTCACTCGGGGAGCAGGGAGCGGGGAGCGGTTCCATTTGTCATCCGACCAGGGTCGGCTCGTGGAGGCTCGGTTTCCCAAGACCCGCAAGAACTCGGCCGGATATGCCTTGAATCACTTCGCCGACTCGGGAGACGAGCTCGATCTGCTGATCGGGTCGGAGGGAACGCTGGCGTTCGTGACCGCGGTCGAGTGGCGGCTCGAGCCGATCCCGCCAGACGTGGCCGGCGTGGCGCTCGGGTTCCGGACACTGGAGCAGCTGACGGAGGCGGTGCCGTTCCTCGTGGCGCTCAACCCCTCGGCGGTCGAGCTGCTCGATCGGACGCTGCTCGATTTCGTGCGTCCAGCCGGTGTCGACCTGCCGGAGGGCCTGGAGATAGAAAGCCTGCTCCTGGTCGAATTCGAGCGCGAGACCCAGGCGGCGGCGCGTGGCGTGGTGGGCGACGCGGTCCGGGGCCTCGCGGCCAGCACGGCGCATGTAGCCACCGCCGTGGACCGGGCCGGCCTCGAGCGCTTGTGGGCGGTGCGCCGGCTCGCGAGTCCCGCCCTGGCCCGGCTCCCCGAAACGCGGCGCTCGCTCCAGGTCGTCGAGGATGGTTGCGTGCCGCTCGAGCGGCTGAGCGACTACGTCGCCGGGATCCGGGCGGCCGCCACGCGGCACGACATCCCGATCGCGGTCTTCGGCCACGCGGGCGATGGCCACGTCCACGTCAACACCCTCCCCGACGTGACTCGCCCCGGCTGGAGCGATGGGCTGGCGGCGCTGTACCGCGACGCCGTTGAGCTGTTGCTCGGTCTGGGCGGCACGCCGAGCGGCGAGCACGGCGTGGGCCGGTTGCGGGCCGGATTGTTGGAGCGCTTCTACGGGCCCGAGGTGGCGACGCTGTTTCGCGAGGTCAAGCGAGCCTACGATGCGGGCTCGACCCTCAATCCCGGTGTTATTATCCCCTCGGCCGACTGGGCGCCGCTCGCCGACCTCAAAGTGGGACCGGCGGCGGCGCCGATTCCCGACGACGTCGCCGCACGCTTGCGCGAGATCGAACGGACCGCCGGTTGGGCGATCCCGAAGCTCGAACTGGCCATCCCGAGCCCCTGACCCCTAGCCCCTAGCCCCTTATGGAAGTCTTCCGAGCCCCCCGCGTCACCCTCATCGCCCGCCCGGAGTTCCTCGAGCCCGCGCACCTGCGGGTGCAGTGGCAGGGGGACGCCTCGTCCGGGGAGCGGCTCGCCGAGTTCGCGGGGCGCATCTGCTACATGAGCCAGCACAACCCGGCGCACCGATCGACGGCCGAGTACCTCGAGAACATCAAGAAGCAGGGACATGGCTCCGTGCTGGAGCACGCCGTCTACGTGCTCCTGATCGAGGGGATTTCCCGCTCCTGTTCGCACGAGCTCGTCCGACACCGGGCGGGCTTCGGCTACTCCCAGTTGTCGCAGCGTTACGTGGACGAATCGCACGCGGCATTCGTCATGGCACGCGAGGCGGCACGGAGCGTGCTGCCGAACGCGACCGAGGTCAAGATCGTGGTGTCGGGGAACGCGCGCGCGTGGCGCACCATGCTCGAGCTGCGATGTGGCGAGGGCGCGGAGCTCGAGATCCGGCGCATGGCGCTCGCGTGTCTGCGCGAGCTGCAGCGCGAAGCGCCCGCGCTCTTCTCCGACTTCGAGATCTACGTCGCCGAAGATCGACAGGAGGCGGCGCGGGTCGCGTACCACAAGGTGTGACGCGCGTCATTCGAAAAAAAATTCCGAATTGCCTATTGCGCATCGCTCCGGCTTTTCTTATTCTCTATCCGAGCACACGTTTGACGAATCACAGACCGCACCCGCGGCCTTTTTTGTAGGAGGTTACCCGAGACCACATGCGAATCGGTCTCGCATACAACGAAAAACCGGAGCCCGCGTCCACCGAGGATCCCGACAGTAGCGACGACGCGTACGCCGAGTGGGACGACCCCGCCACCATCGCCGCGGTGGAGCAGGCTCTCGGTCTCTTCGGCAGCGTCATCCGCCTCGAAGCCGATCAGTTCCTCCCACAGAAGCTCGCGCTCTCCCGCCCTGATCTGGTGTTCAACATGGCCGAAGGGTTCCGCGGCCAGAGTCGCGAGGCGCTCGTCCCGGCGATCTGTGAGTACCTGAGCATCCCCTACACCGGCTCCGATCCGCTCACCCTCGCGCTCTCGCTGCACAAGGGGCGCACCAAGGAGACGCTCGCCTTCCGTGGCGTCCCCACCGCCCCATTCGTGTGCCTCGAGACACCGGACGACGTGGACCGGATGGCGCTGCCGTTTCCGGTGTTCGTCAAGCCCGTGGCCGAGGGATCCGGCAAGGGCGTGTTCAGCAGCAACTTGTGCGACGGGGCGGCGGCGCTGCGGGAGCGCGTCCGGTTCCTGGTCGAGCGCTACGCGGAGCCGGTGCTGGTCGAGACGTACCTCCCGGGTCCGGAATTCACGGTCGCGATTCTCGGTAACGGCCCCGAGGCGTACTGCCTGCCGGTGATCGGGTTCGACTTCTCCACGCTGCCTCGGGGCGCGCCCCCCGTGTACGGCTACGAAGCCAAGTGGGTGTGGGACCGGCCCGAGGCACCGCTCGCGATCTTCCAGTGCCCGGCGCGCGTGCCGGGCGGACTGTATCGGGAGATCGAGCGCACGGCGCTCGACGCCTACCACGCGCTCGGCTGCCGCGACTGGTGCCGGGTCGACGTCCGGATCGACCGGTTCGGCGTCCCCAACATCCTCGAGCTCAACCCGCTCCCGGGCATCATCCCCGACCCTGCCATGAATTCCTGCTTCCCCAAGGCGGCGCGCGCCGCGGGGTTCGGCTACGACGAGCTGATCCAGGAAGTGGTACGGATCGCCTGGCGGCGGCTCACGGGGCGAGACCTGCCGGCGCGCGCCGTGGTCGGGACGCCGCATGCGGCGCCCCGGCACGCGGCGGCAGCGTCCGCGTGAAGCTCGTCATCCTCTACGACCCCGGCGCCGAGGACTGGACGCCGGAGGACATCCGCGGCGTGATGAAGGCCGTGGACGAGATCGGCGCGATCTTCGGCGCCATGGGCGCCGGCCACGAGATCCGCAAGGTCCCCGTGCGACACGACATGCGCTGGTTCCAGGTGGCGCGCCGCGCCGACCTGGTCTTCAACCTGTGCGAAGGCGTGCACGGCCGGAGCGAATGGGAAGAGCACGTCGTGGGGACGCTCGAGTTCGCCGGGATCCCGCTCACGGGGGCGAGCCTGTGGACCATCGCGGCCTGTCGTCGCAAGCCGATCGTCAACGCGCTGCTCGCGCAGGCGGGACTCCCGATCCCGCGCTGGACCGTCGCGCAAGGCAAGATCGAGGACGACTTTCCCCTTCCCGCCATCGTCAAGCCGGCCGCGGAAGACGCGAGCGCAGGGCTGGACCGGGGCTCGGTGGTGAGCGACCGCAAGGCCCTGCGCGCCCGCGTGGCCGCGATGACCGAGCGGTTCGACGAGGTCCTGGTCCAGGAATATGTCGCCGGGCGCGAGTTTAACGTCGGGTTCGTCGGCACCCGCGCGCTCCCCATCTCCGAGATCGACTTCAGCCGGATGCCCGAGGGCGCGTGGCCGATCCTCACCTACGCCGGGAAGTGGGAAGCCGGGTCGCCCGACGATCTGGGGAGCGTGCCCGTCTGCCCGGCGAACATCCCGCAGAAGCTCGGTGACCGACTGGTCCGGGTCGCGGAGGCGGCGTGGCGCGTGATGCAGGGGAAGGGGTACGGTCGCGTGGACCTGCGGCTCGACGATCAGGGCCGCGTCTGGATCCTCGAGGTCAACCCCAACCCCGACTTGAACGACGACGCCGGCCTGTCGCGCATGGCCAAGGCCGCCGGGTGGGACTACGCCGAGCTGGTGCGGCGCATCGCCGAGGTGGCGCTGCGCGACGCGCAGGGGGCCAAGGCGGCGCGTGAGCTGCTCGCTCCGTCCCGTCGGCCGCGCCCAACGCGCACGACTTGAGCGGCTCACCGCGGCTACCGGCCTGTTTCGGCCGGACGAGGTCGCCATCGCGGTGGAGCTGCTCGACGATGCCCTCGACGGCGACGACGACTATCGTTTTCTCGGCGCGTTCGCCGGCGAAGAGCTCGTGGGCTATGCCTGCTGGGGCCCCACGCCGGGAACGACGGGGACCTACGACCTCTACTGGATCGTCGTCGACCCCGCGTGGCAGGGCAAACGCGTCGGCACGCAGCTGTTGGCGTCCGTCGAAGACCGGCTCACGACGGACCACGGACGCCTGATCATCGTCGAGACGTCATCCCGCGCCGACTACGGGCCCACGCGCGCCTTCTACGAGCGACGCGGCTACGCCCGCGCGGCGCTGATCCCCGGCTACTACGCAGCCGGTGACGATCTGGTGATCTATCTCAAGGACCTGACGCATGGAGTCGTGGCAAGAGCTACTGCGTAAGAAGAGCCTCGCCTCGCTCGACGCGCTCGTGGCGAAATTCGGACCGGAGCACTTCCCGGACCTCGAGCGGCTGCGGCAGGCCGCGCTCAACTTCGAGTTCCGGATCTCGCCGGCGATGGTGGACCTGATTCAATCGCCCGGCGACCCGATCTGGCGGCAGTACGTGCCGGACCTGCAGGAGCTCGACGTGCGCGACGGCCTGGTCGATTCGCTCGCCGAAGACGCGCATTCGCCGGTGCCGAACATTACCCACCGCTATCCCGATCGGGCCCTGTTCCTCGTGTCCCCGGTGTGCGCGTCGTATTGCCGCTTCTGCACCCGGCGCCGCAAGGTGGGCGATCCCGAGAAGATCTCGATGCGCGAGCTCGAGTCGGCCTTCCGCTATCTCGCGGCGCATACGGAGATCCGCGACGTGATCATGTCGGGCGGCGACCCGCTGCTCCTCTCCGACCGCCGCATCGACGAGCTGTGCCGGCGCCTGCGGGCGATCCCCCATCTCGAGATCCTCCGCATCGGGAGCCGCGTGCCGTGCCACCTCCCGGAGCGCATCACGCCGGAGCTGTGCGACATCCTGCGGCGCTACCATCCCCTCTACATCAACACCCACTTCAACCACCCGGACGAGCTCACGTCGGCGGCCGTGCAGGCGCTCGCCATGCTCGCCGACGCCGGCATTCCGCTCGGCTGTCAGACCGTCCTCCTGAAGGGCGTGAACGACGACCCCGCGGTCATGAAGCGCCTGATGCAGCGACTCCTCGCCGCCCGGGTGCGGCCCTACTACATCTACATGTGCGACCAGGTCGCCGGCGCCGAGCACTTTCGCACCAGCGTCGAAAAGGGGCTCGAGATCATCCGCGCGCTGCGCGGGTGGACCTCGGGCCTCGCCGTGCCCCACTTCGTGATCGACGCTCCCGGCGGCGGCGGCAAGATCCCGCTCTTGCCAGAATACGTCGAGTCGCTCACCGACGACGCCGTCGTGCTGCGAAACTACGCCGGCCAGCGCTACGTGTACCGGCAGCCCGCCCGCGAGGAGCCGATCCTCGTCGGTTGATCGCTGTCTGTGGCGGTGACGCGACACTCGGGCGCTAGCTGTGAGGGTGGCGACGGCGCCACATTTCTTGCGGCGACCAGCGTCGGAGCCCCGCGTGACGCCCTTCCCGTTTCGTCTCGCTGTTTTCGCGCTGTTGTGCGCCTGCGGCCCGATCGCGCTGGCGGCACAGCGACTGGACACGCCGGTGCCACCGCCATCCGCTCCGGGCGGCGGCGCCACGGCCGAGCGCTACGAGCCGGTGTTCGAGGCGCTGCGCAAACTCGCTCCCCGGGGTGACAGCGTCGCCACGGTCCACAACTTCACGCTTCAGCGCGATGCCATCCAGTTTCACTTCGCCGAGGGCCGGCTCTACCTCCTGACCCCGGTCGCGGGGCGCACTGTGGGTGCGGTGTTCGCCGGTCGGGGCGCCGTCTCGTTCATGCCGCCGCTGGGGGTCGAGCGCGCGCAGCTCAATCACGTGCTCGGCGACTCCATCCTGAAGACGGACATCTCCGCCGCCGTCCTCGTTTTCACCGATTCCACGCTGTGGGAGCTCACCCGCCAGCTCAGCTTCGGCCCGGCGGCCGTCGGCGGCGACGCGACGGGACCCGTGGGCGACGCGCTCGGTCGCCTGCTCGAGCGACGGTCGCACGAGGCGGAGAGCTCCACGTTGATGAGCGGGCTCCTGAACGGAGATGCGAACGGATTCTTCTACGCTCATGTCAAGCGGTCGCAAGGTGAGGACCTCATGTTCCAAGTCGACCCCGAGCAGCCGGAGCAGATCGAGCTGCTGCGGGGCGGCAAGCTGGACGGACAGAAGGTCCAGATCGTGTCGCAGTTCCCGCGCGTCGAGGATCTCCAGGACAGCGTGCTCGTTGGCGTCGAGCGACCCGATCCGCTGAAGCTCGAGCGCTACCAGATCGAGGCCACACTCGGAAAGGACCTCGACTTCTCGGCCCAGGCCTCGATCCGGGTCACCGCCCGCCGCGAGGGCGTACGCTGGGCTCCGTTCCTCTTATACGAGGAGCTGAAGGTCGACTCGGTGCTCGACGAGACGGGGTCGGTGGACAGCTTCTTCCGGGTCAAGCACAGCCCCGAGCTGTGGGTGCGTTTCGCGACCCCACTCGCTGCGGGCGACACGCGCTCGCTTCGCGTTGTGTACCATGGCAGCTTGATCAGGTACGGCTCGCTGATCGAGGGGATGGAGCGTCATCTGCCCGATTCGATCCGCCGTCGGCTCCCGCCGGCGCTCGATCAGTGGTTCTTCCTCAAGTCGGCCGACCTGTGGTTCCCCCGGTACGGCATCCCGACATACGGCTCGGGTCAGGCAGCGGACATGGACCTGACGTTCCACGCGCCGGCGAAGTACCCGCTGGCGAGCAGCGGCCGGCTGGTCGACTCACGGGTCGAAGGCGACGTTCGCACCACGCACTGGGTCACGGAGCGTCCGGCGTTCGTCGCATCGTTCAATGTGGGCCCGTTCACGGAGTACCAGATCACCGATCCACGCATCCCGCCGGTGACCGTCCATGTCAACCGGGAAGCCCACATCCATCTGGGCGCCCTGCTGCTGGGACAGCGCGATCCCGACCAGATCGTGGGCGCCGACGTGGCGAACAGTCTGGCGTTCTTCACCCGCGTGTTCGGCCCGCCCCTGTTCAAGCACTACTACGCGACCGAGATCCCCTACGGACACGGGCAGGCGTTCCCGGGATTGATCCACCTCTCGTGGTGGACGTTCCGGTCGTTCGAGGAAAACGGCATCCACGAGATGTTTCGGGCCCACGAGATGGCGCACCAGTGGTGGGGCATTGGGGTCGAACCTGCCACGTATCGGGATGCGTGGCTCTCGGAGGGATTCGCGGACTTCGCCGGACTCTGGTACATGCAGCTCGTGCTCAACGACAACGAGAAGTTCTTCAAGCACCTGAAGGATTGGCGTCGCGACATCCGGGCCAGGCGGGGCGACGCGCTGCCGACCGGGCTGGGCGTGCGCGTGGCCGAGATCCAGCCCCGCGACTACCAGGTGATGGTCTACGAGAAAGGGGCGTGGGTGCTGCAGATGCTGCGGAACCTGATGCTCGACTTCCGCACCATGAAGGAGGACGCCTTCTCGGACGTGATGCGGGACTTCTACGGGCAGTACCGCGGCCGCCGGGCCACGACGCGCGATTTCCAGCGCGTGGTCGAGCGGCATATCGACGTCCCCATGGACTGGTTCTTCGACGAGTGGCTGAATGGGACGGCGATTCCGACCTACATCCTCGCCTGGCGCGCCGAACCGACGCCCGAGCATCGCTACGCGTTGCACATCCGCATCCGGCAGGAGGACGTGCCGAGGGACTTCGTCATGCCGGTGCCGATCGCCATCGAGCTCGCCGGCGGGGAACACGCCTACGTGCGTGTGAACGTGCGCGGGCCGGTGACCGAGGCAACGCTGCAGCTGCCGGCGGAGCCGACGGCGCTCGAGCTCAACCCCCTGGAGTCGGTGCTCGCGGACGTGAAGACGGAAGGGTGGGACTAACGACGCATGGCCTCTTTCACCATTCCCCGCGCGATCGCCCTACTGCCGCTGCTCGCGGCTCCGGCCGCCGCCCAGCAGCCCGACCGCTATGAGCCCGTGTTCGACGCGCTCAGACAGATGACCGCTCGTGCCGACTCGGTCGCGTCGGTGCACAACGTCTCGCTGCAGCGCGACGCCATCCATTTCCAGCTCGACAACGGGACCCTGTATCTGGCGACCCCCGTCGCCGGGCGGGCGATCGCGGCGATCTTCATCGGCGAGGGATCGGTGACGTTCGCACCACCGCTGCAGGTCGAGCGCCGGGAGGCGCGGCGTGTGCTCGGGGACTCGGTGGTGAATTCACGCATATCCGCTGCCGCCTTCGTGTTCACGGACTCCACGCTGACCGAGCTCGAGCGCCAGATCACCTTCGATGCCCGCGGCGACCTCGGCCGGGCGTCCGGCGTGCTCCACGACGCGCTCGATCGTCTTGTGGATGGCCGGGACGTGCTGCAGCCGACGCTCATCATCGACCTCATGAACGGGGAGGCGAATGGATTCTTCTACGCCCACGTCAAGCGGGAGCACGGCGAGGACTTGATGTTCTCGCTCGACCCGGACGACGCAGAGCCGGTGTCGCTGCTACGCGGCGGCCGCGAGGGAGGCAAGTTCCAAATCGTCTCCGAGTTTCGGCGGGCGCAGGACCTGAACGACACCACCGCCAGGGCGGCGGAGGGGCGCGACGCGCTGCGGCCCGACTCGTACCGCATCGAAGCGACGATCCCGAAAGGCCTGGGCTTTTCGGCCAACAGCACGCTGCGCCTCACGGCGCGACGCGACGGCGTGCGCTGGGTGCCCCTCACCCTGCTCTCGGAGCTGCAAGTCGACACGGTCAGCGACGACACGGGAGCCCCGCTGACGTTCTTCCGGACCAAGAAGAGCCCGGCGCTCTGGGTCCGCTTCGCGACGCCGGCTCGCGCCGGCGAGGCGCGGTCCGTGCACGTAGCCTACCATGGCGACCTCATCGGCTACATGTCCATCGTCGACGAGATGACGCGCTGGTGGCCGATTGAGGTCAGCTCGCAACTCCACACGTCGCTCGACCGGTGGTATTTCGTCAAGAGCTCGTACGACTGGTTCCCGCGGTACGGGGAGCAACCCACCGACGTGGACCTGACGTTCCATACGTCGCAGCGCTACCGCCTGGCAAGTATCGGTCGGCTGGTGGATTTCCACACGACGGGGGACATGGTCACGACGCATTGGACCACCGAGCGTCCGGCCGACCAGGTGTGCTTCAGCGTGGGCGAACTCAGCGAATTCAAGATCGCCGACCCCCGGATCCCGCCGGTGACGGTCCACTCGAACGACGAGGCGCATCACCGGCTCGACCGGTTCTTCCTCACGTTGGAGAACAAGGTGGGCGCGAGCCTGTGGGTAGCCAGGCTGCTGTCGCGGCAATCGCCGGAGCAGGACGTGGGCGGCGACGTTGCGAACAGCCTGGCGTTCTTCACACGGGTGTACGGCAAGCCGCTGTTCGACCACTATTACGCCGCGGAAATCCCCTTCGATTACGGGCAGGCGTTCCCGGGCCTCATTTATCTTCCGGTGTGGACCTTCCAGGCCGTGGGGGACAGCGGGTACGACGAGATCCTTCGTGCCCACGAAGTGGCGCATCAATGGTGGGGGATCGGCGTCGAGCCGGCGACCTACCGAGACCACTGGCTGTCAGAAGGGTTCGCGGAGTTCTCCGGCTGGTGGTACATGCAGCTCGTGCTCCGGGATAACCCGAAGTTCTTCAAGCATCTCGAGCATTGGCGCAAGGAGATCCGCGGGCGACGCAACGAGGCCTCGCCGATCGGCATCGGGGCGCGGGCCGCGTTCCGAAACCCGCGGGACGCGTACCTCATGACCTACTACAAGGGCGCCTGGGTGCTCCAGATGCTCCGCAACATGATGCTCGACTTCCGCACCATGAAAGAGGACGCGTTCGAGGACATGATGCAGGACTTCTACCAGGAGTACAAGGGAAAGCGGGCGACCACTCGGGACTTTGCACGCGTCGTCGAGCGGCATATCGGCCTGCCGATGGATTGGTTCTTCGACCAATGGGTGAACGGCACCGCCGTGCCGAGGTACATCCTCTCCTGGCACGCGGACACCACGCCCGACCATCGCTACGCGTTACGACTGCGAATCCGACAGGAAGACGTACCGGCGGATTTCCTGATGCCGGTACCGCTCCGGATCGAGCTCGCCGGCGGCGGGCGCGCCTACGCGCGGGTGAACGTGCACGGGCCGCTGACCGAAGCGACCCTGCAGCTGCCCGCGGAGCCGACGGAGGTGGAGCTCAACCCCCTGGAGTCGGTGCTCGCGGAGGTGAAGACGGAAGGGTGGGAGTGACGGGTCCGATGGGCTCGGATTCGACCAGCAGCCCGGTGCGCAAGGCGAACCGCACCAGCTCCGGCCGGCGCGTGAGCCCAAGGCGATCCTTCAAGCGCGCACGGTACTCGTCCACCGTTTTCGGGCTGAGCGACAGCTTCTGGCCGATTTCCTTCGAGCTGTGCCCGAGGGCGAGCAGGGCAAGGACTTCGCGCTCCCGCCGGCTCAGCCGCTCCGCCGCCGCCTTTTCGTCCTCGACCTGCCCCGTCTTGCGATAGCGCTGCAGCACGACCAGACGGGCGGCGTCCTCGTCGAGGAACAGCCGGTCGCCCGCCACGGTGCGGATCGCGCGCGCCAGCTGCTCCACTGACGCGTCCTTCCGTAAGAAGCCGCTGGCGCCCGCTTCGAGCGCGTCGCACAGCTGCTGCTCCTGGGGCAGCGCGGTGATCACCAGGACCTTGGTCCCCAGTCCGAGCATGGTGATGCGCCGCGTGGCGTCGATGCCGCCTTCCCCGGGCATGGCAAGATCCATGAGGACCACGTGGGGACGGGCCGACGCCGTCAGCGCGACCGCCTCGCCGCCGGTCTGGGCCTCGCCGACGACGAGAATGCCCGGCTGCCTTTCCAACAGTGCGCGGAGGCCGGCGCGCACCACGGCGTGATCGTCCGCGAGGACGATTCGGATCTCTTGCCGGGTGCTGCCGCCAACGTCGAACACGGAGTAGCTCACCTCAAGTAGCAGCTTCGCACTGATAGCAAGATTTACACCCTGCGGGAAGGGGCGGCGTGCAGGACAACGTTTCCGCGTGTGTTGCGTCGGCGCTACGGCAGCTGCCAGATCTCCACGCGATTCCCCGGCAGCGAGGGGATCAACAAGCGGTTCCGTTTTGCATCGTAGCCGATATCAGCGGGGCCGGCGATCCCGCTGATGAGCTTCACCTCCTGGCCCGTCTCGTAGCTCGCCACGCTCGAATCGGCCCAGCTCGACACGAGAATCCTGCCACCCACGACGACGACGCCGTCGAATCCGCCGGGGCCCTTCGCGACCACGCTCGGCGCCTTGTCGCCGGGCTTCCAGCCGAGCACGTAGCGTCCGCCGAACTCGACGATGATGAAGCGCTTGCCAACCGGATCGACGGCGATTCCGTTGGGGCGACCGAGCGTGTCGCCGCGGATGGCCTGGGTCACCGCCCGATCCGGTCCCACGCGGAATACCCGATCCGGACCCGGATGCAGCACGTTACCGACGTCGTCGAACCGGATGCCCGTGTCGGTGATGTAGAGCGCGCCGCTCAAGCCGACCACGATGTCGTTCAAGAACACCGCTCCCAGCTTGCTCAGACTCACCGTGTCGATCGCGGCACCCGTCTTGGCATCGAACGCCCGCACGGCGTCGATGTCGGCGACCCACAGCGTGTCGCCCTCCAGGGCCAGGCCCTTCGGGGCGTTGAGGGTGACGCCGTTCCGCCCGCCCTCGATGAACTTGAGGTTCTCGACCGCCCCGTCCGGCCGCACGCGGCTGATGAAGCCGTTGTTGTCCTTCGCCATGGGGCTGCCGTTGATGTTGGAGACGAAGTAAATGTCCTGCGCGCTGTCGTGCAGCACCGATTCCGGCGCGAGGAACCCCAGCACGGTGGCGACCTTGGTCGCAGTCGGCGCGGGCGTCGGCGCCGGAGCCGGAGCCGGAGCCGGCGCTGGAGCCGCGGGGGGCGCCGCAGCCGCGGACGCCGCCGCGGTGTCGGGGCGCGACGCGGTCGTGTCGGACGCGGGCGGGGCCTTGTCGGGCCGCACGCAGGCAATGCCCAGCGCGCCCAGCGCGGCATAGAGGATCGTCCCTCTCATGGGTGATCTTCCTCCTCAGCGATTGCCTTGATGTGCCGCAGCACCCGCTCGTGGATCGCCGCAACGAGACGGCCGGTCGGCAGCGTCCAATAGGCCTGCGGGAACAGCGACACGACGTACTGGGTCCGCCCTTCGAGACGGGTACGGCCGCCGGGCAGGGGGATCAGTCGGAACTCCCCGTGGGTCGCTCGGAAGTACCCGTCCAGGTGCGGCGGGTTCACATCGCGGTACGGGCTCCACTCGCGCATGGGCGGCGGCTGCGTCGTGATGTCGAATCCCAGTCGGCGATCCTCCTCCCAGACCGTGACCGGCTCGACGAAGCTGCCCGTGGTGAAGTCGCAGTAGCGGGTCGCCCCCACGCCGGTCCCGACGATGCGCGCCGCCATCGGCGCCGCCACGCCCGCGCGGAACGGCCATTCGCGGGGCGGCGCCAGCTGCGGAAAGCTAACGACGTGACGCCACACGACCGCCGGGGGCGCGTCGACCTCGATGACGGTCACGACCTCGTGGGACGGCGCGCGCTGCCGCGGGCCCACGAGCACTACGACCGGCGCGAGCAGCGCTCCGGCGAGGAGCGACCGCCCCGCGCCGCGCAGCGCCACCGCCCTGCCGAGGACGGCTCCGGGAAGGGCGAGTAACGCCGCGAGCGGGAAGGCCAGCGCGATGCAGACCGCGCCTTCGAGTGCGAACACCAGCATGGCCCCGCCTGCGAGGGCGACCGCCAGGAGCGCCACCTCGAGCGTGTGCCGCTCGCTCTGTGCCTGGAGCGCGTTGAACACGTAGGCGCTGATGTAGCCGATGGTAAAGGGAGTGCCGAGGAACAACCCGGCGGAGTAGAGGCGCCGCAGATACACCCCGATCAGCACGGTGGGGATCGTGATCGCGAGCGCCGCGGCAACACCCAGCAGCCCGGCACGGAGCCTCCGGTCGGCGGCCGCGTGCTGCAGTGCCCCACCGGCGGGGCCGGCGCGCGACGGCTGCGCCGCGAGCCACAGCATGGTCGCGTAGTTGACGAGGGGCACGAAGAACAGCAGACACCACCACGGCGAGCGTCCGGCGTCCACCGCCCGCCGCAATGTCAGACTCACGCCGATCCACAGGAACGGCAGGGTCCACACGACCAGCGCCGGGGCGACCCAGTCCGGCGCGCCGCGCAGCAGCTGCTGGCGCAGCGTCCAGACGGGGTTCAAGTAGCCGAGCGGCGTCCACCAGCGGCCCACGAGCGCCCACACGAGGCTCGCGTCCACCGTGTACTTGAGCAGCATGAGGGCGGCGCCGCTTTGCAGGTACGCGCGCCGATCGACCGGAGCGTGGAAGGAGAACCACAGGCGCAGCCAGCGCCTCAAGACGCCTTCGCCTCCTCCAGCTCTTTCTTGCGCACCTCCGCGACCTTCTGTGCCGCGTCGGGCGGCACTTCCTGGTACACATGGAACTTCGAGCGATACGTCCCACGGCCATGCGTGATCGAGTGCAGCGTGGTGGCGTAGCGGTCGAGCTCGGCTTCGGGCACGAGCGCCTTGATCTTCACCTGCCGACCGTCGGGCTCGGTGCCGAGGATCTGCCCGCGCCGCGACGACAGATCGCCCATCACGGCGCCTTGATACTCGTCCGGGGTCCACACCTCGAGCTCGAGGATCGGCTCGAGCAGCACCGGCTTGCAGTTGGGGCTCACGTTCCGGAACGCCAGAATGCCCGCCATCTTGAACGACATTTCGTTCGAGTCCACGTCGTGGTAGGACCCGTCGTACACCTCCACCTTGAAGTCCACGACGGGATAGCCGGCCACCGGCCCGCGCGCCGCCGCCTCCTGAATGCCGCGCTCCACCGCCGGGATGTACTGGCGCGGAATCACGCCGCCCACGATCTCGTCCATGAACTGGAATCCCGACCCGCGCGGCAGCGGCGCGATGCGGATCCAGCAGTCGCCGTACTGGCCGCGTCCCCCCGTCTGCTTCTTGTGCTTCCCCTGACCTTCCGCGCGTGCGCGGAACGTCTCGCGGTACGCGATCTTGGGGCGCCCGATCAGGGCGTGCACGCCGAACTTGCGCGCCAGCCGCCCCACGATGATCTCGAGGTGCCGCTCCCCCAGCCCGCGGATCAGCGTTTGCCCCAGCTCGCCCGAGTACTCGTGCTGGAACGTGGGGTCTTCTTCGTGCAGCTTGTGCAGGCCGTTCGACAGCTTCTCCTCCTCCCCCCGCTGCTTCACGTCGATCGCCTCCGTGATCACCGGCTCGGGGAACGGGATCTTGGGCAGTACGATGGCGTGCTCTCGGGTGGAGAGCGTGTCGTTGGTGTGCGTATCTCGCAGCTTCGCCACGGCCCCGACGTCGCCGGCGCGCAGCTCGGCGATCTCGAATCGCTCCTTGCCCTGCGTGACGCACAGGTGGTTGAGCTTCTCCACCGCCTCGCGGGGGGCGTTGTAGACGTCCTGGCCGTTCTTGACCGTGCCGGCGTACACGCGAAAGAACGTCACGTCGCCCACGTGCGGCTCCGAGATCGTCTTGAACACCTGGGCGACGAACGGACCCGCGTCCTCGGCCCGGAGCGTCACCCGTTCGGCGCTGCCCCACTTTTGCGCCTCCACCGGCGGCCGCTCGTGAGGCGCCGGCAAGAGCTCCACCATCTTCGTGAGCAGCGCCCGCATGCCGTACGTGAGCTCGGCGGCGCCGCAGAACAGCGGGAACAGCTCACCCTTGGCCATGCCGGCCTTCATCGCCGCGATCGCCTCATCCCGCCCGATCTCCTCACCGCCGAGGTAGCGCTCCAGCAGCGTGTCGTCCGTCTCCGCGATCCGCTCGATCAGCTCCTTGGAATAGCGCTCGAACCGCGCCTGGTACTCGGGCGGCACGTCCGCTTCCTCGTACTCGCCGGCCTTCGTCCCCTTCTTGTACAGGTGGCATTTCTTGGAGAAGAGGTTGATGATCCCGTGGAAGGCCGGGCCTTCGCCCACCGGAATCTCCACCGGGATCACCTTCGGCGTGAGGCGCTCCTTGACCTGCGCGTAGACGCGCTCGAAGTCGGCGTGCTCCTTGTCCATCAGGGAGACGAAGAACAGCCGGGGGATGCCCTGCGTCTCGCAGTAGTCCCACACCTTCTCGGTGCCCACCTCCACGCCGCCGGTGGCGGAGAGCACCACCACCGCCCCATCCGCGGCGTGGACGCCCGCCAGGGCCTCGCCCGTGAAGTCGAGGTACCCGGGCGTGTCGATGAGGTTGAGTTTGGTATCGAGCCACTCCGCCACGGCGAGGGCCAGGTTGATCGAGTACTTGCGTTCGATTTCGTCGGGCGTGTAATCGGTGAGGGCGGTGCCGTCTTTCACGGACCCGTGACGCTTGCTCGTGCCGGCCACGAACGCGAGGGCATCGACCAGGGAGGTCTTGCCGCTCGCGCCGTGGCCGACGACCGCGACGTTGCGGATCTCCGGTGTCTTGTAGACGCGCATTGCGCAGGAAACTCCGGGAGGGGGACCCGGAGAATATGCGGCACGAAACCGGGGGTAGGCTAGGCTGCCGCGTCTGTGCGTCTAGGTGTGGATGGCCTGCGCCCTGACCACTCGGTCCCGTTCTCTCTTCGGCAACCACAACGCCGCCAGTCCACCCAGCAGCATCACCCCTCCCGCCAGGAAGAACGTGCTTCGCTGACCGAGCCCGTCGTACGCCCAACCGGCGGCGAGCGGGCCGACGCTGCGGCCCAGGGCGGCGAAGGCCTGGGCGGCCCCGAGGATCGTGCCTTGTTCCGTAGGGTCTGCGTACACGGACACGAGACCCGACGCCGCGGGAGCGAACAGGCTGTTCGTGAAGGCGAGCGGGACCGTCCAGGCGTACACCAGGAGACTCGTGTCGGCCCATGGCAGCACGGCGATGCTCACTCCCATCCCGAACAACCCGATGATCAGCAAGGCCCGCGCGCCGGTGTGCCGCTCGATCCGACCGAACAGAAGGCCCTGCACGAGCGCGGCGATCGCGCCGATGAGGACGAACAGCCAGCCCAGCTCCCTCGCTCCCCAGGCGAACACCTTGGCCGTGTGGAGCGGCAGGGCCACGGTGTAGCCCGCGAAGGCGAACGGCGCCAGCAGCCATACGAGCATCAAGGGTCGCAGCTCCTTCCGGGCCAGCGCGTCGATCATGTGACCGAAATCGAACAACGGCCGCGCCGTGCGGTGCTCGGCGGCGAGCGACTCCCGCAAGATGGCGCTCGCCGAAAGGAAGTTGGCGACCGACAGGCCGGCGGCGATGAGCCCCGGCGCGAGATGACCCGCGTAGTGATCGGCGAGCCCGCCGATCAGGGGGCCGAGCACGAATCCGATCCCGAACGCGGCCCCGATGAGACCCATGCCGCGGGCTCGCTCCGCCGGCGACGTGATGTCGGCCATGTACGCCTGCGCCGCCGAGATGTTGCCGCTCGCCAACCCGGAGATTACGCGTGCGGCGAACAAGACCGCGTACGAAGGAGCAAGGGCGAACAGGACGTAGCCCAGGGCGTTGATAACCATCGTGGTGAGCAAAATCGGTCGGCGGCCGATCCGATCCGACAGCCGGCCCAGCAGCGCCGTCGCCAGGAACTGCATGGCGGAGAAGACGAACACGAGCGCGCCGTACCCGATCCCCTTCGCCCCGAACCGGAGGGCGTACACAGGCAGGATCGGGATCACGATCCCGAACCCGATCAGATCGATGAGGACCGTGAAAAAGATGACCGCGAAGCGCGAGCGGGTGGCAGGCATCGGGGCTAGAATCTACACGCCCCCAACGGAGCGTCCCATGACAACCTGGCACCGCCTCGGCGACACCGCCGAGCTGCGCTCGCGCGTCCCCTGCGCCGTCAAGCTCGACCGCTGGTCGGTCGCCCTGTTCTTCCACGACGGCCGGTTCCGGGCGATCGGCAACGGCTGCAACCACAAGGGCGGCCCGCTGTCCGAAGGCCGCCTGCACGGCGAGTTCGTGATGTGCCCCTGGCACGCCTGGGAGTACAGCGTGATCACGGGCAAGGGACCCGAAGGCTACGACGAGGAGCAGGTCCCGGTGTTCGCGGTGGAGGAGCGGCCGGACGGCGTGTACGTGCAGACGCCACCCGTGATGCCGCGCAAATTGGTCAAGCACAAGCCGTCGCATCTGCTCGATCAGCACGCCAAGCCCGCGGGCGCGCCACCCCGGGTCCTCGTCATCTCCACCACCGCGATGGACGACGTCAATCCGCGTTTTTCCACCTCGGACGCCCTGCTCGAGCACGCCGTGCATCAGGCGACGCGGCGCGGAGCCGACACGCGATTCGTCAAGCTGCGCGATCTCAAGTTTCGGCACTGCGAGGGCAACTACTCCAAGGCCGCGCACGCCTGTACGTGGCCTTGCGCCATCACCGAGCGCGACCCGGAGGACCAGCTCACCACCGTGTACGAAGGGCTCGTCCACTGGGCGGACGTGGTGCTCATCGGGACGCCGATCCGCTGGGGGAACGCCTCGTCGCTGTACTACAAGATGATCGAGCGGCTGAACTGCGTGCAGAACCAGGTCACCATCCGCAACCAGGTGCTGATCAAGAACAAAGTCGCGGCGTTCATCATCACCGGCGGTCAGGACAACATCCAAGCCGTGGCCGGTGCGATGTTCACCTTCTGGGCCGAGCTCGGTTTCGTGTTCCCGCCGTTCCCGTTCATCGCACACTCGCGCGGCTGGGACGCAGAAGACATGCAGAACAACGTGCGGCAGGTGAAGATGAGCGACACGCTCAAGGAAGCCGCGTTCGAGCTGCTCGACCGGGCGCTCGACTTCTGGACCATCATCGACCGGCACAAGGCGGAGCTCGACAAGCCTATGGAACGGGCCGGACGCAAGGCGAACACGCTTCCCGAGCCCGAAGAGATGGAGGAGCTGACCGTATGAGCCGTCGTTTCGATGTGGCCAAGGCCTACGAGAAGGCCCTGTTCGCAGGGAACCGAGCGGAAACGGGGAGCTACTTCACAGATGACGTGCTGTACTGGGTGGCCGGTGCACCCCGGATCGGCGGCGAATGGCGCGGCCGCGAGGCGGTGCTCGATGCCCTCTGGGACCGCGAGGCCGGCCTGGGCGCCGCCGATTGGGGATACGAGGATGTCTGGCGTGTTTGGTACGAGGCGGACGAGCGGGTGATCGTGGAGGTCCGCGAGCGCTCCTGGTTGCAGTCCGACCCGCAGGACGTGATGGACCAGCGGACGTGCTGCATCCTCAAGTTCCAGGGAGATCAGATCGGCGAGATTCGCGATTACACGGATAGCCACATTTATGAGGAGTTCTTGAAGCGTCATCGAGACCAGTTGCCCAAGTTCAAACAGCACTAGCGGGTAGCGTGTGACCGGCGTCACGCTGTTAACGCCCGGCCCGATGCCCGGGTCTTATCTGCGACCTTAACCGGGAACCAACTGTATGCGACGTCTCTTCGCCCTCTTCGCGGTGTTGGCGCTCGCCGCCAGCGCCCCGCGAGTGCTTGCAGCCCAGGACTCGAGCGCGGCAAAGCAGGACCGCAAGGAAGTCCGCCACGACCGCCGTGAGCTGCGCGGCGACCGCAAGGACATCCGCCACGACACCAGGGATATCCGGCAGGATCGCCGGGACGTGCGGCAGGACCTGAAGCGCGGTGACACCACGGACGCGCGCCGCGATGCGCGCGATCTACGGCACGACGCCCGCGATCGGCGTCAGGACGTGCGCGATGCACGCAGGGATCGACGGGATGTGCGGCAGGATCGCAAGGACGTGCACGAGGACAAGCAGGAGAAGAAGGACAGTACCAAAGACTAGACGGATAGACGGCGAGACGGCGAGCGGGCGTCAGTGGCAGGGGTCAGGAAAGCTTTCCTGCCCCCTCGCTCCTGACAGCCGCTCGCCGTCTCGCCGTCTCGCCGTCTAGTCTATAGTGTCCAAATGTCGGTCCCGGCGTCGGGCGATCCAATACAGCGGGATCCCCAGCAGTAGTGTCGCCCCGCTCCACGCCCATGCCGTGCCGATCGAGCTGGTTCGCGCGAGCCGACCCCATAGCGTCTGCCCCAGCACGCCGCCGCTGCTTGCGAACATCGAGTCGAGCGAGATGATCGTCGCCCGCTGCGCCGATGGGATGTGCGCGTTCAGGTAGGCCTGCTTGACGGGGAGCGCGAGGCCGATGGCCACGCCGTACAGCAGGTACAGCGCTACGACAGCGAAGAAGTTGGTGAGCACGCCGCACGCCACCGCCAGCACCGCCTGGGCACCCGTCGAGAGCATGAGCACTCCGGTGCGCGTGCGCACGACGCGGGAGAGCGGCGCGACGAGCGCATTGCCCACGATGAGGCTCAAGCCGACCAGCGCGCTGATCACCCCATCTACCCACACGACGTCGCGCCCCAACAGATCGAGAAAGTAGCGCTGCCAGCTGTAGAAGCCGAAGATCATGAAGCTCATGGAGACGAGCGACGCCAGCATCACGGGGCGGATGACCGGATGCTCCAGTCCGTAGCGCAAGCCCTCGACGAACACGCGCCGCAGCTCGGCCGGCACGCGGCGCAGCTCCAGTGTCCGGGGCGTGAAACCCAACTCCGGCATGCGAAACCACGCCAGCAGGAACAGCGGCACGACGAGCGCGGCTCGCACCAGGTACGGGATATAGAGATGGATGTTGCCCAACACGCCACCGCCGATCGTCCCGACCAGCATCGCGGCCCCGAAGTACATCTGGCCCCGGGCGAATATGGGCTCCAGCGGGCCCGCGTGCCCCGTGGCCTTGAGCCCGTCCACCAGCCAGGCGTCCACGGCGCCGGTGTAAAACGTGTACCCCAGCCCGAGCAGCACCGAGATCCACAGGAACGCGCCGAACCCCCACCCGCGCCAGGCGCAGGCGACGTACAAGAGCGTCGTGGTGAACAGCGTCACGAGACACAGCAGCAGCGACACCCGCCGCCCCACGGTGTCCGCCACGACGCCGGTGGGAATCTCGAACACCATCTGGCCGAGCGTGAACGCCGCGTTGGTCAAGAGCACCTGCTGGATGTCGAGTCCGGCGCCCATCTTGAACAGCGTGTCGATCCCCCAGATGAGCGACATCGCCAGGTTGAACAGTCCCGTGATGGCGAAGTACGTGCGGATGATGCGGTCGCTCACGCGGCCACCACGGCCGTGTCGCGCCACGACTTGAGCGCCGTCGCGGCCAGGATCACGACGCCCCCGATCGCCGCCAGCGGGCCGGGCGTTTCCCCGTGCGCGAGCCACGCCCACACGGGACTCAGCACCGGCTCGACCAACAGGAACAACGAAGCTTCAAGTGCGGGCACCTGGGTGATCCCACGCGACAAGAACACATAGGCGAGCCCGAGCTGGAATACGCCGAGGTAGATCACGATCACCCAGTCGGTGGGGCGCCCCGCCGCGAGCGGGAGCGCAGCCGGCAGGCAGGCCAGAAACACGATCAGGTTGCCGCACGCGGCGGCGGCCGCGATCGGGCCATGGCCGGCGCCATATTCACTCCTTTGGCGGGCGAGCCAGCGGTAGCCCGTGACCGTGAACGCCCACGCCACCGCACTCCCGGCAGCCAGCACGTTCCCGAGCAACGGCTCCGGCGCGGTGGCAAACTGTCGCTGCCCGCCCCCCACGAACAGCAGCGCCAGCCCCAGTGCCAGCACGCCCATGAACCGCAAGTCGGCCCGGGTCACGGGCTCCCTCAGGAGCCACGGGGCCAACACCACCACGAACAGCGGATTGGTCGCCTGGAGAAAGACGGTGTTGGCCGCCGTCGTCAGCTTGTTCGCGAACACGAACAACAGGCCTGCCGCCGCGTAGCCGACGCCGACGACCGCGACGCGCCAGCTCCACCCGTGCCGCGACTCGGGGATCAGCACGAGGATCGCCAGCATCGCCACCAGCGCGCGGATTGCGGCGATCTGCGAAGGGCCGAAGACACACCATTTGATGGCGGCACCCGCCGTCGAAAAGCAGAGCGCGGCGAGCACGAGCTGCAGGCGCGCCTTCACGGCACGGTGTGGCTCAGCCAGTCACGCGCGACGGTCGCGATGTCCTGATGCTCGACGTCCGCGAGCGCGTTGAGCCGTCGCATCTCGGCATCCGAGATGCGGCCCGCGAGCTGCGCCAGTGCGGCGCCGACGGCGGAGTCCCGCGCGAGCGTCGCCTGCCGGATCACCGGCGCGGCCTCGTACGGCGGGAAATAATGGCGGTCGTCCTCCAGCACCACGAGGTCGAGCGCCTGAATCTGGCCGTCGGTCGAATTCCCGGCGATCACGTCGACCTTCCCCTCCGCGAGGGCGCGATACGTGAGCCCCAGGTCCATCGCGATCGGGGGGGACGCGAACCGCAGGCCGTACACGCTCGCGAGCCCGCGGAACCCGTCGGCCCGCTCGAGAAACTCATAGCCGAATCCCGCCTTCCAGCGTGGCGCCAGCGGCGCGAGGTCGGAAATGCGCTGCAAGCCGTAGCGGGTGGCGTCGCGGCGCCGCACCGTGATCGCGAACGTATTGTCGAACCCGAGCGGTTTGCCCCACACGAGCCCGAAGCGCTGCGCGTAGTCGCGGGCCACCACGCGATACACGCTGTCGCGATCGGCCACGGGGGCGTGCTTCAGAACGGCGGTGAACGCGGTCCCGGTGTACTCGACATAGAGATCGATCTGGCCCGCGGTAATGGCTTGGTGGCAGACGAACGTGCCGCCGAGATGGAACCGGCGCGCCACCGCGAGCCCGGTGCGTCGCTCGATCTGCTGCGCCACGATCTCGCCCAAGAGGTCGGACTCGGTGAAATTCTTCGAGCCGACCACGATCCGGTCGCCGCGATGGCAGCCGACGAGTCCGAGGCACCCCGCGAGTACGAGCGCGAGTGCGCATCTCGCGAGGACGATCCTCGTCACCACCCGTGATCCGCGCCCTGAGAGGGCGCGCTCGGCCCGGGGTGCGTCCTTACAGGACGCACTGAACGCCGAGCCCGGGCTCTCAGCCCGGGGATCCCGCGGCGTCCCTTGCCTCCTCATTTCCCGCGCCACGCGAACCGCCGCTCCGCCAGGCCGAACAGCGCGTCCGCCGCGAGCGCCATGAGGGCCGCCGGCAGCGCACCGGCCAGGATCAGCGTATCGTCCACCACCGCCACGCCGCGGAATATGTACACGCCCAGTCCGCCGGCGCCGATGGCGGCCGCGATCGTCGCCGTCCCCACGCTCACCACGGTGGCCACGCGCACGCCCGCGAGGATCACCCCCAAAGCGAGCGGCAGCTCGACCTGCGTGAGGAGCTGCCAGTCGGTCATGCCCATCCCCCGCCCCGCCTCGCGCACCGCCGGGTCCACACCGGCGATACCCGTATAGGTGTTCCGCACGATCGGGAGCAGCGCGTACACCACCAGTGCGACGATCGCCGTCGTCGCGCCGATCCCGCCGATGAAAGGCAACGGAATGAGAAACCCGAACAGGGCCAAGCTGGGAATGGTCTGGAACACGTTGGCGAGTCCCAGCACCGGGCCACGCCATGCCGGTCGCCGCGTGAGCACGATGCCGCCCGGCACCCCCACGACGATGGCAACGGCAGTCGAGCTCGCGACCAGCGACAGATGCTGTCCCACGAGACCCAGCACCTCCGCGGAGTTGCGGACGTAGAAACCCCAGAGATTCACGCCGCCGCCATGAATGCCTGCACTTCCGGATGCTCGCTCTCGCGGAACTCCTGCGGTGTCCCGAGAAACACGAGTTTGCCGTGCTGCATGAGCCCCATGCGGGTGCCGAGCATCAGCCCTTCGCGCACGTCGTGCGTGACGAACACCATCGCCTGACCGAGGCGCCGCTGCAGCGCCTGGAACTCGCGCTGCAGCTCCACCCGGGTGATCGGGTCCAGCGCCCCGAACGGCTCGTCCAGGAGCAGCAACGGCGGGTCCGCCGCGAGGGCGCGCGCCACCCCCACGCGCTGGCGTTGCCCGCCCGAAAGCTGGTGCGGATGACGGGGGGCGTGGGTGTCGGGGTCGAGGCCCACGACGGCCAGCAGCTCGCGCACCCGCGCCGCGATACGCGCCGGCTCCCACCCTTCGAGCCGCGGTACGAGCCCCACGTTCCGCGCCACCGTGAAATGCGGGAACAATCCCACTTCCTGGATGACGTACCCGATGCGGCGTCGCAAGCGGGTGGGGGGCACATCGCGGGCGCGCTCTCCGGCGATTCGCACCTCGCCGGCGGTCGGCTCAAGCAACCGATTGATGAGCTTCAGGGTCGTCGTCTTGCCGGAGCCGCTGCGACCCAGCAGCACCAGCGTCTCCCCGGTGCCGACGGTGAACGACACGTCCTGCACGAGGACACGTCCCTTTCCCGTTTCCCGTTTCCCCTTAGCCGGCAGTTCATAACCGAGCCCTTGGACCTCGAGCGGCGTGGTCACGCGGCGGAGGCGAGCGCCATGAGGAACCGCTGGTCGTCACTCGTCGCCTGCCAGCGCACGGTGAGCCCCGCGTCGGAGAGAATTCCCAGGAAAGTCTCCGGCGCGTACTTGTACGAGTGATTCATGGCGAGCTGCTCTCCCCGCGCCAGGCGCAGGGCCTCGCCGCCGAGCAGGGCCTCCACGTCCCGGCCCGCCCGGAAATGCTTGGGAACGAGGTGCAGCCCGGGCAGTCGCGGGTCGTCTGCCGCCTCGAACACCAGCTCGCCGTCCGAGTCCCGGATGCCGACGGCATTGAGCGGCGCCCAGGCGAACCGACGGTTCAGGGGGTTGTCGTAGCCGGCGACGGTAGCGTCCCCGGCGTACACCTCGCCATCCACGAGGAGCGAATCGCCAGGGCGCAGCAGCCGCGCCAGGTCCCGCGCCTGGGCGATGGGATCGAACGCCCCGAGCGTGTTTCCAATGAGCAACAAGAGGCGGGGCGGGGCCTCGGGTTCCGCGGCGAGCGCCTGCAAATGAGTCGGGTTCGTGAAGTCCGCCTTGATCCCCTGCGCCGGGAACCCGGCGGAGAGGGCCCCGGCGCACGCCATTTCCAAGAGCGCTTGGCTCGTATCCACGGGTACGTACGACACGCGCGCGCCGCGCTCCCGCAGCGCCTCGAGCAGCAGCAGGTCCTTGTCGCCCTGGCCCGCGCCCAGACTCACGACCTCGAGCGGGGCCACCGGAAACAGGCGCGCCAGCTCCGCGCGGGAACGCGCGATCAACGAGCGCGAGCGCACGAAGTTGCGGTACGCCCCGTCGGAGCAGAGGGCCAGCCAGGCACGCACCGACAACGGGAACCAGTAAAAGAACTTCTCCGGCAGCCGCCTGGCGTGAAACGCGGAAACGAATTCGGCCGCGAGAGCGTTCTCGGTCAACAGTGCCTGAATCGAGATCATGAAGGGTTGAGAGTTACCGGTTGACGGGTGTGACGGCAACCCGTAGGATTCACCAACTTGCCGTCTTGCAGGCCATTCTAAGGAGGAAGCGATGCAGATCGTCGAAACGCAGGAACTCGTGCCCAGCTGTCATCGTCCCGAGATCGTCGAGACGGCCGAGCTGGTACCCACCTGCCACTCCTAAAGGAGCGGCTCTGATGCGCCCGGGGGCCCGGCCAGAGGTCGGGCCCCCTCCGCGTTTCTGGATCCCCGAGCCGCGCCTCGGGTTCGGGGGCTGGGCCGTAGGAGGGGCGGGCTGGGGCGCCGCCACCGCCGAGCGCGACCGGTTCGCCGCCGTTGCCCGAGCCCTCGAGCGCGGCGTCAGCTTTTTCGATACGGCCCCGGCCTATGGCGACGGGGCCTCGGAAGCTCTGCTCGGGCGCGCGCTCCGCCCCGATCGCGACCGCGTGGCCATCGCTACCAAAGTTGGACCGCGCGACGATCCCCGCACCTCGCTCGAAGACTCGCTGCGCCGGCTGCGAACCGACTACGTCGACCTGGTGCAGCTGCACGAGGCGATCGAGCGCTGGGAATGGCGGCTCGACGAGCTGTACCGGCTGCAGCGGGAAGGCAAGACACGCGCGATCGGGCTCTGCAACGCCACCCACCGGCAACTCGCCCGTGCACTCGAGCTGGTACCGCTCGCCGCCTACCAGGGACCCTACAACCTGTTCGACCGCGACGTGGAGCAGCGCGAGCTGCCGCTGTGCCGCGAGCGCGGGCTTGCGTTCCTCGCCTACCGGCCGCTCGCCGCCGGTCTCCTCACGGGCAAGTACGTCGCTCCGCCGCAGTTTTCCGCGGGCGACCATCGCGCGGGCATCTACTGGTTCAAGGGCCGCGAGTTCGCCCGGCGGCGCGCCGCGATCGAGCGGCTCGAGCCCCTGGCCCGCCGCCGCGGCGTATCGCTCGGCGTCCTGGCCCTGGCGTGGGTATTGCAACGCCCGGGGGTCTCGATCGTGCTCGCGGGAGCGCGGACCGCGGCCCAGGTAGACGAGAACATCGCGGCGGCCGATCTCGCGCTCACGCCCGACGAGGTGGCCGCCGTCGACGCGGTGGTGGGCGACGCGTTTCGTCCCGTGCGCGCCAGCACGCGCGCCCGCACGCTCGCCGCGGCCTGGGGCGTCCGCGAGCGCCACGTCGTCGAGCGCCTCGACGGCGCCAACAGCTACGAAGCGATCGCGGCCGAGTGGACGGACCACGGGGAGCCGCCGATGATCGCGGCGCAGGTCAAGGTCCTATGTGACCAACTCGCGGAGCAGGGGTTGTTAGAATAGTGCGGATATCGGAATGCGTGATACCGGATTGATGGTCGGGGCGTTTTATAATCCCCACCTGGGCGCGGAGCTGGCCAAGGCGGACGGCATCGACCATCTCGCGATGGCGGATCCGCCGGCGGCCACGGACCCGTGGTGGCCGGCGATCCGCGAGCGCTACACGCTGCTGCTCCACGACTACCTGGGCCAGCTGTCCGAGCCGCTCGACGAGCGGTCGATCGCGCGCGCGCGAGCGCTGGCGGAGCTGTACCGCTCGCCCTGGGTGGCCGAGCACTTCCAGTGCCTCCACACCGTGGACGGCGCGTACAACCTCAACTACGTCTTCCCGCCGCTCTACACCGAGGAGTTCCTGGACCGCTTCGTGCGCAACGCGACCGCGCTCAAGGACCGGTTGGACCAGCCGCTCGTCATGGAGAACATTCCCGGCTTCTTCGACGTAGCGGCGAGCCAGCTGCCGGAGCCGCTCTGGCTGCGGCGCTTCTTCGAGGCGACCGGGGCGGGCTTCCTGCTCGACTTGCCGCACGTGTGGCTCGAGGCTCACTATCACGACCGCAAGCCGGAGGCTTGGCTCGCCGAATTCCCGCTCGAGCACGTGGTGGAGCTGCACGTCGCCGGGGTCGAACAGGACCGCGACCTGGGCGGGCCCTGGATCGCACCGGCGGAGCCGTCCGACGCGATGCTCGACTTCCTGGCGCACGCGCTGCACCGCTGCCCCCGGGCCCGCGCCGTCACGTTCGACGCGTTCTCGCCGTCGCTCACGCCGGATGCGCTGCTCCGGAGCGTGGAGCGGATCCGGAAGGCCGTGTGAAGGCGATCGTCGCGCTGCTGCTTGCGCTCGTGGGCGGCGATGTACTGATCGCGGCGGGTACACACATCCCCATCCGCTTTCTGGAGCCCATCACCAGTGGCCGGGATACCGTCGGGACGCCGGTGCTGGTGCAGACGATGGGCGCACTGGTCCGGGATTCGTGCGTGGTGGTGCCTCCCTACCTGCGCGCCAAGGGGCGGGTGGTCGTGTCGAAGGGGGGCGGGCGCTTCGGCCGCCACGGCAAGCTGGGGCTCGCCTTCGACTCGCTCGAGGTGCGTCCCGGGCGCTGGCTCGCGATGAGCGGCGTGCTCGACACGCTCGAGTACGCCAAGCCCGGCGCGCTCAGCGATTCCGGGCTCGTGTCGAGCGGCAAGACATCGGTCGTGGGTGTCGGGAAGAAACTCGTGCCGGCGGGTGTGGCGGCGGTGGCCGACCTCGCCGCCATCCCCGTCGCGCTGCTCGGGGGCTATTCGCTGGTGCATCGCGGGCCGCCGGTCCGCATCCTCGCGGGCGAGATCGGCGGCATCCGGTTGACGGACTCGCTCGCCGTGCCGCAGGACGGCTTCTGCGATCCCGTCACCCAGCGCCGCGAGCTGGTCGCGCTGCCTACGCTCCCCGCCTTCGTGCCCCGCACCGAGAATCGCGGTGGCACGGCGCTGGGCGATCCCCTGAACGTGCTGCTGCTCGGCACCGCGACGGAGATCGACAGCGCCTTCCAGAGCGCCGGCTGGGTGCGTGCCCAGAAGCGGTCGCTCGTCGCCGTCACCAAGGAGGTGACGGCGGCGATCGCGAGCCGGCCGGCCATCAGCGCGCCCGTGAGCACGCAGTACTTCGAGGGTCGCCCGCAGGACCTGGCGTACGAGCTGCCCGGACCGAGCGTCCGCATCCGCCACCACATCCGCATCTGGCTGCTCGACAGCCTGTCGCTCGTGTGGATCGGAGCCGCCAACAAGGACGTGGGCGTGATCTTCAAGCCGTGGGAGCCGCAGGCGACGCACCGCATCGATTCCCACATCGACCGCGAGCGCGATCGCATCGTCCGCGACCTGGAGGCGAGCGGCTGCGGGGATCTGGTGGATTATCTCACGCTCCCCGGCGCGGTCACCGCGGCGCGCAACGTCTCCGGTCAGAAGATCGTGTCCGATGGCCGGACGGCCGCGGTCCGTCTGCGACCGTGCGGCTCCGTCGCCACCGCCGCCCCGTGACGCGGGCCAGCGGCGACCGCGCCGTGCAGGATCGGGTGATCCGCGCCCTCGCGGACGCCCGCTACCGCGCCTCGCCGGCGTGGCAGGCGTACCGCCTGGCCGATCCCGACCGCGTCGAGCGCTATGCGCGCTTCCTGGCGCGCCACTTCTATTACGAGCGCATCGTCCAGTTCTTCAAGTACTCCCGCTCGCTGGCGCGCGTCACCGGGCGGGCTCCGGAGGCGGTCCTCAACGGGGATGGGTTCGAGGTGCTGCTCCGGAGCGTGGTGCTGGGCAGCCAGGAGACGGCGCAGGCGGTCGCCCGGCTGGTCGTGGCACACGTCGCCGCGGCGCGCGCCCCGATTCCGTACCTCGCCGATCTGCTGCGGTACGAAGAGGCGATGATGCTGGTCGAGGCGGGCCCCCGCGTGTGGCGAGAGACCGGGAACGGGGAAGCGGGAAACGGGAAAGGTGAGCCCCCGCAGACGGTGGCGGGGACGCGACTCCTGGATCTGGCATACGACCTCCCCGCGGTGCTGCCCAAGCTGCTCGAGCCCTGGACCGAGGTGCCGCGCGCGCCCGAGCGGCCCACCCAGCTGCTGGTCGCGCGATCGCCGCATGGGCGCGTGGCCGTGGCGAAGAGCGACGCCGGCATCGCCGCCGTGGTAGGACTCGCCGACGGGAAGCGCACGCTCGAGCAGCTCGCCGCGGGGGCCGGGCTCCCGGTGGGGACGCTCCAGGCCACGCTGCAGGGGCTCGTCGAGCTGGGCGCCCTGCGCTTCTCCACCGGCAGTTAGATGGAAGTGCAGATCTTCGGTATCCGGAAGAGCGCCGACACCCGCGCCGCCCTGCGCTTCTTCGCCGAGCGTCGGGTCAAGACCCACTTCGTCGATCTCAACGAGCGTGCCGCCTCGCCGGGCGAGCTGCGCCGCTTCGCCCAGAAGTTCGGTGTCCGCGCCCTGATCGACCGCGACGCCAAGCGCTTCGCGGAGCTGGGCCTCGCGTCGGCGCTGCTCTCGGAGGAGCGCTGGCTCGAGAAGCTGGCCCTGGAGCCGCTGCTGCTCCGCATGCCGCTGGTCCGCCATCAACAGCAGCTGAGCGTGGGCCCGGCGGGGGAGACGTGGCGCGCCTGGGTCGCCGCCGGGAAACAGTCCGCGTAGCTTCCGAGCAACCGCCATCACGGAGCTGCCTGTGACCACCAAGTACGAGAGTGCCGATCTGCTGCTCAAGCTGTACGACCTGCGCCGCGAGCCCGTCATGCGGAAGGCGCGCGCCTGGTTTCGCGAGCAGTTCGCCCCGGCGAGCGCCGAGGAGATCCTCACGGTATATCGCGGCAAGACCAGCGCGCCGTATCGCATGGTGACGACGTACTGGAACATGGCGGCCGCCCTCGTGCTGCACGGCGCCATCGACGAGCAGATGTTCGCCGACGTGAACGGCGAGCATATGATGGTCTACGCGAAGCTGCGGCCGTTCCTCGGCGAGCTGCGCGCCCGGCTCAACAATCCGACGTACCTCGACAAGCTCGAGCAGGTGATCCTGCGGCTGCCCGATGCCGAAGCGAGGCTCGCCCGGTTCCGGCGTCCCGCGCCATCCGGGAAATCGGGCTCACGCGGACGCCCGAGGGCCGCATGACCGCGGCGGCTATCCCCCGCCCCGCCGCCGCCGAGTACGACCCGTACTACGGGCGCTACATCGACAAGGTCCCCGAGGGCGACCTGCTGCGCACGCTCGAGGACCAGGCACGCGAGACGCAGAGGTTGCTCGCCGGTCTGTCCGATGCCAAGGCGCTGCACCGCTACGCCCCCGGCAAGTGGAGCATCAAGGAAGTAATCGGACACGTGGCGGACACGGAGCGCGTGTATTCCTACCGGGCGCTGCGCTTCGCCCGCGCCGACGCCACCGCGCTCCCGGGCTTCGATGAGAACGCCTGGGTGCCGGCCGGGAATTTCGACGCCCGTCCCCTTGCGGACTTGGCGGCCGAGCTCGACGCGGTGCGCCGCGCCACCCTCGCGCTGTTCCGCGGCCTCGACGCCGCCGCCCTGGCGCGCCGCGGGACGGCGAACGACGCTGCGGTCTCGGTGCGCGCCATCGCCTGGATCATCGCAGGCCACGAGCGCCACCACGTCGCGCTGCTGCACGAGCGCTACAAAGTATGAGTGCCGCGCTCTTCCTGCTCCTCGCGGCAGCGACACAGGGAGACACCGGCAGCTTCGTCATCAGAAACTTCCGGTTCGCGAGCGGCGAGACGCTGCCCGAGCTGCGGCTCCACTATCGCACGCTCGGGCGGCCGGGGCGCAGCGCCGTCCTCATCCTCCACGGCACGGGCGGATCGGGGAGTCAGTTCCTCTCACCCCTGTTCGCGGGCGAGCTGTACGGCGCCGGTCAGCCGCTCGACACGGCCACGCACTACGTAATTCTCCCGGACAACATCGGCCACGGCCGCTCTTCCAAGCCCAGCGATGGGCTGCGCTCCCGGTTTCCGCACTACGCGTACGAAGACATGGTGGCGGCGCAGTACCAGCTCGTGACCGAAGGCCTGCACGTGAATCACCTGTTGCTGGTGATGGGCACGTCGATGGGCTGCATGCACAGCTGGCTCTGGGGCGAGCGCCACGCCGAGTTCATGGACGGTCTCGTGCCGCTCGCCTGCCTGCCGACCCAGATCGCGGGCCGGAACCGCATGTGGCGCAAACTGATCATCGACGACATCACGGGTGATCCCGACTGGAAGAACGGCGACTACGCCACTCAACCCCGGGGGCTGCGCGCCGCGCTGCAGCTCCTGTTCGTCGCCGGGAGCGCCCCGCTCGTCCAGCAGCGCCTCGGGCCTACCCGCGACTCCGCCGACGCCTACATCACCCGCTGGGTCGACACGCGCCTCGCCGAAACCGACGCGAACGACCTGCTCTACCAGGTCGCCGCCTCACGCGACTACGACCCCAGCACGGCGCTCGACCGTGTCACCGTGCCGGTCCTCGCCATCAACTCCGCCGACGATTTCGTCAATCCGCCGGAGCTCGGGATCATGGAGCGCCTGATCGCGCGCGTGAAGCGGGGCCGCTACGTCCTCATCCCCGTCAGCGACAAGACGCGCGGCCACGGGACGCACACCGTGGCCGCCGTGTGGAAGCAATACTTCGCGCCGTTCGTGGCCGCGCTCGAGCGCCGCTAGACCCGCAGCCGGCGCAGAAACGCCGGCTGCGTCACCGATACCCCGCCGCCTGCAGGCTGAACAGCTCGGCGTACAGGCCGCCGCGCGCCACCAGCTGTTCGTGCGTTCCCTGGTCGATCAGCTCGCCGCCCTGCAGCACCAGGATCCGGTCCGCCATGCGCACCGTCGAGAAGCGGTGCGAGATGAGCACGGCCATCCGTCCCTTCGTCAGCTCGGCGAACCGCAGGAACACCTCGTACTCGGCGCGCGCGTCGAGCGACGCGGTCGGCTCGTCCAGGATCAGCACCTGGGCATCGCGCATGTACGCGCGCCCCAGGGCGACCTTCTGCCACTCGCCTCCCGACAGCTCCACGCCGCCGTCGAACCGCCGGCCCAGCATCTGGTCGTAGCCCTTCTCGAGCCGCGTGGCGACGGAGTCGGCCAGGCTGCGGCGCGCCGCCTCCCGCACGCGCGCGTCGTCGTCGAGGGCCTCCACCTGACTGACGCCGATGTTCTCCTTGAGCACGAAATCGTAGCGCACAAAGTCCTGGAAAATCACGCCGATGTTGCGCCGCAGGCTGGCGAGGTCGTAGTCGCGCAGATCCACCCCGTCGAGCAGCACGCGACCCTCGTCGGGATCGTACAGCCGCGCCAGCAGCTTCACCAGCGTCGTCTTGCCCGCGCCGTTTTCCCCGACGAGTGCGATGCGCTCCTCCGGCGCGAACGTGAACGTGAGGTGCCGCACCGCCCAGCGGTCCGAGCCCGGATAGCGGAAGCCCACGTCCTGGAACTCGAATCCCCGCCGGATCGGCACCGGCACCGGCCGCGCGCCGGGCCGGGACGTCACGCGCGGCTGCACGTCGAAAAACGTGAACAGGTCGGAGAGATACAGGCTCTGCTCGAACACCTGCGACAGCGAGAGCAGGATGCGCTGGATCAGATCGCGGCTCTGCCGGAACGAGCCGGCGAGGAAGGTCAGCGAGCCGATCGTGAACCGGCCCAGCACGGTGAGATAAATCGTCACGGCGTACGCGCCGTAATAGCCCAGGGTGCCGATCGTGACGAACACGGTGGACACGACGTTCCGCCTGATGGCGAGGCGCTTGTTCGCGTCGTAGAACTCGTCGGACAGCCTGGCGTAGCGGTCGACCAGGAAGTGCGACAAGTTGAACAGCTTCACCTCCTTCGCCATTTCGTCGGAGGCGCCGGCATAACGGAGATAGTCGAGCAGCCGGCGCTCCGGCGTCCACGAGAACAGCAGCGAATAGCCCAGCGCCGCATAGTGCGTTTCTCCCAAGAACGACGGCACCACCGCCACCGCGAGCAGCAGCAGCAGCCACGGCAGCTGCAGCAGCAGCACGGCGGCGAGCGACGCCAGCGTCACGAGGTCCTGGGCCGTGGAGAGCAGCAGGGCGACCAGACCGATCCGGCCCACCGTCTGGCGGCGCGCCCGCTCCAGGTGGTCGTAGGTCTCCGCGTCCTCGTACTGTGCGATGTCGAGCGTCGCCGCGTGCTCCATCAGCCGCACGCTGATCCGGTTCGAGAACAGGTCGCCGAGCAGGCTCTCGAGCAAAGAGGAGAGACGCGCCAACCCCTCCCCTGCCACCGCGATCCCCAGCTCGAGGCCGACGAGCGCGCCAAGGTGCCACCAATCCACCACCGCGCCCGCCGCCCGCGCCCCCATGCCGGCGATGACACCGTCGATGATCAGCTTCCCGATCCACAGCACCGCCAGCGGTACGAACGAGCGGACCGTGCGCAGGGCGAGGATGGCTATGGTGTAGCCGCGATGGGTCTCGTAGACGAGCTTCAGGAGGGGCGGGACATACTTCAGGGCCTCGAGCCGCTCGGACCAGCTCGGCGGCTTGCCGTCCGGGCCGCCGCGCGCGCTCCTGGTGCGCGGAATGACACCGTGGGGGGTGAAGCGGGGCGGGGGCGCCGTCACAACCTTAACTTCTCCACAGGGCGGTGCGTCAATATAACCGCATGAAAACCCGAGTCCTTCTCTTCGTCGCGACAGTCGCGGTGCGGCCGCCGGTGGTAGGGGCGCAGCATGCTGCGCCCCTACAATCGCCGGGGGGGCACGCGTTAACCCCGCGCGACTCCGCGGCCCATGCCCTCAATCGCCTCGCCTACGGGCCCCGGCCCGGCGAAATCGAGCGCGTCGCCCGAGCCGGCGTGGTGCGCTGGATCGACGCCCAGCTCACCCCTGACAAGATCGACGATCATATCGTGGCGCGACGCGAGCGCGAGTTCGACATCCTCAAGTACGATCGGGGCGACCTCGCCAGGCTGTACGCCCAAGTGCAGCGGGCGCGGCAGGAGCGCAAGCGCATGGGCGACACCGCCGCCGACAAACCCGACGACAGTCCCGTCGCGGTGAAGGGCCGCCGCTTCGCCGCCCAGGTCCAGCAGCTCGCGGTGGTCCGCGCCGCGCTCTCCGAGCGTCAACTCTACGAAGTGATGGTCGACTTCTGGACCAATCACTTCAACGTCTACTTTGCCAAGGGCGCCGACCGCTTTCTCACGCCCGACTACATCGAGCACACCATCCGCCCGCACGCGATGGGAAGATTCGCAGACCTCCTGATCGCGACCGCGCAGAGCCCGGCCATGCTCTTCTACTTGGACAACTGGGAGAGCGTGGCACCCGGGGCTTCCCCGCCGTTCCCCCTCTCCGCAAGGCGGAGAGGGGGTCAGGGGGTGAGGCTCGCCCCGAAGGGGATCAACGAGAACTACGCCCGCGAGCTGCTCGAGCTCCACACGCTCGGCGTGGACGGCGGCTACGACCAGCACGATGTGATCGAGGTCGCCCGCATCTTCACCGGTTGGAGCATCAGACGCCCGCAGCAGGGCGGAGACTTCGAGTTCCACGACTGGGCGCACGACACGGGCGACAAGCAGGTGCTGGGCATCGAGTTCGAGCGCGGCCAGGAGATGGACGAGGGCGTCCGCCTGCTCAAGCTGCTCGCCGATCACCCGGCCACCATGCATCACGTCAGTCGCAAGCTGTGCCAGCGGTTTGTGAACGATGATCCGCCCGACGGCTGCGTGGACGACGCCGTCGCCGCCTGGCGGCGCACCCACGGCGACATCCGCGAAGTGTTGCGCGCCATCTTCCACGGCCCCGACTTCTGGGCGGCGACGAACATGCGGGCCAAGGTCAAGACGCCGCTCGAGTTCGTCGTGAGCGCGGCGCGGGCCGTCGCCGCCGATCCCGACACCACCCCCCGCCTCGCGCAGGTGGTGGCACGCCTCGGCGAGCCGCTCTACCTCCACGTCGCCCCCGATGGCTATCCTGAGAGAGAAGACGCGTGGGTGAACAGCGGGGCATTGCTCGATCGCATGAACGCCGCGGTAGCGCTCGCGGCCGGAAGACTCCCCGGCGCGGTCGCGACCCTCGATTCCATCGCTCCCGGCACGACGGACGTGCAGCAGCTCATCACCGCCGTCGACGACCGGATTCTGGGTGGGACGATGTCGCAAAACACGAAACGGGTCATCGGCGAACAGCTGTCCGACGTGAAGGACCCCGTTCAGGCCCGGGCGTTGGCCGTGGGGCTCGCGATCGGGGGGCCGGAGTTTCAGAGGCAGTGAGGCGGCGGACGGGCGGTATGGCGGACGGGCGGACCGAAAAGACGGAGCTATGACGATGACGATCTCGAGACGTGTCTTCGTGAAGTCAGGCGGCCTCGCGTTGTTCAGTCTTGGCTTGGATCCGTTGTTCCTCGCCCGAGCCGCCTTCGCCGTCCGCCCGTCCGCCCGTCCGCCTGACCGCCGCATCTTGGTTTGCCTCTTCCAGCGCGGCGCCGTGGACGGGCTCAACATGATCGTGCCGCACGGCGACCCGCTGTACTATCGCGAGCGGCCGCGCATCGCCGTCCCCGGATCGGACGTCGTCGACCTCGACGGCTACTTCGGCCTGCACCCGCGTCTTGCGGCGCTCAAGCCGCTGTGGGACTCGAAGCGCCTGGCCGCCATCCATGCCATCGGGTCCCCCGACGCGACGCGCAGCCACTTCGACGCCCAGGACTACATGGAGTCCGGGACACCCGGGGTAAAGGCGACGCCGGACGGGTGGCTCAACCGCTATTGCCAGCACGCCCGGGAGCACCAGGACACGCCGTTCCGCGCCGTGGCGTTCGGACCCGAGCTGCCGCGCATCCTCGCGGGCACGGCGCCCAGCCTCGCGATCGCCGATCTCCAGGCATTCGGCCTCCGGGCCCCCCAGCCCGCCGCGCGCGACCGGCTCACCCGCGCGTTCGAGGAGCTGTACGCGGGCTCGGCGACCGGGCTGCTCTCGACGTCGTCGCAGGAAGCGTTCCAGGCCGTGCAGACGCTGCAGCGGGTCGATCCGACGCGCTATCAACCCGCGAACGGCGCCGACTATCCCCGCGGCCGTCTCGGCAAGGCGATGCTCCAGATCGCCCAGCTGATCAAGGCCGACGTCGGCCTGCAGGTGGCGTTCGCGGACGTCACGGGGTGGGACACCCATGTGAACCAGGGCGCGAGCGAGGGGCAGCTCGCGGCACGGCTCGCCGAGCTGGGACAGACGCTGACGGCGTTCGCGCAGGACCTGGGGGACAAGCTCGACGACGTGGTCGTGCTCACCATGTCCGAGTTCGGCCGGACAGTGCGCGAGAACGGCAACTCGGGCACCGATCACGGTCACGCCACCGCGATGCTGGTGCTGGGCGGTCCGGTCAACGGCGGTCGGATGCTAGGGCATTGGCCGGGGCTCGATCCGGCCAACCGGTTCGAGGGCCGCGACGTGGCGGTGACAACCGACTTCCGCGACCTGTTCGCCGAGGTTCTGGCGCGTCACCTCGGCGCGCGCGACCTGTCGGCGATCTTCCCGGGGTTCACACCCGACCCCGCGCGCTTTCCCGGCGCGATCAGCGCGTAGCCGCCTGCTCCAGGGCCGCGACGAGGGGCTCCACGTCCCACGACTCGTCGTAGCGCAGACCGTTGATGAAGAAGGTGGGCGTGCCGTTCACGCCGCTCGTGACTCCGCTGCGGAAATCCTCGCGCACCCGCGGCGCGTAGGTTCCCGCCGCGAGCTCTCTGCCGACGCGGGCGGCGTCGAGGCCCAGCTCACCCGCGTACTCGACCAGGTAGTCGTCGTCCAGCGCGAACTGGCGCTCGAACAAACGATCGTGCATCTCCCAGAACTTCCCCTGCGCGCCCGCCGCTTCGGCGGCCTCGGCCGCGTGCTCGGCGTGCGGGTGGCTCTCCCGCAGGGGGAAGTTGCGGAACACGAAGCGCAGCGACCCCCCCAGGCGTTGCCGCACCTGCTTCAGGATCGGGTAGGCGCGCCCGCAGTGGGGGCACTCGTAGTCGCCGTATTCGACGAGGGTCACCGGCGCGTCGGCCGCCCCCTGCGCGTGATCCCGCTCCCCCACCGGGAGCGTGAGCGTCGCCGCCGCGGCGCGCTTGCTCGTGCGGGCGTGCTCGCTCATGCGGGCGCGCCCGCCCCGGCGATCGCCTCGAGCGCGCGGAGGATGCCGTCCGCACCGGGGTTCACGTCCACCGGCGAGACGTAGCTCCAGCGGACGATCCCGTCTCCGTCGACCACGAACAACGCCCGCTCGCTGAAGCCGTCGCCCTCGCGGTACACGCCGTAGCGACGCGCCACCGCTCCCTTGGGCTCGAAATCCGCGAGCAGGGGAAAATGCAGTCTGCGGTCGCGGGCGAACGCGGCGTGGCACCACGCGCCGTCCACCGAGATGCCGAGCAGCTGGGCGTTGTAGCGCTCGAACTCCGGCAAGACCTCGTTGTAGAGCGCCATCTGGTCGCCGCACACCGGGCTCCAGTCGGCAGGATAGAACGCCAGGATCACGGGCCGGCCACGGAAATCAGCGAGCGACACGGTCCGACCGGGTGCGCTCGAGAGCGCGAAATCCGGGGCTCGAGTCCCGGCGGGGAGCTGCGCTGCCGGACCTTGGGGCGGTGTTGCCATGGGGTCTCCTTTCAGGATAATGCGAGCATCAGGAAGGCCGCGACTCCACGCTGGTGATGGGCAGCTCGAGGCGCTCGGCGCCCCGCAGCACGACCACTTTGGTCGCCACGCCGATGCGTTCGGCCGTGAGCACCCGGTGCAGGTCGTCGATGCCGGTGATGGCGCTCCCGTCGAATTCGACGATGATGTCCCCGGACGCGAGCCGGGCGCGCGCCGCGGGACTGTCCGGCTCCACGCCGGTCACGAGTACGCCGCTCTTCGCATCGATCCCGAGTGCCCGCTGCGCGAGCCGTAGCAGCGGGACGGTCTGGCCCGCCACGCCGATCCGGCCGCGGCGGATCTTGCCGTGCCGGATGAGCTGTCCCGTCACGAACTTCGCGGTATTGATGCCCACCGCGAAGCAGATCCCCTGCGCGGGCAGGATGACGGCGGTGTTGACGCCCACCACCCGCCCGCGCGCGTCCACGAGTGGGCCGCCCGAGTTGCCGGGGTTGAGCGCGGCGTCGGTCTGAATTACGTCGTCGATCAGCCGCCCGCCCACCGAGCGGAACGAGCGGCCCAGCGCGCTCACGACGCCGGCCGTGACCGTACTCTGGAAGCCCAGCGGGTTGCCGATTGCGACCACCAGCTGGCCCACGCGCAGCGTGGCCGAGTCGCCCAGCTCGGCGACGGTGAGCGAGACGGGCGGGACGCGGAGCACGGCGAGGTCGGTGTCGGGGTCGTCGCCGACGAGCTCGGCCCGCACCCGGCGGCCGTCGGGGAACGCCACCTCGAGCCGCGTGGCCCCGTGGACCACATGGCTGTTGGTGAGTACGAACCCGTCGGGGGTGAACACGAAGCCCGAGCCGTTGCCGGGCACCTCGCGGGCGGGGCGGCCGCGCCGCTCGACCTTGTGGCGCACCTCCACGCTCACCACCGCCGGACCCACCAGCTCGGCCGCTCCGGTCACGGCCCGGGAGTAGGCGTCGAGCAGCTCGCCGTCGGCCGGTATCCTCTCATCAGAAACCCGGTGCAGTACAGCGCTCATCGTGCAGCCTCCTTCATATGTTTGAAGAACGTCGCATGGTTCCCGCGCCGAGCGAGCCCGGGCCCCGTATATTTGCTCCGGATATGGACGTTACGGGCTCGCTCGCGGTCGTGACCGGCGCGACCGCAGGGATCGGTCGCGCCACGGCGTTCGCCCTGGGCCGCGCGGGCGCCCGGGTCGCCATCTGCGCCCGCACGGAGGCGAACGTGCACGCCACGGTGCACGACTTGAAGGCGGCGGGAGTCGACGCCCTCGGCATGGCGTGCGACGTGTCCGACCCGGCTTGCGTGGACGCGTTCGCGGCCTTCGTGACCCGTGAGCGCGGCGCCCCGCGCATCCTCGTGAACAATGCCGGAATCGGCCGCTTCAAGCCCCTCGCGGACCTGTCGCTCGAGGACTGGGACGCGACGATGGGCGTGAACGTGCGCTCCCTGTATCTCGTCACCCGCTCCTTTCTCAAGTACATGGTGGACGCGGGCGGCGGCACCATCGTCAATGTCGCCTCGCTCGCGGGCAAGAACGGCGTCGAGGGCGGCACCGCCTACTGCGCGTCGAAGCACGCCGTGCTCGGGTTCTCGAAGGCGCTGATGCTGGAGGTACGGCGCCACAACGTACGAGTCGTGGCGATCTGCCCCGGCTCGGTCGACACCGGCTTCCGGGAGAGCCGTGCCAATCGCACCCGGGTCCTCACCGCCGACGACGTGGCGCATGCGATCCTTGCCACCCTGACGGTGGCGGACCGGGCGATGATCAGCGAGCTGGATATCCGGCCGACAAACCCATAAAAATCGTCACGGAGAGGCGTCGCTCCGCGACGCCTTTCCGAGACGCCTTTCCGTGACGTAGTTTGACTCAATGCTAGACCCCATCCGGAAACTCTTGACCGAAGCCGGCAAAGCCAAGCAGCTCCGGGGCTTCTGGGACGCCGCCGCCGCTATACTGAGCGAGTGGGCCGGCGGGGCGCGGGTCGAGCTCAGCTACAGAGGCCTGCGCGAGACGGGCAGCGCCCAGGCGGGGACGGCCGGGAAGCCTGGCGACCCCTTTCTCGCTGATTATCACGACGCCGAGGGGCGGCACGTGAGCGCGCGGTTCGAGGGGCTTGCCGCGGGATTCCCGGCGGACGCGCTGCGCTCCGGACTCGAAATCGCCACACATCTCGCCGTGATGGTGGCACGGCGCTCCAGCCTCGAGCGCGAGCGCCGGCTCGGCACGTTCCTCGTGGAGCTGTCACGCTGGCTGCTGGCGGCGCCGGAGCGCGAGCTGCTGTTGCGCTACACGTTGCAGAGCGTGACCAGCCTGGTCGACGCCCAGGGCGCCTACATCGCGCTGCGCACCGCCGGCGCGGACGCCCTGCGCGTGGCGGCGACGGTGGGGCAATGCGCCGAGTTCGACGCGCTCGAGATCCCAATCGGCGCGAGCGTCACCGGGAGAGTCGTGCGGACCGGGGAGGCGCTGCTCACCGACAACGTCCTCGACGAGCCGGAGGCACAGCGGGTCCTGTCTCCCTCCGGGGCGGCGCGCGCGGCGATGATCGCACCGCTGCGCACGTCGAGCGGCGTCGCAGGTGCGGTGGGCGTGGTGCGCTACGTGCGGCCCGGTGGCGAGGAGCCGCCGCCGTTCCAGCTGGTGGAGCTGCAGTACCTCACGGCCGTGGCCGCCTACATCGCCGGCGGGTTGGAGCTCTCGGAGGCCGTGAGCGGCGCGCGCGCGGCGGCCGAGCGCGCCCACGCGATGGTGGACGGGAGCCCGCTCCCGATGGTGCTGGTGAGCCGGGCCGGCCGCGTCCTACAGCTCAACCAAGCGGGGTGTCGGCTGTTCGGCATTCCCTCGGAAGCACAGGCGCTCGACACGCACCTCGAAGCGCTCGGCCTGTCGCCCAGCGAGATCTCGCTCCACCTCGTGCTCACGCGGGCGCGCGACGGCGCGCCGTGGCACGGCCGCGTCCTGGTCACGCGGCCATCCGGCGACCGCCGCCTGTGCGATTGCACCGTCACGGGCCTGTCCGGCGCCGGCCCCGACAGCCTGCTGGTCGCTCTCTACGACCGCACCGACGAGCTGCGCGCCCAGCGCGACTTGATCGCGCGCGAGAAGCTCGCCACGGTGGGCGAGATCGCGAGCGGCGTCGCGCACGAGGTGAACAACCCGCTCGCCGCCATCCGGATGGAGGCGGAGCTGCTCGGGCGCGCCAGCAAGGATCCCGACACGAGCACCACGGCCGCGACCATCACCCGCGAGGTGGACCGCGCCGCCCGCATCGTGCGCAGCCTGCTGCGGCTCGCCCGCCGCGCCGACACGGCGCCCACGCGGGTGCAGATCAACGACCTGGTGCACGACGTGGCGGAGATCCGCAAGCGCGTGATGCGCACCGAAGGCGTGGAGTTCCGGACCGGGCTCGACAACTCCGCGCCCCCGGTGCTGGGGTTGGGTCAGGAGCTGCAGCAGGTCGTGATCAACCTGGTGACCAATGCCGAGCACGTGGTCCGGGGCCGCAGCCCGGCCATCATCCGGCTCACGACGCAGTCGCGCGAGGGCTGGGTGCGCCTCACCGTGGAAGACTCGGGACCGGGCGTTCCCCGGGAGATCCGCGCGCGCATCTTCGACCCGTTCTTCACCACCAAGGGCCCCGATGAGGGCACGGGCCTCGGGCTCGCGATCTGCCAGCGCGTGGTGACGGAGGTGGGAGGGAGGATCTGGCTCGAGGACTCCGAGCTGGGCGGCGCCAAGTTCGTGGTCGAGATGCCGGCCGCGCCGGAGCATGTCGAGGCGGGCACCATCGGCTGAGCCGGCCGGCCTCCCCCGCTCAGTGCTCCAGAATGCGGGTGCGGTACAGTGCGAGGACGATCAGGCCGTAGCCGCCGAGCGCGACGAGCAGGGCCGTCAGCCGCCAGTCGAAGCTGAAGCGGGTCGCGCCCACCGCCGCCGCCACGAGCCAGGCGGCGCTGGCGCCGAAGCCGAGCACGACGACTTCCTTGCGCGCCATCAGGATGCCGAACACGTAGCCCCAGCTGAACCCGGCGACCGCGAGGAACATCACGCCGTGGGGAATCTTCACCGGATCGATCAGGTTGAGCGCGCCGGCCAAGAAGCAAAACAGACCCAGGACGGTGTAAGCCGCCAGATGCAACGCGAGCGGCAGGGGGACGGTGCCCATCTTGTTGAAGGTCATGCCTGAAAACTAGACGCCGAGACGCCGCGACGCCAAGACGCCGAGGGGGTGACGTGCAAGCGACGAGGACGTATCTCGAGCTGAGGGAGCCAGGCCAGTTTCGGCCCGCCGTCGGCCACTTCCCGGACGTCGTGATCGAGCGTGTCCGGCATGCCACCCCCGAGCTCTATCGTGATTGCTACCGCACCGTGGGCGAGGCGTACCATTGGCGCGACCGCTGGGACTGGAGCGACGCCGAGATCCGCGCCCACCTCGCACAGCCAGAGATCACGTTGCACGTGGCGCGCCGGGACGGCGCGCTCGCCGGGTGGTACGAGCTGCGCCGCGTGCCGGAGGACCGCTCGGTGGAGATCGCGTATTTCGGACTCGCCCCGGCGGCGATCGGCCGCGGGCTCGGCAAACACCTGCTGTCGTGCGCCGTGCGCGATGCCTGGGCGCTCGCGCCGTCGCGCGTGTGGCTCCACACCTGCACGCTCGACCATCCCGCCGCGCTGCCGAATTACGAGAAGCGGGGCTTCGCACGGTACAAGACCGAGACCTACGAGGTTAACTTCCCTCCGTGAACTTCACGCTCTCGCGTGCGCAGAAGCTGATCATTGCCGCCGTGGTGATCGTGCCGGTTCTGCTGTTCGCCCTCTACACCTGGACCGCCCTCACGTGGACCTACTCGAGCGGCGAGCGCCCCGGCTACGTGCAGAAGTTCTCGAAGAAGGGGTGGATCTGTAAGACCTGGGAAGGCGAGCTGGCTCTAGTGTCCATCCCGGGAACGATGACGGAGAAATTCTACTTCACCGTGCGGAACGATTCGGTCGCCGAGGTCATCAACCGCACGATCGGTAAGCGCGTGGCGCTGACGTACCTCCAGCACAAAGGCATCCCGACGAGCTGTTTCGGTGAGACCGAGTACTTCGTGGTGGGCGTGAGGGCCGTGGAATGACGACGGCGAACAGCTTCGGGTCGCTGGCGCAGCTCAAGGCCGGGGGCCGCACCTTCCAGATTTTCCGGCTGGACGCGCTCGAGCGGCGCGGACTCCCCGTCTCCCGCCTCCCGTATTCGCTCCGCATCCTGCTCGAGAACCTGCTGCGCCGCGAGGATGGTCAGGTGGTGCGCGTCGCGGAGATCGAGAAGCTGGCGCGCTGGGATCCCAAGAAGACACCAGACGACGAGATCGCGTTCATGCCGGCGCGCGTCCTGATGCAGGACTTCACCGGCGTGCCGGCCGTCGTGGACCTGGCCGCCATGCGCGACGCGATGCAGGCCATGGGTGGCGACCCGAAAAAGGTCAACCCGCTGCTTCCGGCCGAGCTGGTGATCGACCACTCCGTGATCGTGGACGAGTTCGGCACGCCCACCGCCTTCCAGGTGAACGCCGACCTCGAGCTGCAGCGCAACCGCGAGCGCTACGCGCTGCTGCGCTGGGCGCAGCAGACGTTCCGGGACTTCCGCGTGGTTCCCCCTGACACGGGGATCGTGCACCAGGTGAATCTCGAGTATCTGGCGAGAGTCGTGTTCACAGCCGAAAGCCGCGAGCCGCAAGCCTATCCCGACAGTCTGGTCGGGACCGATTCGCACACTACGATGATCAACGGCCTCGGCGTGCTGGGCTGGGGCGTCGGCGGCATCGAAGCCGAGGCGGCCATGCTCGGTCAGCCGGTGTCGATGCTGATTCCGCAGGTCGTCGGGTTCCGGTTGACCGGCAGGCTCGCCGAGGGCGCGACCGCGACCGACCTGGTGCTCACCGTGACGGAGCTGCTCCGCAAGAAGGGCGTGGTCGGGAAGTTCGTGGAGTTCTACGGCCCGGGGATCGCCGCCCTGCCCGTGGCGGACCGCGCCACCATCGGTAACATGGCGCCCGAGTACGGCGCGACGGTGGGCATCTTCCCAGTCGACCAGGAGACGCTCCGCTACCTCGAGTTCACGGGCCGCCCCAAGGAGCAGGTGCAGCTGGTCGAGGCCTATATGAAGGAGCAGGGCCTGTTCCACTCGGCCGCGAGCCCCGAGCCCGTGTTTTCCGACACCCTCTCCCTCGACCTCGCGACGGTGGAGCCCAGTCTCGCCGGGCCGCGCCGCCCGCAGGATCGCGTCGCGCTGCGCGACGTGCCGCGCAACTTCCAGCTCGTGCTGCCGACGCTGGTCAAGCCCACGTCGCCGATTGCGCCGCCCGCCGACGTGCGCAACCACTGGGAGGCCGAGGGTGGCCAGCCGTTCGGCGGCGGCACGGCCGTGGCGGCGCCGCCGCCCCGCACCCACGTCGACCTCACGATCGACGGCACAGCATGCAAGCTGCGTCATGGCTCGGTCGTGATCGCCGCCATCACGAGCTGCACCAACACCTCTAATCCCTCGGTGATGATGGCCGCGGGCCTGGTCGCGAAGAAGGCCGTCGAGCGCGGCCTCACGTCGCAGCCGTGGGTCAAGACCAGCCTCGCGCCCGGCTCGAAGGTCGTGACCGATTATCTCCAGCAGGCAGGGTTGATGCGGTATCTCGAGCAGCTGCGGTTCCACCTCGTGGGCTACGGCTGCACCACCTGCATCGGGAACTCGGGCCCGTTGCCCGAGGCCGTGTCCACCGCCGTGGCGGAGGGCGAGCTGGTGGTCTGCGCCGTGCTCTCGGGCAACCGCAACTTCGAAGGCCGCATCCAGCAGGAGGTGCGGGCCAACTACCTGGCGTCACCGCCGCTCGTGGTCGCCTATGCCCTCGCGGGGCGGATCGATCTCGACCTCCAGGCCGATCCCCTGGGGACGGGGAAGGACGGAAAACCCGTCTACCTGCGCGACATCTGGCCGTCGGCCAAGGAAGTCGACGACCTGGTCCGCTCGTCCATCAAATCGGCGATGTTCCACAAGGAATACGGCGAAGTGTTCACGGGCGACGCGCGCTGGCGCGGCCTGCCCGTGCCGGCGGGCGATCGCTTCGCGTGGGAGCCCGCGTCGACCTACATCCGAAAGGCGCCCTACTTCGACGGCATGCCCAGGACGCCCGCACCTGTCGCGGACATTCGCGCTGCGCGGGTGCTCTGTCTCCTGGGCGATAGCATCACCACGGATCACATCTCGCCCGCGGGCTCGATCCGCAAGACCAGCCCGGCCGGGAAGTACCTCGTCGAGCACGGCGTGGAGCCGCTGGACTTCAACTCCTACGGCTCGCGCCGGGGCAACCACGAGGTGATGGTGCGCGGCACGTTCGCGAACGTGCGTCTCAAGAACCTGCTCGCACCGGGGACCGAGGGGCCGGTCACCCTGCATCTCCCCGACGCCGAGCAGCTGACGATCTACGACGCTTCGGTCAAGTATCAGGCCGAGGGCGTGCCGCTGTTGGTGATCGCCGGGAAGGAATACGGCGCCGGGTCTTCACGCGACTGGGCGGCGAAGGGCCCCAGGCTGCTCGGCGTGCGGGCCGTGATCGCGCAGAGCTACGAGCGCATCCACCGCTCCAATCTCGTGGGCATGGGCATCCTGCCGCTGCAGTTCCTGAGCGGTGAGACTCCCGAGACGCTCGGCTTGACGGGCAGGGAGACGTTCGATCTGACCGGGCTCGCCGCCCTGCTCACCGAGGGATTCCCGCGCGGCAAGGAGTTGACGGTCACGGCCACGCACCCCGACGGGTCGACGATGCGGTTTCGGACCACGCTGCGGATCGATACGCCGCAGGAGCTGCAGTACTACCGGCACGGGGGGATTCTCGAATTCGTCCTGAGACAGCTGCTCCAGGACAAAGCCTAAGGGTCCGTTTCTACAGGCTCAGCTGCAGCCGCCCGTAGTAGAATCCACCGTTCATACCGAACTGCGTGACCCGCCGACTGTAGACAAACCGGCCGAGACTGATGTTCGCCGGGTGCACCTGGCGATCGGGGTAAGCGTTGAAGATGTTCTCCCCGCCGACCGCGAGCCGGACGCCGCGGCCCAGCTCGTACGACAGGTCGAGGTCGAACAGCGTCTTGGCGCCGAAACGCTCGTCGTTCGCCGGGTTGGTGGGATGGCGGTACACGATGGCGCCGTAATAGGTGGACCGGGCAAGACCCGCGAAGCGCCCCCGCGCATACCGCGCCGTCACACCGCCTTTTTCGCGCGGCAATGCATCTTCGAGCCGGTTCCGGTCCTCGCGATTCAGGAGGATGTTGCGGACGGCGGGCAGGTTTCCGGTGGTGAACGTGTCCGCCATGGCCTGCGGGACGTTGACCCGCTCGACCTCGGTCTTCGTGAAGTTCGCCGATCCGGTCAGCGAGAGCGTGCCTCCCGCGACCTGGCGGCTGTGCGTGACGACGACGTCGAGCCCGATCGTACGCGTGTCCACGGCGTTGGTGAAGAACTGCGCGGTCGTCACGCCCAGCCGTTGGAACGGTGCGAGGAGCCGCTGGACGACCGCGCCGACGGCGGGGTCGGAGCTCTGGAACTGGCTCGAGATCACGATGCGGTCCGCGATGGTGATGCGATAGGCGTCGGCGGTGAGCGACCAGTTGCTCGCGGGCCGCGCCACCAAGCCGACGCTCAGATTGACTGACGTTTCCTGCTTGAGCGGCGGCACGCCGAACGTCTGGGTCACGCGGCTCTCGTTGTTGCTCGTGAGAATGCGATTCGGGACCAGATTACCGCTCGCGTCGATCACGAACTGGTTGCTGACGTTGTTGAACCACAGCTGGCCGAGCGAGGGGGCGCGGAAGCCCGTGCTCGCCGCCGCCCGCAGGCCGAGCGCGGGGACCACCTGGAACCGCGTGGCCACCTTCCCGTTGACCGTGCCGCCGAAATCGCTGTAGTGCTCCAGTCGCCCGCCAACGTCGAGCAGGATGCGTTCGCTCACCTGGCTTTCGAACCCCCCGTACACGCCGAGGCTGTTGCGCGTGCGGTCGACTTGATTGGACGGCTGGAAACCGGGGAACACCTGCGCCCCGGACTCCTTAGGCGCACCGGTCGAGGTGGTATCGAAGTCGATGCCCGCCTTGCTGCCGCCGTTGCCGAGCTGCCAGGAAGCTTCTTCCCCCGCCTCGATCCGGTACTCCTCCCGGCGAAACTCGCTGCCCGCAACGAAGGAGACCGAGCGCAACCCTCCCGGGCTACCGAGCGGCCGGACGAGGTCCAAGTTGCCGACCGTCTGGCTGAACGACGGGCGCCCCGCGTCGAACGTCGTCGGGCTCGCGGCCCCCATCGAGGCGTTATCCGAGTGGTCGACGAGAAAGTGAAACGCGTTGCTCCCATGCGTGAGGCTGAAGTCCACGTCCCAGGCGTCGATCGTGCCCCGCACACCGGCCGCCACCGACTGGTCGTCGATCACCGTATGGATCTCCGGGAGGAAGCCGAAGGGGTATAGCTGTGGCACCACCCGCCCTTCCTGACTCGGCAGGCGGAAGAAGCCCGCCGACACCCCGTCGCGATGCCCGACACCGCCGAAGCTGTAGAACTCGGCGGTCTCGCCGAGCGGCACCACCGCATTGTAGAACGCCATGCCCTCGGTCGCCGCGCTCTGCCCGACGCGCATCGTGAAGTCCTCGCGCGTGAGGTTGTTCGCCCGCAGGGCGGAATCGGTGCCGGCCTGGGTCGTGATGCCGGGGAAGATGTCGTTGCCCGAATACGGGGCCGCGCGATTGGTCGCACCGCGATCGAGATACTGCGCGGTGACGTTGAGGAAGCCCCGGTCCCCGATCGGGAAGCCGTAGTTGGCGTCGGCCTTGACCTGATCGCCGTCATGCTTGTCCGTGATATCGCCGAGGGCGGTCCCGCCCGGTGTCGTGCCGACGGTGCTGCTTGCGTCCAGATGCTCGGTCTGACGCTTGAGCACGATGTTGATCACGCCAGCGATCGCGTCCGAGCCATATTGGGCCGACGCGCCGTCCCGCAGCACCTCGATGCGCTCGATCGCCGCCGCAGGGATCGCGTTGAGATCGACCCCCACAGTGCCCCGGCCGAACGTGCCGTTTACATGGACGAGCGCGCTCGAGTAGCGTCGCTTGCCATTGACCAGCACCAGAACCTGATCGGGACCGAGGCCCCGGAGGCTCGCGGGATTCACATGATCCGACCCATCGGCGATCGCCTGATGCGAGGCATTGAACGAGGGTTCCAGTGTCGCAAGCATCTGGTTCACTTCGGTCACCCCCGTCTCGGTCATTTCCTGCGACGTGATCACGTCCACCGGGACCGGCGTCTCGGTGGCGGTGCGCGACGTGCGGGCGCCGACCACGACCACTTCGTTGAGGGAGAGCGGCGTGGCGGTGAGCTTGAAATCGACGGTGACCGTCTGCCCCGCGGGCACGACGACGCGCTGCTCCGCCGGCTCGTAGCCAATGAGCCGGGCGCGCACGTTATGCGCGCCGGCCGGGACGCTCAGGTGATACAGCCCCTTCTCGTTGGTGAGCACGCTCCGCGCCGTCCCGACGATCACCACGCTTGCCCCGGCGAGCGGCGCGCCCGACTCGGTCGCCACGACGGTCCCGGACACTGTACCGGTCTGTTGTGCGACTAGCGGGACGAAGGGGACCACAAACAGGAACGCGACGTTCAGAGCAGCGGGGGTCGATCTCACGGGCCACCTCCTGGCGGATGACGGGTTGCTGATCCAGGTGTGGCTAGTAATACGCCTCCGGTGGTCGGTGCGCTACCCGTTGCCGATCGCTCGCACCCGGGCTTCGACCGCGAGCCGCTCGAGCTTCTCGAGCGGCAGCGCCAATAGCAGATCGATCCGGCGACTCAACAGCAGAAACGCATCCTTGAACGCCGTGCGCTTCGTGGCGTCGTCACCCGCGGCCTCGGCGGGATCCGGCATGCCCCAGTGCGCCAGTACCGGCTGGCCGGGAAAGATCGGGCACGATTCCTTGGCGCGATCGCACACGGTGATCACGAAGTCCCACGGCTCGCGCTCCAGGCCGTCGATGCCGCGCGGCGCGTGGCCGTGCCAGGGGACCGCGTACTGGCGCAGCGTTTCGACCGCGAGCGCGTTCACGCGGCTCGCCGGGCGCGACCCGGCGCTCTGGGCCTCGAACCGGCCTTTCCCTTTCGAGTTGAGCAGCGCCTCCGCCATCTGACTGCGCGCGGAGTTCCCGGTGCAGAGAAACAGGACGCGGAAGGGTCGTCCCGTCACACGGGCCTTCTGGCGCGCACGAACGCCCCCATGATCCGGCCGCCGACCTCCCGCGCCAGCACCTCGGCGTCGAGGCCGGCGCCGGTCAGTACCGCCCGCGCATCCTCGAACTGATAGATCCGCGTCGGCTCCACGCTCACGTCCACGAACCCCGCGTCGGCGAGCAGTCGCCGGTACTCCTGTTCTTCGAGCGCTCCCGCCACGCAGCCCACCCACAGCTCCATGCTGCGCCGCACGGCGTCCGGGATCTCGCCCCGCACCACCACGTCCGACACGGCGAACCGGCCGCCCGGCCTGAGCACCCGAAACGCCTCGCACAGCACCCGGCGCTTGTCGGCCGAGAGGTTGATCACACAGTTCGAGATGATCACGTCCACGGAGGCGTCGGGCAGCGGGATGTTCTCGATCTCGCCCTTCAGAAACTCCACGTTCGCGACGCCAGCCTTGCGCTGGTTCTCGCGCGCCAGCGCCAGCATCTCGTCCGTCATATCGAGACCGTAGGCTTTCCCGGTGGCGCCGACACGCCGCGCCGAAAGCAGGACGTCGATCCCACCGCCCGAGCCCAAGTCGAGCACGATTTCTCCCTCGTGCAGCTTGGCCAACGCGGTAGGATTGCCGCAGCCCAGCGAGGCGAGCACAGCGCCTTCGGGAAGTGCTGCGGTCTCGGCGGCGTCGTACAGATTCGAGCTGACCGGATCGCAGCCACAGCTGCCGCCTTGCCCGCCCAGCACGCGTGTCGCGGCCTGGCCGTACTTCGCCTTCACCGTGCCCTTGATCTCTTCGCCGCTCATATGCTGCAGCAAGCCTGGGCGCAGCTGCCCGCGTGCTTCCCCGGCTTCACGGCGGCGGCGAACTCAGCGATTTGGTCGAGCGCGTCGCGGTTCAAGGCGTAATAGACCCAGCGGCCGTCCCGCCGGTCGCTCACCAGTCCTGCATCCTTCAGGGTCTTCAGATGGAAGGACAAGCGCGACTGTGCGGCCTCGAGCACCTGCTGCAGCTCGCACACGCAGCGCTCGCCGTGCGACAACAGGCGCACGATCTCCAGCCGGGTCTCGTCCGACAGCGCGTGGAACGCGCGTGCCGCATGGCGGATCTCAGGGAGCGTCGTCGCAGGCATGGGTGATAATATATCAATAAGTGTTGATGTGTCAATCGACCGGATCCACCGGGGTATAAGCCCGACGATGCTTCGACGCACCGTCTCGGTCGCACTGGCCGCGCTCGTGGGCGCCGCCTGCCCCGGCAAGGAGTCACGCTCGTCCGCCGCAGAGGCGCCCGGCGTCCAGGATACCGGCTTCGCCGGCACGACGGCTCCGCTCCTGCGGCTCCGGCCCACACGGGCCGGCGCCCCCCCCCCGGCCGCCCTGCTCCGCTCCGTGACGGCCGCCCCGGGGCGCGGCTACGACCGCGTCGTCTTCGAGCTCGCGGGCGACAGCGTGCCGGGCTACCGGGTGGAGTACGCGGCCGGTCCGGTCAGGAGCTGCGCGTCGGGAGATGTGGTATCCGTCGCGGGCAGCACGCGCCTCGTGGTGCACCTCGAGCCCGCCCGGGCGCACGACGACCAGGGCAACCCGGTCCCGCGGCAGCGCGACCTGGTGCCCGGCTTGCCCGCCGTCCGGGAAGTGAAGCTGGTGTGTGATTTCGAAGGCCAGGTGGAGTGGGTCCTGGGCCTCCCCGCGAAGCAGCCGTATCGCGTGACCGAGCTCGCGGGAAGCTTGGTGCTCGATGTGAAGCAGGGGCCATGAGCAAGGCGGTCCTCGCGCTGATCGTCCTGGTTGCCGCCTGCCGTCAGGCCCCGGTGGAGCCCTGTCCCGCCGGACCGCTCGCGGCCGCCGTCACGCCGCCTCCCTCCCGACCATCGCCGTTCGACTCCGCCTTCCGGGCAGCCGGCGCCGAGTTTCACGTGCCGCCGGAGCTGCTCGCGGGACTCGCCTGGGTGGAGACGCGCTGGCAGATGGTGGAAGGGGAAGAAGAGTTTCCCGGACGGCCTCCGGCATTCGGCGTCATGGCATTGCGCGGCGCGGCGCTCGAGCGCGGAGCGGCACTCGCGGGAGTGCCGCTCGAGGCGGCGCGTCACGATCCCCTCGCGAACGTCCGTGCCGCGGCGGCCTTGCTCGACCTGTACGCGCGCGAAGCCGGGATCGACCGCACACGCATCGACGCTTGGTCGCCCGTCGTGACCCGCTACGGCGGCATCGAGCTCCCCGAGGGACGCGCGGCGTACACGCGCGCAGTGGACCGAGCCCTCGTCCGCACGGGGGCCGGGCCGGGGCTCGTGCCGCCCGCCGCACCGGGCGCCTGCCCCCCGCCTGCGGCGACCGGAGCGCCCGACTACGCGCCCGCGGTGTGGCGGCCATCCCCCAATTTTGACCAGCGGGCGGCCGATTCGACCGGCGCGATTCACATGGTGATCGTCCACACCTGTGAGAGCAACTACGCCAGCTGCTGGAGCTGGCTCGTGAATCCCGTGGCGCAGGCCAGCGCCCACTACGTGGTGAGCGAAGAAGGAAGCGAAATCTCCCAGCTCGTACTCGAGCGCAACCGCGCGTGGCACATCGCGGCGCTGTACGACTGCACCTTGAACCGGCGTCACGACTGCTGGCTCAACGGCGTGCAGAGCAACCACTTCACGGTGGGGGTCGAGCACGCGGGCTTCGCGTCGCAGGACTCCTTCCCCGAGGCGCAGCTCGCGGCATCGGCGGCGCTGGTGTGCGACGTCACGCGTGACCGCGGGATCCCACGCGACTGGCAGCACATCGTGGGGCACGGGCAGCTGCAACCGGCGAATCGCACCGATCCAGGACCGCACTGGCCCTGGATCGCCTATGTGCACCGGGTGCAGGCGCTGTGCGGCGAGATCGTGGTGGACGATTCGGCGCAGTTCAACGACCCAGTGGTGGCCGCTGCGGCGGTGCCGGCCACGTGGGCGGCCTCAGATACCACGCCCGACTTTTATGGCGGCGGCTATCGCTGGGCGCCCACTCAACCGGACGCGGCGGACGGTGCGGTGTTCTCGTTTTTCGTGGCCACAGCGGGCCCGCGCGCGATCGACGCACGCTGGACCAGCGGGGCGAACCGCTCGGCGCTGGCCGCGTACGCCGTGGTCACGTCCGCGGGCGTTACGGTCGCGACCGTGACCCTGGATCAGCGGACCGGCGGCGGCAGCTGGCACGCCCTCGGCACGTGGCCGTTGCCCGCCGGATGGAATCGAGTCGTGCTGCTGCGGCGCGCCCCGAGCGGTTCGGTGGTGGTTGGGGACGCGGTGCGGGTCAGTGCGACTCGCCCGGCTTCATCATCTGGCGGTGCTGCTGCATCCACGTCTGCATCGAGTCCGCCCACGCCTTGAGCTTGGCGCGCTGCGCGTCGGTGAGGACCGCGCGACCTTGCACCGCCGACGCGAGCGCCAGCCAATGCGCCTTCCCCATGGCCGCCTGCGCCGCCTGGAAGTGCGTCTTCATGGCGCCGGTGTCTGGCGCGGCAGCGTTCGCCGCCTGCTCCAGCTCCTGCAGGTGGGTCTTCCCCTCGCTCATGGCGGCGTCCTGGCCCGTCTGCGTCGCGGCGCGCAGCGCCGTGAGCCGGCTGACCTGATCGGGGGTGAGTCCCAGGGCGTCCTTCCGGGCGAGGAGGTGCTGGGGCGTGTACAGCATGACCTGCATCATCGGCCCCATCATCTCCTGCATGGCCATCGGGTCGCCCATCATGTGGCCCATCGGGGGCATGGGCTGCTGCGCGGCGAGCGGAGCGGCGGCGAGTGCGGCGAGCCACAGCACGGACAGACGGTTCATCGTTCGGTCCTCCCTGGCGATTGGCCGAATGATAATGCGGCCCCCGAATCTAAGGGCGATCCGGGGGCCTGAGAGCGCAGCGTGAGATCGAGATGAGACTACCGCTCGGCGGCCGCGGCCACGGCGGGCTTATCGGTGTCGGACACAGCGAGCCGGATCCACATACCAGCCGCGCCATGACCTGGCACCGCGCAGAAGATGAGGAACGGGCCGCCCTTCCCCGCGACGAACCGGATATCGCTGCCCTGCCCCCCCGAGAGGCCCTGTTCAAGCCGCGCGCTGGCTGCGTGCTCGAACGCCGGTGGCACGGGACCAGTGGGGAGCGTCGCCCCGTCCGGGATGATCTCGACCGAGTGTGGCAGGTTCGGGTCCTCGTTCTTGAAATGGAGCGCAACGGTCCACCCCTGCGGCACCGTGAGCACGAGGCCGCCGCGGCTGAACCCGTTGAAGTTCATTCCACCATTCTTGTCTGTAAGACCCGCCACGAGCTTGAAGTCGACGGTCTTACTCGCGGCATCCGTACGCAGCCACGTTGGATCGATCTTGCCGCCTGTGGCCGTTTGGGCCGCCGCAGCGCCCACCCCCCAGAGCAGCACCGTCAAACAGGTCAGCCGACGCATATGGACCGTCTCTCTTTCAAGACGACGCTCGCCGCTAGTACAGCAGCCACGTCAGGATGTACAGCGTGTTGTTGTCGCTCGCCCGGCGCCCGAAGCCATCGTAATTGCTCGAGCTGCCGTTGAACGTGTCGTACGCCACGTACTGGAACTGGAGCCGCAGGTTCTGCCAGGGCATCAGGTCGACCTCGGCGATCAAGCCGTCGTTCTTGGGGCTGCCGGTGCGGCTTCCCGAGACGGGCGCCGGCGCGTAGAGCAGCGTGTCGCTCGTGCCGGTCGTGACAAACGGGGCCAGGGTGAACGCGTACCGCGTGCCGATGTGATACATGGCGTCCATGCGGAACGTGCGCAGTGTGTTCGTCGGGTTTGCCGCGCCCCCGGCGGCCCAGGTCTGCTTCTCGTGAATCCAGGTCCCGTCGAGCGTGAAGCTGTTCGAGCCGAACGAGTGCATGTACGCCAGGTCCACGGCGAAATCGGTGAAGCGATTGGTCGGCCCTTCGACACCGGTGGGGAAGACGCTCGCCGCCATGCCATAGGTGCCTACGGACAGATAGTTCTGTCCCCACGTATTCGGCAGCGCGATCCGCCAGTACGGTGCGGCGCCTTTGATCACGCCTGTAGCCATCGAGTCGAGGGGACGTTGGATGCCGAGCGGCGCCGAGCGATACGCGCCGAATTCCGCGTACACTCGATCGTTCCACATGGTGTAGCCCGTCAGGCCTGCCGCCTGCTGCCCCAATGTGCCGTCGACCAGCGTGGCGGCGCCCGGCGCCGGCGCCACGGCGGAGCTGCCGTACGGGAAACCCCAGGCGGGCGTGCTGTTCCAGACATCCTGCACGGTGGGGTTGTTGTTCAGGCTCAGTCCGAGCGTGGCGCGCTTGGACAGGATGTTCGTATGGGTCGCGAACCGAAAGTCCGCGTTGTCGACGCCCAGCTGGCCGCTCTGCGGATCGAACGTGACCTGCAGGAAGCCGCCGACGTGGGGGGTGATCTCGCCCCCGGTGAACAGGCTCAGCTGGTCGGGGAACAGCACCGTGCCGTTCTGGGTGCCGGGCAGCGCCTTCTTGGTGCTGGTGTACGACGTCTGGAACATCAACGACACCGGGGCCACCAGGTTGAGCAGCAGGCTCTGCTGGCCCTCGGGAGTCTTCCCCTCGAGTGACTCGCTCCGTCGGAACACATAGCCGTTGAGCTTGAAAGCCCTCCCGGTGGGGGTGAGCTCGGGAAAGTGCGTATGGCAGGCGCTGCAGGCCAAGCCGGTCTGGCGCGCATAGGTCGGGGTGAGATGAGCGACAGCGGACACGTAGCGGGCCGCGTAGTCGCGCAGCGCCCGAGCCGCGTCTTCTCGCTCGCGCTCTCCGGCGCCACCGTCAGCGAGTACAGCACGTGCGGCGCCCGTGATCAAGACGCCAACGAGGAGCGCGATCCCAACTCGACGTGACATAGGTACTCCGAAGATGAAGGTTCGCGAAGCTCTGCGCGTGAGAAGCAGTTTGCGCGCCGCGTGCGCTCGCTGATGTGAAGACGCGATGAAGAAACCTTCAGAAGACTTCAATCCTCACGCGGAGCGTTGGCGCCGCGGGGGGACGTTCGAGCGGTCAGCGCGTCGGGATCGCTGTCCCGTGGCAGGCCGTGCACATCTGCGGGTTCTTCTGCTTCAAGCGGTTGGCGTCGAATCCGGGGCCGTGGGGGTTTATGCGGCGACTGCCGAGCGCCGAATGACAGGACACGCAGTCCTTTTCCACGTGGCACCCGACGCACGTCTCGAGACTCTGTCGCGCGGCCTGGCCGTGACCCGCAATGAAGAAATTGTTGACGTCGTGATAGCCTGGCCGCAGCGGCCCGCCCTTGGAAACGAGTCCCGCCGTGGCGTGGCAAGTCGTGCAGAACCCAGCGCTGTTGTGGCAATCGCTGCAGCTCGTCTCGCGCGCGTAGGCGGCGGCCGGATGACGCGCGAGGAAGCCCGATGGATGGTAGCCCGCGGCCCGGGCGGCGTCGGGCCGATGGCACTCGAGGCAATCTGAGCGGGTATGGCACGCCGCGCAGGCGGCGGGCCCCGCGGCGGAGGCAGCGGCGTGCCGCGCCGCGTAGTTCGCCCCGTGCGACGGCGGACGTCGTCGTGTGACGACGGCGCCCCGCCCGCGGTCCGGGCTAGCCGCCGGCAGGCGCGCCGCGACTCTCGTGGTGGCCGCATGACACGTCAGGCAGCTCTCCCGCGTGTGGCAGGCGGCGCAGCTCTCGGGCGCCCGCACCGCGGTGGTGCCATGGCGCGCGAGGAAGGCTGGATCGTCGTGGCTCACAGGCGCCCGCAGCTCGGCGCGAATCGCCGCGGACCGAGCGTCCGAGGCTAATGCCTGGATCTCGCGCCGCTCCGGGGCGTCCACGTGGCACTGCAGGCAGAACTCCCGCGCGTGGCAGGTCGCGCAGTTCGCGCCCGCCGCGCGTGCGGCCTGCCCGTGGCCCGCGGCGCCCGCGTATCCCGGCTGCTTGTGCGACGGGGGAGTCGGGAACGCCGCCACGTCCTTCGCGGCGAGCCGGGAGGCCCGCGCAAGCGGGAGGTGGCAGGTCGCACACGCCGTATCGGGGGCGGTGAGGTGCGCCGTGCGGATGCCGTGGCAGTCGACGCAGCGCTGCGCATCGAGCGCCGCGACCGTCATCCACGCAGCGCCTTGCTGCTGGTGACAGCCGACGCACGCCGCCGGCCGGCCGGCCGCTGCCCGCGCGTGGTCGACGTGGTCGAAACGCAGGTTGCTGCGCGCCGGCTCGCGGCGTGGCTGCCACGTCACCCGTTTCTGAATCGTGCCGTCGTGGCACGACGCGCACGAAGCCGGGTCGGGCCAGATCGAGGTACCGCGTTCCGCGGCGCCAAGGTGGCAGGCCGTGCAGGTCGCGAACACCTTGCGGTGCTTGGCGTGGTCGAAGCTCGATGTCCCTTGGCCAGGCAGCGACACGGGCGCTGCCGCTACCGCGACCGTCACCACGAGGGCGAGTCGATCCCTCACGGTGAGCCTCGCTCCGGCATGGCCCGAACCGCCGGCGG